>FUWD012818017.1_pt1 | contig 39427 bp, 48 predicted proteins | sample 1063281 | NCBI WGS metagenome assembly FUWD01 (sample SAMEA79048168, study PRJEB19326) | metagenome | biome: marine | reverse complement strand
CTTTCAGTGAGGATGCAGCCTTTTTTATTGTCCTGTCCTGTTCGCGTTCATGAGCTTGATGTGCATAGAGCAGGGTTGCCGGTAAGTCCGGCCGGGAGGCGATTGCTACAGCTCCCCTTTGGTAGAGGGGATGCCGCCTCCCTGAATACGGACGGCGTCTTTCATCGCCAGTGCGAACGCCTTGAACATGGCTTCGATCATGTGGTGCGTGTTGTGGCCGTCATGGCCGTCATGGCCGTCATGGCTCTCATGACCCTCAAGCAAGGCGATCTGGGTGTGCCGGCCTGCAGCCATGAGTAATACGGCGGGCGCATTGCCGCCAGCCGATAGCCGGTGAAAGCAGAAAGGGCAGGGGATAGGGATCCGCGCACATGGACGAAAGCCCGGGCAATGGAACCTTCAATGGGGGAATGGTTTGTGTTTGTTTAGACCTAACTGATTTATTTACATGTTGTTTCGGTATGCAATATGTCGTAAACTGACAATATGAAAAGCTTTCGAACAACACTACTCTCCCAGGTTCGCTCGCGCATTGATCGCAAGCGCAATGCTGTCGTGCTGCGTCAGGACTTTCGGGATCTCGGCAAGTACGATCAGGTTGGCCGCTGCTTGCTTCGTCTCGTCAAAGAGGGGCGGCTTATCAAAATAGGTCAAGGGATTTATGTCCGCGCTGCTGTATCGCCGCTTGATGAACAGCCAGCCCTTCCCAAAAGCCTCAATAGTCTGGCCGTTGAGGCGATGCAAAAAATGGGCATCCCCACAGGTCCTACGGCAACGGAACGCGATTACAACGAGGGCAAAAGCACGCAAGTCCCAACGGGACGCACTATCGGCGTCCGCAAGCGTGTTCGTCGCCGCATTGGATACAACGGGTACACGATGAAGTTTGAGCATGTCACGTAATCAGCTGCTGCCAAAAAAATCAGCCATTGAGCGTGCTGCCGGCGTACTCGTCACGACTGATGAAGCCTTCATTGAAAAAGATTGGCATGTCGTTCGAGCGCTTCGATTGCTGAATGGCCTGCAAAGTCAAGGATTGCAGCTGGCTTTTGGCGGGGGGACATCATTGGCCAAAGCAGGTCTGATCAAGCGGTTTTCCGAGGATGTGGATTTCAAAGCCACAATACAACCGGCAGGGCGCACACAGTATCGAGCAACGCGTAAAACAATAATTGAGACTCTGCTCGATGAAGGATTTTCGCTTGTCGCGGAACCAATGGTAAGCGATGAGAGTAGATTTTTTTCGTTGGAACTTGATTATGGGGCAACATTCTCGACCAGCCGTCGCTTACGAAAACACATCCGGGTAGAGGTTCGCTTTGTCCCGCCCAAAATACCCGTTGTGTTTCAACAGGTTCAATCTCTTCTGGGGCTCACTGAACAACAGCCCGCCGAAATCGGCTCAATGCCGTATGTCCATCCGGTCGAAATAGCTGCCGATAAACTCAGTGCGCTATCATGGAGGCTGCTTGATGACGAAGAAAGCCAGGATAAAACCCTCATACGGCATGTTCATGACATGGCGGCACTGGAACCCATGATTACTTCGAACGGGGCATTTCAAAACCTTGTTCGACAAGCCATGACGGATGATTTGAATCGCAGTCATATTCCTTTAGTGCAACGGCTTCGTCGGGTTATGACAGCGCTCAAAACAGCTGTTTGGAAAAAAGCCTATCAATCGTTCGTGCAGGATATGTCATTCGCTCGTGACGATGAAATCATTGCTTACGAAACGGCACTGAATGCCTGTGAGCGATTGATTGATCTGGTCGAGTGCAAACGGACATAAAAACTCTCTGAGCTGTAATGCTCAGCAGGGCTGCCGGTAAGTCCGGCCGTGAGGCGATTGCTACAGCACCCCTTTGGTAGAGGGGATGCCGCCTCCCTCAATACGGACGGCGTCTTTCATCGCCAGTGCGAACGCCTTGAACATGGCTTCGATCATGTGGTGCGTGTTGTGGCCGTCGAGGACTGCAATGTGGATGTTGGCCTTCAGTCCCGAGGCGATCGAGGTGAAAAAATGCCCGACCATTTCAGTAGACATGCCCTGGATGACAGGGCGACCGAATTCCGCCTTGACCACAGCGAAGCTGCGTCCTCCGAGGTCGACTGCCGCACGGGCGAGCGATTCATCCATCGGCACCAGTGCCGAACCAAAGCGCCTTATGCCGGCACACGAACCCAGAGCCTGCAGGATGGCGCTGCCGATAACGATGGCGACATCTTCCACCGAGTGGTGGTCGTCCACTTCCAGGTCTCCCTTGCAGATGACGGCAAGGTCGATGCGGGAGTGGCGGCTGAAGGAGGTAAGCATGTGGTCTAGAAACCCGACGCCGGTCTGGATGGAGCTCGTGCCGGTACCATCAAGAGAGAGGGTTGCGCTGATGTCTGTCTCGCTTGTTTTTCTCGTCACGGTGGCCTGTCTGGGGGCGCTGGTGGATGCTTCGGGCATGGCGGGTATCAGTGGTTGAATTTGTTGATGAGATAGATGATGAGGGAGAAGAGGGCAGAGAGGATGAGGGATGTTCCGAGCGGGAAGTAGAGCCGGAAGTTCTCCCGCTCAATCCGTATGTCGAGAGGCATCCTTCCAATCCATCCGAACAGGTCCGTATGGCCTGTCCTTGCAAGTATCAGGAGAAAAAGACCGCATAGAACAGCCGCGGAGCCGGCAATGACAAGGAATTTCCCTGCATCTGAAAACACGGCTTGCATTTTTTTAAAAGTTTCTAAATTTAGGTCCTGTTCAGTTGAAAGATACGATATTTGCGAATTAATTAAAGCGGCTGGCAATGCATGTCTTTATCGTGATTATGGCTCTGCTTGCCTCGCTTATGCTCATCGGGGTCATCATGCTGCAGAACCCGAAAAGCGGCAGTGGCCTGACCGGCGGCATCGCAAGTCTCGGCACTGTGCAGACGCTCGGCGTCCGTCGTACCGGTGATTTTCTTGGCAGGGTGACGGCAGTGCTCGCAGGTGTGGTCATGGTTTTCTGCTTCATCGCGGAATTTACACTGCCCCAGCGGAGCGGAACGGCTGAGGGACGCAAAAGCATTCTGCAGGAAGAGGCCCCGGCCCTTCCCCAGCAGCAGCCGGCAGGCACTGTACCGGTGCTTCCCCAGATGCCTGCAAAATAAGGTTTCATGCACTCGTGGCTCAATGGTAGAGCAACTGACTCTTAATCAGTGGGTTGTAGGTTCGAGTCCTACCGAGTGCACCATATAAGATAAGGGTTTACGGGTTTTCCTGTAAACCCTTTCTTCATTTCTGACCGATTGAACGGTGCTTTCAAGGGTGCTTTGAATGTAGATCTTCCTTTCGAGTACACCTGCTTTTCATCCCTGTTCCATGATGACTGTGCAGGTGAAGGGGTGCAGCGTCGATACCTCCCTTGAAAAGGAGCCGGATCTGCTGAACCCGGCGACCCCTGTCTCTCTCAGTTTGCGCAATCGTCACATGAGCGGCCTTGCTAAATCAGCACCCCTTCAATAATATGGATGGTGCGTATTGCTTCTTGCAGTACGCATAATGCTGTACCGTTCGTGACGATGGCTAAATCAAAAATACACTACAATGTCAGATGAAACGTTTGAGAGGGCTGCTGAAACGCAGGAAGAGCGGGAAGAGCGGATTCGGCTTGCGGCTTATTTTCTCTGGAAAGAAAGCGGTGAACCCGAAGGCGCTGATCTGGATCACTGGCTGAATGCAGAAGAGTACGGCGAGGAGGAATGAACGGACTTTCGGGTTGAGTGTACCGGATTGCATAAAGGACTTACGGGGGCCACCTGTAAGTCCTTTTTTTATTCGATCCGAACCTGAGGGCCGGGGCATCCCGGGGGTCCCTTGCGGTTTGTTTTTTGTGTATATTCCCCCAAACAGGAACCCCGCATATGAAAATCATCGACCGCTATATACTCAAGTCCCTCCTCGGTCCGTTTTTCCTTGCCTTCCTGACCATCATGTTCGTCCTCATCCTCCAGTTCTTTGCTAATTTCGCAGACCGGTTCATCGGTCGCGGGATCGACTTTATGTCGCTCATTGAACTGCTTGCGCTGCAGTCCGCCTGGATGGTGGGGCTTGCAGCTCCCATGGCTGTGCTCATCGGCGTTGTCATGGCGTTCGGCTCCCTGACGACCACCTCTGAAATGACCGTGTTCAGGGCTTCGGGCCTTTCGCTCTACCGGCTGATGCTGCCTGTTGTCATTGTCGGGTTCCTGCTCTCTCTTCTTGTTGAACGCTTCAACAACGTGGTTCAGCCTCAGGTCAAATACAAGGCGCGGTCGCTGATGAGTGACATCGCCAAGGCAAAACCCACATTCGGAATCACTGAAAACGCTTTTTCACCTCTCGTCGATGGCTACTCCATCCTGGTGCAGCAGGCCGACGAAAAAACCGGCAGTATCGGCGACATCATCATCTATGATGCGACCCGGAATGATTACCGGAGTGTCATCACCGCAAAGGACGGCCTCATCGATTTTTCCGCTGACGGTCGCTACCTTGTCATGACCCTCTCCGATGGCCAGATCCATGAGGTGCAGGTTCCCGGACACCGGCTTTACAGGAAGATGGAATTTGACCGGCACCGGTTCGTGTTTGAGTCGACCGGATTCGGTTTTTCCAGAAGTTCAGAGAACCGGGCCCGTTCGGGAGGCCATGAGCTGTCAGCCCGCGAACTGCTCTCGGTTGCCGAGGAGTACCGTCAGCAGGTAGAGGTGGCCGAGCGAAAGATCAGCATGCCGATCGACATGTTCGAGCAGGCCATTTCGGTTGTCGCCCCATCCAATGCCGTCAACTATCCGGGAGTCAGGGGCGGAAGCAATGTCCGTGCTGTCACGGCTGTTGCCGGATACATTGACCGACAGCTCGGTCTGGTGGAGAGTGAGCTGAAGGTCATCGACATGAACCAGATGCTCTACAACCGCTACATGGCCGAATACCACAAGAAATATGCTCTCGCGTTTGCCTGCTTCGTGTTTGTGCTGATCGGCGCGCCGCTCGGCGTTCTTGCCCGCAGGGGAGGGTTCGGGATCGGCGCAGTGCTCTCCCTTCTCTTTTTTGTGCTTTACTGGGCGCTGATGATTACCGGCGAGAATATGGCCGAGTGGGGTGTGCTTCCAGCTGCCGTGGCTATATGGATGGCTGATGGCGTCATTGCCGTCATCGGCATTACGCTGACCATCAGCCTGACCACCGCCGTTTTCCGCTCAAGCCGGTAAAGGGTTTCCCTAAGAGCACCCTTCCTTCTCACAGAGCTAACACGGCAGCGGTGTTTTATTGCCCTCTTCGTCAACCGCGACGAAGGTGATGTTGGTGCTGAAGGCCATGACCCGCTCACGATTCTCTATTTTTTCAGTGAAGACCTGCACGGTGTACTCCACCGAAGTGCGTCCGACTCGCTTCTTCGTGGTTTCAAAGCGGATGATGGTGCCGCCGCGGATGCTTTTGCGGAACTCGACCCGGTCCATTGCCACGGTGACGAAGTTGCAGCCGGGGTAGTCGAGGGTGACGGCGATGTAGCTGACCTCGTCGATCCATTTCAGGAGGTTGCCGCCGAAGAGGAACCCGTAGTGGTTGAGGTGTTCGGGGAGAACGAGTTTGAAGTTTTCCATGTCTTGAGGGATGTTGTTTGGGGGTGGTCAGGGGTTTGGCTGGCTGCCGTCTTTTGACGGGTGCACAAAGAGCACTCGCTCGCCCTCAACAACAACCTGGCCGGCGGGAAGATTCCTTCCCCGGCGGACATGTTTTTTCAGGGTCTGGATGACCGGGACCAGGCCGGAATGTTTGGCGGACGAATGCCAGGCGGCTATGGAGGCGGCCTTGAGGATTTCATCGGTATGATCCGGTCCCGATCCTCTCAGCACGCAGTGCGATCCGGAGGCTCCCCGGGCGTGGAGCCAGATGTCGTCCGGCTTTGCATGCTTGAAGGTCAACAGGTCGTTGTTCTGTGCGTTTCTGCCGATGAAGAGTGTCGCCCTGTCGGAGATCATGATGGTTCTGAAGGGCGTGGCTGCGCTTTTATTGCCCTTTCCCGTCAGGAGGACCGATGTCAGGGGCTGCTGCTGCAGCTCCTTTTTGAAGCGTGCTGCTTCGTGGGGGTTCCCGGGTTCCATGGAGCGAAGGAGTTCCTTCTTGATTGTTGCCTCCTGCCGCTCCAGCTCGGCTCTCCGTGTTTCCATGCCCTCCCTGCTGTTCCTCGCTTTGGCGGCTTTTCTGAAGTAACGGGCAGCGTTTTCCTGCAGGTTGAGTTCCGGCTGAAGCGGGATGGTGAGGTCGGGGGTGCCCTCCCGGAAGATGTTCCCGACGGTTATCGACGAGGGGTCGGTGCGCTCCCTGTAAAGCGAGGCGATAAGGAGGTGTCCGAAGGTTTCATGCGTTGCGCCAAGTTCCTCCAGAGCCTCGGGGTCCATTGCTTCGAGCTCCGTCCTGATTTTTTTCAGGCGGCTTTCAATGGCGCCCTGCACCTCCTTCATTTTTCCCTCGGTGTTCATCCTTCTGAGGGTTGCGGTGCTGTATGCCCTGAGCCCTTCAAGGACGCTTTCTGCCGCTTGCCCTCCGGCAGCCGGGCAGGCGAGGATGCTGAACTTCGGCGCTTCTGATGCTGAAGCAAGAAGATGCGGCGCAGGGTTCATGAGCTCAAAAGCAAGACTTTTGAACTGCAGGAAGAGGTTCTCTATCGAGGTGTCGCCCCCTCTGCGCCGGAGCAGTTCCCGCCCGAGCGCCCGGTCGAATCCCGGCAGTCCGGCATCCGGCTTTCTGCCGCTTTCTGCATTCCGCTCAATGTGCCGGTAAAACAGTTCCTGTGACCCGGCCAGGCGCTGGAGCTCGACTGCGATGGAGGGCTTGTCTTCTCCCGGGATGTCCGGGTGTGGCGGCACGGTTTCTTTTCCGAACGTTCTCTGGACCCGGCCGTCGGGGGAGAGGAGGAGGACTGCTGTTTTTGCGCCGAACACCTGAATGGCGAGAGCGGAGCCGTCCTCAAGGCTGATGCAGAGCTCCCTGTCCCGGGGGTGCATTGCTACTGCCCTTATTTTCATCTCCGCAACCTCGTTCCAGAGGGTTGCGCTGTTGATTTTTTTCCGGTGGTGCCCGTGCCGGGTGAAGATGGATACCTGCGGGCTGCGGGTGAAGATGACGAGTTCAAGGGGTTCGCCGGTGGCGGTCGTGCAGCTGAGGGTCATTTCTCCCTCTGCCTGCGAGTGGATGCCTTCGAGTGAACCGCCCTCCAGCGCCCGCTGGAGCTCGCCCTGTGCATGAAGGAGGGTAAAGTAATTGCGGTGCATCGGTGGCGAAAGGTTGCGTGTCGACGATCTTTTTCTCTATTTTAGAAAAAATGTCGGGTTTCTTTCACGAATGCTTGAAAATAAAAGGGTTATGGCCGAAGAGACTACTGGCGGCTGCTGCTGCGGCGGAGACGGGGGAGAAGGGAGCCCGGGGACTGAAAAAAGACTGGGATGGCATGAATATTTCATGAGCGTCGCTCATCTGATTTCCCGCAGGGCCACCTGCACGAGGGGCCATATCGGCGCGGTCATCGTGCGCGACCACAGCATCCTCTCTACAGGATACAACGGTGCGCCCTCCGGCCTTCCGCACTGCAACGAGACCAACTGCAGGATCTACCGCAGCACGCATCCCGACGGGACGGTGGAGGAGAACTGCGTGAATACCATCCATGCTGAAATCAATGCCATCGCTCAGGCGGCCAAGCACGGGGTCTCCATCAGCGACTCCGACATCTACATCACGGCAAGCCCCTGCATACACTGTTTGAAGGTGCTCATCAACGTGGGCATCAAGACCATCTATTACGACAAGCCCTACAAGATCGAGCATATCGCCGAACTCCTGCGCCTTTCGGGCATCAGGCTGGTGCAGGTGCATGTTGAAGAGCGTGATAAGGGCTGCACATGCTGACAGAGGCAGATGCCGGCTATATGGCCCGATGCATCGAGCTGGCACTCCAGGGCGCCGGCTCCGTCAGCCCGAACCCCATGGTCGGTTCCCTCATCGTGTGTGATGGCTCGGTCATCGGGGAGGGGTATCATATGCAGTGCGGCGGACCGCACGCCGAAGTGAACGCCATTGCCGCAGTTTGTGACCCGTCACTCCTTTCACGCAGCACCCTCTACGTGAACCTTGAGCCCTGTTCCCATTTCGGGCGCACGCCGCCCTGTTCCGATCTCATCATAGAGAAAAAAATCCCCCGGGTCGTTGTCGGGTGCCGCGATCCGAACCCGAAGGTTGCCGGCCGGGGGATTATGCGCCTCCGGGACAGCGGGGTCGATGTCTATGAAGGGGTGCTGGAAGCTGAGTGCCTGCGCCTGAACGAGGCGTTCATCACGAGTCATACTAAAGGCCGCCCGTTCGTGGCCCTGAAGATCGCCGAAACCCTTGACGGACGGATTGCAACTGCTGATGGCGCATCGAAATGGATTACCGGCAGCGAAGCCCGCAGGGAGGTCCACCGCCTCCGGAGCACGTATGATGCCGTGCTCGCCGGTGCGGCGACCGTGCTTCTGGACCGCGCGCAGCTGACTGTCCGTGACGTGGATGGGCCGAGTCCTCTCCGGGTGGTGCTGGACTCCGGGCTCCGGGTCCCGTTCGACGCTCCCGTCTTCAGCAGCGACGCTCCGACCCTCGTCTTTGCCGCCGGCAGGATGCAGGGCACCCCGGAGGCCTCGGCAGCCGAAAAGAAGGGGATTGAAGTGGTATTCACCCGTGAGGTCCCGGGAGGGCTCGATCTTTCTCAGGTGCTCCGGGAACTCCACCGGCGCGAAGTGCTTTCTCTCTTTGTCGAGTCGGGGAGCCGGCTTTCAGCCGCATTTGTCCGTGCCGGCCTTGCCGACAAGCTGCTGATGTTCATCGCCCCGAAACTCTTCGGCGCTGACGCCCTCCCCTCATTCGCACCCCTCGCTGTCGAGGCTCCCTCCGGGGCCGTCCAGCTCGAGTTCGGGCAATCGAAGGCGTTTGGCCGGGACATCCTGCTTGAAGCCTATTTCCAATCATAAACAACCGGGAGACTTTTGATGCTTGAGCGTTTTGTCAATAACAGCGACTTGGGTAAACTCCTGCTGCGCATCTCTGTCGGCGGCCTGATGCTGTTCCATGGGGTGCATAAACTCCAGCACGGCTACGCTTTCCTTGCCGGGATGCTGGAAAAGGCCGACCTGCCGGCCTATCTCTCCCACGGCATCCTCGTTGGTGAGATCCTGGCTCCGCTCTTCATCGTCCTCGGCCTCTATACCCGTCTTGCCGCCCTTACCGAGGTATTCGTCATGGTGATGGCCGTCTATCTGGCACACATGAAGGACCTTACCTCTTTTTCCGAGCACGGCGGCTACGTCCTTGAGCTTCAAGCGCTGTTCCTTTTCGGCTCCCTCGCCATCTTTTTTCTCGGGGCGGGCAGGTTCGCATTTTCTAAAGGCAGCGGCCTCTGGAAATAGGGGTGCGTTGTGAAGGAACTCTCTATCGACATCCGCAGCGTCACCGCATACCGTGGCGGAAGGCGGGTGCTGTCCGGTTTTTCTTTCCAGCAGGAGTCCGGGGTGCATACGGCAATCCTCGGTCCGAACGGATCGGGGAAGAGCACGCTCCTGCAGCTTGCAGCCTGCGAGCTCTACCCGGTCGATATGGCGGAGAGCTCCCTTGAGGTCTTCGGCCGCCGGAACTGGGATGTAAACCTGCTTCGCCGGCGCCAGGGCATCATCTCCCATGACATGCAGTCGCACTACCTCCCGGGAACGAGGGGTCTCGATGTGGTGCTTTCAGGGGCCCGGGCGAGCATCGGTACCTGGGCGCATCAGGAGTTCAGCGCCGAGGAGATGAGCCGGGCGGAAGTACTCATGAAAGAACTCGGTCTCGGTGGCCTTCGGGAGCGCAGGTTTGGTGACCTCTCGACCGGTGAGCAGCGGCGGTTCATTCTCGCCCGTGCGCTCTTTCTGGACCCTGAACTCCTGCTGTTCGATGAGCCGACCTCCGGACTTGACCTCAATGCCGCATTCCACTACCTCAAGACACTTCGCCGGCTGATGCAGCGGGAGAAAACGGTGCTTCTCGTGACCCATCATGTCCATGAGATACCTCCCGAAATCGGCCGGGTGGTGCATATGAAGGATGGGCGCATTGTTGCCGACGGTCCGAAAGAGGCCATGCTCACCGCTCCGCTTCTTTCTGAACTGTTCGATGTCCCGTTGCGGGTTGCCGCCGTGGAGGGCTGGTATCAGGTTTTTCCGGGGGAATGAGGGGAACTCTCTGTATCGACAGACGGTTCGTTTCTCCTCGGAGTCTTTTTTTTTCAAACCAATCAATGATTTTTTTATGGCCACCATCACCCTCAAGGGCAACCCTGTACACACATCCGGAACCCTTCCGGCCGTCGGCACTGAAGCTCCTTTTTTCTGCCTCGTGAAAACCGATCTCAGTGAAGCCGGTCCTGCTGATTTTGCCGGACGCCGGATGGTGCTGAACATTTTCCCGAGTCTGGATACAGCAGTCTGCGCTGCTTCCGTCAGGCGCTTCAACCAGGAGGCCGCTGCACTCGACAACACCGTCGTGCTCTGTATTTCAGCTGACCTTCCCTTTGCCCATAACCGGTTCTGCGAGCTTGAGGGGCTGAAAGATGTCATTGCGCTTTCCGTGTTCCGTTCCCCCGAGTTCGGCCGCGATTATGGTGTGACCCTGACCGACGGACCGCTGAAGGGCCTGCTTTCACGAGCCGTGGTCGTAGTCGACGCAGACGGTCGTGTGGCATACAGCGAGCAGGTCCCTGAAATCGTGCAGGAACCCGACTACGCAGCAGCCCTCAAGGCACTGCAGTGAGCTGAGGTTCTGTTTTTATCCAGAGAGAGAGAGAGAGAGAGAGAGTGTGTGTGGTGCCGGCCGTGAAGCCGGCACTCTTTCGTTGTGCGGCTTTGCCGGCAACGGGCGGGGCGATATATTGGGGAAAACTGCAAACAGGAAGGAAAGCAATGTTCACCGGAATAATAAAGGATGTCGGCCGCGTTCAGGCGCTTTCCCGTCACAAGGGGGGCCTGCGGCTCCGTGTCCGTTACAGCGGAGCAGAGAGCCTCGAAGGCCTCTCGGTCGATGAAAGCGTCAGCATCAACGGAGCCTGCCAGACAGTGGTCTCTATTGATGACCGCTCGTTCGAGGTCGATACCGTCGAGGAGACGCTGAAGAAAACGAGCCTCGGAGACCTCCATGAGGGCTCGCTGGTGAACCTTGAGCGCGCGCTCCGGCCCATCGACCGGCTCGGAGGGCATTTTGTCCTCGGCCATGTCGACTGCACCGCTCCGGTATCCTCGATACGTGATCTCGGAAGCAGCCGCGAGATCTCGGTCACCTTCCCCGAAGCGTTCTCCCCCCTGATCGTTTCTGCCGGTTCCATCACCATCGACGGAGTCAGCCTCACGGTTGCGCGTCTCGATGGGCTCCGTTTCACCGTCGCCCTCATTCCCTATACCTTCGCCCATACTACCCTTAACGCCCTCGTGGCGGGGAGCCGGGTCAACCTGGAGTTCGACATCCTTGGCAAATATGTGGCGCGCCAAACCGGTGCCGGCCCTCATCCATCCGGGGAATCGGTCATCAGCGAAGCATGGCTGCAGGAGCGGGGGTTCTAGGTGGCAGTTCCGATAAACAGCCAGCCGGACCTTTTCGGCTCACCTCCGCCCTCTTCGGGTGCCGGCGCGTTCCAGCCGCTTGCCGAGCGGGTTCGGCCCCAAAGCATCGATGAGATGGCCGGCCAGGAGCACCTTGTCGGCCCCATGGGGCCGCTGCGGCGCTTTCTCGGCGGGGGGCAGCTCCCCTCCATGATTTTCTGGGGGCCTCCCGGATCGGGCAAGACCACCCTTGCGGAAATCTGCGCCTCGGCGCTCGACTTCCGTTTCGAGCAGCTTTCCGCCATCGATTCCGGCGTGAAGGACGTGCGCAGGGTGCTTGAAAACGCAGCATCCTCAAGGGCAAGAGGGATCCGCACCCTGCTTTTCATAGACGAGATCCACCGATTCAACAAAGCGCAGCAGGATACGCTCCTGCACGCCATTGAACAGGGTGTGGTGGTGTTGATTGGCGCGACTACGGAAAACCCCTCGTTCGAGGTCAACGCCGCCCTGCTCAGCAGGATGCAGGTCTATACCCTTAAATCCCTCGGCCCTGAAGACATCCGCCTGGTCGTTACCCGGGCCCTTTCAGTCGATCCGCTGTTCCGGGACCGCCATGTGCAGGTGGAGGACATGGAGTTCCTGCTCCGGTTTTCGGGAGGTGACGCCCGAAAGGCACTCAACGCCCTTGAGGCTGCGTTTCTGCTTATTGCGGAGGATGAGGACCCGGCGCTTATCGGCAGGGATCTCTTTGAGCGCGCGCTCCAGCACCGTGCCCCGATTTATGACCATGGCGGGGAGGCGCACTATAATACGGTCTCTGCCTTCATCAAGTCCATGCGGGGTTCCGACCCCGATGCCGCATTGTTCTGGCTGGCCCGCATGATTGAAGGGGGAGAGGATCCCCGCTTCATTGCCCGGCGCCTTGTCATATTCGCCAGCGAGGATATCGGCAACGCCGATCCCTACGCCATAACCCTCGCCGTATCTGTTTTTCAGGCGGTTACATTGATCGGCATGCCGGAAGCCCGCATCAACCTTGCCCAGGGGGTGACCTATCTGGCATCGTGTCCGAAGTCGAACGCATCATACATTGCCGTCAACCAGGCCCTTGCGGAGGCTGCCTCGCTGCAGGACCTTGCGGTGCCGAAGCACCTCTGCAATGCCCCGACGAAGTTCATGAAGCAGGAGGGCTATGGGGCCGGTTACCGCTACCCGCACGATTTTCCGAACCATTTTGTCCGTGAACGGTATTTCCCGGACGGTATGGAACCAAAACCCTACTACCGCCCCGTCGAAGAGGGGAGGGAGAAGTATCTCGCCGAACGCCTCCGCTCGCTCTGGGACGACCGGTACGGTGCCCCGGACACCGGGAACGCAACCACAAATTCCTGAACGCCGATGTTCCGCTTTTCCACCCTTACGGTTCTTCTCTGCGCCCTGCTCATGCCTCTCGTTGCCCATGCAGCGCCGGGTTCCCCCGATACCCTCCAGGCACCCCTCCATGCCCCCCTCCGGGTGTCGGTCGCCGATGCCGTCCGCATAGGAATGGAGAAGAGCCGCCGGCTGGAGATCGCCCGGCTTGAATGCGACATGAGCGCGGCAAAAGTCCGTGAGGCATGGTCGCCGATCCTTCCGCAGCTGAGCTCCGGGTTCACCTACACCCGCTCGCTGAAGTCATCGGTGCTTTTTTTCCCCTCATCATTTGGAGCCGTCGAGGGTAATCAGTCGGGATTCACGCCGATCAACATCAGTGCCGACAACTCCGGCAAGGCTACCCTGGACCTGCAGCAGTCCATCTTCAACGGTGCGGCATTTGCCGGCATCCGGGGTGCCGGGATCGTGAAGAAAATCAGTGCCGAGGCATACCGCGATGCTGAATCGGTGGTCGTTGCCGACATCAGGATGGCATATTTCGACGCGCTCATATCTCGTGACCAGCTGCAGCTCGTGCGGGACAGCATCGAGCGCTGGGAAGAGGCCCGGAAGGATACCGGGGCGATGTTCCGTCAGGGCGTGGCAGCCGACATCGATACCCTGAAAGCCTATCTCTCGGTCGAAAACCTCCGCCCCGACCTCATCCAGGCAGAAAACAGGGTCCTGAACACATTGACCCGCCTGAAGAACGCAATAGGCCTTGATCCCGCCGTTCCGCTTTTGCTGACCGACTCGCTCTCGGTTCCGGTGGCGACCTATCCCGCCGATGCCGCCATTGCCTGGCGTGAAGCACTCCGGGCAAGGCCGGACGTCCGCCAGCTCGAACTGCAGGTTGAGGCAGAGCGTGAAAAAATCAGTGCAGCCCGGGCCGAGCGCTTCCCCACGCTGACCGCCTTCGGCGAACTTGCTTCCCAGACCGCCTTCAACGACGATACCTATATTGAGGACTCCGTCTGGCCGGTCTCCTCGTCGGTCGGTCTTCAGCTCAGCCTGCCGATATTCACCGGGTACCGGATCAGTGCGAGGGTGGAGCAGGCAAAGATTGCCAGGTTTCAGTCCATGGCGCGGCTCGAGGACCTGAAGGCCAACGTGCTGGCTGAGCTGGAGGTGCGACTCTCGAATATGCGGGAGGCCCGCAAACGCATTGATGTGCAGTCGAAGACCATCGGGATGGCGGAGCGGAGTTACCGGATCTCGCTCTTGCGGTTCCGTGAAGGGGTTGGTTCACGCCTTGAACTGACGGACGCCGAACTGCAGCTGAACAAAGCCCGTACCAACTACCTGCAGGCGGTCTACGACTGCCTTTCAGCAGATGTTGCGCTTGATCGTTCGCTCGGCCGCACGCCATCTCCTGGCGGGGAGAACTGAACGCCGGGAGCTTCTTTTCCTCTCCGGAACTCCCGGACAATGCCCGCCCCGTCCTCCGTTTTCAGCATGCCCCGAAGGGCGAAGAGCCCGCCCTTCAGAAGCGCCAGCGCTTTTCTTGCGGCGTGCATTCCTTGTTTTCCTCTCCTGCACCGCAGTTCCTCGCTCATGTAGGCATTGAAGAGGGCATCGGGCGCCCACGCCTTGAATGTCATCCGCCTCAGTCCGTATGTTTCTGCCAGCCGTTCCAGCGTCCCCGACGGGAAATGCCACAGGTGGCGCGGGGCATCCCACGCCACCCAGTCTGGACCGTAATGGGCTGCGTCAAGTCCGGAGGGGTTGGGGAGAGTGATAAGGAGACGGCCTTCGGGGCGAGGAGCCGGGAGAGCTGTCCGAGGGCGGCATCAAGCTCAGGGAGATGTTCGAGCGCATGCCAGAGCACGATCCGCTGGAACGGCCCGGAAAGCGGAGGAAGGTCGCTGAGTGAAGGGTAGAGGGTGAGTTTGAAGCGCTCACGGGCGAACGATGCCGAGGCGGGGTCCGGCTCGATGCCGATCATATTGCTGCGGCTGAACCCGTGATGGAGGGCCAGGTGTTCCAGCAGGGTGCCGCGGGCGCAGCCGATTTCAAGCACACGGGCTTTTCCCGGCTCGGCGATGCCTTTTGCCACGAGCCGGGCCCTTCGGTGGAGGAGCAGGGCTGATGCCGCAAGGTAGAGTCTGTCAGGAATGCTCTCGGCCTTTTGCAGATGGGGTGAGTAGGCGTTGTGGCGGTAGTGGGCGGCCATCTCAAGCGGACCCGGTGGATCCAGAAGGCTGATGATGCCGGTTTCGGGGTCAAGGGCGAGCGGCCAGCAGTCGCCCTTTTCCGGGGTAAACCGGTCGGGGACGGTGAGGAACGGGACAGGATCAATCGGCACAGCCTCTAGTCGGCGGATTCTTCGAGCAGGTCCCCGATTGCCTGTTTCAGGTTCCGGTAGAGGGCATGCATGTCGTTGCTCAGCACCTTGGCGTCTGCCAGTACCGGCATGAAGTTGGTGTCGCCCTCCCAGCGGGGAACGATGTGGAAGTGGATATGGGTGTCGACGCTGCCGCCGGCCACGCGGCCGAGATTGGCGCCGAAGTTGATGCCCTGGGGACGGAGGGTGCGCTCTAAAGCCTTGATGGCGAGGTCGGTGAGTTCCATGACCTCGAGTTTCGTTGCCGCGTCAAGCCCCGAGAACTCTGCGGTCTGCAGGTAGGGGATCACCATGAGGTGCCCGCAGTTGTAGGGGTAGAGGTTCATGATGATGAAGCAGTGCTCTGCGCGGTGAAGCACGAAGCGCTCTTCGTCCTCTTCCGGGGGAATGTCGGCGAACACCGAGCGCGAGGGGTCCGTCGGTGTTTTTTCGTCCTTGAAGGACTGCATGTAGGTTTCGCGCCACGGGGAGTACATTCTCTGCATCGTTACGAGGATCTTCGAATGGTGTTAGTTGTATCCAACGGTGGGAATCGAAACATCAATGGGGGGTAAGGCTTTTATGCTGTGCAGTTCTTTTTGTCCCCCTGAAAATGCCCCTCAATACACACCTCGTTCAATCAATTCAAAATATATCTAAAAGCTGGTAGAATCCCTCCTGATGATTCCGGGGGTCATGCTACCCTGATTCGCCCGCAGCCCGGTACCCGGTTCAGTCAACCCATGCGGGGGGTGCCAGCTATTCAATTGAGATCCGAGCATTGAGGCACCGAGGCGCAAGGACCTCTCTGTCGGAGCTGGCGCAGACTATCAGGAACAGCAACCACAGCACGCTTGTGAAGAATGCGGATGATGATGCAGGCGGGAGAGCGGGCAGGGTGGTGATCATGGCGGACAGTACGGATCCCTGGCAAGAAGCCGTATCTGCTGCAGCCGATGCTGTTCCAGCTGGAGGGGCTGCTCAAGGCGATTGAGAAGACGGAGGCGCTGGAATTCCTTGATGCGCTAGAGCTTGAACTCGACCGAGATCCACGCGGCGAACTCCAGGGCGATGTCGAAGTGGGCATAGGTGCCCCCATAACGTCCGGCCCTGGACTGGATGGCGATGGCACCGGTGCGCTCAATCCATTGCTTCGGCGTGAGCGTGAAGCTGTTGAGCCCTGCCTGCATTCTAAACCGATCGAATTCGACGGGATTAAACCCGGGATTGTTGATCTGTTCCCAGAGTCCGAGGAACTCGAGAGTGTTGCCGTTGCGCAGCCGGTTGCCGATCAGGTCGTCAGTCGGGATGATTTCTCTGTAGCGGGCGATGTCGGCAAGGCAGACATAATCCTGATCGTTGAGGCCGGTGAGGCTGATTTTACCCCGGCTTTCGGGTATCCGCGCTGATCGTTCGGTTGGTTACTCTTTTGATTTCTGCTTTCCTTTTTTGTCGTGTATATTGGGGTATAATTCCAATATACACGAATCATGTACGAAAGGACATTACAGAAAGCGGTTCACAGGGTCAGCGAGAGTTTCCCTGTGCTTCTGCTGACCGGGCCCCGGCAGGTCGGCAAGACAACCCTGCTTGAGTTGTGCGCAGGGGACCATGCCTCCGCAGGGCGCCGGTATGTCACGCTCGATGATCTGGACGCCCGCAGCCTTGCCTGCGAGGATCCGGCGCTTTTCCTCCAGAGATGGCCGCCTCCGCTGATCATCGACGAGATTCAGTACGCTCCCCAGCTTTTCAGTGCCATCAAGGTTATCGTCGATCGGGAGAAGCGCAACGGGATGTTCTGGATGACGGGCTCTCAGAAGTTCCACTTGATGCGCGGCATTACCGAAAGCCTTGCCGGGCGGGTGGCCGTCCTGGATCTTCTTGGTCTTTCCCGGGCCGAACTCGCCGGACGTTCGGCAGCGTCGCTACCGTTCGTTCCGACTGCCGACTGGATAGCCCGCTCGCGTGAAGCCGGGACGGTGCCGCTGATGGATCTGTACCGGGAGATCTGGATCGGTTCGTTTCCTCGTGTGCACGAGCATGGCCCCGATGTGCGGGACCTGTTCTATCGATCGTACATCCAGACCTATATCCAGCGCGATGTACAGGATCTGCTGCGCATTTCGGACCAGATGGCCTTCCATCGGTTCCTGGTGTCCGTTGCCGCCCGTACGGGCCAGCTCCTGAACTATGCGGCACTTTCGCGGGATACGGGCATCGACAACAAGACGGCCAGGGTCTGGCTGTCTGTGCTGGAGGCGTCGGGGCTGGTATACCTTTTGCAGCCTTATCATACCAATCTGACGAAACGGCTCGTAAGGGCCCCGAAGCTGTATTTCCTTGATACGGGGCTTGCCTCCTACCTGACCCGCTGGCCCGATCCGGCCTCCCTTGAGGCCGGAAACATGTCGGGAGCGATACTGGAAACCTGGGTCGTCGCCGAGGTCATCAAGAGCTATTGGCACCAGGGCCTGGAATGCGGCATCTATTTCTATCGTGACGATGACCAGAACGAAATCGATTTGCTCATCGAGTCGGGCGACACCTTCTTCCCTGTTGAAATCAAAAAGACCGCATCGCCGAGGAAGACGGTCCGTACACAGTTTGGCGTACTGGACAGGCTCGGCCGCCCTGTCGGCCCGGGGGCGGTTCTGTGCATGGTTGAACGGGATGTTCCTCTCACCTCGACCGTTACGGCCATCCCCGTCGGGTATTTGTGAGAGCCGGTTTCGCCGAACGGAGGGTTATGGCCGCCGGTTCGTCTCCTGCGGCCTGAACGTCTTTTTTTTGCTGTGACAGCCGTTGTCCGATCTCCGGCGGTATGCTATGGGGGTTAAGCATGTACTGAACCCACTGACGCCGCCAGCATATGAAGAAGATCCTCTACCTTGACATGGACAACACCCTCGTCGATTTCCGTTCGGGCATCGACGCCCTGAAACCCGACGACCTCAGGCGTTACGAGGGGCGCTACGATGACGCGCCCGGCATTTTCCGCTTGATGGTGGAGCCGATGGAGGGCGCTCTCGAGGCGTTCAGGGAGCCTCCCTGCTCTTTGATACCTACATCCTCTCCACCGCCCCTAGGGAGAACCCCTCGGCCTGGAGCGACAAGCTGCGCCGGGTGAGGAAGCATCTCGGCAACGCCGCGCGCAAGCGGCTCGTCCTCTCCCACCACAAGCACCTAAATATCGGCGACTTCCTCGTCGACGACCGCCACGACGCCAACGGGTCGGACCGGTTCCAGGGCGAGCTGATACATTTCGGGGCATAGGGTTCCCCGACTGGGGGAGCGTTACAGAGTACCTGGCGGGCAGGGCGTGAGTCGGGCGTTCCATGCGGATGTTCATTTTTCGCCGGTGTCCGTTATTTTTGAACAGTGCGCTTTTGTGAACGGCGGGCGGTGCCCTCACGGCCGTGCCGGTAAAATCGGGGAGGCAGACGATGCGGACGGAGAAAAAGATCGGGCGGCCATAGTCGTGCATATTGGAACAAGAGTCCATATCGCACGGCTCATGATTGCTTCATGGTTGCTTCATGGTATGCGGCCCCTTACGGCAACGCAAACAATCAGCAGGGAGGATCGGCCAATGCCCTGGTGAAGAACGACAGGAGCCCCTTGATCTTATTCGTCAGGAAGCATTGATACCCCATGGAGACAAACTGCGCGAACTGCCGTCCCCGCTAGTTGTCGGGATACCATGTGCGTGGCCTTGCTCCTGTGTTAAGCTGCTCCGCGGTTGTGGTCATTCAGTTGGCGGCAGCATTCAACTCCAGCCCTGCTTCAGCGCATGGGTGGCTAATGACGTACGTGAAGGGACCAGCCATTGCCGGAGCATGTTTGAGACATGGACCCTGACCGTAAAGCAGGAGATGTCGAGCGCTGCGGCTACTTCCTTGTTCGGTGAGGCCCCGGGCAATCAATCGCAATACGTCCCGTTGGCGTCGGCATGAACCCTCCGGCTCGATGAGAGCGCCCCATGTGGCTTCGGAGATGGGGCGGTGTTTCAGGTGCGCCTGGCGTAGAGTGGGGCGGTTAGGGGTGGTATTGTAGGGGTATTTTGGTTCGTGAGTAAAAACGAATCCAGAATGTGCCCCTAAAAGACGTCCTGTAATGCTGATGATTCAAGCCGGTGATGGCAGAATCAGCCGAAGGGGAAAAAGAGAAACCCCTTATTTATAAAGGGGTTTCGGGATTCCTTCCTCGGTGTGCATATGTCTTGTGGTACCAAAGGTGGGACTCGAACCCACACGGGGATTAGCCCACTGGATTTTGAGTCCAGCGCGTCTACCAGTTTCGCCACTTTGGCATGCAGGCAAGGGTGCGAGAGAAGGGACTCGAACCCTTACGCCTCACGGCACTAGTTCCTAAGACTAGCGTGTATACCAATTTCACCACTCTCGCAGGATTGAGAATATATAAATGGATTTTAACTTATTAAAAATTATCTTTCCAAATACTTTTCAGAGCGTAATACGCTGAAATCCATTGAGTTAATCCGCTGTGCCCGTGCAGTTTGACCAGCATCGTCTAGCAACCTTCGTTTCATGGGTGATCAGCCCCGTGGTCGTCGCTCCGGCGGCCTATCTGGCCGTCATCCTTCTCGGCCTCAGGGCCGACCCTGAACGGTTCAGCTACCTCACAATCCTCTTTTCAGCCAGCACCTTCGCCCCGATGGCCCTTATTTACGGCCTGAAGAAGACCGGCCGGGTGTCGGACTACAACATCTCGTTCCGGGAGCAGCGCTTCCTTCCCCTTCTGGTGCTGGTGGTGGTCAACGCCATCGGCTATGAGTTCATGCAGCAGATGCATGCCCCGCGGCTGCTCAGCGGCATCCTCCTCTTCAATGCGGTGAACACCGTACTCATTCTCCTCGTCACCCTTCAGTGGAAGATCAGCATCCACCTGTTCACCTTCACATCTTCGGTTGCCCTGCTGTTCCTGCAGTTCGGACCGGCCGCCCTCTGGGCCCTTCCGGCCGTTCCGCTGCTCATGTGGTCGAGGATGGTCCTGAAGGCCCACAACTTCATGCAGACTCTCGTCGGAGCCATCATCGGGTTCTCGGTCATGTATGTGGAGCTGAGGTGGTGGACGGGGCTGTGAAGAGAAAACGCTACGCGGTCGTCGTGGTCACATACGGGGAGGTGGAGAAGCTTACCCTCCGCAACCTCTGGCCGAGTTCCCGACGGATCCTCAAGGTAATCACGAGCCAGATCGTCAAGGTCCCCCGTTTTCTGGTCTACCTTATTGCAGACTACCGCTCAATCAAGCACTTCATCAACTGGCGTCTCAGCGGTTACCGTTCGTCCCTTCAGGCCATAAACCGCAGGCAGACTGCCCAGCTCCGCCAGAGTCTCAGTACTCGGGCGCCGGAGCTGCCGGAAGATGTGGATATAGACGTGCTCGATGCATACTATTTCGTGCCGCCCTACCTTGAAGATATGCTCGCCGGACTGAAGCGGGAGTATGATGGAATCGTGGTGGTGCCGATGATCCCCGTCGAGTCGGCGTTTTCCTGCGGTGTTGCATGCCGGATGGTCGAGGATACTTACGGCGACACCCGATACAGCAGCGTCCGGCTCATGAACCGGTTCTGGTCGGACGACGCCCTGCACCGGATTTACGTGGACCACCTTTTCAGCAAGCTGGAGGGAAGCTCGTTCATGGAGTCCCGAAAGAAGCTCGGTCTCGTGCTCGTGATTCACGGAACCCTTGTCCGCGACCGCGCGGGCAACCCCCGAAGGTGTTTACCGGGCTCGATGAAACCGGCCGTTTCTTCGAAATGATGAAGCGCCGCATCATGGAGGACCCCCGGAACGTCTTCACGGACATCCGCCAGGGCTGCATGAACCACACGGCAGGAGGGGAGTGGACCTCCGAGACCGTTGAAAAGGCGCTGGAGGAGTTCCGGCGGGAGGGGTGCCGGGGCGTGGTGATGTTCCCGTACGGTTTTTTTGCCGATAACAGTGAAACCGAGTACCAGGCCCGTGAGCTTCTGGAGTCAGCCGGCTTCCCTCTGTCGCGTTATGTGCCCTGCATCAATGACTCACCGGCATTTGCCGGGTGGCTGGCCGGAAAGGTGCTCGGTGAGCTCAACCGGCTCAGCAATATCCAGAAGGCTTATGAAAGCCTTGAACCGAAACCCTGACCAGCCATGTCCGATTCTGCCTTGAACCCTTCCGGCCCGGCCCTCTACGCTGAGGCACTCCGGTGCATGGAGCAGCAGGAGAACGAGCGTGCCCGGGTCCTGCTCGACCAGCTGCTGCTTGAAGATTATCGCGATCCGAAGGTACGCTACGCCAGTGCCATGGCTTATATCGCTCTTGCGGCATACCGCAAAGCGGGCTGCGAACTGCTCCGTTCGATCGTGCTCGACCGGAGCTTCGTTCCGGCATGGCGCCACCTCGGGTTCGTGCAGCTGACGCTCGGCAAGGAGGAGGAGGCCCTGAAGACGCTCCGCCACGCACTCGAACTTGATCCTGCCTACGCTGAAACCTGGTGCGTGCTCGGTGATGTGCATCTCGACCTCGGGGAGTACGACGAGGCCCGGGCGGCATTTGACCATGCGCTGGAGCTTGAGCCCGACAACCCCGAGCCGCACCGCAAGCTCGCCATGTTCCATGTGTCGCGCGGCGACATGAAATCGCTCCGGATGGAATACGAACTGCTGAAGACGCTGGATGCCGACATGGCTGCCCAGATCGGAAGCCTATTCTTCGATGAACAATGAACAGAATGAAAACAGGCAGAATGAAAACGGGCCTTCTCGTCCTCTTCGCCCTTGTCTGGGCTCCCATCGTCTTGCTCGCACTCGGCTCAATGCTCGCGCCGCCCGTTTTTGCCCTGACCGGTTCGCATGCGGCTGCCGGAGCGGCCTCGGTGATCTCGACGGGAGGCATCGTGTATCTGTTCGTAAGGCAGCTGGGACAGTTCAGCCGGAAAATCGGAGGCGGGGAGGCTTGAGTTTGATACTCTCCATGAATGCCGCACAGAAAGAGATGGTAGGTGCTCGTGCATCTCTGGCACTTGAGGCGATTCTGAAAAGTTTTCCCAATTGAGGCAAGGGCTTTAGGTATTGGTTGTAGCAATGGGTGGATCAGAGTCATGCCAGCCGTTGAAAAATTGGCAATTACCTTCCCTCAAACAATTCGTGTCGCCGGCAGGAGGATGAAATGAAACTGAAGCATGATAATCGTTCGGCTGTTCCACTATTCACCCCGCCGATTGCCGGTGACCTCTTCGCACGGGTCGCCTCCATCCTTGAACAGGCTCGCTGCAATGTTGTCCGTTCGGTCAATTCAAATATGGTGCTTGCTTACTGGCTGATCGGCAGGGAGATTGTGCAGGAGCTTCAGGGCGGTGAGGGGCGTGCGGAATATGGCAAACAGATACTCGAAAACCTTTCGGATCGTTTGAGCGTTCAATACGGCAAGGGTTTTTCCGCACCTTCTCTATGGAATTTCAGGCGGTTTTATCAGGTGTATGCTGACCGGCTTGAGATTCTCTCCCCGTCCGGTAGAGAATTGGATGAGGCCTCAAAACTCTCCCCATCCGGAAGAGAATTAATGTCTTCCGAAACAGCTCAGCCGTTTGGCGATGCATGGTTAAAAGGTTTTTCCGCTTTGCTTTCCTGGTCGCATTACCGTGCTTTGATGCGGGTGCAGGATGGAGAGGCTCGCGCGTTTTATGAACTGGAAGCAATCGAATGCGGCTGGAGCAAGGCTCAGCTTGAACGTCAGATTCAATCCTCCTATTATCAGCGAATCATCGCCAACCGGGGCAAAGCGGGCCTGATTTCGACCGATCGTGAACGACTGCCGGGTGAGGGTGCAGAAGCAGAAACCATTCTGAAATCTCCCTATGTACTGGAATTCCTCGGACTGCCCGATTCGAGAAACCTGCACGAAAATGCTTTGGAGCAGGCAATAATCGACAACCTGCAATCATTCCTTCTGGAGCTCGGCAAGGGGTTTTCCTTTGTTGCCCGCCAGAAACACATACGTTTTGATGATGATGATTTCTATGTCGATCTGGTGTTTTACAACTTCATGCTCAAGTGCTTTCTGCTCATCGACCTCAAGATCGGAAAATTGACTCATCGGGATGTTGGGCAGATGGACGGGTATGTCCGTCTGTTCGAGGACCGCTTTAAAGTGCAGGGAGACAGCCCCACCATCGGCCTTATTCTCTGTTCGGACAAGGGTGAAGCCGTTGCGAAATACTCGGTATTGAGCGAGGGGAGGCAGATTTTCGCCTCGAAGTACCTGCAATACCTGCCCAGTGAGCAGGAATTGATGCTGGAAATTGAAAAGGAGCGGAAGCTGATTGAGGCCGCTTTGGACGACACTACCCGGAATTTGCCGGTTGCTGATAGTGATGAAGAGATTCAAGGCGTTCGTCTGAGGCCGCCTGCGTCCTCTCCAGATGCTGACACGGCTGATACATGAGTAACATTCAGCGGGAATGTGATCTGCTCAAACGGCCGCGCCGTTGCCCTGACCGGTTCGCATGCGGCTGCCGGAGCGGCCTCGGTGATCTCGACGGGAGGCATCGTGTATCTGTTCGTAAGGCTGCTGGGACAGTTCAGCCGGAAAATCGGAGGCGGGGAGGCTTGAGCTCCTGATTTTTTTCTTCTTCTTGTCTTTCCCTGAAGTTTAAAATTGTTAACTTCAGACCTTTCTGCTCCCGATCTCCCGGACCCTATGTACAGCATTATCCTGCACTGATTTTTTCTGGGCCGGAAGTGAATTTTTTTTATATTTGCGCACCCGTCTTCAGGGTGCAACACAAAACCGAACAGCATGGACCAGACACTGAGTGATTTTGGCAATGTTTTCGTCTTTCTTCTCCTCGGTGTCGTTTTCGTCGCCGGAGGATACCTCACCGCCCGCATGCTGCGCCCGAGCCGCCCCAATCCCGCCAAAAACTCTACCTATGAGTGTGGTGAAGAAGCCGTGGGCTCCGCATGGGTCAAGTTCAATATCCGTTTTTACGTCGTTGCCCTCATCTTCATCATCTTCGATGTTGAGGTCGTTTTTCTGTTCCCCTGGGCCACCGTATTCCGCCAGCTTGGCAGTTTCGCGCTCATCGAGGCGCTTGTGTTTGCCGGCATCCTGATCCTCGGTCTTGTATATGCATGGGTGAAAGGGGATCTCGACTGGGTACGGCCGACCCCTTCTGTTCCCAAGATGCCGGAGATGCCTTCACCGAGACAGTCCGCCGGGCGCGATTGATTCCTAACCACTTTTTTCCTCGCTACCATGGGTTTACTTGACGCAGGTTTTTCCAGGGACAATGTGCTGGTGGCGCCTGTCGACGCCGTCCTCAACTGGGCCCGCCTCTCGTCGCTCTGGCCGATGGGCTTCGGCCTGGCATGCTGCGCCATCGAGATGATGGCCACCAACGCCTCAAACTACGATCTTGAGCGCTTCGGGATCTTCCCCCGCTCCTCTCCCCGCCAGTCAGACCTCATGATCGTTGCCGGAACGGTCACCATGAAAATGGCTGAACGTGTCGTACGCCTTTATGAGCAGATGCCCGAGCCGCGCTATGTGCTTTCCATGGGAAGCTGCTCCAACTGCGGCGGACCTTACTGGGAGCATGGCTATCATGTCCTGAAGGGTGTCGACCGGGTCATTCCGGTTGATGTCTATGTCCCCGGCTGCCCTCCGCGCCCCGAGGCGCTCATCGGCGGCCTCATGAAGGTGCAGGAGCTCATCCGCATGGAGCAGATCGGCATGTCGCGTCAGGATGCCCTGAAGAAACTTGCCGAAACGGGCGTCGAACCCCAGCCGTACATCGAGCGTGAACGCAGTGCCGCAGGCGCATAACTTTCAACAGACCAGAGAGACCACCACGATGGAAGAAGGAACAATCGGATCGAAGCAGGTGCAGCTGAGCGAGGCGGCATACAGCGTCATCCATGAGAAGTTCGGCGAGGCCATTTCGGCGTTCGACAGGAACCCCACCATGCCCTTTTTCGAGGTGCAGGATACGGCCCTCTGGACCGATATCGCCCTCTTTATGAGGGACCATCCCAAGCTCAAGTTCAACTACATGGCATGCCTGTCGGGCGTTGATTACCCCGAGGAAGAAAAGCTGGGCATCGTCTGCAACCTCGAGTCGATCGGCGCCTATCCGCACCGCATCGCCGTGAAGGTGAAGTGCCCGAGAGAGGGCGGCTCGATACCGAGCGTGTCCTGCGTGTGGCATACCGCCAACTGGCATGAGCGGGAGGCATACGATATGCTGGGCATTCTTTTCACGGGTCATCCCGACATGCGCCGGATCCTCTGCCCGGACGACTGGGAAGGGTGGCCGCTCCGCAAGGATTACCGGGTCCAGGAGAGCTACCACGGCATCAAGGTGCCATACTAGAAAAGGTTAACACTGTCAAATCCGCTTACGACTATGCAGGAATTGGAAATGGCCGGACAGGGTTCGGTGAGGGTGACCCGGAAAAGCGATAACGTGGTCATCATCGAAAAGGACCTTGCCACTGAGGAGATGGTCCTCAGCATGGGCCCCCAGCACCCGTCCACCCATGGGGTGCTCCGTCTCGAGTGCCGGACCGACGGAGAGGTGGTGACGGAGGCTGAGCCCTACCTCGGTTATCTTCACCGCTGTTTCGAAAAACACTGCGAGCATGTAGACTACCAGGCCATCGTTCCCTATACCGACCGTATGGACTACCTTGCCGGCATGAACAGCGAAATGGCCTACGCCATCGCCGTCGAGAAGCTGCTGGATATTGAAATCCCGCGCAGGGTCGAGTTCATAAGGGTAATCGTCAGCGAGCTGAACCGCATTGCCTCTCATCTTGTCGCCATCGGCACCTACGCCATCGATCTTGGGGCCTTCACCCCGTTTCTTTTCTGCTTCCGCGACCGCGAACATATCCTCAACATGCTTGAGTGGGCTTCGGGTGCAAGGATGCTCTATAATTATATCTGGATCGGAGGCCTTGCCTACGACGTCCCTTCCGATTTCCAGAAGCGTGTAGGGGAGTTCGTCGACTACTTCCGCCCGAAAGCAGTCGAACTCTCACGCCTCCTTACCGAAAACGAGATCTTCGTCAAGCGCACGAAAGGCATCGGCATCATGCCGGCCGACGTGGCCATCAATTATGGATGGTCGGGCCCCATGCTCCGTGGTTCGGGCGTGCAGTGGGATCTTCGCCGCAATGACCCGTATTCGATCTATCCTGAACTTGATTTCGCCGTCCCTGTTCCCGACGGGAAGTTTTCCGATGTCGGCGACTGTCTCTCCCGCCACCTTGTGCGCGCACTTGAAATCGAGGAGAGCCTCAAGATCATCGAACAGTGCATCGGGAAGATGCCTCCGGCGGAGGGCTTTGACCCGAGAGCCGCAGTTCCGAAGCGCATCCGCCCGAAAGCAGGTGAGGTGTATGCACGCGCCGAAAACCCCCGCGGTGAACTTGGCTTCTACATCCTTTCCGACGGCAAGTCCACGAGCCCGCTCCGCTGCAAGGCCCGGTCATCCTGTTTTGTCAACCTTTCAGCCATGAAGGACCTCTCGAAAGGACAGCTGATACCAGATCTCGTCGCCATCATCGGCAGCATCGACATCGTGCTCGGGGAGGTTGACCGATGAGCTTCAACGCATTACCGCAATCCAGCATGCCACTTCTTATGGGTAACAGCCTCAATGCCTGGTCGGACGCCCTCACGGGCTTCGCCCCGATGGGCCTGCCTCTCGGCCTTCTTGTCATTGCCGCCATTCCGCTTGTCTTCATTGCCCTTTACGCCCTTACCTACGGCGTCTACGGTGAACGCAAGATTTCGGCGTTCATGCAGGACCGTCTCGGTCCGATGGAGGTCGGAAAATGGGGTATCCTGCAGACCCTCGCCGACATCCTCAAGCTGCTCCAGAAAGAGGACATCGTGCCGACCTCTGCCGACAAGTTTCTTTTCGTCATCGGCCCCGGCGTGCTCTTCGTCGGATCCTTCCTTGCCTTTGCAGTCCTTCCCTTCGGTCCTGCATTCATCGGCGCCAACCTGAACGTCGGCCTGTTCTATGCCATCGGCATCGTCGCACTTGAAGTGGTCGGCATACTCGCTGCAGGATGGGGCTCGAACAACAAGTGGGCGCTCTACGGCGCCGTGCGCAGCGTGGCGCAGATTGTCAGCTACGAAATCCCCGCCGCCATCGCCCTTCTCTGCGGTGCCATGATGGCCGGTACGCTCGACATGCAGGAGATCAACGTGCTCCAGTCCGGCACCTGGGGGTTTGCGCACTTCTTCCTTTTCCAGAGCCCGATTGCATGGCTCCCGTTCCTCATCTACTTCATCGCTTCGCTGGCAGAGACCAACCGCGCCCCGTTCGACATTCCCGAGGCCGAGTCGGAGCTCGTCGCCGGGTACTTCACCGAATATTCCGGCATGAAGTTCGCCGTCATCTTCCTTGCCGAGTACGGCAGCATGTTCATGGTTTCGGCCATCATCTCCATCGTCTTCCTCGGCGGCTGGAACTCGCCGCTTCCGAACATCGGGCCCCTCGCCCTCAACGACATGACCACCGGGCCTGTCTGGGGCGCGTTCTGGATCATCATGAAAGGATTTTTCTTCATCTTCGTGCAGATGTGGCTGCGCTGGACCCTTCCCCGCCTCAGGGTCGACCAGCTCATGTATCTCTGCTGGAAGGTGCTCACTCCGTTCGCTTTCCTCAGCTTCGTTTTGACTGCGATCTGGATGATATACGTACCCTGACCGTTACCTGTTAATGACAGAACACACTATGAGCGAGTATTTCAAGAATATTGCAACCGGCGCCACCACCATTGCCACCGGCATGGGGATCACCCTGAAGCATTTCTTCAATGCCGTCCACCGAAAGGGAGACGCCGGCATTGACGATGTGGACTACTTCGGCCAGGTTGACGGCCTGGTGACCCTCCAGTACCCCCGCGAAGCGGTCCCGACCCCGTCAAACGGACGCTACCGCCTCCACAACGACATCGACGACTGCATCGGCTGCGGCCAGTGCGTCAGGGCATGTCCTGTCCGCTGCATCGAGATGGAGACCATCAAGGTGATGCCGGAAGACCTTGCGGCCTGTGGCAAAACCTCAGGCGGCCAGCAGAAGAAGTTCTGGGTTCCTCTCTTCGACATCGACACCGCAAAATGCATGACCTGCGGCATCTGCACCACCGTATGCCCGACGGAGTGCCTCCGCCATACACCGGTGGCTGATTTTTCCGATTTCGACCGCTGGAACCTTGTCTACCATTTCGGCAACCTCACCCGACACGAAGCCGAGGCCAAGAAGAGGAAGGTTGAAGAGGCACAGGCGAAGGCCCAGGCAGAAAAAGAGCGGAAGGCCGCCGAAGCAGCAGCGGCTTCCGCTGAACCCGGCGAGACGAACCCTTAACAGCAGAACTGAAAGAGAGACCATGACGAACCCAACCTATACGGCCATCTTTTACCTCTTTGCCGCCATCACGGTGCTGTCCGCGGCGTTCGTGGTGTTTTCGCGCAACATCATCTATTCGGCCTTCTCGCTGCTCTTCACTTTTTTCGGTATCGCGGCCCTCTACGTGTTCCTCTCGGCCGACTTCATCGCCGTCACCCAGGTCGTGGTCTATGTCGGCGGCATCCTCGTCCTCCTGCTCTTCGGCGTGATGTTCACCAACAAGGTGATGACCACCGATTTGAAGGCAGACGTCCTGAACGTCGTTCCCGGTGCACTCCTTCTGCTCGGCACCCTTGCGGGGCTTCTCTACACCTTCTATACCACAAACGGGTGGATGCCTTCGGAAACCATGCTTGAGGGCAGCGTGGTCGAGCGGATCGGCTTTGAAACCATGTCGCGTTTCGTCCTGCCGTTTGAAATGGCTTCCATCCTGCTGCTTGCCGCACTGATCGGAGCAGCTTTCCTCGCCCGCTACGATGCCAAGGGCGGCCGCGGCAACAGCGAACAGTAACCACGAACTTTACGGAGAGAGTCCACCACATGGAACAGCTGACAGCAATCGGAATCAACCACTACCTGACCATTTCGGCGATCCTTTTCGCCCTTGGCCTTTTTGCCGTGATGACGCGCCGCAACGCCATCGTCATCCTGATGGGCGTCGAGCTCATCCTGAACGCCGCAAACATCAACTTCCTTGCCTTTTCCAAGTGGAACGGCGGTATGGAAGGGGTGATGTTCAGCCTCTTTGTCATCGTGCTTGCCGCAGCAGAAGCGGCCGTGGCGCTTGCCATCATCATCAATATCTACAAGATCTTCAACACGGTCGATGTCTCATCCGTCGACTCCATGAAAGAGTGATCACAGGGGTACAACCGAATAATCATAGAGGACCATGCACAGTTTAATCCAGTTGTCAATAGCCGTACTGCTACTGCCGCTGCTCTCGTTCGTCATCCTGATATTCTTCAACCGGCGCCTGCCGCGCAGGGGGGACTTCATCGGGGTCGGCATTCTCGGCACGACCTTCGCCCTTTCGGCCTATATATTCTGGACGGTCATCGTCGAGCACTACGATCCGGCATTCCGTGTTGCATGGGACTTCACCTGGCTTGATTTCGGCAATGTCCCCGGCGTCGGTCCGCTTCAGGTCAAGATGGGCATCGTCGTCGACAACCTGACGGCCATCATGCTCGCCATGGTTACCCTTATCAGTTTCCTCGTGCATCTCTACTCCACGGGATACATGAAGGGCGACAAGCACTACGGCCGTTTCTTTGCCTATCTCGGCATTTTCACCTTCTCGATGCTCGGCATCGTGCTGAGCGACAACCTCTTCTCCATCTACATTTTCTGGGAGCTCGTCGGACTTTCATCCTATCTGCTCATCGGCTTCTTCTTCGAAAAAGAGAGTGCTGCCGATGCACAGAAAAAAGCGTTTCTCGCCAACCGTGTCGGCGATATCGGCATGTGGCTCGGTATCCTGATCCTCTACTCGCAGTTCCACACCTTCGGATACCAGGAGATTTTCCAGAAACTTTCAGCAGGTGAGTTCGGCCTGTCGCACGCCTGGCTGACCGCGGCCGGCATCCTCCTCTTCATGGGCTGCGTCGGCAAGTCGGCCCAGTTCCCGCTCCATGTCTGGCTTCCTGACGCCATGGAGGGCCCGACTCCGGTATCGGCCCTCATCCACGCCGCCACCATGGTTGCCGCCGGCGTCTACTTTGTGGCCCGCATTTTCGTGCTCCTCACGCCCGAGGCGCTGCACCTCATCGCATTCATCGGCGCCTTCACCGCCTTCATGGCGGCCACCATCGCCATTACCCAGCAGGACATCAAACGGGTCCTTGCCTACTCGACCGTCTCGCAGCTCGGCTACATGGTGCTTGGTCTCGGTGTCGGCGCCTACTCGGCAGCCCTCTTCCACCTCGTCACGCACGCATTCTTCAAGGCATGCCTGTTCCTCGGTTCCGGCGCCATCATCCACGCCATGCACCACGAGCAGGACATGCGCTGGATGGGAGGGCTGCGCAGGAACATGCCCTGGACTTTTGCCACCTTCATCATCGCCACCTTCGCTCTTGCCGGTCTTCCGCTCACCAGCGGGTTCATGAGCAAGGACGCCATCCTTGCCGGTGCTCTCGGGTTTGCACAGACTGAAGGCACCTGGTACTACTATCTGGTTCCGGTGCTCGGCTTCTTCTCCGCGCTTCTGACCGCGTTCTACATGGGCCGGCAGATCTGGCTCGTCTTCTTCGGCGAAAGCCGCACGCACCTCAAGCCCTCCGACCCGCACGACCACCATGCGGCACATGCCCATGACGGTCATGACGGTCATGACGGTCATGATGAAGAGCACGGCCATCATCCGGTCCATGAGGTAGCATGGAACATGCGCCTTCCGCTGGTCGTTCTGGCTGCCCTCTCGATTTTCATCGTCTATTCTCCCGATCCGCTTGACGGCGGCAAGGGCTGGTTCATGAAGATGATCCCGACACCCGCAACGGTGGTTGGAGGAGAGCAGCACGGTATTTCAGAAGCCTTTATGGCCATGTCCGCAGAGGAACACGGAACTGCAGCCGCACCCGAAGCGGTGCAGGCCGAAGCGGCAGCCGCTGAGGATATGCATGCCCCGGCAGCAGCGCATGCTGAAGCGGTGACTGAACCCCATCCCTCCGCCGCATCGGGAGAGCACGCCGAAGGCCACACGTTCGCCGATCCCCGTCAGGCCGAAATCGCGCACCTGACCCACGCGGCCCATAACCGCGCCATCCAGATCTCTACCGTCATGGTGATCCTCGGCATCGGCTTCTCCCTCACCGTCTATGCCTTCAAGGTCATCGATCCGGACCGTACAGCCCGGGCCATCCGCCCCCTCTACCTCATGTCATACAACAAATGGTACTGGGACGAGATCTACCAGGCGACCTTCATCAGGGGGTCCATGCTGATTGCCGCCATGTTCTCGTGGTTCGACCGCAACATCATTGACGGCATGGTCAACGGCATCGCCACCCTGACCAGGAAATTCGCGTTCCTCAACGGCAGCTTCGACAAATATGCTGTTGACGGAATGGTCAACTTTACCGCATTTTTCGTTAACACGTCCGGCGGAGTGCTGAAAAAGCTCCAGACCGGAAAGGTGCAGACCTATGTTGTCATGGTGATGCTGGCCGTCTTCGGCTATTTCGTCTACTACTTTGCACAACTGGTCTCCTGAGAGGATTTACTTTTCAATTGCTAACATACCGATAGGGAACATGCTGAGTTTAATTGTCTTTCTGCCCATTATCGCCGGCCTGGTAATCCTTGCCGTGCCCTCCTCCCAGAAGCAGATCATCCGGATGGTATCGCTGCTTGCGGCAGTGGTCCAGATGGTGCTTGCGGTCATGATCTGGCAGGGATACGACCCCTCGCTCGCGGGCATCACGGCCGTGGCGGGAGGCTCTCCTGAAGGGTCGTTCCAGTTCATCGAGCGCCTCCCGTGGATCAGCCTGGACCTGGGCTCGATGGGCAGCATGAACATCGAGTATTTCCTCGGTGTCGACGGCCTCTCCATCACCATGGTGATCCTCACCGCGCTCGTCTCGACCATCGGCGTGCTCTCAAGCTGGACCATCCAGAAGCAGGTCAAAGGCTACTTCCTGCTCTACAACCTTCTGGCCACGGCCATGATGGGCTGCTTCGTCGCACTCGACTTCTTCCTCTTCTACGTGTTCTGGGAACTCATGCTGCTTCCGATGTACTTCCTCATCGGCATGTGGGGCGGCCCGAACCGTGAGTACGCGGCCATCAAGTTCTTCCTCTACACCCTGTTCGGTTCCGTTTTCATGCTCCTCGTCATGATCGCCCTCTACTTCAGCGTCATCGACCCGCTTACCGGCAACCACACCTTCAGCCTGGTCGCCATGGCAAGCCAGGAGAACTACATTCATGACGCCATTCTCGGACCCGAAAACGTCATGTGGCGCACCGTGGCCTTCATCGTGCTCTTCATCGGCTTTGCCATCAAGGTCCCGATGTTCCCGTTCCATACCTGGCTCCCCGACGCACACGTCGAGGCTCCGACCCCGATTTCCGTCATCCTGGCCGGCGTGCTTCTGAAGCTCGGCACCTACGGCATGATGCGCATCAACTTCCCGCTCTTCCCTGAAGTGTTCCAGGCCTCGATGTACGTGATCGGTGTGTTCGGCGCCATCAACATCATCTATGGCGCTTTCTGCGCCCTGGCACAGAAGGACCTGAAGAAGATGGTGGCATACTCCTCCATCAGCCACATGGGTTACGTGCTGCTCGGCCTTGCCGCCGGCAACAGCGAGGGCATGACCGGAGCGCTCTACCAGATGTTCAACCATGGCACCATCACCGCCATGCTCTTCCTGCTCGTCGGTGTGATCTACGACCGTGCCCATACCCGCCAGATCGAGAAGTTCGGCGGCCTGGCAACCTATATGCCGGTCTACTTCGGTGTCGTGATGATTGCATGGTTCGCCTCCCTCGGCCTTCCGGGCCTCAGCGGGTTCATTTCGGAGGCCTTCGTCTTCGTCGGTGCTTTCAGCTCCGAAGTTACCCGCCCCATCGCCATCGTATCGGTGCTCGGCATTGTTTTCGGTGCAGCCTACCTGCTCTGGTCGCTGCAGCGGATGTTCCTCGGAAAACGCCGTGACGACGCTGCCTACGACCTCGAGATCGGTGAGGACGGCCATGAGCACATCCATTTCCACGACTGGAAGGGCAAGCTCGACCTCGACGCACGTGAACTGGCCATGCTGGTGCCGCTTGCCGTCATCATCATTTTCCTCGGAATCTACCCGATGCCGATCATGGGCCTCATGACAAGCAGCATCAACAAGCTTGTCCAGGTGCTTGCACCGGTGGCTATGGCGGCCATCAACTGAGAGGGACGTACTGACCGAAACCAGAATAAACGAAGAGAATCATGTTCGAGCTCCCATCAGGTGCTGAAATACAGAATATCATCGCCAGCCTGAAAGCAGGTGCGGGGTCATTCATTCCCGAAATCTATCTCTCCATCCTTTTCATGGCGCTGATCCTTGTGGATCTCGCGACGAAGGGGCGGAAGCCGATTCTGCTCGGCTGGCTGACTTTCGCCGGTCTTGCAGGAAGCATGTTCTTCATCCACCAGCAGCACCAGATGGAGGCCGGAGAGCTGTTTTTCGGGATGTACGTGCTTGACGAGTTCGCCATCTTCTTCAAGTACTTCTTTGTCGTGTCCGCCATGTTTGCCGTGGTGCTCACGATGGCCGACCGGCGGTTCGATACCGAGGTGAAGAGCATCGGCGAGTACTATGCACTTATTGTAGCCATGCTGATCGGAATGGTCATGATGGCCGCAGCCTCCGACCTCCTTATGGTGTTTCTCTCGATGGAACTCGTCAGCCTCTCGGCCTACGTCCTTTCGGGCTATTTCAAGCGCGACGGCCGCTCTTCTGAAGCCGCCCTGAAATATCTTGTCTACGGAGCGGTCTCCTCAGGCCTGATGATCTACGGCTTCTCCCTCATCTACGGCCTCACTGCCCAGACCAACCTGCTCCTCATCAGCGCCGAACTTGCCGAGCATGGCTACGACCCGCTGGTGATGATGCTCGCCACCCTGCTCATCCTTGCAGGCTTCGGCTACAAGATCGGTGCTGTTCCGTTCCATTTCTGGAGCCCCGATGTTTACGAGGGTGCCCCGACGCCGGTCACCGCGTACCTCTCGGTCGCCTCAAAAGCCGCAGGGTTCGCGCTCCTTCTTCGGTTCTTCTATATCGTCATCCCGCACGGCCTGAGTCCGTATGAGGATATCGCAGGCAGTGAATGGCTTGCCCTGCTTGCCATCATTTCCGTTGCCTCCATGATCTATGGCAACGTGGTGGCCATCTGGCAGAAGAATGTGAAACGTCTTCTTGCATACTCCTCCATCGCACACGCAGGCTACCTCCTGCTTGGCGTCATCGTGATGGACTCGATCGGCACCCAGGCAGTCCTCTTCTACCTGCTCTCCTACCTGCTGATGAACTACGGTGCGTTCTATGTCATCATCCTCATCTCCAACCGTACCGGCAGTGAGAACCTCGACGACTACCGCGGCCTCGGCCGCAAGATGCCGCTTGCCGGCGCAGCCCTCACCGTATTCCTCATCTCCCTCGTCGGGCTGCCTCCGACGGTCGGTTTCATCGGCAAACTGTTCATCTTCTCGGCCCTGCTCTCGAAGGGGTCCCTCTACGTCGGACTCGCTCTTGTCGGCATCATGACGAGCGTGATTTCGCTCTACTACTACATGCTCATTCCTCTGAACATGTTCCTCCGAGAATCCCTCGAGCCTAACGAGCGGGAGCAGAACCCGGGTCTTTTCGCCAATGTACTGATGGCTGTCCTCATGGTGCTCACCATCTGGTTCGGTCTTTTCTTCGAGCCCCTTTCAGAGTTTGCCCACTACTCATCGGCTCTGTTCGGTCTCTCGTTCTACTAAAGCCAGCTGCCCCCCAGGCCGCACCCGAGACGAAGAAACCCCGCCCTGCATCTGCTGCATGGCGGGGTTTTCCTGTTTCATTTCAACCGCGGAGGGTGCGGGGGATGGCGGCTACTGGCGGATCAGGCGGAGGAACTCTCCGCGGGTGGACTCTGAGGTGATGAACTGGCCCGACATGGCAGAGGTTGTGGTGACGGAGTTGAGTTTCTCGACCCCGCGCATCACCATGCACATGTGCTTCGCTTCGATGACGACGCCGACCCCCTTCGGGTTCAGGACATCCTGTATCGCGTCCCGGATCTGCTGGGTGAGGCGCTCCTGCACCTGCAGGCGGCGGGCGAACACTTCAACCACGCGCGCGAGCTTCGAGAGTCCGACGATCTTTCCATCGGGTATGTAGGCCACATGGGCCTTGCCGAAGAAGGGGAGCATGTGGTGTTCGCACATCGAGAAAATGTCGATGTCGCGAACGAGCACCATCTCGTCGTACGACTCCGTGAATACGGCTTTCTTCAGCATCTCCTCCGGGTCCTGGCGGTAGCCGCGGGTAAGGAACGCCAGCGAGCGGGCGACCCGTTCAGGGGTTTTCAGGAGGCCTTCGCGCATAGGATCCTCGCCGACAGACTCCAGCATGGTGGAGACGGATGCGGAAAGTGCGGCATGCGCTTCCGGACAGAGTTCCTGCGGGTCGAGCGGGTACTCGTCGTCGTCACAGCAGGTGCCCCTGCCGGTGAAGAGGGGGGTGTTTATCGGGGTATGCATAGGGTTATTCTCCGAGGTAGCTGACGCTGTTTTTTCCTGTTTCATGTAATTTGACTGCTTGGAGGGAGATCTCCCGGTTGTCGATGGCTGCAATGCGTTCTTCGAGTATGTCCCAGATGAGGACGGCAAGTGTCTCAGTCGTCGGTACCAGCCCTTCGAGTTCCGGGACGTCGTGGTTCAGGTGGCGGTGGTCGAAGCGCGCCGTCACCTCCTCTTCGAGGATCTTTTTCAGCTCCTTCAGGTCGAACAGGTACCCGGTTTCAGGGTCCACGGTGCCGCCGAGGGTGATTTCAAGCTGGTAGTTGTGGCCGTGGCCGTACTTGTTTGCACACTTTCCGTACACCCGGGTGTTCATCTCTTCGCTGAACTTCGGGTTGAAGAGCCGGTGGGCTGCGTTGAACTCGATGGTGCGGGTTACATAGACCTTGGGCATTCGTTCGGGCGGGGGCGGGGCAACGGGAGGAGTGGATAGCGGGGTCTTTTTCTGTTTCATTTCTTTAGGGTGCAATGCTGTTCAGAGGGGTACAATGTACTCAATAAAGCTGATTATATTGGAATGGCGTATTTTACTGTCACCGTCTGATTCAACGGGCTGCGGCAGCAATAAGTTTCAGCATCGCGGCAGGAAAAACCGCATACGGGAACCCCTCCCTGCCGCCCGTTGTTTAGAGACTGAGTTCCAGCATAACCCCTAACCCGCAACCGTATCCATTATGGCAACCTCGCTTGAAGATCTCATAAGGACCAGTACCACTCCCGTATTCGTTGACTTCTGGGCCGCATGGTGCGGGCCCTGCAAAATGGTCGCTCCTTCCGTGAAGCGGCTTGCCGAAGAGTTCAAGGGCCGGCTGATGGTTGTGAAAGTCAACGTTGATGAACAGCCGGCAGCAGCCTCGCGCTTCCAGGTGCAGGGCATCCCTGCCCTCATGCTCTTCAGGGACGGAGAGAAGAAATGGAGCACCGCAGGAGCTGTCCCGTATCCCCAGCTCAAGGCCGAAGTGGAGAAGGTGCTCGGCTAGATTTTCCTTGCAATGCCCGACATGATGGCCATGATGCCGATTATCGCGTGCGACAGAGAGACTCCGGCAAGGTTGGGTATGCGTTGGTAAATGATGCTCCACATGATGCCGGCGGCAAAGCTCAGCAGGCCGGTCAGCGGATCAAGGTAGACGGCGTGCAGGAACGCAAAAGACGTCGCCGAGATCACGACCTGCCAGATCGGGCTGTGGATGTTGGAGCGGCGCATCTCAGAGAAGAGAAACGAGCGGAACAGGAATTCCTGGACAGGGCTTGAGACGAGGACATAGAAGAAAATGAATGTCGCCTCCGGTGGAGGCAGAAGTCGATCATGGACCCCGGCGATGGGCATGAGGAACACCACCCCCGCTGCCGCGATGCCGGCAGGGAGGTTCACTGCCAGTGATGTTCGAAGGTTAAAGTTTTCAAGCCCGAGCTCGGCGGCGGAATGGCCTTGCATGAGGGCATAGATGGCCGTGAAGACGAACATCAGCAGCAGCAGTAACGAGCGCAGGGAGAAGGGTACCATCCCCGTAAGGATGGTCGCGACCGGCAGCCAGTACAGCAGTGCCAGCACCATGAGGAAATGTGTGCGGCTATGGTGTTTTTCGGGGTATTGCGTCTTTGTGTTCACCGTCATTTCATCCTGTTCCATCATGCAGGCAATGTAATCCATAACAGCAGAAGGCCGGTTGGAATTCCGGCCTTCTGTCATAGTATCTGCTGTGAGAATGATGACTCATTCGGGAGGATTCTCCTTGATGGCTTCATACTTTTTCTTGTTGTTACCGTTTTCTGTTGCACTCTCTTTAATCTCGGGCATGTTATAATTTTTCCTGATGTCAACTCTTTGCTGGTTTTTACCATCAATAAGTACCAGAAATGTGCATCCCAGAGATGCAGTCGGAACTGTCACGCCACCACTTTTTGAAACTCCGCCGATTAATCCTGTCAACGCTCCTGCAGGGCCGTTCATGAACCCGCTCACATAGGGAGAGAGTGCAACGCCCGTTGCCCGGGTGTCTACGCCCATCGTATAGGTGATCGCATTAGGGATACTTAGCAGGCTGATGTTGTATCCTTGCAGTTCATCAACATCGTCAATGTAATGGGTTGTATCGTAGACAATAGTCGGCATATCGACTTGGTCCGATTTATTCTTTTTACCCTGAATGGTGATGGAGCCGATGAGTTCTCCTTCAGCAACACCGCTGAAGCTGAATTTGATTTTCCGTGCTTTGTTTTTACGCTTTTTTTCGATGTTCGCACGATTGAAAATGATTTTTGTGCTTCTGCTTTTTCCGTTTGCTACAGCATAGTGTACTGTCGAGAAAAAATGATTTGACAGCATCGGTAGGCCCTTTATCTGTGCGGGAACACCTTGAATACTGAAGAGGGTTGGTGGCGCAATAGGGGCGGTGATGATGCCTGGTGCATATGCTGGCGGGTGGTCCGATGACCCGATATTGTAGTTGAAGTTCCCGATGGCCGTACCGTCCGCGGAGTTGATGACATCCTGTCCTTTTGCGGCCGGTCCCTGCAGCATGATGCTGAACACCAGTACGATGAGTATCTGTATTTTACGACTCTTCATGATTCTGTGGTTTTAAGATCCTTCAGTAATTGCCGCCGATTGCCAGTGCCGTAGCAGAATTGTTGAAATTCACAGTAGCGCTGCCGATGCTTCCCCCGCTTTCAGCAGATGATGTTGTGCTGCTGCTTGAAGTGTTTGATGATGTCACGCTCAGTCCATCTGGAAAGTAGTTGTACTGCTTGGCTGTAACCGTGGCCATGACATAGTTGCCCTGAACGATGTAGGCAGAAGAATTATCGGATGCAGCTGCAAGACCTCCGGGTATTGATACAGGCGAAGAAGCGTTTGTATTGTCGAACTGGATGTTGGGATCAGCGCGAACGGTACTGTATGATAGAATTGAGCCCGTCAGGCAGAGTAGTGGCAACAGCAGAATCTTTTTCATTGGTAGGTTCCCCCGTTTGAGTCGGTTATCGGATTAAATACAGACCGGGGTTTGTCCCGGTCTGTAGATGAACACATCGTAACTGTTGTTACGGTGCGGGATTGGTCGTTGTCTGATTGTTCCTTGAAATGAAGTCGCCACCAATGCCGACCACGCTGGGCGCATTGATTGCACTCACCATCGCACTGCCGATGCATGAGGCTGCGCTACCATTGCTCAGAGCACCGGTATTCTCGGCATGAACTGATGTGATGCCAAGTGAGGCGGCACCATTGGCAGCTGCAAGCACCGGAACGATGGCATACTGATCGGGGCTGTTGACTTCCATCGTTGCACTCACTGCGCCTGCCCCATCAATAGCATCAGTCTGGTAAGCACTTACCGCCAGCGAGGCCATGTTGCCGTCAACACTGTATGCTACAGC
>FUWD013429948.1_pt6 | contig 39545 bp, 38 predicted proteins | sample 1063281 | NCBI WGS metagenome assembly FUWD01 (sample SAMEA79048168, study PRJEB19326) | metagenome | biome: marine | reverse complement strand
ATGTCCTCCTAAAATAGGTGCAATTACCAAACCGATTAAACACGTAAGTTTAATTAAAATATTCATAGAAGGTCTGATGTATCTTTAAAAGGATCTCCAACAGTATCTCCAGTTACTGCCGCTTTGTGCGCTTCAGAACCTTTATACGTCATTACTCCGTTAATTTCAACTCCAGCCTCGAAAGATTTCTTAGCATTGTCCCATGCACCACCAGCATTGTTTTGGAAGATTGCCCAAAGTACACCAGAAACAGTAACACCTGCCATATAGCCACCTAACATTTCTGCAACTAACATATTGTTTTCTTGATACACTAATTTACCAACGAGTACTACCAGTATTGGAAAACCAATGGTTAAAAGACCCGGTAACATCATTTCTTTTAAAGATGCTTTCGTAGAAATAGCAACACACTTATCGTATTCTGGTTTCCCAGTTCCTTCCATTATTCCTGGAATTTCTCTAAACTGTCGTACCACTTCATTTACCATTTCCATAGCAGCCTTACCAACGGCATTCATTGCCAATGCAGAGAATACTACAGGCACCATTCCACCAACAAATAGCATTGCTAATACAGGAGCTTTAAAGATATTAATTCCGTCTATACCGGTAAATGTTACATAGGCAGCAAATAAAGCCAATGAAGTTAATGCAGCAGAAGCAATGGCAAAACCTTTACCTGTTGCAGCAGTTGTATTACCAACAGCATCTAAAATATCTGTGCGTTCTCTAACAATAGGATCTTGTTCACTCATTTCGGCAATACCACCTGCATTGTCTGCGATGGGTCCAAAAGCATCAATAGCTAACTGCATCGCAGTTGTCGCCATCATTGCAGAGGCAGCTAATGCAACTCCGTAAAAACCTGCTAAAGCATATGAAGACCAGATTGCAGCAGCAAATAATAATACTGAAGAGAATGTAGAAATCATCCCGGTAGCTAAACCAGCAATAATGTTTGTACCCGCTCCAGTGCTTGATTGTTGCACAATCTTTAAAATTGGCTTAGAGCCTAAGCCTGTATAATATTCTGTAAATGCTGAGATTCCAGCACCTACAACTAAACCGACTAAACACGCATAAAACACTCTCATTGAAGAGATGTCCTGCAATCCTTCACCGAAAAAATCCATTTGCATTGTTTCTGGCAACATCCAAGTAACCAAAACATAACATGCTGCAGCAACCATTGCTATGGATGCCCAGTTCCCAATATTTAATGCTTTTTGAACGTCTGCTTCCTTAGCATCATTTGATGATATTTTAACAAGAAGTGTTCCGATAAGAGAAATGATAATACCTACACCAGCAATAGACATTGGCAGTAAGATAGGTCCAATTCCACCGAAAGCATCTTGAATTGCGCCACCCATATCCTTGATTACATAATTTCCTAAAACCATCGCAGCCAATACAGTTGCTACATAAGAACCAAATAAATCAGCACCCATACCTGCAACATCTCCAACATTATCTCCAACATTATCAGCAATAGTTGCTGGATTTCTTGGATCATCTTCTGGAATGTCTGCTTGCACTTTACCTGCTAAATCAGCTCCAACATCTGCAGCCTTGGTATATATACCACCACCAACTCTTGCAAATAAGGCAATAGATTCTGCTCCTAAAGAAAATCCAGCTAGTGCTTCTAAAACAACAGTCATATCTGTCGTAGAAGTCCATACTCCATCCATAAAATGGTGAAAGAAGAATATAAAAAATGCTGTTAAACCTAAAACAGCTAAACCGGCAACACCCAGTCCCATTACAGTACCACCACCAAAAGAAACTTTCAATGCATTCGGTAAACTTGTTTTTGCTGCTTGTGTTGTTCTAACATTTGTTTTGGTTGCAATTTTCATTCCCATGTTTCCTGCAAAAGCAGAAAATATAGCTCCAATAACAAAAGCGACAACGATTAAATAAGTACTGTCCATATAAAAAGCAATTCCAGCTAGAACAATACTTGCTCCCACTACGAAAATTGCTAAAAGTCGATATTCTGCGTTTAAAAAAGCGATTGCTCCTTCATAGATGTGGTCAGAAATTTCTTTCATTTTCCCGTCACCTGCATCTTGTTTCATTACCCAAGATTTTTTAACTAACATGTATGCTAGTCCTAAAACAGCCATTGCAATTGGCATCCAAATCATCATTGATTCCATATATTATTTTATTTTGATTAGTTTAAATCGGTCGTAAATGTAATAAAATCAAACAGAAATAAAAAACCTCTTAAAGTGTTTAATTTTAAGAGGTCTTTTATAGGTAGGGATATTAATTTCTATATCTTGAAATTATCGTTCTTTTTGTAGTCACTTTTTTCATACCGCTCAACACAAGCTCTGTATATTGCTCTCGCTTCTGCTGCATTTCCCCAGCCACCAACATCTACTTTTTTCTTCTCTAAATCTTTATACACTTGGAAGAAATGTTCTATTTCTTTAAGTCTGTGTGGATTTAAATCGGAGATGTCATTTTTATTATTCCAAATAGGATCCGAAATAGGGACACAAATAATTTTTTCGTCCGGTCCTTTTTCGTCAGTCATGTGAAAAACACCAATCGGTTTTACTTCAATCACGCACATTGGGAACGTAGGTTCATGACCCAAAACTAAAACATCTAATGGATCATCGTCTAAAGCTAATGTTTCAGGAACAAAACCATAATCTGCAGGATACATCATAGAAGAGAATAACATTCTGTCAAAACGAATTTTATGCAAGTCAAAATCGTATTCGTATTTATTTCTACTTCCCTTCGGTATTTCGATTAAAACATCGAAAGTTTGGTTTTCTTTTGAACTCATGAATTTTTATTTATATTTTATTTTTATTTTTTTTTGCAAAACTAATTTATCTGGGGAGCTTTTCTATCAAATTTTCAGTGAAATTACGCAATGCTTTTCGAAAGCGTTAGCTGTTTCAATGGCAATAAAAAATCCTTTTTTCGTCCATTGAAAAAAGGATTTTTATAGTATTTAAGATTTTTACTATAAGTAAAGTACTTCTTTTACTGCTTTTATAACATCATTTGCATTTGGAATCCAATTTTCAAATAACACAGGAGAATAGGGTGCCGGTGTATCTGCAGTTGTAATTCTTTTGATGGGAGCATCTAAATGATCAAAAGCTTGTTCTTGTATTCTGTAAGTAATTTCAGAGGCAACACTTGCGAAAGGCCAAGCCTCTTCTAAAATCACCAATCTATTGGTTTTCTTTACAGATTTTAAAATAGCGGCGTGATCCATCGGACGAACTGTCCTTAAATCGATAACTTCAACAGAAATATTTTCTTTTGCAAGCGCATCCGCAGCTTTATATGCTTCTTTTATAATTTTTCCAAAAGAAACAACCGTTACATCTGTTCCTTCTCTTTTAATTTCTGCAACTCCAATAGGGATAATATATTCACCTTCTGGGATTTCCATCTTGTCACCATACATTTGCTCGGACTCCATAAAAATTACAGGGTCGTCGTCTCTAATAGCTGCCTTCAATAGGCCTTTAGCATCATATGGATTTGAGGGTACAATCACTTTTAAACCCGGAGTATTGGCAAACCAATTCTCAAATGCTTGTGAGTGTGTTGCTCCTAATTGACCTGCAGACGCTGTAGGTCCTCTGAAAACAATCGGACAATTAAACTGTCCACCAGACATCTGTCTAATTTTTGCTGCATTGTTTATAATTTGATCAATTCCTACCAAAGAGAAGTTGAATGTCATATACTCAACAATAGGTCTGTTACCATTCATAGCAGAACCAATTGCAATTCCTGCAAACCCTAATTCAGCAATCGGAGTATCGATGACCCTTTTTTCACCAAACTCTTCTAGCATTCCTTTACTAGCCTTATAAGCTCCATTGTATTCTGCAACTTCTTCACCCATTAAATAAATGCTTTCATCTCTGCGCATTTCTTCACTCATGGCTTCACAAATTGCCTCTCTGAATTGAACTGTTTTCATTGAATTTAAATTATTGTTATTTTCATCTGCAAAAGTAAGGAATTTATGAGTAAAAAAAAGCTACTTTTTTACCAAAATAGGAGAAGTTTATTTTTTCAACATATTTTTGCTTTTTGCACTTAATTTAAGGATTATCTTAGTTTTTGGTAGATAGGAATACTGTAGATTTGAAATTATGAGAGGGAAATAAAAATGCGGAAGTCAGCGAAAAGCAACCAGTTTGCCTGCATGGCAAGAAAGGGGATTGTGCCTGCTAATTGATGCTTTTTAAAAAGTGTTAAAATTTAAAAAAATTTACTATGCATGCATAGTAAATTAAAAAAAAGGCGTAATTTCGTCAGTAAGAAAAAATAAAATTTATAATTTATGAAAATATTAGTTTGTATTAGTCACGTTCCTGATACCACTTCAAAAATTAATTTCACAGATAATGACGCTGAATTTGATAAAAACGGCGTGCAATTTGTAATCAACCCGTATGATGAGTTTTGTTTGACAAGAGCTATGTGGTTTAAAGAGAAGCAAGGGGCTACTGTAACCGTTGTGAATGTTGGTGGTGCAGAAACTGAACCAACGTTAAGAAAGGCTTTGGCAATTGGTGCAGATGACGCCATTAGGATTAATGTAGCCGCGACAGATGGTTTTTTGGTAGCAAAAGAATTGGCAGCCGTGGTAAAAGCGGGAAGCTATGATCTTGTTTTAGCAGGGAAAGAGTCTGCAGATTATAACGGTCAAATGGTTCCGGGTATGCTGGCGTCTTTGGTGGATTATAATTTTGTAAATGGTTGTGTAGATTTGGAAGTTGAGGACACGAATGTCTCTGCGAAGAGAGAGATTGATGGAGGAAACGAAACCGTATCAACATCTTTACCATTAGTAATTGGTGGTCAAAAAGGGATTGTAGAAGAGAAAGATTTGCGCATTCCCAATATGAGAGGAATTATGATGGCACGTAAAAAGCCAATGCAGGTGCTGGAAGGTTCTGGGGCTGCAGCCGCAACAAATAGTATTTCTTTTGAAAAGTTAGCTCCTAAAGGAGCGGTTAAGTTAGTTGCTGCTGATAATTTAGATGCGTTGATTGATTTACTGCACAATGAAGCAAAAGTAATATAGTATATAATTATTGAAATTTGTAACTGTTGCAAAACAGTGTGCAAATTGTAATTAAAGATAATAACACTTAAAAAATAAAATATATGTCAGTTTTAGTTTTTGCCGATTCAACGGACGGAAAATTTAAAAAAACTTCCTTCGAAGCAGTCTCTTATGGAAAAAAGGTCGCGGAACAGTTAGCAAGTAATTTAGTTGTTTTAACAATAAATGCAAGCGAATCTTCAGAGTTATACAAGTATGGTGCAGAAAAAGTTGTTGCAGTTTCAAACGATGCTTTGCTAACTTTTAACGCCAAGGAATATGCTGCGGTTATTGTGCAAGTAGCACAGAAAGAAAATGCAACGGTTGTTGTTGTAGATTCTAGTATCAATAGTTTATATGTTTCGCCTTTAGTAGCGGTAAGTTTGGACGCAGGATATGCTTCAAATACGGTAAGTGCACCTTCAAGTATAAATCCTTTTACTGTAAAAAGAAAGGCATTTTCTAATAAAGCATTTTCAAATACCGTTATTTCTTCCGAGTATAAAGTAATTGGTTTGGCTAAAAACTCTTTTGGAATTCATGAAAATCCAGTATCTGGAGTATTAGAAAGTTTTGATGTTCAAGTAGCTGCGTCGGGAGTGAAATCAGAAAAAGTAGAAAGAGTTTCAGGAAAAGTAACCATTGCAGATGCAGATACTGTAGTTTCTGCAGGAAGAGGAATGAAAGGACCAGAAAATTGGGGAATGATTGAGGAGCTAGCGGACGTCTTAGGAGCTGCAACTGCTTGTTCCAAACCTGTTTCGGATTTAGGTTGGCGTCCTCATGGTGAGCATGTAGGACAAACAGGTAAACCAGTAGCGTCTAACTTATATATCGCCATTGGTATTTCTGGTGCAATTCAACATTTAGCAGGGATCAACGCTTCTAAAGTAAAAGTGGTAATTAATACAGATCCAGAAGCGCCTTTCTTTAAAGCAGCGGATTATGGTGTTGTTGGTGACGCTTTTGAAGTGATTCCATCATTGATCGAAAAATTAAAGGCATTTAAAGAGGCCTAGGCATCGGAAATGTATTCGCGGTTCAATCAAAAAACGAAAAGACCTATCAAGATTAATTTTTGATAGGTTTTTTTATTTTAAGTCGACTTCGCTTTTTCATAGTTCTAAAATCTCAATGTTTACAGCGTCATATTATTCAGGGTCTTGCTTTTGAATGAAATAAAATATAATTTCAGATAGAATAACCGCTTTCACTATTTTTTTTAGTAAATTGTGCCCTTAAAACTAGCTTTAGAGATGTTTTAAAAGCTTTTTTTCTTTTTTGTAAATATATATATGAGTTTAATAAAACTAACTATAAAAGGAATTTCATACAGCCAAACACAAACAGGCGCTTATGCTTTAGTATTAAGCGAGATGGATGGAGGCCGTACCTTACCAATTATTATCGGTGCATTTGAAGCACAATCTATAGCAATCGCTTTAGAAAAAGAGATTCGGCCACCAAGACCTTTAACACATGACTTGTTTAAAACGTTTTCAGATCGTTTTTCAATAGAAATTAAGGAAGTAATTATCCACAAATTAGTGGATGGTGTTTTCTTCTCGAGCTTGGTTTGTGAAAAAGAAGGTGTAGAGGAGATTATAGATACGCGAACGTCGGATGCAATCGCAATTGCAGTGCGCTTTGAAGCACCTATTTTTACCTATGAAAATATTTTAGATAAAGCAGGTGTCTTTTTAAAAACAGAGGATACTTTGGGTTTGAATGATCCTTCGGAAGCCAGTGAAATATCATTGGATACAAAAAATTTATTAGGAGTGGACAAAGATTCGTCTTATTCAAAACTATCTACTTCTGATTTAATGGAAGAATTAGAGAAAGCAGTTGCTGACGAAAATTACGAATTAGCAGCAAAAATAAGAGATGAAATGAGCAAACGCTCTTAATATTAATTTAATTTATGAAGAATTTATTTTTAATTGTTTTTTGTTTTATTTCAGTCAATTTTTTTGCTCAGGATCTAGAACAGGATTGGAAGGTCGATACTATTTTAAATTCGGAAACAACATCACTGCCAAAATTAGTAGTTTCACAAGGTTTTTCTTTGAACGATGGAAAATTTGAATTCTCAGCAGTTGGTGAAGACAGTGTAGCTTCAGGAACCTATCTTAGGCAACAAAATTTGATTATTTTACACCACCAAAGGCCAAAAGAAGCATTAAGATATTTTAATATTGTTACTCTTGATGCGGACCGATTAGTTGTTTCTGAAGGTGCAGTAACCTATCGTTTTTCATTACAAGAAACTTCAAAATTATTGCCAGTGGAAAGTGCGTCGAACATACAGAATGATGCTACATTAACACCACAGTCTACAGCAAATAAAGCAGTCATTACAACAGATAGCGAAGAAATTGTGCCAAGCACAAATTTTACGTTTACAAGTTTTTGGAAAGGTGTTTTAGGAATGTTTTCATTAATTGTGATAGCCTTTTTATGCAGTGCAAATAGAAAAGCAATTAATTGGAAAAGAGTTGCTGTTGGTTTGTCTCTTCAAATAGTAATTGCTGTGGGAGTTTTAAAAGTATCCTTCATTCAAGGTGCATTTGAATTGGTAGGAAAGCTTTTTATAGAAATTTTGGAATATACGAAAGCAGGGAGCTCCTTCTTATTTGCGGGTTTAATTTCGGATATGGATTCTTTTGGGTATATTTTTGCTTTTCAAGTGCTACCTACCATTATTTTCTTTTCAGCATTAACTTCTTTATTATTTTATTTAGGCGTTATCCAATGGATTGTTAAGGTTTTAGCGATTGGTCTCTCTAAGTTTTTAGGTATTTCTGGTATGGAAAGCTTGTCTGTTGCAGGAAATATTTTTTTAGGGCAAACAGAAGCACCTTTGCTAATTAAGGCCTACTTAGAAAAGATGAATAAATCTGAAATGCTATTGGTAATGATTGGTGGAATGGCAACTGTTGCAGGTGCTGTTTTAGCAGCTTACATAGGGTTTTTAGGAGGTGGTGATAAAGAATTAGAATTAGTTTTTGCGAAGCATTTATTGGCAGCGTCTGTCATGGCAGCTCCTGGAGCTATCGTAATTTCTAAAATTTTATACCCCCAGACAGAAGAGGTAAATACAGATGTTACCGTTTCTCAAGAAAAAATAGGGTCTAATATTTTAGATGCGATTGCAAACGGTACCACAGAGGGTTTGCGCTTGGCAGTTAATGTTGGAGCAATGTTGTTAGTTTTTGTAGCGGTGATTGCTATGCTAAATGGAGGACTGGATTTGATTGGAAGTTTGACACATTTAAATGAGGTAATTGCTTCCAATACTGCATATGATAAATTGTCTATAGAATTTATTTTAGGATATGCTTTTGCTCCATTAATGTGGTTGATAGGAGTTCCAACTACCGATGTGACCCTTATGGGACAGTTGTTGGGAATTAAGTTAGCAGCTAGTGAATTTGTTGGTTATATTCAACTAGCAGAATTGAAGGATGTGACAAATGCAACACACTTGGCGTATAACAAGTCAATTATAATGGCTACCTACATGCTATGTGGTTTTGCGAATTTTGCTTCTATCGGTATTCAGATAGGCGGAATCGGTTCTTTAGCGCCCGGACAGCGGAAAACATTATCGGAGTTTGGAATAAAAGCGCTTATAGGAGGTACAGTGGCTTCTTTAATGTCAGCTACCATTGCAGGTATGATTATTGGATAGGAAAAGTTGTATTCAAATCGTTAATAACTTTACAATATTATTTAAAAAGCTTCGCCTAAAATGGACGAAGCTTTTTTATTTTTACAAGTGTCCCCAGAGGTTTATAGAAACAATCAATTAAACATTAGAATGAAGCAATATCACGATTTAGTAAAACATGTTCTAGAAAACGGAAATGAAAAAGGAGATCGGACAGGAACCGGGACAAAAAGTGTTTTTGGATATCAAATGCGTTTTGATCTTAGTGCTGGTTTTCCCATGATAACAACTAAGAAGTTGCATTTAAAGTCAATTATTTATGAGCTACTTTGGTTTATAAAAGGAGATACAAATATTAAATACCTACAGGATAATGGCGTGAAAATATGGAATTCCTGGGCAGATGAAAATGGAGATTTAGGACCGGTTTATGGCCACCAATGGCGGAATTGGAATAGTGATGATATTGATCAGTTAAAAGAGGTAATAAACACGCTAAAAACGAACCCAAATTCAAGAAGGATGATGGTTGCCGCTTGGAATCCATCAGTAATGCCAGATACTTCGGTAAGTTTTTCAGAGAACGTAGCGAATGGTAAAGCTGCATTGCCTCCATGTCATGCTTTTTTTCAATTTTATGTGGCAGATGGAAAGTTGTCTTGTCAGTTGTATCAAAGAAGCGCAGATATCTTTTTAGGAGTCCCTTTTAATATTGCAAGTTATGCGCTGTTTACAATGATGATGGCGCAGGTTTGTGGGTATGAGGCTGGAGAGTTTATTCACACTTTTGGAGATGCTCATATTTACAATAACCATACAGCACAATTAGAGTTGCAGTTGTCTCGCGAGGTTAGGCCTTTGCCGACGATGAAAATGAACGCAGCAATAACAAGTATTGAAGATTTTACCTTTGAAGATTTTGAACTAGTGGATTATGATCCACACCCGCATATTAAGGGAAAGGTAGCTGTTTAGGATTTCAATCTTTAAAAAAAGAAGGCTATTTTTTTAGACTAATTTTTACTATTTTTATTGAGAAATAGGAGGCTTTTAATTTTTTCATATAAATCACTAAAAAAAATCAAATAGCTATGCATTCTTTTTTGTTTAAAATACATTTATTATATGATTACAGTAATTGCTGCAGTTGCAGAAAATAATGCCATCGGAAAGAATAACGATTTAATCTGGAGTTTATCGGCAGATTTAAAAAGGTTTAAAAAGGTAACTTCGGGTCATTATATTTTAATGGGTAGGAATACTTTTGAATCCATAGGAAGACCCTTACCAAATAGAACGACTATCATCATTACTAGAAATAAAAATTATTTCAAAGAAGGTTGTTTAATCGCTGGTAGCTTAGAGGAAGCTATCAAATTGGCAAAAGAGGAGAAAGAAGTTTTTATTATTGGAGGTGCTCAAATTTATAAAGAAACAATGGCGAAAAACTTGGCAGATCGGTTAGATATTACTCGGGTGCATGAAGTATTTGATGCGGATGTTTATTTTCCTGAAATAGATGCCAAGGTTTGGAAAGAAACAAAAAGAGAAGCCTTTAAAGCGGATGAAAAAAATGAGTTTGACTACAGTTTTATTTCGTATCGTAAAATATAAGTAGTATGCTCTTGGGATAAGAAGCTCTTTTTAACTTCTTTTGGTTGAATCTAAATAGAGTTAAATATATGTGATTTTTTAGCTTGCATTCGCTTTCGTTTTTAATCCTAGGCTAGGCCCTAAAGTTGTTACAAATTAAAATTAGTACTATTATGTGCAATTACCAAATCTTTTTTTAGGAGTTCTTCCTAATTTTAGGTTTTAAAATTGAAGTGATGAAGAAAAGATGTTCTTGGGTTTCAGAAAGTCAGTTATATATTGAATATCACGACAACGAATGGGGAGAGCCTGTTGCTGACGATGAAACGCTTTTTGAGTTTTTAATTTTAGAAACTTTTCAATCAGGCTTAAGTTGGAGTACTATTTTAAATAAAAGAGCTCAATTTAGAATTGCTTTTGATGGTTTTGATTGTCAAAAAATAGCAAAATATACAGCGTATAAGTTTGAACTTTTAATGCAAGACACAGGCATTGTCAGAAATAAGTTAAAGATAAAAAGTGCCATAACAAATGCCCAATGTTTTATCGCGATACAAAAAGATTATGGATCTTTCTCTAATTTTATTTGGGCCTATGTGAAAGGGCGACCAATTGTTAATGAATTTGAGAACAGCGCTGCGGTACCAGCAACCACAGACCTGTCAGAACTTATTTCTAAAGATTTAAAAAAGCGAGGCTTTAAATTTGTGGGAGCGACTGTCATGTATGCATATATGCAAGCCATCGGGATGGTGAAAGACCACACTACAGACTGTTTTAAATTTCAGAATAAATGAAAATAACAGCAGCACCAATCCAAGGTTTAAAGGATGTTTTTTATATTTTTAGTAGGAGAGTTGGCATTTTCATATTTTTTGTGCTCATCCTTTTTTTTGACAGTCTTTATTTTCAGAACATATTTTAAATTACCAAATACCTATAAATATATTTATGAGTATTTCGGGATGTATTATAGGGCAACTCTAAGACTAAAGTAGCTTGTGATATATGCAGTAATTATTGGTTTTGCAGGTGACTATTGATTCTCTAGAGTTTTGAAGATGCATACCTGCAGATTGCCAAATACGCCATTATATGCTCCTCTTGGTCATGCGGCTTTTGGCGCTTGGAGTTCGCCTCGCATAGGTTTTTGACTTTTTATCTAGTAATAATCCTCCAAGTGGAATTAGCGTATTAGATAACGGCTATTTTTTTTGTTTATACAAGGACACTAGCACGCGTAGCGAAGAGCACAGCTTCTAAAAAAGTTTGCGACAAAATAAGAACTGCTTAGTTTCCGAAGAGCAATCGGATTGCGACAAAAACAGTAACAATTAAACCACCATAGAAAAGTACCTTTACACCTGCTTTTTTATAGTACCGTTGATGATTTGGAATGTCTTTTTTGTAGCTATAAATCATTAAGGCAATGAATGCAGTAATAAAGAAAATCATGAATATAATTCTACCTGTCGTGAAATAAGCACCTAAAAACATATTTTATTTTTTATAAATTGTGGATGATAGATTTTGTTGAAATTAGTATATAATTTTTAATATCTTGTAAATCTAAAATTTTTACAAAATTACAATTTAAATGAAGAATGTCATCGTTTTTGGAGCAACTTCTGGTATTGGAAAAGCACTCACAGAATTACTGTTAAAAGAAGGCTATAATGTTGCTATTACTGGAAGGAGAATAGCTGCATTAGAAGCAATTCAAAAACAATATCCGAAACAGGTATTGATAAAACAAAACGACATCCAAAATGTGACAGAAGTAGAAAAGGTTTTTCATGAAATTGTAGCAGCATTTGGAACAATAGATTTGGTGATACAGTCTTCGGGTGTTGGTTTTGTAAATCCAAAGCTACACTGGGAGAAGCAAGAACAAACAATAAACACGAATGTTTTAGGGTGTACAAAATTATATATACTGGCGTACAATTTATTTAAAGAGCAGCAGTATGGTCATTTGGTAGGGATTTCATCTATTGCCGCTATTCGTGGAAATCGATCGGCGCCCGATTACTTTGCATCAAAAGCGTATCAGAAAGCGTATTTAGAAAGTTTGTATATAAAAACTAAATCAATGAAGTCTCAGCAAGTTTTTATTACAGATATAAGGCCTGGGTTTGTAGATACAGCTATGGCTTTAGGCTCGGTACTCTTTTGGATGGTGCCGTTAGAGAAAGCGACAAAACAAATTTATAGCGCAATCAAAAAGAAAAAAAGGGTGGCATACATTTCTAAACGATGGCAACTTATTGCGGTTGTTCTGAAATGGATGCCTGCCAGAGTTTTAAAGAAAATACTTTAACGATAAAATAAATAATAATGAAAAATAAAATAGCTGCAGTAACAGCGTTTCACACCGCTTTTAAATTAAATATGAATTCAAGCCCAATTGCAAGTATTGGAAAAGAACGAAATGCCTTACGTTTCAACCTAATGAAGGAAGAAAATGAAGAGTACCTAGAGGCTTCAGAAAATAACGACTTGGTGGAGATTGCGGATGCCTTAGGTGATATGCTGTATATATTATGTGGAACGATCATAGAGCACGGCATGCAAGACAAGATTGAAGCTGTATTTAATGAAATTCAAAGAAGTAATATGAGTAAGTTAGGTGCAGATGGGAAACCAATTTATAGAGAGGACGGTAAAGTCTTAAAAGGACCAAATTATTTCAAGCCAAATATTACAGAAATTTTAGAAAAATAATTTTTGAATTACACAGGGTGCTTTTTTAGCATTGAATTTTAATCAAATTGAGATAGGTTTTTTCGAACATAGTTTAGCGTAAGCTGTATAATATTATCTTCACATTTATAAAACTCGGTATCTAAGGCGTCCCACAAATCAATATTGGAATCTTTTTTCATTAGTATTTCTTGTCGGATTCTTAGGTTCTTGGGAACTGGAACCTCTGGAAATAGATGAATTGCTTCCGTAAGAATGTCGACTGTTTTTTCGGCTTTTATTTCCATGTATGCATGAAAAACTTCGTGCGCAAACTGACCAGAAGAGTTGAAAAAGAATTGGATAAAACCACCATTTGTAACATTATGCTCTAAAACATCTACATAAATAAAGGTTTTTTCACAGTTATTTAGACTTCGAAAGTCATCTTTTTCAGGAATTTTTTTTCCAATTATTTCCCCAATTCGAGTAATTTTTTCTGCATCATTATTTAATAGTAGTGCAATTTCTGTTGAGGTCATTTTTGAAGAATTAATAAAATTAAATATATTTTTCAGATTTTAAAACAAGCAATATTGCATTGAATTTTAAACGTTTTTAGCAAAGAGTATTTATTTCAATACAGAAAACTCAATACTAGAATCCGTAAAAATGGTATGGGTTTGGTTTTTAAAGTCTTCTTTGGCTGCTTTAAAGATATTGTCTACATAGGTTTGCGGATTTAAGTCGATTAAAGGAAACCATGTACTTTGCACTTGCACTTGTATTTTATGGCCTTTTTTAAACGTATGAAAAACATCCTGTAATTTGATGTCAACAGCTGTTTTCGCGTTGGGTATAAAAGGCTCTGGAAATTCAAAACTATTTCTAAACCGACCTCGTAAAACTTCACTTCGTACCATTAAGTGATAGTTGCTCATTTTTAAATGATCCTGTAATTTATCATTATTTTCTTTTAAATTTGACGGATGTACATCAATAACTTTTACAATCCAATCTGCCGCAGTACCTGTGGTAGCTACTTTTAATTTTGCTAGGATATCCCCAGCCAATGTATAATCCTCCGTTAAAACTGTTGTTTCAAAAACTAAAACATCGGGTCTTCTTGCCGCAAAACGCTGATCGTCCGTCATGTATTTTCTTGGAGTAAAAACTGTTTTAATATCTTCGGAATAGGGAACTGGGTGTTTTAGGTCGCTAACAAAACTTAGTGGCTTAGGTGCTTTTTGTATCGAGGCCAATTTTTGGTTTTCAGATAAAAACCAGTTTTCTTTTACTATATTTTCAGGTGGCCACGCGTCATAGGATTTCCATTCTTTTTTTCCAGAGTCAAAAACATAGGCTTCTGGCAATCCTGTGTTTTTATCTCCTTTTCCTTTCAAAAAATGATTGAAAAACTTTGTTTCAATTTCTGATTGAAATTTTAAGGAAATAGAATCACCAAAATAATAGTTTCCAACATAGTTTTCCACACCATTCCTAGCCCATTTCCCGTGATCCCAAGGTCCGAAAACCAAGGTGTTATAATTTCCTTTTCCATATTTTTCTATGGCTTTATAGGTCTCTAAAGGTCCGTACAAATCTTCTGCATCAAACCAGCCACCAACAATCATCGTTGCTACCGTAGCAGGGACTTTATTTAGATGCTGAATAATCCCCTTGCTTTTCCAAACACTGTCATAATTTGGATGTTCCACAATTTCTTTCCAAAAGAAATCGTCAATCCGTTCTTTGTTTTCAGCGGTTTTAGTATCTAGTTTATCATATTGAAAATAGGTGTTTAAGTTTTTTAAAGGACCTTTGTCTAAAAAGAATTGATACTGGTCGTTTGAGTTCATTTCGGGAAAGGAATACCAAGCACTATCCGTCGGGGTATCTTTATAGGTTCCAAATAAAGAGATCGCTCTAAAATAGCTTAATAAAAAGGCCCCATTGTGATGAAAATCATCAAAGAAAAAATCACCAATACATGCTTGTGGAGATGCTGCTTTTAATGCAGGATGGGCATCAATAGCTGAAATAGTAGCATAATGTCCGGGATACGAAATTCCCCAAGTACCTACATTTCCATTGTTATTTTCAAGATTGTTTACCAACCAATCGATGGTGTCATAGGTGTCAGAAACTTCATCTGCTTCGGTTGCTTTTTTATTTGGAAGGTAAGCGCGCATATTGTCATACACCCCTTCGCTCATCCAACGTCCGCGAACATCTTGATATACCACAATATTACCCTCTTTCATCAAGTGAATATTCGGTCCGATTTTGGTTTTCATTTTTCCTGCTCCATAGGGAGCAGCACTGTATGGGGTTCTTTGCAGTAAAATGGGGTATGTTTGACGTAAATCCTTAGGAGTATAGATCGTAGTGTGCAGTTTTACACCATCTCTCATCACTATATTCACCTCTTTTTTTGTGTAATTATCGAACACATAAGTTGCCATTTCCTCTTTTTTAACAGTACATGAAGTAAAAACAAAAACAGGAATGAGTATGCATAAAAAACCTTTTTTCATAACGATATGTTGATTTGTGGGCATAAAGCTACAAAAGAAATAATAGTTGATGACACATCTTTTGTTAAAATGAAGAAGGAGGTTTTAAAAAAGAAGCTACGCCCCGTGGGCATATTTTTCTTTATTCGTTAGAATCACTACAGAATCAAACCTACTTGGTAGATTTTCCCTATTTTTGCAAAATATGGAAGATACTAAAAGACATCAATTAACCGATTGGTTACCAACGACAAATAAGGAAGTTAAAATTCGTGGTTGGGAGGCATTAGATGTTATTTTATTTAGTGGAGATGCGTATGTAGATCATCCGGCTTTTGGGCCTGCCGTAATTGGACGTATTTTAGAAAGTTATGGCCTGCGAGTGGCTATTGTGCCGCAACCAAGTGTAACTGATAATCTTCAAGATTTTGAAAAGTTAGGAAAGCCCCGTTTATTTTTTGGTGCTACTGGTGGTTGTATGGATCCGATGGTGAGTAACTATACCGCAAGTAAAAAGAGAAGAGATAAAGATGCTTATACGCCGAATGGAGATAAAGGATTTCGTCCTGATTATGCAACTTCTGTATATTCAAAAATTTTGAAAGAAAAATTTCCAGATGTTCCCGTGTTAATTGGAGGTATTGAAGCCTCTTTAAGACGTGTGACGCATTACGATTACTGGTCAGACAAATTATTACCATCCATATTAGAAACGTCGAAAGCAGACATGTTGGTGTATGGAATGGGAGAGCAGCCATTGCGCGAAATTGTAGAATTATTACAAAAAGGAGTGCCCTTTTCAAGCTTAAAAAACATCAAGCAAACGGCCGTTTTGATCGATGAAAAGGTAGAAAAAATTCCAGTAATAAAAGATTGGGAAGATGTGACCATTAACTCACATGATGCCTGCTTAAAAGATAAAAAAACCTTTGCTTCGAACTTCAAGGTTATTGAACAGGAGTCAAATAAATTAAAAGCACGAAGAATTATACAGGAAGTTTCCGGAAGAACATTGGTCATCAATCCACCTTTTCCTACAATGACAGAGAAAGAAATTGACGGTTCTTTTGATTTGCCCTTTACAAGACTACCGCACCCAAAATATGACAAGCGTGGTCCAATTCCTGCGTTTGAGATGATTAAGTTTTCCATTAATATTCACCGTGGATGTTTTGGCGGTTGTAGTTTTTGTACTATTTCTGCGCACCAAGGCAAATTTATTGCCAGTAGAAGTCAGGAATCTGTTTTGAAAGAAATAGATAAGGTCGCAAACATGCCAGATTTTAAAGGCTATTTGTCCGATATTGGAGGGCCTTCTGCAAATATGTATCAAATGAAAGGGAAAGTGCAGTCTATTTGTGATAAATGTATTGCACCAAGTTGTATTTCCCCAGTTATTTGTTCAAATTTAGATACCTCACATAAACCACTTACAGAGTTGTATCAAGCAGTTGATAAACATCCTAAAATTAAAAAATCTTTTATTGGAAGTGGAATTAGACATGACATGTTGGTTCCTGAATTTAATAAAAATGCAGATCCAAAGGAGTTGGATGCGTATACAGAGGAAGTAATGACCAATCACGTTTCTGGTCGTTTAAAAGTGGCACCAGAACACACTTCAGATCCTGTTTTAAAATTGATGCGAAAGCCGTCTTTTAAATATTTTCACATGTTTAAAGAACGTTTTGATAAAATAAATATCAAGAAGAAATTAAATCTACAATTAATTCCGTATTTTATTTCGAGTCACCCAGCAAGTGAGGTAGAAGATATGGCAAATTTAGCTGCTGAGACTAAAGATATGGGTTTTCAGTTAGAGCAAGTGCAAGGTTTTACACCAACACCAATGACGGTTGCAACGGTTATTTATTATTCAGGGTTTCATCCGTATACATTAAAACCAACAAGAACTCCAAAAACAAAACAAGAACGAGACGACCAACACAAATTTTTCTTTTGGTATAAAAAAGAAAATAAAGATTGGATTCGCAATACTTTGAACAAGGTGGGAAGACCCGATTTATTGCGGAAATTATTACCTGAAAACAACTCTTGGAAAAAGAATAAAACTTCGCACAAAGAAGCGCAGCACACGTTTGATGATGCCATTCCATTTAATAAGAGAAAAAAGAAGGTGAGTAGAGCCCCGAAACGAAGAAGATAATGGTAGCGTGTTTAAACACAATGCAAATGTTTCTTACTTCGTATATAACGCATAGTGGTATGCCTTCGAGTTAGTTTCCTATCTTCTTTTCATATTTCACCTTTCTAATTCCGTGGTCAGTATCCCATTGCATTACTTCTATAAAACCATATTTCTGGTACAGTGCGATGGCGGGACCATTTGCAGCGCCGGTTTCAACTAAAAACAACTGTGCTTGATAGGTGTCAAATACAAATTGGACAAATTTTCCTGCGATTCCCTGTCTAAAAAAAGAAGGAGCAACCACTAAGCTTCTAATAAGGGTATGCTTCTCCGTGTGATGAATTTCTATAACTGCAGCCAATTCGTTATTTTTCAAGTATCCATAAAAATCGTTTTTACAATCGATATAACTTTTAAGAGGTCTTTTTAAGGGAGGAAAATCGGTTGCATTTAATAGTTGGGCCTCAATTTTGTAAGAAATTTGAAATACAATACGTATTTTTTCAGCTATTTTTAAGTCAGTATTGTTTAGTTTTTCAATCATTTATATACGCAATGCTTGTTGTGTAAAAAGGATGGGATACCTTTTTTAGTGTAGACCGTTTCAAATGTAAATTTAGTCTTTTTCTATCTTTCGGTGCTTTCCTCTTGGACCATCACCTTTGTGCAATATAATATCGGAATGTAATAATGCTGCGGCCTCTGCAGAATGCACTACTTTGGAAGCACTGCGTTCTAGCATTTCAGTTTCAAAAGCATGCAATACACTTTTCCTGATGCCAGCATCTTTCCATGTGTTAGAAGTCTTGCATTCTTTTGTAATCCTTCGAGCCAATGCTAGGGCATCCAGTAGTGCTTGGTTCGCACCTTGCCCTTTAAACGGACTCATGGGATGGGCAGCGTCTCCGATAAGTGTACTTTTATTTGCTCTTTCTAATAATTCAGGGCTAAGAACTGCTCTGTCATACGCTGGGTAACCAGAAACCTGAGCTTCTTGAGTGGCTGCTAAAATTTGGGGGATAGGAGTATGCCATTGAATTCTTCGACAGGCTTCTTTTTTAAGCGCTTTTGCTCCTTGAGCACTGAGTGCTTTTGCTGCTTCTTCTGATATTGGAAAGCTAAGTTGCCACATTATTGAATCTGCGTCGTACGGCATCATATAGATTCTTTCGTTTCCATTTGCAGTTTGAAATACGGTAGCTGAGTCCAATAAAGAACGGTCAACGCTTTCTATTTTTTCTAAAGGACAAATTCCTAAGATTACCATACAATCAAGGTAGCGCAATGGGTTCCTGTCTTCACCAATAATGAACTTTCGGACTGCACTTCGAATACCATCTGCGCCCACAACAAGATCTGCTTTTTTATGAGTGCTTTCATTTTTTACTTGAAACTGTAAATCAACATTTCCACTCTTAGAGTCTTGAAGGCCTGTTAGTTGATGCCCCCATTGTACGGCGGTGTGTCCACCGAGTTGCTCCAACAGTTTTAAGCGCAGTGTTTGCCTAGCAATGTGCATGTTCTTGCGCTTCGGCGCCGCCTTTGTTTCTGGTCGTCCCCATTTTCTAACTCCCCATTCACCGATTATTTTTCCGTCTGTAGTATGCACTACATGCCTTGTAGAGGTGATTCCTGACGTTAAGGAGCTAATACCCAATCCTGCAATTGCTTTATTACCCTGTTGTAGGGTGAGTCCATATCCTTGAGATCGCACATTAAAACTACCATCTCTTTCATACAGTGTGAACGGGATTCCACGATGTAAACAGGCTACGGCGAATGCAATGCCGCCTATTCCCGCACCAATAATTGCAATGTTTGGGTAGTTTTCAAGGTCTGCTGTAAAAGGAGTAATGGCCGCAATCAACCCAGTCCCTTTGCAAATCAGACAGGTATAGGGCTGTCCCTTTGGGCGCTCGGGGGCTGCTAATGAATTATTAGAATTTTCAAATTTTTCTAAAGCATTTTGATAGTGTATTCTCGTTTTTTTGGGAATTCGCTTTCTTTTCTTTCCAACACCATTACAGTGCTGGCAAGGAATCCAATGCTGCTTTTTGTTTTTTTCTTTTTCCAATTATTTTTATTTCATCAATTTTTGACTTAGAAAAAGTAGCACTATTTTCTTACTGCAATCATGATATGCGGGCTAAAAGGTAATAGATACTCATCATTTTCAGTGAGCTTTTGCAATGCTTTTAAAGTTTTCGATTTTTTCTTGTCGATCATGTTTGCAAAGTACTCTTGATCTAACCAAATCATTCCTTCCACAGCAAAAATATTTATTAGCTGCAGATTTTGTTCTAAAAACTCAGCTTTTAGTTCAGCAGGTTTGTGGTAAAAAGCGTCTGCTAATAAAAAAGGAAAGTCTTTAGGTGCATTGTGAATTCCTGTCGTAAGCTCTTCTTTACACATCTCAAAAAATGAATTTGCATGCAGCATTCCGTTCATTAAGCCAACAACAGTAGAAGCTGTAGCATTAATTGCGAAACCTAATATGATTCCGCCTTTCTTTAAGACTCTTTTTGCTTCTAAAATAGCTGCAATTCTATCTTCTCTTCTTTGCAAGTGATATAGGGGTCCATGTAAAATAACTAAATTTGCAGTATTGTCTTCAAACGGTAATTTTCTTGCTTCTCCAACAGCAACTGAAAATGGGTTTTTAAGTTTTTTTGCTCTTTTTTCAGCAAGCTTTATATGTTTTAAAACCGGTTCTACTAAATGCACCGTATGGCCATTTTTTGAGAGCCATTCAGCGTATTTTCCGGTTCCACCGCCAACATCAATAATGGTGGAATTATGCATTGAAATTTGCTGTGCTATCAGATCTTTGATACGTTCAAATTCAAATATTCCCATTCCTTTTTCAAGTCTGGTTTCTTCGGATGCTTTGTTGTAAAAATTGTCTAATTCTTTGCTAATAAGAGTTTTATTTTTCACCTTAAATATTTAAAAAGTTAAAAGTAATTAAATTAAAGATAAAAATGGCTTTCGAGAGCGACTCTCATCGTTTCTAGGAGTATTATTTATAAATTAATATCGATGTAGTAGTTGATGGATCAATTCTATGAAATATTTTGGGAGTGGAGGGGATCTCTATGGGAAAAAAAACAGCATTGAAAGGTGCTTACACCACTTTTTCTAGAGCGATGTAGTGAGTCGTGTGCTCGTTGAATAAAGGAAACACTTTTATTTCACACTTATAAGAAGATTTGTCTTGACGGTAATTTATAACCACTTCTTTAAAAGGTTCATTGTTGCGTATTTTTTCGCGGATTCTTGCCCTCGTCTTTGGACAAGTATTTTCACCTTGTAAGAAGGAAGGTGTTTTTTTTAACGCAAAACTCTTATTAAACCCTGTCATTTTGTTAAAACCATCATTGACCCAAAGAATTTCTTGCTGTTCATTGGTAAGTACAATTGTTTCAAAATTTTCACCTTCAAAAATTTTGTCAATATTGTCTATCCATTCAAATTTAGAAGCGAAGGCTTTTATTTTATTAATATCATTTTCTCTATTTAATTTATTGATTTCGATAGAGAAATAATCGAGGTATAAATTAAAACTAATAAGCTCGGGTTGCAAAAATTCTGAAGGGATAATACTTTTTTTTGTAGCCGTAAAGTCTTTCTCGTCTTGAGAAGCAAGAAATAAATCAAGGCACATCATGTTAGCTACATTATTCTTCATGTAAGAATAGGAATTTTATTGGAAAGGGCTAATTTACCACAAATTGTACAGATAGAAGTGTTAAAACTTGAATTAGAAGCCCAAAAGAGGTCTTTTACCCGACGTTTTCCTTATTTCGGCAGCAATTGTACTGTCTTTCAAATTAAATGCTCTCTGAATCTTAAATAATTGATTTTTAAATGATTGGATTTAAATTTTAAGTGTCTCGTTTTCATGCCTAAAATAAGTATTATAGTGTTTTTGAATACGAATTATATGTTTGAGTATTGCTAAAATTGCCTTGATGTCTGTTTAAATAAGAGTGGGAAAATAGCCCCTTAATTATAAATATTCAAAATAGATTAAAAATTAGCGGGTTTGAAATGAAGGTATTGGGAAAGCCTAAAATATTTGTATTTTTACAGAATAAAATGAATAAAAAGTAGATTTTTTTTCATTGTATTATCCTTTAAAAAGTGTTTTTATTTAATGAAAGTTTCTTCTATTCCGTTTAAAAGTACCGGTTTTTTCTCTAAAATAATGATTGATTATTTGGAGCAAAAAGAAAGTACAAAAGAATTTTATAATAATTTCCCAGACCATACAGGTTTTTATAATCAGATAGAGGAGAAAGAGCGCTCTTACAGCAAACAAACGCGCTTATTGTTGGTTGCAGCTTTAAAAAAGCAGTATGCTAACTTTGATGTTTCTGAAAAAACCCAGGAGCATATTGAGCTTTTAAAACAAAAAGAAACATTTACGGTAACTACCGGGCATCAATTAAATTTATTTACGGGCCCCTTATATTTCTTATATAAAATTATCTCTACCATTAATTTAGCGGAAGCGTTAAGTCAAAAATTTCCCAATAAAAATGTGGTCCCTATGTATTGGATGGCAACGGAAGATCACGATTTTGATGAAATTAATTATTTTAATTTTGAAGGGAAAAAAGTAAAATGGAATCGAAAAGATGGTGGTGCGGTCGGGCGTTTCTCTACAGATGGATTGTCGGCTGTTTTAGATGTATTCGCAAACCAATTAGGAGGTTCTAAAAATGCAAAGTATTTGAAGGATTTATTTGCAAAAGGCTATTTAGAACACAGCAATTTAGCGGATGCAACACGGTATATTGCAAATGACTTATTTAAAGAATTTGGTTTAATAATTTTAGATGGAGACGATGCTTCTTTAAAGAACGTTTTTATCCCGTTTGTGAAGGATGAACTAGAGCATAGCACTTCTTTTAAAGAGGTGTCTAAAACGATTCACAAGCTTGAAACGGACTATAAAGTACAAGTCAACCCAAGAGAAATTAATCTCTTTTATTTGGGTAAAAATTCACGAGAACGTATCCTGTATGAAGATGGAATTTTTAAAGTAAATAATACCAGTCTTCGATTCTCTAAAAGTGAAATTTTAAGAGAATTGCGTGAGAATCCATTGGCTTTTTCGCCGAATGTGATTATGAGACCCCTGTTTCAAGAAGTAATATTGCCAAATCTATGTTATATTGGTGGAGCAGGAGAAATGGCGTATTGGTTTCAGCTAAAAGCGTATTTTAAAAAAGTAAAGATTCCCTTTCCGATTTTACTACTTCGGAATTCTGTGCAAGTAATTTCAGCAAAGCAACAAAAAAAGTTGGACAATTTAAGGATTTCTCATGCTGAATTGTTTGCGAAGCAGCATGCGTTACTGTCAAAAAAGGTGACCGAAAACTCTGAAATAGAAGTAAAATTTGAGGAGAAAATGCACTATTTGAAAAATGAATTTTCTGAGTTAAAAGCAATAGCTAAAAAAACAGATGTTTCTTTTGTAAATGCCGTGAATGCGCAAGAGCGAAAGCAGCTGAAAGGGTTAGAATATCTTCAAAAACGATTGTTAAAAGCAGAGAAGAAAAGGCAAAAAGAGCTTGTTGATAGAATTATACTACTCCAAAACGAGCTATTGCCCAATCAAAGTTTAGAGGAAAGGCAACTTAATTTTTCAGAATATTATATTGCATATGGCCCTTCATTCATTCAATCCTTAAAAGAAGCATTAAAACCACTAGATTTAAATTTCACCATATTAGAATTATAAACTTTATTTTGATATTGAATATCACCAATAATTGAGGGCAGATTAGGCTTATATAACTTACATTTGAGCTCGTTAAAATGAGTAACAAATATTTTTAGAAGTTGTACCAATTTAGCAGTCACCAGTGTTCCAATAAAAAATAGCATGAAAGAAAAAAATCTTCATTCAAAAAATAAATTCAATAAAGGGTATGATTTTGACGCATTGATCAAGATAAACCCGAAGTTGAAAACATTTGTATCAAAAAATCAGTTCGACGTAATTACTATCGATTTCTCAAATCCTGAAGCAGTAAAAGAGTTAAACAAAGCATTGTTATTTTCATACGACAAAATAACTACTTGGGACTTTCCTAAGGAAAATTTATGTCCACCAATTCCCGGTCGTTTAGACTATATCCATTATTTAGCAGATTTGATTTCAACTGAAAAAGATGTAAAAATTTTAGATATTGGAACAGGAGCTACCTGCATTTATCCGCTTTTAGGTGTCGCAGAATATAATTGGAGTTTTATAGCCTCGGATATTGACTTTGCTTCATTAGATACTGCGCAAGATATTATAGATGATAATAACTTAGGGACTAAGATCGAGTTGCGGAAACAAGCGGATGAAAATAATATTTTGAAAGGAATATTAAAAGATGAGGACTCTTTTTCTGCAGTGATGTGTAACCCACCCTTTTTTAAATCTGCAGAAGAAGCACAAGGAGCTAATAAGCGTAAAAACAAAAACTTAGGCAACAATACCGTTCGAAATTTCTCAGGAAATAATAATGAACTTTGGTACATCGGAGGGGAAAAAGCATTTTTACACAACTATTTATTCGAAAGCTCTTTGTACAAAAAGAAAAGTACGTGGTTTACGAGTCTCGTTTCAAAAAAAGAAAACATAGTAAGCTTAGAGAAATCATCAACAAAATTAGGTGCAATTGAATTTAAAGTAATTCCAATGACACAAGGAAATAAAGTGACTCGAATTGCTTGTTGGAGATTTTAGTTAAAAACGATGTCCTTAATTTTATATTTTTTACAGATAAAATATAAAACTGTATATATCGACATGTGCACAAATACAAGACAAATAAAAGCATATAATGGCACCCCTAAAATTTGAAAAGGCCAATAATAAGTCCAGACTCCAAAGTGAATCGTAATTACTTCACCAAGAGCAGGAAGTATCAGGGCCAACACTAATGCTAGGAGAATTTTATTTTTTTGGCTCTGATTTTTTAAATACGGAATGAGATTTAACTCTAATGTATATAAAAAGTAGAATGTATACATCCACGCAAAAGGAATCCAAAGGGGCAATGCTCTTTCAACTGCATGATATTCCCAGTATCCCGCAGAAACGCCCCAAGTTTCACCAACAATGCCTCCAAAACAAGTAAGAAACATCCCTAGTAATAACAACCAATTCTTATGTGTTGGTTTTAGGATATTCTTGTAAATATTATGAATAATTTTTACAGCAAGTAGCACTGCAATCCATAAATCATATTCTTTGAAATACCCAATAAAAATGCCGGCAACCATCAATTTTAAGACTCCTAATAGAAGTGTTTTATAAAACTTTTTTTTGTTCGTTATCATGGTTATCAAATATAAAAAAAACCGAAACTTTTTGCTTCGGTTCTTATATATAATTTCAGACTACAAGCCATTTTGACGAGACAAGAAATTTTAAAGTATTAAAAGAGCTATTTAACCCATTAGCGTATTTGCTTTTGCTATAAATGAATGACTTCATCGTATGCATCCGCAACTGCTTCCATAACTGCTTCACTCATGGTAGGATGTGGGTGAATTGTTTTTAAAACTTCATGACCTGTAGTTTCTAATTTACGTCCAAGAACTGCTTCTGCAATCATGTCCGTAACTCCAGCACCAATCATATGACATCCAAGCCATTCACCGTATTTAGCATCAAAAATAACTTTTACAAATCCATCTTTAGTTCCCGCAGCAGTCGCTTTTCCAGACGCAGAGAAAGGAAATTTACCAACCTTTAATTCATAACCTGCTTCTTTCGCTTTCGCTTCTGTCATACCAACAGAGGCTATTTCTGGAGTTGCATAGGTGCATCCAGGTACGTTTCCATAATCGATCGCTTCTGTATGCAATCCTGCTAGTTTTTCTACGCAGGTAATTCCTTCAGCAGAAGCAACATGTGCCAAAGCTTGTCCAGGAGTTATATCTCCAATCGCATAATACCCAGGAATATTCGTTTGGTAAAAGTCGTTTACTAAAATTTTATCACTATCAACGATAATTCCAACATCCTCCAGACCGATGTTTTCAATATTAGATTTGATCCCAACGGCAGATAATAAAATATCTGCTTCTAATTTCACTTCACCTTTCTTCGTCTGCACAGTTGCAACAACGCCTTCCCCAGAAGTGTCTACAGATTCTACAGACGCATTGGTCATTACTTTTATACCCGCTTTTTTGAACGAGCGCTCAAATTGTTTCGATACGTCAATATCTTCTACAGGTACTAAATTTGGTTGAAATTCTACGATGGTAACAGTAGTTCCCATAGTATTATAGAAATGTGCAAATTCGACACCAATCGCTCCAGAACCTACAACAATCATAGATTTAGGCTGACTTGGTAAAGTCATTGCTTTGCGATACTCAATTACTTTCACACCATCTTGTGGTATGTTTGGCAATTGTCTAGAACGAGAGCCGGTTGCAATAATAATATTGTCCGCACTATATTCACTTACTTCACCGGCTTCCGAAGTAACTTCTACTTTTTTACCTGTTTTTATTTTTCCAAAACCATCTATAATATCGATTTTGTTTTTCTTCATTAGAAAGGCAACACCTTTACTCATTCCGTCTGCAATACCGCGACTTCTTTTAATTACTGCCTCAAAATCTTTATCTATAGCTTCTGCTTTTAAGCCATATTCATCTACGTGTTTTAAGTAATCATACACCTGTGCAGATTTCAACAGTGCTTTTGTTGGAATACAACCCCAGTTTAGGCAAATTCCGCCCAAAGATTCTTTTTCTACAATGGCAACTTTAAAGCCTAATTGAGAAGCTCTGATTCCTGTAACATATCCGCCAGGTCCACTTCCGATAATAATGATGTCGTATTTCATATTTTTTTTTTAATCTTTCTATTTTACTTTCTTACCCGACAAGGCAGGTTATAGCCTACTTTTCGTTGTAACATTTTGGTATTTGCTCCAGTCTATTCCGCTAAAAAGCGCAGGATACAAAGCGGCGCTTAAAACGGAGATCTCTTTCCTCCGGAACACCTACAAATTTACTAACTTTTGTTCTTATTACCAACTGTATATAAGCTGTGAGAACTATTTTTACATTCTTTCAGGGACTTCAATTCCCAACAAAGAAAAAGCTGATTTGATAGTATCTGCAACTTTCTGCGCCAATTGTACTCTAAACACCTTTTTATCGAGATCTTCTTCTCCTAAAATAGATACATTTTGATAGAAAGAATTAAACTCTTTTACCAAGTCATAGGTGTAATTAGCAATTAAAGCGGGCGAATAATTTACTGCGGCCTGCTGTATGGTTGCTGGATACAATTCTAATTGTTTTAATAATTCTTTTTCTTTTTCGTGCAGATCAATCGTTGCTTCTTTTGAATAGTCAAAGTTCGCTTTTCTAATAATAGACTGAATTCTAGCATAGGTATACTGAATAAAAGGTCCTGTATTTCCTTGAAAGTCTACCGAAGACTTTGGATCAAATAAAATTCTTTTCTTGGGATCTACTTTTAATATAAAATATTTCAATGCACCCAAACCAATTATTCTATACAATTCATTTTTTTCTTCCTCAGAATATCCATCTAATTTCCCTAACTCTTCAGAAATTGCTTTGGCAGTGTTCGTCATTTCTAACATCAATTCATCAGCATCCACAACTGTTCCTTCTCGAGACTTCATTTTTCCGGAAGGTAAGTCTACCATCCCATAACTTAAATGGTGCAATTGTTTAGACCAGTCAAAACCTAATTTTTTCAAAATTAAAAAGAGGACTTGAAAATGATAATCCTGCTCATTACCAACAGTATATACCATTCCACCAACATCTGGAAAATCTTTTACACGTTGTATCGCAGTACCAATATCCTGCGTCATATATACGGCTGTTCCATCTGAACGCAAAACAATTTTTTCATCCAAACCATCTTCCGTTAAATCACACCAAACAGAACCATCTTCTTTTTTAAAGAAAACGCCTTTTTCTATTCCTTGTGCAACGACATCTTTTCCTAGTAAATAGGTGTTACTCTCATAATATAAGGTATCAAAATTAACACCCATATTCTTGTAGGTAACTTCAAATCCGCTGTATACCCAAGAGTTCATTGTTTTCCAAAGAGAAACAGTTTGTGCGTCTCCAGCCTCCCATTTTAAAAGCATTTGTTGCGCTGCTACTAGAAGAGGTGCTTCTTTTTTAGCTTCTTCTTCAGTTTTTCCAGCTGCAAGTAATTGCGCGATTTCTTTTTTATATTCTTGGTCGAATTTTACATAATAATTTCCAACCAATTTATCACCTTTTTTTAATTCGGGATTTAATGTAGTTTCCGGAGTTTCTTTTTGCCCGTCACTCCCGTTAGGAGCGTATTTCTTCCAAGCCAACATCGACTTACAAATATGGATTCCACGATCATTAATAATTTGGGTCTTGTATACTTTCTTACCCGAAGCTTTTATAATTTCTGCAACGGAATACCCTAATAAATTATTACGAACATGTCCTAAGTGTAGTGGTTTGTTGGTGTTTGGAGATGAATATTCTACCATCACCGCTTGTGCATCTGCTGTTGGTGAAACAAAACCAAAGTTAGTATTTGCATATGCAGTATTAAAAAAACGGGTGTATACAGCAGCGTCAATCACTAAATTTAAAAAACCTTTGACAACATTATAGTTTGTAATTTCTGTGACGTTTGCTACTAAATAAGCTCCCAGGTCTTCGCCTATTTGAACAGGATTTCCTTTTTTATAGCGGAGCATAGGAAATACAACAACGGTAATGTCACCCTCAAATTCTTTTCTAGTCGCTTGAAATTCTACTGTTGGAATTTCGAGCTCATAAAGTGCTAAAAAACCTTCTTTTACTTTGGTTTCTATGGTGTTCTGAATATTCATTTACTTTGTAAAATTGAACTGCGAAATTAAGGATTTTTATTTGTTTTTCAGATTGATTTTTTCCCGAAGAATAATTGTAATTTTGCGGCATGGAAAAAATTCTTGAACAACTCCCAAAATTAGCAAAAGAAGCAAAAAAAGAAACTCAGAAATATTTTGCGAGACTTAAGAAGCGTGTTCCTAAAAGATTGGATTATTTAATGCAAGAACTGCATGAGGAAGAGTTTAAAAAAACAGATTGTTTAACCTGTGGTAATTGTTGTAAAACTACCAGTCCTATCTTTACGAACATAGATGTAGATAGAATTTCGAAGAGCTTAAAGATGAAAGCTGCCGCATTTACAGACCAATACCTGCTTAGAGATGAAGATGATTTCTTAGTTTTAAAAACGGCCCCTTGCTCTTTCTTTAATGAAACGGATAATACCTGTTTCATCTATGATGTAAGACCCAAAGCATGCGCCGAGTATCCGCATACCAATCGAAAAAAATTTATTGGCATTACAGACTTAACTGTTGACAATACCACGGTTTGTCCTGCAGCGTATAATATTGTTGAAAATTTAAAGAAACGTTTGCCTTTAGAGGGAAATAAAAAAGTAAAACACTCTTAACAGAATAGATACTTTTTATAGGATCAAAAAGCACTCAAACGAACAAAAATAATTGTTAAATGGAGTGCTTTTTGATTTTTAATACGAACGGCTTTCGATGATCTTTATTTATATATCAAATACTTACTTCTAGTCTTTTTAAAAGTACTTAGGCCTTTTCTCCAAGAGTTTCTAATTCTTTTTTCGGACAGACCATTTTCTACTTGCTGTTGTAACTTTTCGGTTCCTGCTAATTTGGTGAAGAAAGAATTAAAAAATGCTTTTGACGAATTTTGTTCGTATGCTTTTATTAGAAAAGACAGGTCTAATTTATTCAGCCTCTCTGCAGTTCTTAAATCTTCACCAAAACAGATTTTATTTTTATACTTCGGATATTTAGCACCTTCATTTGCTTGTGGTTTAAAAGAAAACGCATTTTTAGTTAAAAATGGAGAACCATAAACTTGGAACTGCATTGCTGTCCCCCGGCCAACAGAAACACTGGTTCCTTCAAAAAAACACAAACTAGGGTATAGGTTAATACTTATGTCATTGGGTAAATTTGGGGATGGTTTAATTGGCAGGCTGTAGAATGTTTGATGGGTATAATTTTCTATAGGAATTACTGTTAAATCACATTTTACTCCATTTTTAAGCCAGTTTTCTCCATTGATCATCTGCCCATATTCGCCAATGGTCATTCCATACACAATTGGAACTTTGTGCATCCCTACAAACGAGCTATGCTTCATTTTTAGAATGGGACCGTCTATATAGTGTGCATTAGGGTTTGGTCTGTCAAGAATAAGTACTGGGATATTGAGTTCTGCGCATGCTTCCATTACATAGTGTAATGAAGAAATATAGGTATAAAAACGTGCACCTACATCTTGAATATCAAATACTACAACATCAATCCCTTTTAAGTGTCCTGCAGATGGTTTTTTGTTTTCACCATATAAAGAAACAATCGGCAATCCTGTTTTTGTATCAAATCCATCTTTTATAATTTCACCAGCGTCTGCTTTTCCTCTAAAGCCGTGTTCTGGTGCAAATACTTTTTTAATATGTATTTGCAGTGATAAAAGCGAATCTACGACGTGGGTGAACGCTCTTTTGCTACTGCTACGAGCTTTTTTTTCTAATACTGATGTTTGATTTGCGACTACAGCAACCTGTTTGCCTTTTAATAATTTAAGATAGACTGCTGTTCTTTCTGCACCTGGTTTTAATTTTTGAGCAAAAGAAATCACCTGAAAATTCAAGACGAGAAATAAGAATAAATATGTACTTTTGAAAGGTTTAAAATCGATCATACTTTGAATTACGAGTTATTTATTGCAAAACGCATTATTGCTGGCAGAAAGTATAAAAATAGTATTTCATCTCCAATAATAAAAATTGCAATTACTGCAATTGCGTTGGGAATTATTATTATGCTTATTGCTGTGGCAACTGCCGCAGGTTTACAGACCAAAATTCGCGATAAAATGGCAGGTTTTAAGGGACATGTGCAAATTGTAAACTATGACAATAACAATTCAGATGTTTCTACAACACCCATAAATATTGAGCAAGACTTTTACCCTGAATTTAAAAACATTAAAGGAGTTAAAAACATACAAGTATATGCTAACAAAGGTGGGATCTTAAGAACCGCAAGTGATTTTGAAGGTGTTATTTTCAAAGGAGTTACTACGGATTATGATTGGTCTTTTTTTAAAGAGTATTTGGTGTCCGGTACAATTCCTAATTTTGACCAAGCAAGAACTAAGGGAGTTTTGCTTTCTCAAACGATTGTAAATCGCTTACAATTAAAATTAAACGATACCATTTCGGCTACCTTTTTAAAGACTGCAACCAGTAATTTACCCTCAAATAGAAAGTATAATATTGTTGGAATTTATAATTCTGGATTTGCTCAATTTGATAAAAATATGATGATTGGGGATCTTCGAGAAGTTCAAAAACTGAACAAATGGACAGAATATCAAGTGGGCGGATTTGAAGTTCTTTTAGACAATTTTGACGATATTGACGAAAAAGGAGTTGAAATCTATAGAGAGATTAGTGGTACTTTAAATGCAAAAACGATTTTAGATTCGTATCCAGCGCTATTCGACTGGATAAAATTATTTGACAATAATGTTTGGTTTATCATTGGTATTATGATTTTAATCGCAGGAATAAATATGATTACCGCTTTACTGGTGTTGATTTTAGAGCGGGTTCAAATGATTGGGATATTAAAAGCACTTGGCAGCGACAATGCGAGTATTCGAAAAGTGTTTTTATACAATGCTGCCTATTTAATTTTGAAGGGTTTATTTTGGGGGAATATAATTGGATTAGGAATTATTAGTATTCAATATTTCTTTGAGGTAATTACCTTAGATGCAGAAACCTACTATGTAGCGGTAATGCCGGTATATCTCTCTATTAGTTCAATATTGGCATTGAACATAGGCACACTAGTTCTTTGTTTCCTTATGTTGATATTGCCTTCTTATATTATCACTAAAATAAACCCAGCTACAGCAATAAAATTTGCATAACAGATTATTCTATGTTTTTGAACCAGGTGAAGTGTTGTTCTATAATTTGGTCTTTATGTTCTTCAAGATGTTTTTTAAAGGCTTTTGCTACCAGAGAAAGATTTTTAGACTTTAACCAAATCAAGTTCCAATTCGTTTCTAATGGAAAATCTTTCATCTCAATAATTTGAAGATCCCCATTCTGTAATTCATTTTGGATTCCAATAATTGGCATGATAGAGATGCCCAAGCCGGCTATAATTGCTTGTTTTATAGCTTCGTTAGAAGTAAGCTCCATTTTTTTTTGAACTACTATTTTGTTTTTGACTAAATACTGTTCCATTGCTAGGCGAGTAGCAGATCCAGGTTCTCTAAAAATGAATAAAGATTTATTTAAATTTTTTAAAATAATTTTTTGTTTAGAAGGATTGAAGTTTCTATTGGCGACAAAATAGAGTTTGTTTTTCATCAACTCAATACGTGAAATATTTAGTTTTTTAGGAATTGTGGAGACCATCGCAAAGTCACACTCGTTATTTTCAAGACTTCTAAGCACCGTTGTTTTATTGGTCACATCCATGGTTAAAGAGACCATTTCATTCGCTTTGATAAAGTCTGATAAGAAATATGGCATGGTGTATTTTGCAGTAGAAACAATACTGATATTTAGTTTTCCTGCTATTTTACCTTCAAAAATAGCCGATTTATATTTTATATTTTTTACTTGCTCTAAAATTTCAAAGGCAGTTTCAGAAATTTCTTCACCAAACTCTGTGATGTATAATTTTCTACCGACAACTTCAAACAGCGGTAATTTAAACTGTGCTTGAAAATTTTTTAATTGTATGGAAACAGCAGGCTGCGTTAAAAAAAGTTGTTCAGAAGCTTTTGTAACACTATGAAGTTCAGCTATTTTTCTGAAAATTTCTAATTGGTGCAGCGTATAGTTCATTAAATGTTTTTATGTAGTTTGTTATAAAGATAAATAAAAATTAATAAAAAAAGAAACTTGCTTTTTGGAAGATTGTGAGCGTTCGCTAAACGATAAGAAATAGTTTTTTAAAACTTATGAAATGACGTGTATACTTCTCAATAGCTAGGAAATTTGGATACTGCTACGTTCCTGTTTTTTCTGAAACGATACCCTTGGTTGAACCATAGTCTACAGTAGTCGCATGGACACAAATATTTTAGGAAAAATGCTTTTTTAGAATACTGATAAAATTAGATAATGAAAAGCGAGACTTGTAGGGAACGCCAAAAAAATAAATTATCTTTGTACTTGTAAAATTAAAAGAATGAATTACGCAGAAAATATATTAGAAACTATTGGGAATACGCCTTTAGTAAAATTAAATGTTTTGACAAAAGAATTGCCATGTTTGGTGCTGTCTAAATACGAAACCTTTAACCCAGGGAACTCGGTAAAAGACAGGATGGCATTGCAAATGATAGAGGACGCAGAAGCAGATGGTCGTTTACAGCCAGGAGGTACAATTATTGAAGGAACTTCGGGAAATACAGGAATGGGATTAGCTTTGGCTGCAATCGTAAAAGGTTACAAATGTATTTTTGTAATGGCCGACAAACAATCTAAAGAAAAGATAGATATTTTACGAGCAGTCGGAGCAGAGGTCGTGGTATGTCCTACCAACGTAGAGCCAGAGGATGCACGCTCTTATTATTCTGTTTCTAAGAGGTTGGGAGAAGAAACGCCAAATTCTTGGTATGTTAATCAATATGACAACCCGAGTAATACTAAGGCACATTTTTTAAGTACCGGGCCAGAAATTTGGGAACAAACAGCAGGTAAGGTAACGCACTTTGTAGTTGGAGTAGGAACTGGTGGAACAATTTCTGGAGTAGGGAGTTATTTAAAAATGAAAGCCAAAGAAGCAGGTACTACTGTTAAAATATGGGGAATTGATACCTATGGATCTGTATTTAAGAAATATCATGAAACAGGTGTTTTTGACAAAAATGAGATTTATCCATACATAACAGAAGGAATTGGAGAAGATATTCTACCCCTAAATGTAAATTTTGGAGTTATTGACGGGTTTACTAAGGTTACAGATAAAGACGCCGCGATTTATACACAGCGTTTAGCAAAAGAAGAAGGTATGTTTCTTGGAAATTCTGCCGGGGCTGCAATAAAAGGCTTGTTACAATTAAAAGAGAATTTTTCAAAGGATGATGTTGTGGTGGTCTTATTTCACGACCATGGAAGTAGGTATGTTGGAAAAATGTTTAATGATGAATGGATGCAAGAAAATGGCTTTGTGGAATAAGTAAAATCGAACTTTCTTAATACATAAAAAACCATCTCAGTTGAGATGGTTTTTTTTACTAACTAATTCAAATAATTAAACTATGAAGAGGTTTACAAAGCCTCAAATATATAATTACAAGTATCATGCCAAAGCACTTTTATATACTTTAAATAGCTGTTTTTCTTTCAAATACGCAATTGTAATTTTTAAATAAAATTAGTGCGTTTAAAAAAATTATTTTGCATGCTTGTGTGCCTTGTAAGAAGATCGCACTAAGGGGCCACTTTCCACATACATAAAGCCCATTTCTAAGCCTAAAGTCTCGTATTTTTTAAATTGCTCTGGAGTAACAAATTCTTTTAAAGGCAAATGTCTTTTTGATGGCTGTAAATATTGCCCAATAGTAATAATATCACAATCTACCGCTCGAAGGTCTTGCATTGTTTGAATGACTTCTTCTTCAGTTTCTCCCAATCCTAACATAAGTCCAGTTTTGGTTCTCATACCATTTTCTTTCAAATATTTTAGAACCCCTAAACTCCGATCGTATTTCGCTTGAATTCTAACTTCACGTGTAAGTCTTCTAACGGTTTCCATATTGTGAGAAACAACTTCAGGATGGACCTTTATAACGCGATCCATTTGTTTTGTATTTCCCTGAAAGTCGGGAATCAAGGTTTCTAAAGTTGTTTTTGGGTTTGATCTTCGAATTGCATCTACAGTTTCTGCCCAGATGATAGAACCACCATCTTTTAAATCGTCTCTATCTACAGATGTGATTACCGCATGTTTAATGCCCATGATTTTTATGGAGCGCGCAACTTTTTCTGGCTCGTCCCATTCAACAGTCTCTGGTCTTCCTGTTTTTACACCACAAAACCCACAAGAACGCGTACAAATGTTTCCAAGAATCATAAACGTTGCGGTTCCTTCACCCCAACATTCACCCATATTGGGACAACTACCACTTGCGCAAATGGTATTCAATTTATATTTATCAACTAAACCTCTAAGGTCAGTGTATTTTTTACCAACAGGTAATTTTACACGCAGCCATTTTGGTTTTTTGGGTCTTTCGGGAAGTACTAAAGTTTCTATCGCCATTGTTCACTAAATTAAAGTACAAAGATACAAAGGAAAGATTTAAATATTGGTTAAAAACCAAAGACTAAATCCAACTAAAAAAAGAATCCCAACACCACTTAAAATTCTTAGATATATTCCTGGTTGGTGTTCTTTAGGAGTGTGTTTTCCCGTGATGAGTTTGTAATTTAAAATTGCGTAAAAAGGAGCAGTTAAAAAAGATAAAATAGTCGCAGTTTTTACCAAAAGCCCCATATTATTCATATAATATTTTAAGATTAAAAGAGTACCAAAGCACAAGAAAAGAATCCAAAACCAATATCCGTATTTCAATTCTTTCTGAAATAAAATTTTTGAGGTTCTATGCATCGCTCTTGGAGACGCATCTAAGGTTGTTATTGTTGTGCTAAACATGGTGGTAAATGCTGCAATGGCTATAAATATATATGAAAATTCACCTAAATTACGAGTGTATAAAGCGATCAATTGACCCGCAAAAACACCTCCTTTATTAGAGAATGTCTCACCAGATTTGTACATGACAAAGGCACCTAGAAGTAGAAAACAAATCCCTAAAAAGAGAGTACTTATATATCCAATGTTAAAATCAAAAAGCGCCTCGGTTACTTTCGTTCGTGCCAATTTGGTCTTGTCTTTTTCTATAGACCAGATAGAATGCCAAATAGAGATATCTAAAGGTGCGGGCATCCATCCTAAAAAGGCAACTAAAAAAGTTAATTCTACAGTTCCAGAGGGAATTATTTGAGTAACATCGAAAGCTTCTTTAGTACTAAACAGAGCCACAGCAACAGCAATGAGTGTACTAATTGTTAAAATTACAATGATGTATTTCATTAAATTATCTAACAATTTATATTTACCAACAACTAAAAATAACAAGCTGATGACCAATAAGACGGTAGACCATACAACAAGGTCGTTCGTGAAACCGAATAGCTGAGAAGCTAGTCCCGCAGTAACAATGGTAACTGCGGCTTGTATGGTAAACATCGTCGCAAAGTTTAGGATATAGTATGTTACTAAAACTCCCTTGCCTAATTTTTTATAACCATCCAATAAAGTTTCTCCAGTAGCTGCCGCATACCGAGGGCCATATTGAAAAAAAGGGTATTTAAAAAGATGGACCAACAACAGTGCCCAAATTAAACCAAAACCGAATTCGGCCCCGGCCCTTGTGGATTGGACTAGGTGAGAAACACCAATTGCTGCTCCCGCAAATAATAAACCAGGCCCTAAAGATTGTAAGAATGATTTTTTCATTTTAGGTCTTCTTAATAATCTCTGACAACAGTTTTTTGGCACGTAAAAGTTTTACTTTTACGTTGTTCATGGGTTCTTTAATGTGTTCAGAAATTTCTTTATAGCTCAATTCTTGAAAATATCGAAGTTGTATCACTTCTTGATATTTAGATTTAAGCTGTTTGATGTCTTTTAGTAATTTGGCTAAATTTTGTTCTTTAATAATTTTATCTTCTGGTGTAGGACTTTCATTGGCAACTAGGTATATTTTATCTTCTTGTTCTTTTGAGGTTTCTATTGAAATAGAAGCATTTTTCTTTCGAAGTAAGTCAATATGAATATTTTTAGAGATGGTGATTAACCATGTTTTAAAAACATAGCTTTCATCAAAGGTGTGTATTTTGTCAAAGGCTTTAGAGAATGTTTGAATTGTTATGTCTTCCGTATCATTTTCGCTTTTGGTCCGTTTTAACTGATAGTTAAAAACCCCCCCCCCGAAGAAGTTTAATAAAAAACTAAAGCCCCCCTTGATCGCCACTTTTAGCTTTTGTGATGTGCATTTCAATAATTTTATTAGATACTGCCAATGTGTTGGTTTTGAAATCAAATTTTGCCAAAGATACTAAATTACAAGATTATCGCTAAAAATCATAAGTTTCCTTCCTAAAGGTTCCATCGCTTTTTTATTGTACCATGCCTTTTTACAAATTCTAAGTAAGTATAATTAAAAATTATTTTTTTAAACTATTAAAAAAGTCCCTTTTATCTGAAGATAGGGTATCGTGAACGCACTTAAAAAATTATAGATATTTAAAAATAGAAAAGATAGCGCGATGGCAATCGGACTATTTTTGAGGGGAATTACTGATGCTCTGGTGCTGCACAATTTTCGAACTGTTTCGGAGTTTTTCCACAAAAACCACAAGAATCTCCGTCTTTATTTAGCATTGGATTCTGACTGGCACAAGTTCCTGCAAATTCTCCATCTTTTTTCGCCCATATTTTAATGGCAATTCCAGCAACACCAAGTCCTAATAAAGCGAAAGTGATTAGTAATAGTTTCATAAATTATTATTCTTCTGCAAAGATACAAAAACTAACATTCCTCTTTTGATTATTTACAATTTTTGTAAGTTTACTTTTCTAAAATAAACTTTTGAACGGACAAAATCTTATCAATCAACTGCAGGCAGGAAAACAAGCTGCTTTTAGGCACCTTTTAGACGCGTATCAGCAGAAAGTTTTTGGGACTTGTATTTCTTTTATTCCGAACAAGGAGGATGCAGAAGATGTTGCGCAAGAAGTTTTTTTAGAAGTTTTTAAATCGGTTTCTAAATTTAAAGGAGATGCTAAACTGTCTACTTGGATTTATAAAATTGCAACAAATAAGTGTTTAGAGTTTATTAGAAAGAAACAGGCTAAAAAGCGTTTTGCCTTTATGCAAACAATTCTGGGAAATGAAATTCCCTTAGATAAAACGAACTACTTTACAGAGTTCAATCATCCAGGTATTTTATTAGAAAATAAAGAGAAGGCAGCCATTATTTTTAAGGCAATACACAGGTTGCCAGAAAGGCAACGTGTTATTTTCACCTTAGCGAAGGTTGATGGGAAAAGCTATCAAGAAATCGCGGAGATTGTTGGTAAAAGTTTATCGTCTGTGGAATCTACAATGTTTAGAGCTAAAAAAGGATTGCAAGAAAAATTAGCTAATTTTTATCAAAATGATACTTAAAAAAGGTTTGTAGTTTTTAAAAAAGCAGTGTTCTTCGCAAGTTTTTGCAATTTCTTGCATCTTAATAAATAGTAATGGTTTTTAGAAGGTATAAAATGAAAAGCAAAAAACATATTAATCAGCAAGTTGAAACTACGTTTAAAGTTTTAGACGCGATAGAAGAAGTGAAAGTAGCTCCTTTTTTTAAGCACAAAGTTTTGCAGCAATTAAATATTGAGAAAGAGGAAAAAATGAGTATTTTAGTTTGGTTTACGCCCAATTTACAATTAGGAACTTTAGTTTTATTGGTCTTGTTAAATACGAGTGCTGTCTTTTATGCTTTTTCACTCCAAGAACAAAATTCAGCAGATAGCTTAGACACATTTGCGCAAGAATATTCTTTACAATCACAAACAACTTCCTTATTAAATTAAAAATTATGAAATCAAAATTACTTCCTATTTTAGTAGTCATTCTTATGCTTATGAATGGTGTTTTAATTTTTATGTTGCTTAAAAAATCACATGTAAATAACAGATCCCCGCAAGAACGAAACTTCCTGGTTAAGGAGCTTCAATTTACAGAGCTTCAAAATGATAAATTTTTGTCTTTTGATACTGTTCATAGAGAAAATATGTTGCGTTTAGACCAACAAATAAGAAAGCAAAAGGATATATTGTTCAATTCTTTTTCTGATGGTGTTATAAATATTGATTCACTTGGTCTACTTATAGGGGGATTAGCAGGAAAAAAAGACATTGAAGTATTTCGTTTTTTTCAAGCTGTGAGAAAAATTTGTACACAAGGTCAACAAGAAAAATTTGATAAAATTATTAATAAAGCTTTAAAAGCAGGCAAGAAACGGCCACCTAGAGGCAGGCGAATGCGATCTCTAAAGGATAGAAAACAATAGCTTTTAAAATAAAATTTCAAAAACTATAAGTATTTTTTAAGAGGTGGATCTAATTTAAAATAGGATAAACTATTTACAACCGTATCGGTCTAACATAAAAGAATTACACTTAAAATGAAAAAAAATCAATTATTTAAAACACGATGTACTTTGCTTATAGCAATAGCAATTCTTTATTCTTGTAGTTCGGATGATTATGGAGTAGCGAATAGTACTCCAGCATCTTTTTTAGTTAGCATTGGGACACTTACTGAAAATTCGGCTACTATTTTTTGGACAGCAGCAGTGGATGCAGACGGAGATACAGTGCGTTATGCTGTTAATTTAGACGGTACTGAAGTAACGAGCGAAATTTCAGGATTAACCTATTCTTTTGCAGGATTAACAGCAGCAACAGACTTTACGGGAACCGTTGTCGCTTCAGATGGAAAAGGAGGAAATACAAGTGCAGCATTTAGTTTTACAAGTGCAGCAGCAACATCAGCAGTGAGTTATGATATTACTTCGATTCTCTCAAAATTCGACGGAATTGAGGCCGTTTCTTATTCAGTTTCTGG
>FUWD013232947.1_pt1 | contig 39550 bp, 39 predicted proteins | sample 1063281 | NCBI WGS metagenome assembly FUWD01 (sample SAMEA79048168, study PRJEB19326) | metagenome | biome: marine | reverse complement strand
ACCACGCCGGGTGGGAAAGAAAACCCGTACCCCCCGGGCACGAAAATACTCTGATGCCTCGGTACAGGTGTTGCAGAAAGTGTTGGCGTGGACCGGTGGGATGAGTGGAAAGTATGTAGCCGTGTCGATGCGGTTGAATCTTGACTTGTTGGAAGCCCACGGTGAATGTGTTATGGACCAATCCGGTTACAGCACCGGGGTCCGCCAGGAATTGTTGTCGATGAGTGCGGCCACGATGGACCGTTACTTGGCACCGGCTCGGAGAAAAAACACGTTGCGAGGGTTCGCCGCAACAACAGCGGGGCCGTTACTGCGCAACTCGATCACGGTTCGCAGGGCCGGGGATGAGGTCGAAGGGATCCCGGGGTTCTTCGAGGGTGACACGGTGGCGCATTACCGACCGGTACTCAAAGGCGAGTTCGCCCGGACATTGAATCTGACCGACATGCTCACAAGCTGGGTTCACACGCGATCTATGCGTAATAACGCCCACATTCACATCCGGGCGGCCTTAGATGACGCCATCGAAGCGATCCCCTTCAAGGTCACGGGGCTGGATTTTGATAACGGGAGCGAATTCATCAACCACGACGTGATCGCGTGGGCGAGGGATCTGGATATTTACTTCACTCGTTCACGGCCGTATAAGAAAAATGATCAAGCCACGATTGAGTCGAAGAACAATCATTTGGTGCGCCGCTACGGGTTCTACTGGCGGTATGACACAAAAGAAACGTTGGTGTTACTCAACGAGTTATGGCCGCTGGTCGATGACCGATTGAACTACCTCACTCTGAATCGTAAGGGGTTTCTTGCCGCTTCCTTTTGAGTGAAGGATGATGGTGCAATGCCCAAGCAATATCGGCAAAGAACAGAAAGATCGAGCGGTCAGGATGCTCCTGGACCGACTGGATGACTACCCGTCGATGTATGCCGCGTGTAATGCGATCGGTCCGAAGTTGGGGATCGGTTCTGAAACGCTGCGCAGGTGGACTCTTCAAGCCCAGATTGATACGGGAGAACGAAGCGGGCCAACTAGTGCTGAACTTGCAGAGATTAAAACTCTTAAAAGCAAAGTTCGTGACCTGGAAGAAGCCAACGAAATCCTGAAACAGGCGTCAATTTTCTTCGCGAGGGAGCTCGACCCTCGCCACCGTTGATTTGTGAATTCATCGATGCGATGAGAGCTCAAGGTTTTGGGGTCGAGCCGGTCTGCGCAGTCCTGCGGGAGCAGGGCTGCCAGGTCGCCCCACGAACCTACCGAGCATGGAAAAAAGCATTGCCTTCAACACGAACGATCGCTGACGCGTATGTGACGCATGCGATCCGAGCAACGAAGGACACCCCTGAAGGTTTATACGGTCGGCGCAAAATGACAGCCCACCTTCGCCGTAAAGGCCTCCGGGTGAGTATCGGAACCATTGATCGTCTCATGCGTGATGAGGGTTTATTCGGTGTTCTGCGAGGTAAAGATCACCGAACTACGATCCCTGGCAAAGATGGGAAACGCGCAGGAGATCTTGTAGATCGGGACTTCACTGCCCCGTGCCCCAACCGGGTCTGGGTCGCAGACTTCACCTATTGCCGAACCTGGGCTGGTTTCGTGTATGTGTCATTCATCATTGACGTGTTCGCACCGCTTGATTGTCGGCTGGCACGTCATGACAACTCGTCCAACCGAACTGGTGCTGGTTCCTTTACGCATGGCGCTATGGAATCGCCGACATGAAGGCATCGAAATATTTGAGGGATTACTCCACCATTCCGACGCAGGATCTCAATATATTTCCTTGAAATTTTCCGAGGAACTGATGCTCGAAGGGATCTTGGCTTCGATTGGAAGCGTCGGCGACGCGTACGATAATGCCCTGGCTGAGTCGACAATTGGACTGTTTAAAACCGAAGCAATCAGGCGAGGAAATCCTTTCCACGCTGGGCCTTTTAAGAACATTGCCGACATCGAATACGCGACCATGGGCTGGGTCGATTGGTATAACAATCGGCGCCTGCATTCATCCTTGGACTACGTGCCACCCGTTGAATTCGAAGCCAACTACTACGCTACAAACCTGACACCCCAACCGGAGATGTCACACGCATGAAGACGGCAGAAAAACCCAGACGATTCAGGCTACGCTCAACTTTAACTGGGTTAAGGAGATGCTCGATTGTGTAGCGCACCGTGCCACCAAATCTCAGGTGCCCGATAACCCCCGTGCGAGTCCAAAGCCTAATCGTTGAAACACTCACGCCAAGGAAAACCGCCGCAGCGGCGGCGTCCATCGGCGGGCTCATATCCATATTTTTAATATACCCGGAGAAATTTAGTCAGCCTTTTTGTAGGGTTAGGGGAAAACCTCTTGCGCTCAAAACCTGACCCCAATAGGGTTGGGGGAATAAAATTGGATGGCTTTTAAGCGTAAGGGGCAAACAGTGGGTAAAGGGGTATCAACACCAAAGCCACGCATGAGTCGCGGGGAACAAGTTATTGAGCATGGCGGCCTCGTGTGGCGGCTACGTGTGGTAAACCGGCTCGGAAAGCAGTTAGAACGTAAATTTATCGGTACCTACGAGGACGCCGTTATGGAGTTAGAAAACCTTAGGGTCATATCCCAAGAGTCAGTCACGCCTACGGTAATCCAGCCTCTCACACTTCTTGATGGGTGTGTATCGTGGTTAGGGGCGCATAAATGGGCAGTTGCCCCTAGTAAAACCCAAGCAGGGATTTTGCGTAAATCGTCGGGGTTAAGTAAGCATAAAAATATCTTGCGAGCCTATGTAATTGCTGTATTAGGGGAATCCGTCCGCCTTAAGCGCATTGAGCCCTCGGACTTGGTGGCACTAGTAGCGGATGCACACCGGCGTGACGGTCAGCCTTGCACGGCAAGCACTAAGCAGACAATTGCCACTACGGTCAGAATAATGTTTCGGTGGCTTAAAAGCCAAAACTATATTTCGATGAATCCAGCGGAGAATCTCTCTACCTATTGGGGGCAGGCAACCCGCGTCCGTGAGTCTATCCCCACTTTGCCAGAGGTTAAAGCGGCAGCCGAGGCATTAGACGCGGCACACCCACTACTTAACCTGGGCGACGCTTATCTACTTATGGCTTATACGGGTCTACGTTATTCGGAGATGGTAGGGCTGAAAACTACGTTAGTTTTCCCTTTCCATAATCCGCGAATCATCGTCAAGGAAACCATCGTTTCTTCGGGTGGACGCAAACAGACTTATTTGACCACTAAAACTCTTGCAGGTGAACGGGTTGTGCCCCTAACCGCCCAAGCCATCCCTGTGGTCAGGAGGCTACTTGCCGCGTCAGAAAAGTTGGGTTCAGATTTTTTGGTGAGCGGTGTTAGGGGAGGGTCGTTATCCGTGTCCCTCTGGGGGAGGTCACTACGCAAGGCGAGGGAAGATAACCCTGAACTGGTCATTTACTCAGCCCACTATTTACGCCATATTTTTTGCTCCGTCGCAATTGCGTCAGGGGCAACGGATATTGAGGTGATGCGCTTGGCGGGTCACGCGAGCATAAGTGTCACCCGTGGCACTTATGCTCATTTGTTAAATTTAGACCAAAAAGATTTAGCGGAAAAACTTGGCGCGGTTTTCTCATCCCTAGAGGCTGGGTGACCTGTAATAGGGCTGGGGATAGGGATGACCATAGGGCAGGTGAATTGTAATAGGGTTGGTAATAGGGTTGTAAGAACACTTCCCTAGGGGCTAGTATCGAAAACCTATCGTTACGAACACTTTTTTAGGTGGGCCCAGATGGACTTGAACCATCGACCTCTTCCTTATCAGGGAAGCGCTCTAACCAAGCTGAGCTATGGGCCCGAAATAGCGTGCAGAGACTACCCGACACCCCTTCACAAACTTCTTAGGGGCACGGGCAATGGCCACGACCTTTCCAGATACTCACGACCGAGAGCGTTTTATACCCGGTAGCCTTATCTAGTGAAGGGAATAATTCTTGCGGGGGGTACGGGAAGCCGACTGTGGCCAATCACTAAAGGTGTGAGCAAACAGCTGCTCCCGGTCTACGACAAACCGATGCTGCACTATCCCTTGGCGACCTTGATGGCCGCCGGTATCCGCGAAGTTTTGGTCATTACAACCCCAGAGGATTCGGAGTCTTTCTCGCGCCTACTCGGTGATGGCTCCGACTGGGGAATGAGTATTAGTTTTGCAACCCAACCCAAGCCTGAGGGTCTAGCACAAGCATTTCTCATCGGTGAACAATTTTTGGCTGGTGACTCGGCTGCATTAATTTTGGGTGACAATCTTTTCTATGGCCCCTCACTGGGACGCAAACTCGCCGAATTAACCTCGGTGGTTGGCGCACACGTGTTCGCCTACGAAGTTGCTAATCCCAGTGAATACGGCGTTGTTGCATTCAATGAAGCTGGGGTCGTCACGTCAATTGAAGAAAAGCCGACAGAGCCAAAGAGTTCTTATGCGGTTCCTGGTTTGTATTTCTACGACAACACTGTTGTTGACGTAGCCAAGTCTATTGAGCCTTCTGCCCGCGGGGAGTTAGAAATTACCGCGGTCAACGACCATTATCTGCAAGCTGGTGCACTTAAAGTCGCGGTTTTGGAACGAGGGACCGCTTGGCTGGACACGGGGACATTCCGGTCACTGCAGGATGCTGGTGAGTTCGTTCGCGTGATGGAAGACCGCACTGGAACCAAGGTTGGGTGCGTGGAGGAAATTGCTTGGCGTAATGGCTGGATTACTTCAGAACAACTATTGAAGTTAGCGGGGCCACTACTGAAGAGCGGCTACGGCGACTACCTGGTTGCACTGTCCAAAAAATAATTACGTTTAGGCATCTTCCGAGAGCACAACTTCGACGCCACCGGTGATTCCCACGGTGAGGTTGTACAGGATTGTAAACAGGCCGGCGAGAACTGAAATCAAAACAATTTCCACCGAGACAAGAATTAATGTGGCGCCGATTACTTGACCGAATCCGAGGGATGTGATCAGGTCGAGTCCGCTGGTGCTGCCGACAACGTCGGTGATGGTTCCTGAGAGTGATTCGATGACGCCCGTGCGGTCTAGAACAAACCACACGGCCGTAACCGCAACAACGAGAACAATGCCGATTGCTAGGGAAAGAATGAAGGCCGCTTTGGTCACCGACCAGGGGTCAAACCTGGAAACGTAGAGGCGTGCCCGCCGCGGACCTCCACTCACTCGCTTGCCTGACCTTCGACTTCTTGTGTTCCTTCGACGAGTTCTTCGCCTGACTCGAGTTCTTCGCCTGACTCGTCTAACTCGTCGACTTCGGCGCCCTTGGCGACTGCAACAACGCTGACGTCTTCACCCAGGCGCATCATGCGAACCCCCATGGTGTCTCGGCCTGAGGCACGAATTTCATCAACTTTGGTGCGAATCACAACGCCGTTTGACGCGATCGCGAAGATCTGATCGGTTTGCGCACACACCATGGCCCCAACGAGCTCGCCGCGCTCCTCCGGCAGTTTCATGGCTCGGACACCCTTGATACCGCGTCCTTTTGCGGCCCATTCGTCGACGGAGGTTCGTTTGGCGAACCCGCCATCGGTGATGGTGACCACGAATGTTTCGGGGGTGACAACGTCCATGGACAACAGTGAGTCGTCTTTTCGGAACCGCATGCCGATCACACCGCCGGTTGCCCGACCCATTGGTCGCAAGGTGGCGTCATTGGCTGTGAAACGGGCCGAGAGGCCCTTTTTCGAGACTAATAACAGGTCGTCCGTCTCCGATACGAGCCGTGCACCGATTAACTCGTCACCCTCGTGCAGGTTGATCGCGATGATTCCACCTTGACGGTTGGTGTCGTATTCACTGAGACGAGTTTTCTTCACCATGCCAGATTTTGTTGACAGTACGAGATAGTCACTAGCGGCGTAGTCAGGAATTGCCAGGACTTGCGCAATGCTTTCATCTGGTTGGAATGCCAGCAGGTTGGCAACGTGTTGCCCGCGTGCGTCACGTCCGGTTTCAGGTAACTGGTAGGCCTTTGCGCGATAAACCCGGCCAAGGTTGGTAAAGAACAAGATCCAATGGTGGGTCGTGCTGACGAACATGTGTTCAACGACGTCGTCCTGGCGCAGGTTCGCGCCTTTAACTCCGCGGCCGCCACGGCGCTGGGACCGATAAAGATCACTCAGGGTGCGTTTGGCGTAACCACCAGAAGTAATGGTGACAACAACGTCCTCGACCGCAATCAGGTCCTCGTCGGTGACGTCACCGTCCCAAGCGACAATTTCGGTGCGGCGTTCGTCACCGAACTTGTCGGAGATCTCGGTGAGTTCGTCGCTAACTATTGTTCGTTGACGCTGATCTGATGCCAGGATGTCGTTGTAGTCGGCGATCTTGGTCATGAGGTCTTCGTATTCGTCAATAATCTTTTGGCGTTCCAACGCCGCCAGCCGGCGGAGTTGCATGTCAAGAATTGCCGTTGCTTGAATCTCGTCGATCTCCAGCAACTCAATTAATCCGGTGCGAGCGTCATCAACCGTTGCGCTCGCGCGAATTAATGCGATAACAGCATCAAGTGCATCGAGTGCTTTGAGGTAACCGCTGAGAATGTGCGCGCGCTCTTCCGCTTTGCGTAACCGGTAACGGGTGCGACGCTGAATTACTTCAATTTGGTGCAGGACCCAGTAACTCAGAAACTGCTCCAGGGTCAACGTGCGCGGAACCGAGTCGACGAGGGCCAACATGTTGGCGCCGAAGTTGTCTTGGAGTTGGGTGTGCTTAAACAGTTGATTCAGCACAACTTGAGCGACTGCATCACGCTTAAGTTCAATAATCAAACGCATTCCGGTACGTGATGAAGAGTCATCGCGTACGTCGGAGATCCCGGTTAGTTTTTGGTCACCAACAAGTTCAGCGATGCGAAGCAGAAGATTGTCGGGGTTTACCTGGTATGGCAGGGCGGTGACAACCAGAATCTGGCGGCCACGCTTGTCCTCGTCGACGGTAACAATCGCGCGCATGGTGATCGATCCACGACCGGTCCGCTGCGCGTCTTCGATTCCTTTGCGACCAACAATGAGTGCGCCGGTCGGGAAGTCGGGCCCTTTGACCAGTTCCATGAGGGCGCTTTGACGCTCCTCAACCGTTGACTCGGGGTTGGCGAGCAACCATTGCGCACCCGCTGCGATTTCACGCAGGTTATGGGGTGGAATGTTTGTGGCCATACCGACGGCAATGCCGGAACTGCCGTTCACCAGAAGGTTAGGAAACCGACTCGGTAGAACGGATGGTTCGAGGGTGCGGCCGTCGTAGTTCGGTTGGAAATTGACGGTATCTTCGTCGATATCGCGGACCATTTCCATGGCAAGTGGTGCCATGCGGCACTCGGTGTAGCGCTGGGCCGCGGGGGGGTCGTTACCTGGTGAACCGAAGTTTCCCTGACCTTGTACCAATGGGTACCGCAGTGACCACGGTTGAGCCAAACGAACAAGTGCGTCATAGATGGCGCTGTCACCGTGCGGGTGAAAGTTACCCATGACGTCGCCGACCACGCGGGCACTTTTTGAGAAGTTGCGATCGGGTCGGTACCCACCGTCATACATTGCATAAAGCACCCGCCGGTGAACCGGCTTGAGCCCGTCGCGCACGTCTGGTAAGGCGCGGGAAACAATTACCGACATGGAGTAATCAAGATAGGAACGTTGCATTTCCGTCTGCAGGTCAACCGGTTCAATCCGGCCGTGGCTGCTCACTTCTTCTACTATTTCAATGTCGTCTGGCACGTTGCTCTCCGTAACTTAGTTTCTTTGTGAGATGTTTAGTTGGGATGTTTAGATGTCGAGAAAGCGCACATCGCGGGCGTTTTGTTGAATAAAGTTTCGGCGCGACTCGACGTCTTCTCCCATGAGCACACTGAACATCTCGTCAGCCTGGGCTGCGTCATTGAGCGTCACCTGCAGCAGAACTCGCTCGGCGGGGTTCATGGTGGTATCCCACAGTTCGTCGGCGTTCATTTCACCAAGACCCTTGTAGCGTTGAATCGACTCTTCTTTCGGTAGTCGTTTTCCGGCTGCAAGACCAGCTTCCATGAGTGCGTCTTTTTCACGATCCGAGTAAGCGAAGTCGGCGGTTTCACGGGACCACTTGATTTTAAACAGTGGTGGTTGGGCGATAAAAACGTGTCCGCTCTCAACGAGTGGTTTCATGAAGCGGAACAGGAAAGTCAGAAGCAGTGTTCGTATGTGTTGGCCGTCAACATCAGCGTCGGCCATCAGGACGACTTTGTGGTAACGCAACCTGTTAAGGTCGAATTCTTCCTGGATACCGGTACCGAAGGCAGAAATCAGTGCTTGTACTTCGGTATTTTGGAGTACTTTGTCGATCCTGGCTTTCTCGACGTTTATGATTTTTCCGCGGATCGGAAGGATCGCTTGGGTGCGCGGGTCACGACCTTGACGTGCTGAACCGCCCGCACTATCACCTTCCACGATAAAGACTTCACACTCTTCCGGTTCCCGGATCGAACAGTCAATAAGTTTGCCGGGCATACCGGCGCCACCGAGGAGCCCTTTTCGGTTGCGGGCGAGGTCACGGGCTTTACGGGCCGCGATGCGCGCGGTTGCCGCGTTCATTGATTTACGGGCGATCTCTTTACCCTCGGCTGGGTTTTGTTCAAACCAGGCACCGAGTTGGTCGTTGACCACTTTTTGGACGAAAGTTTTCATCTCGGTGTTACCTAGTTTAGTTTTGGTCTGACCTTCGAACTGGGGGTCAATGAGTTTCACGCTGACAATGGCCGTGAGACCTTCGCGGATGTCTTCACCGGACAGGTTGGTGTCTTTTTCTTTAAGAATGTTCCACTCGCGTGAGAATTTATTGACGAGTGAAGTAAGTGCTGTTCTAAAACCCTCTTCGTGGGTTCCACCCTCTGTTGTATTAATTGTGTTCGCGAAGGTGTACACGGACTCCGCATAAGAGTGATTCCACTGCATTGAGATCTCGGCGCTGAGTGTTTTATTTTCATTCTCGGCGACCAGGTCAATGACTGTTGGGTTTGCTATTCCTTTACTGGCATTGATGTGACGAACGAAGTCAGAGATGCCACCTTCATACATGTAGGCAACGTGGCGAAGTGCTTCAACAACTTCGGTTGGGTTTTCGGCGTCGATGACAGCAACAGCACCAGGTCGCTCGTCGGTCAGTTCCAACTTCAGACCCCTGTTAAGAAACGCCATTTCCTGGAAACGACGGGAGAGGGTCGTGAAGTCGTAAGTGGTGGTTTCAAAAATCTCGCCGTCGGCCCAAAAGGTCACGGTGGTTCCCGTGCGATCGGTTGCCTCGCCTTTGTCGAGCGGGGCTGTTGGTGCGCCGTACTTGTAGTGTTGCCGGTAAACATTACCTTCGCGGTGAATCTCAACCGCCAGGTCGGTTGAAAGTGCATTCACCACGGAAACACCCACACCGTGCAGGCCACCGGAAACCGAGTAGCCGCTACCGCCAAATTTTCCACCGGCGTGTAACACGGTCAAAACGACTTCAACCGCTGGTTTCTTCTCAATCGGATGTTCGTCAACGGGGATGCCTCGTCCGTCGTCGATGACTCGAATAGCCCCGTCGGCCAGAATCGTAACCAAAATTTCAGTGGCGTAGCCGGCTAGGGCCTCGTCAACCGCGTTGTCGACCACTTCGTAGACCAAGTGGTGCAGGCCACGCTCACCGGTTGAGCCGATGTACATGCCGGGGCGCTTACGAACCGCGTCGAGGCCTTCCAAAACCTGGATCGCACTGGCGTCGTAGGTCATTTGGGGGCCTCCTGGAAATCGGACTTTTCGGAAAACTTACAAGATTTATTCTACTCTGTACTTCTGACATCACCTAGCCAAAAAAGGCCAATTAGGCTGTAAATGCGCCCGGTGACCCCCTAGTAACTAGTAGATGTACGAAATAGTGCCTAAAATCCGCCCTTTTTCGTTCTAGGGCCCAAATTCGGCTACTTAACATAAGGTCTCGGGACTAGCCATAGGTATCGCGCGGCCCTCTACCGGCCACATGCCAGGCCCCTTTCTTCCATGAAGGTCCCCGAGGTCCATAGATCGAGATCTTGACCACTATGCCGTCACCGACTTCACCAGCGATTTTGGCCATTATCTGGTTTTGGAGCATTCGTAACTGGGTCGCCCATGCGGTTGACTCCGCCGTTAGTCGCAGGGTTCCTTCTTCAAATCCGGCGGGCACACAGTGGTCGGCAATCTCAGGCCCAACGATCTGGCCCCAGTAATTCAACAACTTAGCCATGGAACTTTCCCGCTCCCAGCCGCTTTCAATAACTAATTTGTCCAAGGCACTACCGAGTAGTTCCGGGTCGCGCCCACTTCTCGTACTTTTCTTCGTCTTTTTTACCGGTGTCCCTTTGGTCGTGCGGCGTAAAAGTCGATCTGCGGCTTGGGCTTGCTCCTCCGGTGTAATGTCCTCAATCACGTGTTTCACCCTCTTCTGCAACGCCTGCGGCTTGGGCAACGACCGTACCGTGTGAAACATGAAATCTGGTACCGCCTAGTTCAACCGGCACATCAGACTCCACCGCAGCGGTAATAAAGACTTGCGGTGCATCCCTTGTCAACTCTAATATCGTGGCCCGCCGCATGAGATCGAGTTCCGCGAAAACATCATCAAGAATAAGAATGGGCTCAACCCCATCGGCTTTTAATACATCTGCACTTGCAACCCTAAGTGCCAGTGCCGCAGACCAGCTCTCACCATGGGATGCATAACCCTTGAGTGGTAAATCACCGAGCCCAATAAAAAGTTCATCCCGATGTGGACCTACCAGAGTTATCCCGCGAAGAAGTTCATCTTTTTTTCGTGCATTTAACTCTTCCAACATTAGATCCGAAATGTCATTTCGACTCAGTTTTTCGATTTCGTCTTCTAATAAATACTTTGATTGATAAGTAAGAGATATTTCCGATGAACTAACGGCCTGATCCCCACCACTAATGGCGCGATATCTCTCGCGAACATGTGGCTTTAAGTCGCGAATGAACTGAATTCGGGTGTGGGTAATTTCGGCTCCAATTCGAACCAATTGCCCATTCCACACATCTAGGGTGCTATCAATATTGTCGCGATTATAAGATTTCAATAATGCATTGCGTTGGCGTAACACTTTGTCATAATCGGCTTTTATACCCATAAATCTTGGTGTTCGTTGAATTAAAGTGTGGTCCATAAAACTTCGACGTTCACCTGGATCGCCCTTCACTAAAGTTAAATCCTCTGGTGCAAACATAATCACCCGGACAATGCCTAAAACATCTCTTACCCGCGGTAATGGGGAGCGATTTATTTTGGCTCTATTGGCTTTACCTGGCGTAATTTCAATGTCAATTGCGACTGCACGGTCGTCTTCATTAACCCGAGCACGAATGACGGCTGATGTTTTTCCGGCATTTACTAACGGGTTCTCGTTAGCGACACGATGTGATGTGAGGGTAGCCAGGTAGTAAATAGCTTCAACAATATTCGTTTTCCCCTGGCCGTTTGAACCAATGAGAACGTTGACTCCTGGAAGAAATTCAATGAGCGTTTCATTGTAGGAGCGAAAGTTATTGAGGTGAAGGGCTTGCACCCACATGTGTCAGCCCGTCAAACGTACAGGCATCAATAGATAGCGGTAGTCCGCTTGCATGTCTTTTTTGTCATTGGTCATTCCGGTCATAACTGCCGGTTTTGTCGCCAACGTAAATGAGAATTGAACTTTGGGAGCGTCTATTGCATTAAGTCCGTCGAGGAGATAACCAGGATTGAAGGCAATCTCTATCGGGTCACCTTCAAGATCTACTTCAATAATTTCATTCGCTTGGGCATCATCACCGGAACCAGCTCGCATGTGAATTTCACCATCAATAAAATTCATCCGGATCGGTGTATTTCGTTCGGCTACGAGTGCAACTCGTTTGACGGCGTTGACTAACTCGGCGGTGTCAACAATCGCTGTCGTTGAACTTTCATTTGGCAGTAGCGAACGATATTTTGGAAACTCACCATCAAGTAAACGCGTTGTTGTACGCATTCCTTCTGCTTCAAATCCAATGAGTTTTTCACCATCGGGTGCAATCGCTAACTCGACAGTCTTCGCCGAGCCCATGCTTTTTGCTGCATCCGCTAAAATCCGAGCAGGAATCAACGTATTAAGTTCTATTGAAGTTTTTGTGGGCGACCATGGAAATGTGCGAACCGCCAACCGATAACGGTCGGTTGCCGCCAAAGTAATATTGACACCATCAATTTCCATTCGAATTCCAGTAAGAACAGGAATAGTGTCATCTTTGCCGGCTGCAATTGCAACCTGTGCAACAGCTTCTGCAAATACATCTCCATCAACATTTCCTGCTGTCACTGGCATTTCAGGTAATGCTGGATAATCCTCCACGGGAAGAGTAGGCAAGGTGAATGAACTTCGACCACACTCAATAAAAACTCGATTTCCTTCCAATTTCACAACTACCGGGGCAGCAGGTAGTGATTTTGTAATATCAGCCAACAACCGACCAGAAACCAGGGCTTTACCAGATTCAAGAACGTCCACCACAATATTTACTCGAGCTGAAATTTCGTAATCAAAACTCGACAGCGTTAGCGAATCCTGCCCTGCAATAAGCATGACACCTGAAAGAACCGGCATTGAAGGTCGTGAGGGCAAGGTCCGTGCGGCCCACGTAACAGCTTGCGCCAACGTGTCGCGTTCAACTCGGATGTGCATCTTTGTGTGCCCCTGTCTAAAAATAAGTGGTTAAGCAAAGGCTTAGTGTGCCCTATTGATAAATCATTTGTAAGAGTAACCATTGGTCTGTGCACAGAGTTTATTACTATGAGTGTTTATTAAATTTAATGATTGATATAGGTAGTAGTAGTAGTAGGTCATGTGGATAGTGTGGATAACGGCAGATGTATGGGTAATTCATGCGTGTTGATATGAATTTGTACTGTGGACATTTGGTATGAATATGTGGAGACCTGTGGATGGACGTGAAATGTGGCGTAGTTATCCCCGTTGATTAGTAAAGTTATCCACAAATATAGGGATAGTTAATGTGTTTAGGTGATTTCTGTCCACAGTTGATTAACATGTGTGGAAATTAGTACACGCTAGGTTCATTTTGGAGTTATCAACACGTTTGTTCACAGGAGTTATACACAACTGTTCATAATGTGGGGATGGAAACTATTTGTGTGACTCATGTGACGTGATGTGAATGAAAGTTACATTGGTCGGGGCTGGGATTTAATTCGGCTGGTTAAGTCCGTGACCTGGTTGTACAGGCTGCGTTTCTCCGCCATTAGTCCCCGAATTTTACGATCCGCATGCATGACGGTGGTGTGATCTCTTCCACCAAATGCTTGCCCAATTTTTGGTAGGGACAGGTCGGTGAGTTCCCGACACAGGTACATTGAAATTTGCCGGGCCGTTACCAAAGTTCGACTACGACTAGCCCCACAAAGCTCTTCGATGCTGACCCCGAAGTAAGAGGCGCAGGCACCCATAATTTGAGCCGCTGTAATTTCTGGCCCGACATCGGATGGGAGAAGGTCTTTGAGGACGGCCTCGGTGATTGCCAGATCCACGGGTTGCTGATTTAAAGAAGCGAAAGCGGTTACTCGAATTAGGGCTCCCTCGAGTTCACGAATATTTGTGGAGATTTTTGAGGCAATATATTCCAAAACTTCAGGTGGAGCGATTAATCTTTCCTGGGTAGTTTTTTTACGAAGGATTGCTATGCGAGTTTCTAGATCGGGTGGTTGAACGTCGGTAATGAGCCCCCATTCAAAACGTGAACGCATCCGGTCTTCAAAGTCTGGAAGTTGTTTGGGTGGCAGATCACTCGTGATTACAATTTGCTTATTTGCATTATGTAGAGTGTTAAAAGTGTGAAAAAACTCTTCCTGTGTCTGGACTTTTCCGCTGAGGAACTGAATGTCATCAACCAGCAAGACGTCAATATCGCGGTAACGGCGCTGAAAACTCGCAGCTTTGTCGTCGCGAATGCTGTTAATGAATTCGTTGGTGAATTCCTCTGAACTGATATAGCGAACGTGGGTTCCTTTGAACAAAGTTTTGGTGTAATGCCCAATGGCGTGCAGCAAATGGGTCTTGCCCAGTCCTGATCCGCCATAGATAAACAACGGGTTGTATGCCTTCGCTGGCTGTTCGGCGACTGCCACGCTGGCAGCATGGGCGAACCGGTTACTAGTACCGATAACAAAGGTGTCGAATGTGTACTTGTCGTTGAGCCGACCGAATTCTTCCTTGTTACTGGGAGAACCCATTCCCGGCCGGTCAAAATTTCCTTCACGAATATTGCCGCGGCTAGGTTCATAGACCGGTTCTTCATTTGCATAGGTTGAGTCAGCGGCTTCGTCGGTTAAATCACTATCAAGGGTTGGGGCAATGGAAGGGTCGACGGTGACGGCGAGCCGAATCTCACGGCCCACAATTTGGCTGAGGGCGCTGCTCACGAGTGGGCGCAGTCGAGTCTCGAGAACGTCTTTGGTGAATTCATTGGGAGCCGCAATCAAGACGGTGTCTTCAACCAAACCCAATGGACGGGTTAGGGAGACAAAGGCCTTCTGCTGGGGGCTTAGAGCTCCATCGGAGAGGGAGTCGAGAGCCGCATTCCACATCGCGGTCAGTTCGTTATCCCCAGCCATTTTCCCTCAACAATCCCAGATTAGCGGATTCTGTCCACATGCTTATCCACAGGTGTGGACGACCGGCACTACCTTACAGCCTTTTTATCGGCTTTGACAAGGTAATGTCCAATTTGAGGTGTCTTCAGGGTTAGGTCTGTTGATGGCGGGGGTTGGGTTTGACCAAGAAGAACCCATGGCGTAACCTTCGGGGGTTAATCACTCTGGTAACAGAGATGAAGTATCACCTCAAGGAGACTCATGAAGCGCACATTCCAGCCCAATACTCGCCGCCGGGCAAAGACCCACGGCTTTCGGCTGCGCATGAGTACCCGCGCCGGCCGCGGCATTCTTGCTACCCGACGTGCCAAAGGCCGCACCCGCCTCTCCGCTTAAGCACTCTCGCAACCCGCAACGGTTGCTTACTCAAAGGTTGGTCATGCTGGCAGCCCAGCACCGTATGCGGAGTCCACGTGATTTCCAATTCGTGCGTCGCAACGGTAAAAAAGTTCTGGCCCCGGGTTTAGTCATGCACGTGTGCCCAGGAATGTATGGAAGTTCACCCTCCCTCGTCGGCTTGACCGTGGGCAAGGACTGTGGAAATGCGGTTGAGCGGCACCGAGCTAGTCGCCGAATCCGAGCCGCATTGAGGCCGGTTGTTCAACGTTTACCGCCGGGCACCGGTCTAGTCGTCAAAGCTCTGCCGCAAATCCACGTGGTGAACCTATGCCCCGACCTCATCACCGAGTCACTCCTTGTGAAGGTGGGTCCATGAACTGGCTGCGAAATACGGGCAGTGGAATCCTTTGGGTCTGGGATTACAGCGTTGGCTGGGTGGTGCGTTTAGTTTTCTTGGGGTTAATTCGCGTCTACCAATTGTTAATTTCACCGCTACTTCCACCTAGTTGCCGGTTCTATCCAAGTTGCTCCGCGTACGCTTTGGGGAGCATCCGCGTCCACGGATCTGCCAAGGGTTTAGCCTTGGCCACGGTTCGCTTAATACGGTGCAACCCTTGGAACGATGGCGGCTTGAATCCAGTACCCGAAAAAGGGCACTGGTTGTCGGAGATTTATCCGGATGGTCGCCCACGAGTAAGCGCGGACGGAGAACATGTTCATTCTTGATTGGCTGCAGGTTGCGGTTAGCTGGGTCCTAGTTCAGTTCCACCAACTGTTGAGCAACGTGATGGACACCAACAGTGGCTGGACGTGGGCATTCTCCATTGTTGGTTTGGTTATCGTCATTCGAATAATATTGATCCCACTTTTTGTGAAGCAGATTAAGGCCCAGCGAAACCTGCAAATTATTCAGCCACAAATGAAAGAGATTCAAAAGAAATACGCTGGGGATAAAGAACGTCAGTCCCAAGAAATGATGAAACTCTACAAAGAAACCGGTACGAATCCGCTGGCTTCCTGTCTACCAATTTTGTTACAAGCACCAATATTTTTTGCGCTCTTTACCGTGCTACAAGGTATTGCAATGCTTAACCCTAAGGGTGTTTTCAAGTGGGATCAGTACGCATCGTTACTCGAGAATGCCCACGATGCATCCATCTTTGGTGTTCCCTTGTACGCAACTTTCCTCAACGCTAGTGAAGTCGCAGCGGATGGATTTAGCCCGAACGCGACCATAGTTCTTGCGTCGATTTTGATTCTCCTTATGAGCGGAACGACTTTCTTAACCCAACGCCAGTTGATTGTAAAAAATACCGCACCGGGTAACCCGATGGTGCGCCAGCAAAAGATTCTTCTTTATGTATTTCCCGTCGTTTTCGCCGTCGGTGGTATCAACTTCCCGATTGGTGTTTTGATCTACTGGTTCACCACCAACCTGTGGACCATGGGGCAACAGTTTTACGTTATTCGCAACAATCCCCAACCAGGCACGCCAGCTTTTGAGGCGCTGGAAGCCCGAAAGGCGGCTAAACGCGCCCGTAAAGGTGGCACACTCGTTGCTGAGGAAGTTACCGACATTGTGTCGGTAACCCCAGAACGGGTTCAACCTAAACGCACGACAAAAAGTAAGAGAAGCCCTAATAAAAAGAAAAGTTAACCTGTGGGTCGAAGATTCGACCGCGTGACCAACGCACATGAACCCAGACGGAATAAACCCAGAAGTTATAAACCCAAAAGTTATGAACCTAGAGAGTGAGTACGACCATGAGTGAAGCAACTGCAACCGCAACTGATGCAAAACAACTAGACCATGAGGGCGATACTGCCGCCGACTACCTTGAGGGCCTGCTAGACATTTGTGATCTTGATGGCGACATCGACATTGAGGTCGATGGCAGCCGGGCCCGGGTTTCAATTGTTGAGGTGGAAAAGGGCGAGTTGTCGCATCTCGTAGGTGAGGACGGTGAGGTTCTTGCATCCCTTCAGGAACTCGCCCGGCTGGCTGCCGCACGGGAAACCGGTGAGCGCTCACGGCTTATGCTCGACATTGCCGGCTACCGGGGCAAGCAAAAAGTGATTCTCGAAGAGGCCGCCAAGACCGCTTGCGCGGAGGCGGAGCGAACCGCAGCCCCCGTTCGAATGGCCCCGATGAATCCCTATGAGCGCAAAGTCGTCCATGACATTGTGGCAACCCAAGGCCTCGCCAGTGAATCCGAAGGCGATGAACCCAATCGCCGAGTGGTTATTCGAGTTTCCTAGCCCATGGTTTCCCGTGAAACATCGGGGCAGTTACCTCCTTGGCTCAGCCCATTCCAAGGGCAATTAGAGCGGTACCAGGAAATTTTGGCCGGACCCGGACTAGACCGTGGTCTGATGGGCCCGCGGGAAATGCCTCGACTTTGGGAGCGGCACATTCTTAACTGCGTGGTGGTGGCCGAACCTGAATTAGGATTAATTCCTCAGGGCGCGTTGGTGGCCGACGTTGGTTCCGGGGCCGGTCTGCCAGGTTTGGTATGGGCAATCACCCGGCCAGATCTCACCATGATTCTGATCGAACCACTATTACGTCGGGCAACATTTCTCACTGAGGCTGTCATTGATCTGGGGTTAACCGATCGGGTTACCGTGCTTCGGGCCCGCGCCGAGAAAGTAGTAGCTACCCCGAATTGGACCGGGGTCGACATTGTCACCGCGCGCGCCGTAGCTCCGATGGAACGATTACTCGGCTGGACTATGCCACTCCTCAAACCCGTGGGGGATTTGATCGCCTTCAAGGGGTCAGGTGCCCAAACTGAGTTAGACGGTGCAACCCAGGCATTAGCCCAGTTTGGCATCACCGAGATTTCCGTCCTGACCTGCGGCGTCGGGGTGGTCGTGCCTGAGACGACCGTGGTGCGAGCCCGGCGAGCGGGTGCCTGAGTAAATGGGACACAATGGCCCGGTGCCACCGCAACCACAATTGCCAAAAAAACCCGTCGGTCTTGGGTGGCCGGTCAATGTTTCACGGGAAACATCAGACCAAACGGCCGAGCAAACTGGTAAAAAAGTCGGTTTAGGTTGGCCTACATGACCAGAATCATCACGATTGCAAATCAAAAAGGTGGGGTGGGTAAAACCACGACAACCGTCAATATCGCCGCGGCCATGGCTCAAGCTGGCAAAACCGTGCTTTTGATTGACATGGATCCGCAAGGTAATGCGACCACGGCCCTTGGGATTGACCACAGCGAAGGTACCCCAGGGATTTACGACGTTTTAATGGGAGAAACCACCCTTGCCGAAGTTATCAACCCGTGCCCTGATATCCCTGACCTTTTTGGGATTGCGGCAACAATTGACCTAGCGGGGGCCGAAGTGGAGTTGGTGTCCGCCCCTAACCGGGAACACCGTCTGCGGGAAGAAATTAACATCTTGCTGACCACGCATGATTTTGACTACATTTTTTTGGACTGCCCACCGAGTTTGGGGCTACTGACGCTCAATTCCTTGGTGGCAGCCCGTGAGGTTCTGCTGCCGATCCAGTGCGAGTACTACGCCCTAGAAGGGCTCTCGCAACTCCTGAAAACCGTGGACATGATCAAAGCCCACCTGAATCCGACACTTGAAGTAAGCGCAATTATTTTGACCATGTATGACGGACGTACTCGATTGGCCAGCCAGGTAGCCGACGAGGTTCGCAGCCACTTTGGTGCCCGAGTACTTGACACGATCATTCCCCGCAATGTCCGCGTTTCAGAGGCACCTTCCTACGGTCAAACCGTTTTAACCTATGACCCCACCTCATCGGGGGCGATTTCCTACCGGGAAGCCGCAGCCCAACTCGACAACATTACCGTTTAGTCCACAAGTTAAACACATGTTATCCACCGAAAGGAGTTGAGATGGCGGCAGCACCACGCGGATTGGGTAAAGGACTCGGCGCTCTTATTCCAACCCAAGCACCGGCAACCCAAAAATCGGCATCGGCGAATGTGGACTCGGATTCAAACAGCGTGGTCGCCTACCTCGAACTCCCGATTGATTCCATTGTTCCTAATCCTGTTCAACCGCGAATGGTGTTTGACGAAGAAGCACTTGATGAACTGGTGTTCTCCATCAAAACTATTGGGCTGCTGCAACCAATTGTGGTGCGTAAATCTAAAACGGGTTCCTATGAACTCGTTGCTGGCGAGCGACGACTGCGCGCCAGCAAACTGGCGGGTATTAAAAACATTCCCGCAATTATTAGAAACACCGAAGACGCACACATGTTGCGTGATGCACTCTTGGAAAATTTACACCGATCAAATCTTAATGCCTTAGAAGAAGCAGCAGCCTATTCGCAAATGTTGTCCGATTTTGATTGCACTCAAGACGAATTAGCCAAACGTATTGGTCGATCCCGCCCGCAGGTTACGAACACGATCCGACTTTTGAAACTGCCAACCAGCGTTCAGCAAAAAGTCGCAGCGGGTGTGCTCAGTGCTGGACACGCGCGCGCTCTTCTGAGTTTGGAATCACCAGAGGCAATGGAGCACATGGCCTCGCGCATTATCAAAGAAGGTTTAAGTGTTCGTAGTGTTGAAGAAATCATTGCAATAGCAGCGCCAAACGGTAAGTCTTCGGGGAAGGGCAGCAAGCCGAGTAAGAAAAAGGGTCGCACCGAGGAGCTCGAAGAAGCGATCAGAGTCCTGCGTGAACGTTTATCCGAGGCAACCGATACTCGCGTTACATTTGATGGTTTCGCCAAAAAAAATTCGCAGGGAAAAATTGTGATTGAATGCGCCGATATTTCTGACGCACGACGTATTGCCGAATTACTGGATCCTAGTTAGTTCACACGAGCAACGGCTTGATCAACAAGTTCGGCAAAAACACCACCAACACTGAGACCCGCGGCTTCAATTGCCTGAGGCACAAGAGAAGTTTCGGTCATTCCTGGCGAGACATTAACTTCCAAAAACCAAATAACACCACTGGAGTCGACTACTACATCGGTGCGTGAAATGTCGCGAAGACCAAGGGATTCGTGCACGGCAACCGCGTAGGCGCCAACGCGCTCGACAACATCAGGGGCAAGTCGCGACGGGACAAAAAACTCGGTCGCACCCGCGGTGTAACGGGCATCAAAGTCGTACACACCACTGAGGGGCACAATTTCAACCGGTGGCAGAGCCATTAGCTTCCCGCCCGAGTCGATCACCGTCACGGCAAGTTCGGTCCCGCTGACCGCGCGTTGCAACATCACCCGATCACCGTAACCAAAAGCGTCAACCAGGGCCGGCGCCACGTGTTCGGCAGCGGTACATAATCGAACCCCTAATGCCGACCCGCCACTTATCGGCTTGACAACAAGTGGCAGCCCGATGCCCGCAATGACCGTGTCCAAGATTCGAGGGGCGCCCATCTCGCGAAAGAAACTCTGGGGGAAAGCGACAAACTTTGGCGCACTTCCCTGGGGAACTAAGCCCGATGCAATTCCTTTGTCAAAGGATCGAGCGGCGCTTGAGGAGCCGCTCCCAATGAAGGGAATTCCCTTTAGTTCCAACATGGATCGCAGGGTGGCATCTTCACCGATTACCCCGTGAATGAGTGGGATCACCACATCGAATGAATCGTGACCCGAATCTGATTGCGATCCCAGCGAATCGAGGAACTCACCATTGAGGTCAACCTCAATCACCTCGGCGTTGGGCAGCGCCTCCCGCAGCGCCTCGGCAACCCGTCGCCCGGATCGAAGTGAAACATCACGTTCGGCATTGAGCCCGCCAGAAAGAATTGCTATCCGCATGGGTTTCTTAAACTAAATCTGAGTTGGGATTTAGTGAGGGAGATGACCTACGCCCATCATCATCTCCATAGTTCACACCGAAAGTGTTGACCAGATCGAGTTCGGCTTCAATTACTCCGGCGAGACGGCGAACACCTTCTTGGATGCGAGCAGGCTCGGGGTAGCAGTAGGAAAGTCGAAGATTGTGAGCCCCCTGCCCGTCAACGTAAAAACCAGTTCCGGGGACGTAGGCCACCAACGAGCTGATTGCCCGCGGCAACATGGTGGTGGCATTGAGTTGGTGCGGCAGGGTCACCCACGAGTAGAACCCACCTTGGGGAACCGTCCACGTTGTTCCCGTCGGCATGAGGGCTTGCATGGAGTGAAGTAACGCATCCCGTCGCTCGCGATACAACTCTTGAAAAACCTTGATTTGTTGCTGCCACGGTTGCTCGGCCAAATACCGGGACACGGTCAACTGTGAAAAGTTACTCGGACACAGTGTTGCCGCTTCAGCAGCCAACACCAACTTCTCCCGGACCCCATGGGGTGCGATCACCCAACCAACACGCAAACCGGATGCAATGATTTTGGAGAAAGATCCGAGGTAAATAACGCCCTGGTCATCAAGGGATCGGATTGCTTGAGGCGGTTCACCTTCGAAGCCGAGTAACCCGTAAGGGTCATCTTCAAGAATTGCAACTTTGAATTCCTGAGCAATTGCAAGGATTTCCTGGCGCCGATCAATACTCTGCGTTAAACCGGCGGGGTTGTGAAACGAGGGGATCGTGTAAATAAATTTGACCGGTGAATTATTCACCCGCGCGGTTACGAGTGCTTCACGCAAAGCCTGTGGGTCCAAGCCTTGCTCATCCATAGCGACATGTACGACATTGCACTGGTAACTGCGGAACACACTCAGAGCGCCAACATAGGAAGGTGACTCCACTAAAACAGTGTCCCCTGGATCACAAAAAATCTTGGTCACTAAATCAAGCCCCATTTGTGAACCGGCGGTGACAACAACGTCGTCGGGGTGGGAGCGAACACCAACTAGACCCGAAATCTCCAAGATCTGCTCGCGCAAGGTTTGATCTCCCTGACCCGATCCGTACTGCAATGCCACGGTGCCCTGCTCGCGGACGACCCGTGCGGCGATTTGCGCAAATTGCTCAGAATCAAGTGCGGAAACATAAGGCATCCCACCTGCTAGGGAAACGACCTCTGGCCGTGAGGCAACCGAGAATAATGCGCGAATAGCCGATGCGGTTAAACCCTGGGCCCGTTGGGCGTAGGAGTCAATCCACGGGTCCATCCGATTGCCAACCATGCGCCAAAGCGTAGTGCGTAAAACGGCTTAGTAGTAATCAGGAGTTACGAGTGTTACTCAAGTGCCCAGCTGCGAGACCAAGGAGTTAATAACAGCCGTGTAGTTTGTCCCCAGATGGGGACAGGCTGTGGGTAAGTGGGAAACGCCTCACAGTTTGTCCACAACTGTTGCCGACTTTGGTAACGGATGTGATCAGTGTTACAGGAATTACTTCCAACGAGTAGCGAGCCCAAAGCCCACCATAATGAAAGCGAAACCAATACCCACATTTACCAGGGCGTTGAGATCCCCACCAATACTGTTCATCACGGGCACATCAGGGCCAGCAACGTAGAAAACCACCAGGTAGACAAGTCCGATCACAAATGCGGCAACCATGGCGGGTGCGAGCCACGGGGCGGACCCCAGCCGTGCGACTTTACGCTCACCCATTTTCTGCTCGGGTGTGTAAGCGTTCTTCTTACGTCGCTTGGACTCTGCCACCGGACTCTCCTAAGGTCAAAATTCGCGTTCGCTTAAATCTGTTTCAAGTGTTCGTGGTCGAGGCTAACCATACCCTGCCATACTTCCCCCGTGAGCATGCCGCGAATCCTCGTGATTGATAACTACGACTCTTTCGTGTTTAATCTTGTTCAATATTTGGCGCAATTAGGCGCAGATGTCACCGTAAAACGCAACCGGGATGTCACGCCAGAAGAAGCGATTTCCTATGACGGCGTCTTGATTTCACCAGGTCCGGGCACCCCGGCGGACGCGGGTGTTTGTTTGGAAATTGTGCAGGGATCACAGGGCCACGTTCCCATCTTTGGCGTGTGTCTAGGACACCAAGTGATCGCCGAAGCTTTCGGTGGCGTGATCACCCGTGCCCCTGAACTGCTACACGGAAAGACCTCACAGATTTCCCATACGGGCAGCAGCGTGATGAGCACACTGCCGAACAACTTCACCGCAACGCGCTACCACTCACTCGCCCTAGATCCCGACACCGTCCCCGAGGTCCTCGAGATCACCGCCATGTCTGAAACCGGCGTGATCATGGGACTCAAACACAAAACCCTTCCGATTGAAGGTGTGCAATTCCACCCGGAGTCCGTACTCACGCAAGGTGGCCACGAGATGCTGGCCAACTGGCTCACCGACTGCGGTTTCCCGCAAGCCCGCGAACAGCTCGCCGGTATTCCACAGGTGACCATCGCTTCACAGCATTAAACCGCCCCAATATTTAGTAGCCCGGATTTAAGGGGCAGCGGTCTCGGTGGGAACGGGAATATCCGTGGGTTCAGGAACTGGAACCTCGGTCGGGGTTGGCTCAGGCGTTGGTGTCGGCGTCGGCGTCGGCGTCGGTTCGGGAGCGGCGAGTGCGACCGTGATCGTGACCAGTGAACCCCGAGCCAATTGAGTACCCGGTTGAGGTGATTGGGCCAACACTTGCCCCGGGGATGAAATCGAAGAAGCCTGTTCCACGACCTGCACCTCAAAACCGGCTTGAGCTAAATCACTCCTTGCTTGAGCCTCTGTTGCCCCGGTGACATCGGGTACTTCAACTAATCCGGATGACACCACAATGTCAACGGCGCTACCCGCCGCGACCTGGGTTCCCTCACCCGGATCCTGTTCAAGGACGTAACCACCAGGTTGATTCGAATCACCCTCGGTGATGGCGCCAAGTGCTAAACCGAAATCAGAGAGGGCTATTCGAACGTCATCCAGTGAGGTGAGCCCGACAAGTTGGGGAACAGTTGATTGCTCCCGACCGGTAGACACGGTCACGTTGACAGCTTGGCCGGTCTCAATTGCTTCACCGGCTGCTGGCTGTTGGGCAATAATTGTTCCCTCGGGTCGTTCTGAAATTTCTGGGGTTTGTGCGCCGATCCGCAATTCGAATTCGGCTAAGGTTTCGGCCGCTTGCTCAATACTCAAACCGTCAAGACTGGGTACGGTAACAACATTTCCGCCATCACTGCCCACTAAGAATCTCCCAATGACAACGGCACCGATAATGGCCGCGGTAATTGCAACAAAGGACAGGACCCAAAAAACTCCACTGCTTCGACCTTTTCGACCTTTTCGACCACTTCTGTTGACCGACGGATTTTCCGTACTAATTCCCGATGCATCCAGTGGTGTCATCATGGCTGTTTGGTCGGCAACAATCGTTGGTACGGCTGCAGTTACAGGAGCTCCGGCGATTGCCCGCTCCACGTCTGCCCGGAAATCACTTGCGCTTTGGTAACGGTCGTCGGCGCGTTTTGCGAGGGCACGCATCACAACGGCATCAATCTCAGAGGAGACGCCAGGATCGATCGTTGAGGGGATTACCGGCATTTCACTCACGTGCTGATAGGCGATTGCCACAGCTGAGTCGCCGGTGAATGGTGGCTTTCCAGTGAGCAATTCAAAAAGCACCACACCGGTTGAATACAAATCACTTCGCGCATCAACAACTTCACCGCGGGCTTGCTCGGGGGATAGATACTGCGCCGTCCCCATGACGGCCGAAGCGGAGGTCATGGTCGAAGAAACATCATTAATCGCGCGAGCAATCCCGAAGTCCATCACTTTTACGTCGCCGGTCCGGGTCAACATGACGTTTGCTGGCTTAATGTCACGGTGCACAATTCCATGTCGATGCGCGTAATCCAAGGCGGACAAAATTCCGGCAGTGATTTCCAATGCGCGCTCAGGAAGAAGTCGGCGACCGCTGGCAACTATTTGCCGCAAAGTCATACCGTCAACAAATTCCATCACAATGTAGGGAACAACTACGGCCGGTTCGCCGTTGTCACCTTCAGGCGAAAGTGTGTCTTGTCCCGTGTCGTACACGGCGACAACATTTGGGTGATTCAAGGAGGCGGCACTTTGTGCCTCGCGACGAAAGCGAGCTTGGAAAGTTGGGTCTTTGGCTAGATCAGGACGCAAAATCTTAATGGCGACCCGGCGACCAAGACGCAAGTCGCGGCCCTCGTGGACCTCAGCCATGCCACCTCGACCGATCACGGCACCGATTTCGTACCGATCACCGAGCATGCGACCTTGTTCCGCTTCGCTCACGAGCCCTCCTTGCTATATATCCTGCTCGACAGAGATCATGTCACACCTAAGTTGCCAGCCAAACTAACGCGCTGAGCGCCTTAACCCAAAAATAAAACCACTCCCGCCTTTATCGGCCAAGCACGGCTTCCATCACTGCTTTTGCAATCGGCGCAGCCAAGCCGTTACCGCTCACTTCGGCGGCGCCACTTTCTTCGATGACAACAGCAACCGCCACTTTCGGAGCAGCCGCGGGTGCAAACGAAACAAACCAAGCAACGGATGGCGAGTCATTGCCGGTTTGGGCTGTTCCCGTCTTACCTGCAACCCGAACACCGGGAATCCTGGCGTTACTTCCCGTCCCATTCTCCACGACGTTGACCAACATGTCGGTCAACGAGATTGAGTTACTGGGCTTGAGGGCGTCGGCGAATTGGCTGGGCTCGGTTGTCTGAAGAATCGACAGATCCGGGCCACGAATTTCTTGAACCAGATACGGATTCATGGTGCGACCACTGTTTCCCACGGAAGCCACCACCATGGCCATCTGTAATGCTGTCGCCCGAACATCAAACTGACCAATTGCCGACAGGGCCGTCTGGGGTGCATCGGGATCTTGCGGAAATAGTGAAGTGGCCGCACGCAACGGAATCTCAAACCCGTTATTAAACCCGAACGCCTCAGCTTGGTCACGAATCGCCGCCGCCCCGAGCTCGTTGCCCAACCAGGCAAATGCGGTGTTACACGATATTGCGAGAGCTTGACGCAGGGTAATTTTTCCGCCCGGACCACATTCCTTACCCGTCCAGTTCCGCAGTTCTTTGGTCGAATTCGGAAGTTGATACGTCTTAGGCCCCGGCAAAATCGAGTCCGAGGTGAAGCGACCCGATGCCAACGCCGCAGCGGCAACGACAACTTTGAAGGTCGAACCCGGCGGATTAAGTGAAACGATGGGACGGTTCAAAAGTGGTTTTTCAGGATCGGCTTCAAGTTCGTTGTAGTAAGCGCGAATATCGGCCGGGTCGTGGCTGGAAAGTCGATTGGGGTCAAATGAGGGCATTTGAACCGACGCCAAAATCCGTCCGGTCGCTGGCTCAATTGCAACGACGGCGCCGCGCTTCCCTCTAAGACCTTTATATGCAGCTTTCTGCGCAGCAGCATTAATGGTCGTTGTCACGGCGCCACCGACAGGTTGCCGGCCAGAGACCAACTGTTGCACCCGATCGACCGCGAAGATATCGGCTTTACCGTTCAAAATTCGATTCTCGGTGCGTTCGAGCCCGGTGGCCCCGTAAATCAGTGAATAGAAACCGGTGACCGGCGCAAACAATGGACCATTGCTGTAGTTACGCAGGTAGGTCAATGTGTTCCCGGTTTCACTCGATCGAGCAACCGGATCCGAGGCAACCAGGATCGGTCCGCGCTCACGGTCGTACTCGGCCAAAAGCACTCGTTGGTTCCCGGCACGCGATCGGTAGTCACCCGCGTTAATCACTTGAATTAGGGTGACATTTACCAATAACGCGACAAGTAATAGCCCGAAAACGAATGAGAGCCTGCGAATTTGTCGAGTCATTATTGGCCCACCCGCGGGACCATCTGGGTCATCGCGTCATCCGGTGACACTTTCGAGAGGTCAGGTCGGCGAGAGCGGTCGGAGATGCGAAGCAGTAGGGCCAGAATCACCCAGTTCGCGATCAAACTGGATCCGCCATAGGACAAAAACGGGGTAGTCAAACCGGTGAGTGGAATCAACCCGGTGACGCCACCAATAATGACAAATACCTGCAACGCAAAGGTTATCGACAACCCTGCGGCAAGGAGTTGCCCGAAACCGTCCCGGCAGGTGATTGCGGTCCGCAAGCCACGTTCGATCAGGATCGCGTACAGCAGCAGGATCGCAAAGATTCCGGTAATGCCGAGCTCTTCACCGAGAGCTGAAATTATAAAGTCGGTGCTCGCAAACGGGACGAGGTTCGGGAATCCTTGCCCGAGACCAGCGCCCAAAATCCCACCGTTGGCAAGCCCGTAAATTGATTGCACAATCTGGTACCCGGTTGTGTCGGCGTAGGCCCATGGATCCAACCACACCGTGACCCGCGCTTGCACGTGGCCAAATGTTGAATACGCAAAATACGCACCGCCAAGAAATAGGAAGAAACCGATGAACAACCAAGACCGACGCTGGGTTGCGATGTACAGCATGGACACGAATAAACCAAAGAACAGTAGCGATGTCCCTAGGTCGCGTTGGAAAACGAGTACACCGAGTGAGATAGCCCAGGCGATCACAATCGGACCCAAGTCCTTTGGTCGCGGTAGACCGATCCCGAGCACTTTCGTGCGGACGAGTGCGAGTGAGTCCCGGGTTTTAACCAAATAGCCCGCAAAAAAGATCGTGATCAAAATCTTGGCGATCTCCGCCGGTTGGAACGAAAGCGTACCAACCCGAATCCACAAGGTCGCCCCGTTCACCGTGGTTCCGATTACGGGAGCAAGGGGTAACACCATGAGGAACAGGCCGACCAACCCGAAAGTGAATGTGTAGCGCTGAAGTCGACGGTGATCACGCAGGAGAATCAACACCGCGCAGAACAAGATTCCGGCAATCGCAAACCACGTCAACTGTGAGTACACGTCCGGTGTGGGAATCGGTGCACCATTGAGTTCAGCGCGACGGGCATCCGCAACGTCAAGCCGGTAAATCATGATTAAACCCAAAATAGTGATCAGGGTTCCCACCGGAAGCATGATCGGATCGGCATAGGTGGCGCGAAACCGAACAACGAGATGCATGACTAGCGCAATGAGCGCTACAGCCCCCGTTGTGATCCACAATCGTGGTGGAGTTCCTTCGCCGGTGGCCCAGCCCACTTGCAAAGTACCCAAAATGCCAAGGGCCCAAGCAAAAACCAAAAGAACTAACTCAAGATTCCTTCTACTTTTCACTGCAAACTCCCCGGGCAACCCTGTGGGGGAATCAGGGCTTGACACTCGGCAGCCCGGCTAACAAGTTCAGCAACAATGCGCTGCGCATCTTCGTAATCCGCCGCCGGGATCCCCTTGCTCACCAATTCCTGGTCAAAAAGTGGAAGTGATCCAACAACGAGGGATGATTGCGAGTCAATATTGGAAAGTGAAATTCCCGCCAATGTCCCTTGAACCCCGTTATAAATTGTGACCGTTCCCGTTCCTGCACTCCCGTTAACAGCGACGTACCACTGATTCCCCAACCATTGCTGGGTTCCAAAAAGTGCACCAAAAGTAATCGCGGCGACAACAACGACTCCCGCGGTATACCCGAAAATCTTTTTACGACGGGAGCTCTTTTGCTCTCGCTCCACCGCTTCACGTTCACGGTCGTAGAGTGCCTGCTCCGCAGCGGGAACGATTAAATCTGCGTCAATGAGTGCTTGCGGCGCCGTCTCCGTCCCAAAATTAAACGGTTCAGGGGCGTCGGGCCTATCTGGATCTGGTTGCGCGTCGTCAGGAAAACGAGTGTTGGGTAATTGCAACCGCACCCGCGGTTCACCGGCGGCACCAACAACAACCGGTGGTGTCAAAGGCAACTCGTCGTCGGACTCGCGTTCAATGACGTCAGCGACAACGACGGTGACATTGTCCGGAGCCCCACGCTCCAGAGCGAGATCAACAAGTTGGGTAACAACGCCGGTTGGTTCACCCGAACTCAATGTGTAGGCGATCTCCATGTCACTCAAAACCCCAGAGAGGCCGTCTGAACACAGCAGGAACCGGTCACCCTTTCGAGCTTCACGAATCGAAAGATCAGGTTCCACCGGGTTCATGCCGTCAAGTGCGCGCATCAATAGTGAACGGCGTGGGTGCACCGACGCTTCTTCTTCGGTGATGCGCCCGGAGTCAACTAGGGTTTGGACGTAAGTATGGTCGTGGGTGAGTTGCTGTAATTCACCATCGCGAAATAGATATGCACGTGAATCACCAACGTGCACGATCGCGACGCGCCCACCGAGCCAATACAAACCGGTAACCGTAGTTCCCATCCCGGTGAGTTCAGGGTCCTCTGTGATCAACTCTTCAATCGCTTCACCAACTTTGTCAATCGAGTCCGACAGGTAGGTCAAAATGTCGGAATCCGTCGGCGGGTGTACGTCAAGATCGGCAACCGTTGCCACGGCAAGCGCTGATGCAAGCTCCCCGGCGGCGTGCCCACCCATGCCGTCGGCGACCAGCAGCAACCGCGGTCCTACATACCCCGAGTCCTCATTACCTTGGCGCACCAAGCCAACGTCTGACTTAGCGGCGTATCGCAAACTCAACTCAGCCATAGCAACTAATTCTGAATCTGCAATGTGCTGCGGCCAATGCGAAGTGGTGCGCCAACCGGTATGACAGTTGGCGTTGTGATTCGTGATCGATCAATCCAGGTGCCATTTGTTGAACCCAAATCCTCAACAACCCACGAGCCCTCTGATTCATAAATCCGCGCATGTCGACTTGACGCGTAGTCGTCGTCGATAATAATTGTTGAGTCCGGAGCACGCCCCAAAGTGATTTGCGCACCTTCAAGTGCAACGACCGTCCCTACCAGCGGGCCATCAATGACAACAAGGCGAGTACCGCGAACTTTCTGCTTGCGGGATATCTTGGGTGGCTTTGGTGGTTTAGGTTGCCGGCCTTTCGGCTTTTTGTTGCCGAGCCCCGAACCGGTTACTTCAGGAGGCTGGCGAATATCGCGCCGCAGCACCACAACGGTCATGAGTACGAACGCCCAGAGTAGGCCCAGAAATGCAAGTCGGACCAAAGTGAGCGCGAGCTCGGACATGGCTCAACCGCTCCGAAAGACCAGTGAGGTTGCCCCGATTTGAACTATCGAACCGTCAATGAGTGCCACCTCGGTGATCCGATCACCGTTATGAAACGTTCCATTGGTTGAATCCAAATCCCGTAAGTGAATCGGTGAACCCAAAACAATTTCACAGTGATTACGTGATGCCCCGGGATCTTCGACCCGAATGTCAACGTCGGTCCCGCGACCGAGTCGGGTTATTGCCCGAACCAGCGGGTAGGCGGTGCCACCCGCCTCAAGTCGGGGTTGCCCAACAATCGCGGCCGATCCACCACCTTGGGAACTTACTTCAGCCCGCGCCTCGGAGCGGACCCGGAAAATTCCGGTTTCCAGCTCGGCGTCTTCACCCAAATTAACCATTGGGACGCCAAGCAGGGTGTAACGCTGTTCCCCCGAGTAGTCCTTGACCAAGGTGCCTAGTTCGGTGCAGAGCGCGTCTTTGAACACTGCCAACCGGCGATAGTCGTGGGTGGAAAGTTCAATATTGAAAATATTGGGGACGACGGTTCGCTCTCGATCGATAATGGCGGCCCGGTCGTCCATTTCCCGCTGCAGAGCCGAAGCAATCTCCACCGGCTGCACCTCGGCCTTGAAAGCCCGAGCAAATGCACCACTGACCATTCGGTCCAGTGAATCCTCGAATCGTTCCAAAATTCCCACAAGGCGATGTTACCCGCAAAGGTCGGATCCACCCTCACGCTATATACACGCGTGGCGGTAACCTTTCCCAGCATCACGCGCGAGTGGCGGAATAGGCAGACGCGCACGGTTCAGGTCCGTGTACTCGAAAGGGTGTGGGGGTTCAACTCCCCCCTCGCGCACCAGGTCTTTCTCAGGTCTTCTAGCTTGTCTTCGGACTTGAGACATCAAATGAAACAGTCACCCATGCCCCCCAGGTAATGTTTGCGGGAATATTTAGCAGAATTATGGGTTTCCCCGCTATTGGACGGCGGAAAGCAACGCTCGGTACTGCTCCTCATAGCCTTCGGCATATGTTGGAAATGAATGAACTACATCGATAAGAATTTCAAGTGGAATCTGAGCTCGAATTGCAAGGACTGCCTCAGTAATCCACTCATCACAATGTGGACCAATCGCAGCGGCACCGATCAGTGTCTTGGTTGAGCGGTCAGCCGTGAGAGTTAAAAGGCCACCTGAACCGCCATCAACTATGTGACGGGCCGTATTTCTCAAGTCAACTTGTGTTGTTACCGCATCAATTCCGGCAGTTATGGCGTCGGCATACGAGTGCCCGACACTGGCTACGGGAGGATCGGTGTACACACTTCGAGGGATGCTGTTGTAGTTAGCGCTTCGCGGCGTTCCTAGAATTCCAGCCGCAATAATTCTGGCTTGGTAATTGGCAGTATGAGTTAGGGGCGCAATACCGCCAACATCTCCACCAGCCCAAACATTTTCAAGGCCTTGCACTCGGCAATGTTGATCGGTCGGAATCGCGCCATTGTCATCTATTTCAATCCCGAGGAGTTCTAGTCCAATTCCTTCAACTCTGGGTTTGCGCCCCGTCGCAACAAGTAGCCTATCCGCGCTAAATTTGCGACCATCTTCGAGAACAACTGTGGCTCCACCGGTTGACGATTCTTCGACCGATGAAATTGCGGCTCCCAAAACTAATTCAATTCCTTCAGTTTCAAACATGTTACCTAGTTCAATCGAGACTACCTCTTCCTCTTGAGCGAGTAGCCGCGTTCCCGCATCAATAATCGTCACGTTGGTGCCAAAGCGTGAATAGACTTGCGCCAGTTCGCATCCAGCAGGACCGCCCCCGATCACAATGAGCGTATTTGGCAACTCGGTACTCGTCAGGGCTTTGTCAGTCGTCCACACATCGAGATCATGTAGACCGGGTATTGGTGGGACGAATGGCGCAGATCCGGTTGAAATCACCAACTGGTCATATTCGAAAATCTCTTCGCCGACAGAGACGCTCCCCGGTTGTGAAATAACACCGGTGCCCCGCACAACCCTCACTCCCATTTCAATTAAATTTTCCTCATTTGCAGAGTCGTTGTGATGTTCAACAATTTTTTCCCTGCGAGACACCGCGGAAGCGTAAGCGTCTTCATGTTTATCGAGTTCAAGTGGAGCAGACGTGGCGCCTAATTTCACAGTCTGTGTGGCATCAAAACGTGCAGAAGCAGAACGTAACATTGCCTTACTTGGCATGCAGGAATAGAAAGGGCACTCGCCGCCGATCAGGTGCTCCTCGACGATAAGAACTGATTTACCTGACCGTGCAAGCAACGACGCAAGCATCTCACCAGCTGATCCTGTCCCAAGAATAAGAACATCTGTTTTCATATAGAACCTCCGACTGCAGGCTACACCCGGACTCGCTTACCCATTATTTGTTCACAAACCGAGACTAATTTTATCGAAACAGCAATATCTTCTTTCCTTCACTGAATCAATCGAATCCCTAGATAAGTAGTGCGCACTCGTAGCGGCGGGAAAAGCGCCCCCTACTACGGCGGAGGCCTTACGACTCGTTCAGATAGTGGGATTTTGTTGGAAGCGCACGTAATCCATGACTGAAACTGGTAGTTTGCGATCCGTCGGTTAAGTCGCGTGACGGAGGACAGAAATGGCCCACGGAGCACCTCACCCGATCACTGCGCCGGTCGGGACGGATTCGTATCGCACCGGCCGAGTCGTCGGCCTAGCCAGTACCGCCGCACTCGGCGGATTCCTTTTCGGCTTCGACTCAGCCGTCATTAACGGCGCGGCCTCTGCGATCAAGAAGACGTTCGACTTGGGTTCCTTCGAACTTGGACTCGTGGTCTCCATCGCGCTTATCGGTGCGGCCATCGGAGCATGGTTCGCCGGCTGGCTTGCCTCTCAATACGGCCGCCGCCGAGTCATGCTGATCGCGGCCGGATTGTTCTTTGTGTCGGCATTCGGGCAGGCTTTTCCATTCGGAGTTATCGACCTGTCGCTCTGGCGATTTATCGGCGGCGCCGGCATAGGCGCCGCGAGCGTCATGGCACCGATGTACATCGCCGAGATTGCTCCGGCGCAACTGCGTGGCCGGATGGGCTCCCTGCAGCAGTTCGCGATTGTGATCGGCATCTTCACTACCGGGCTCGCCAACTTCCTGATTCTGAATGCTGCAGGTGGTAATTCGCTGGATCCTTGGCTGTTTGGCTTACCAGCCTGGCGATGGATGTTCCTTTCGATGGTGATTCCCGCGATGGCCTACTGGTTCTTTGCATCACGACTTCCTGAGTCCCCTCGCTATCTCGTGCAGGTCGGTAAGGACGACGAAGCGGCCTCGGTGCTCGCGCAGATCTACACCGACGATGTTCGAGTGCGCGTTGCCAAAATTCGTGCCTCCATGAACGTCGAGCACAAGTCGAGCTTGTCGGATATCCGCGGGCCACGCTTGGGTCTGATGCCAATCGTCTGGGTTGGTGTCCTGCTCAGTGCCCTGCAGCAGTTTGTCGGGATTAATGCCGTCTTTTACTATTCCGACATCATCTGGGAGTCGGTCGGCTTCAGCCAGAATCAAGCCTTCCAAACCTCGCTTATCACTGCCGGCGTCAATGTCGCCTTCACCGTTGTTGCCATCGCACTGATCGACCGAGTGGGTCGCAAACCACTGCTCCTGGTCGGATCGATCGGCATGTTCGCGATGCTCGCAACCCTGACCTACGTTTTTGGTACCGCTCCCGTCAGTGATACTGGACAGCCGATCCTTGCTAACGGCCCGGACATCGTCGCCGTGCTCGCCTTCAACTTCTACGTAGCATTCTTCGCAGCGACTTGGGGGCCGGTCGTTTGGGTGCTACTCGGGGAGATGTTCCCGAACCGGATCCGAGCGGCTGCCCTCGCACTCGCTGCCGCAGCCCAATGGCTTGCCAACTTCTTGGTCACCACGGCCTTCCCACCACTGGCCGAAATCAGCCTCGGGCTGGCTTACAGTGTGTTCACGGTCTTTGCCTTGCTGTCCATCCCATTTGTCCTTCGCAAGATTCACGAGACCAAGGGTGTGGAACTGGAGGACATAGAGGCGCTCGAAACGGATCGTGTCCGAAGTTGACGCGCGTTGACTCAAACCGGCCGGTACGAGCCCGCATCCTCCCAGAGGCATTTGGGACGACACCGTACTGAAACTTGCTTAATGGATGATCCAACCTCACGCACCAAAAGTCACTTTGTTGTACCCAAGTTAGGAATCCGAGTCTGGTCCGACCTCAAGTCCTATGTCACCTATCAAAACTGGTGGTTCACCAGGCCCAATCCAACCAAGGTTGCCCTCAGACGGAATTGGGGTTGGCAAATCAGGTGTTGCCAGCGGAACTTGGTGGAACTCGGTAAGCCGCGCGGCTAGTGGGTCGATAAATAGGTGGACCTCCCCACCGGATTGGATGGCTGGAGTTTCAGATTTTTGTGAATCCAAGGTAACCACAAACTGCAGGTCGCCACTTTCTAGTTGCTGTGGTGAAGACAAAGTCATGACAATAAAATTCGGGTCCTGGGAACCGTCACTTAACGCTGCATTGGGTGGATCGCCAGCAAACCACGTATCCCAATTGGAAATCATTTTATCAACTGAGATCAGGGCAGTTTGGCGCTCGGGTCGATCAGTGAACATCGCAATGGATTTGTCTGGACCAAACAGTGTGAGTGTTGTCCCACCCTCTACATCCATGGAAATGCTAGCAGAGGCAGAACTGTGGGCGAGTAACCATTCTGGATCTTGTGAATCACCGCCGACACGGAAAACAACAATGACTGAAACAGCAACAATGAGGGACGCCAAAACCCCGCCGACAATGAACCACAATCGACGCGTCATACGTTCACATTAGCTGGTTCGAACTACCAAGATCGCTCGGCCATTACTTGTTCCCGATCCGAAATCAATTTCAGAGAACCATTCAACCAAAGCATGGGAATTGTTCGACTAAAAAAACGATCAGTTGCAGTGTTTTTACCGATCCCACCCCGAAGGGTCCAGCTCGCACCCGGTGCCAAACAAGTTCCCGGATCAAAACGAAATACCGTGTTTCCCGTTTCAATGCGGTAGCCGTCAAGACATTGAACCGTGCTGCCATTGTTGAATAAGCGAACATATTGAGTTGCAGCGCGGGTTTTCCCCTTTTTCTTTCCGAGGGAAAGTTCAGAGATCACGACACTGCCCTCAAGTGCATCAAGGTTGCACCCGTTAAGGCAGGGATATTCGCGGGTAAAACGGTAGTTGCCGTATCGATCGAGTAAATAGGCGGCGTCTCCAACCAAGTACGGACCGCCGCCCGGACTTTGATAAACCAATGATTTCTTATTGAGAAAAAGTGTGCGGCCGTCGGAACCGCCCGACGCGCCAACACCGGTACGTATAGTGCGGTAGTCCCCAGCATTCAACATGGATCCTTCAGGGAATGTATAGCCCGCCGCATTGCCGGTGTCGCGGATCCGCCAACCCGAAAGATCAACGGGGGTGTCGCCGAGGTTGCGAACGCTTACCCATTCGTCATTGACCGATTCGGCAGAACGATTGATTCGCAACAAAATATTTGCATCGGGCTGTTCATTTTCGCCGCAAAGGTTTGGATTCCAAATCCCAACCTTGCGCTGTTGCGCTGATTTGATAACTTCGCGATACAAGCTACTCATGGCAGCTTCATTCTCAACCGTGAACCAGTGACCCCATCCGCGTTCGGCCATTGCCCACGCTAAATCTTGGTCGTACTCCTGCGAGATTGGATTCCATGCCAGCACCGTCCGCTGCGGACGATCGGCTTTTCCTTTACTTGCGGGGTCAAGGGACGCCAGACGAACTTTGGTCCCTACCGGTGCCAGCTCCTCAAGCACTGCCTTTGCCTGCCAACCACCACATTGACCGCCGTGGTCTTTACCGCCAATCTCAGGTGCGTTAATCCCAATGAATCGAATACGGCTGGTCGCCCCGGTCACGTCGTCGGTCACCAACATGGTGTCACCGTCAACTATTCGTTGGACGGTACCGGTTTCCCAGGACTGGATTGAGTCCCAGGGTGAGGTTCGCACGCTGGCCGAAGCGGGCAAAGAAATTGCCGCAGCGAGTAGCGCAAAGAGCGCTACGACTGCGGCAGTGGCCTTGCTGCTGATTCCCATGGTGGGAACAGTTTAAATGGCCTTACGCAGGTCAGCGCTCACGCGGGCAAATGCACGGACCCGGACGACCTGGACGGCGCTGCTGTCGGCAAGCACCTCGAGGGCGATCGCGGAAACAGGAGCACCCTTAACCAGTTCAACAAAGCTGTTGATCGCGGTGTCATTGAGCTGGAGCTTAGCCAGATCCTCGCCGAGGGAGTTCATGATGTCAATCGCGGAAGTTGTCATGTAGTAAAGGTAAACCCGCTTAATCATTAAAACAAACGTTGAAAAACGATCATAAACATCACATTTACTTATGATAAAATGGGTTAATGGCCTACCTCCAAGATCTCGACATTCAACAATTGCTGACCCTGCGGGCAATCGATGAGGAAGGAAGTTTCGGGGGAGCTGCTGACGTACTGCGCTTTTCCCAGTCGGCGGTGAGCCAGCAAGCGGCAGCACTAGAAAAGGCGGTTGGTCACCAACTCTTTAATAGGCCTAAAGGACCTAAGCCGGCATCTCTGACGGAGGCAGGGCGAATCTTGCTTGAGCATGCGGAGTTGATTCTCGCTCGACTCGAACAAGCTGGCCAAGAACTTGATGACCTCGCTGCGGGAACGAAAGGCCGAGTGATGTGTGGGACTTTTCAAAGTGTCTCGGTTGAACTTCTACCTACCGTTGTCGGTCAGCTACTACTGAATTCACCGGGAGTGGAAGTTGAACTAATCGAGTCGACGTCAAATGCGGAGTTGATCGAACTCCTCGTTTCTGGGAAGATTGACGTGTCATTTCTGGTCGGTCCAGTTAACGATCCCAGGCTGCAAATAACTGAACTAGGTCAAGACCCCATGGTTCTTCTTGCACCCAGGCATGACGAACTTCTGATCGGACCCGACCCAGAAGTTCCCCGCACTGCAGTCCCGATTCGCGAACTACACGAGCAACCGTTTATCGCTCAACAAGAAGCATCAGATCACGTTCGAGTTGAGACATCACTGCTAGCCGCCGGTATTAAACCGCGTTATGTATTCCGCACCAATGACAACGGCGCAGTTCAAGCGATGGTGCGCACAGGTGCTGGATACTCGATCATGCCCAAACTGACCGTTGATGAGACAGACCCTGAAATTCGTATTATGGCAATTGAGCCACCGCTGCCAAAACGCACAATTGTCTTGGCATTACGCAAGTCTGGGCCGCGCATTCCTGCATTGCAAACCTTCATTGACCTTAGTATTAAAGCCAGTAGAGAACGACTTGACGCGATGCCGGTAGCTGTGAAATCAATGTCAGGAAGTGTTTAGCGCACAGCTGCTGGGTCAACCCACGAGAGCGAATGAAACCGCGCAAATCCCCGATCAAATGAATACAAGGTTGCACCGAGGGATATTGCTGAAGCCGCAATTTGGCAATCGGTTACATCACCGTCCCACGCCGAGTGGTAGGAAACGAGAGTCGAAAATTCGTGCCAAAAATTTGCGCCGGAATCCATGACCGAATTCATCGGGCTTGAAAGTAGTGATCCAAGAAATGAAAGCGCCAACTCGGTAGGCGCAGGAGTGACAGACATGCGTCGACTGGTGGCAATTCGGATGAACCCCGCAGCGACTACCGGAAAAACAACGAGTGGTTGTGAGCTTCGGCGAAGGTTATCGATTGCCTCCGTGGCCAGGACGTTGGTACGTGAATCTTCGAAGAAAGCCCCCAGCAAGACGTTAATGTCAACGGTGTTCACGTCAACCAGAATTTCGTTCAACATAATCACGTTCGTCCAGTAAGTTTAGAATTTGTGAAGTGCTGTTTTCGTCCACTCCCGGAGGAATGTTTAGTTTGCCCGGATGTGTGGGCAACGGTGCTAGGTCGATAGCAAGGCGAGCGTTGTGCTCACGCAGAAGGAGCCTGAGGGCATCTTCAATAACTGAACCCACACTGCTGTGCCCCTTTACAGCCAATTCTTTAGCCTCCAAGTAGAGGGTTTCATCTATTGTTACCGTAGTTCTCATATTTGCATCATAACATCACATGCATGCATCAAGATGCACGATGGAAACTGGTCTACCTTTCCGTGAGCGTTACCTTAAGTGCCGGACGTAAATCTTCCGGTTGGTTGAGCTCGCTCCAAACGGCGGCAACCATTGGTTCAAGGAACAAAACCCCGAATTGTCGGATTAGCATTCGAAGCACCTGATCCTCTTCAGAAGTCGTGGTCCGAGCATGACCGCCTTCGCGCATCACCTGCATTTGATCGCGACTCATAGCTACTAATCGGGCCAGAATTCCATCAGTTTCACGGGAGCGATCAGGACGGTCCAAAAGTGAGCGACGAAGGTAGCCGACAATTTCCGGGTGCTCAGCCAGCATTTCTTGAACACGAGTATCGCGGGAGGCCCGATCTCCAGGTCCATGCGAAAGTGCGCTCGTGAATATCTCGATTATTTCTTCTTCAACCGCAATCCGAAGACCATCTTTGGAACCAAAATGATGCTGAACTAGGCCAACGGTGCAACCCGCCGCCGAGGCGACCGCGCGCATGGAAACCCGGTCCTCACCCAGACACCCGAACAGGTTGAGGGCAACGAGGCGAATTCGCTCTCTGGCCACTTGCTCAGGCATTACATCACCCCTTTGCTAGACAAAACTTTAGATTACTATACACTTGTATAGTAATCATTGTTGCACTCCCTTAAGGAGCCACGAGCATGTCTGCACCTACCTCAGTAAATGAAGCTTTTATTTATGACACTTTGCGCACACCACGTGGGAAAGGCAAACCAGGTGGTTCACTCTATGAAGTAAAACCGGTTGACCTCGTGGCCTCGTTGCTCACGGAGATCTCCGCGCGTAATAAGGGCTACGACCCCGCCTGCGTTGACGATGTTGTGCTGGGGTGTGTCACCCCGGTCGGTGATCAAGGTGCCGACATTGCGAAAACTGCAGCGATGGTGGCAGGTTTGCCAGAGAGTGTTGCTGGCGTTCAACTTAATCGTTTCTGCGCGTCCGGTCTTGAGTCGGTAAACCAAGCCGCTGCACGAATTCGTTCGGGCATGGAAGACATGATCATCGCCGGTGGTGTCGAATCAATGTCACGTATCCCCATGGGTACCGACGGTGGAGCTATGGCACTGGACCCGCAAACCGCGTTTGATGTGAACTTTGTGCCGCAAGGAATTGGTGCGGACCTGATTGCAACCATTGACGGCTACAGCCGTGAAGACGTTGACCGCTTCGCAGTGTGGTCCCAAGAAAAGGCGGCCCGTGCGTGGGATGAAGACCGATTCAGCAAATCAGTCGTCCCCGTTAAAGACCGCAACGGAATCATGATCTTGGACCACGACGAATTCATTCGCCGCGGAACAACGGTTGAATCACTTTCGGCCTTGAAACCATCATTTGCCATGATGGGTGAGCACGGTGGTTTCGACTCGGTCGCACTCGAGGTATACACAAACGT
>FUWD013229705.1_pt1 | contig 39690 bp, 40 predicted proteins | sample 1063281 | NCBI WGS metagenome assembly FUWD01 (sample SAMEA79048168, study PRJEB19326) | metagenome | biome: marine | reverse complement strand
ATCGTGTTCAACAGCAGCTGACCGCCTTGTCTAAAAGGGCCACCCTGGAGTCAGAAGCAGCCCAATATAAGCCCCTACCCGACATCACCAAAGGATTGAAACTACGGCAGGCAAGCTGAACAATTAGGGTGATGACGCGGGCTTTTTTATGTGAGGCACCGAACCCATTACGCGGGCATTTCTAAATGAGGCACCTCGCATCAGTCGAGGAGCAGCGCTGGCTCCTCCATCACGCTGGCCACATCAGCGACAAAGCGGCTGGCAACATCGCCATCCACCACTCGGTGATCAAAGCTTGCCGCGACGGTAGTAACCATGCGAGAGCGAACCTCTCCCTCGACAATCCACGGCTTCGGTTTTATCGTTCCCAGCGCCACAATGCTCACTTCTCCAGGGTTCAGAATCGGTGTCCCCGTATCGACCCCGAAGGAACCTAAATTGGTGATGGTGATGGTTCCATTACTCATCGCATCCGGAGTCGTCTTGCCCTCGCGAGCGGTGTTCGTCAGCTGCTCCAGCGCCGCCGCTAGCTCCCTCAGGCTTAAGTTCTGGGCGTCTTTGACGTTAGGAACGATCAAACCCCTCGGGGTTGCCGCTGCAACACCGAGGTTCACGTAGTGGTGAACGATGATTTCTTCATCGGTCCAGGTGGAGTTGACGGTGGGGTTTCTTTGAACAGCCCAAATCATGGCCTTGACCATGACTAACAGAGGAGAAACCTTAATGCCCACAAAGTCCGGGGAGGCCTTAAGGCGTTTCACAAATTCCATCGTCCTCGTGGCGTCAACATCGACAAAGACGGACACGTGGGGGGCGCTAAACATGGACTTCACCATCGCCTGCGCGATGGCTTTACGAACTCCCTTGACGGGGATCCGCTCTTCTCGATTTTCCGGCCAGGCGGGGGTTTCTAGATTTTTGAATACGGTGGCCTGACCGGCACCTCGAATGACATCCTCTCGCAGCACTTCGCCCGACGATCCGGTCGGAGTCACCGCAGAAATATCCACTCCAAGGTCCTTGGCAAGCTTCCGAACGGGCGGCTTCGCCAGGACGGACCCTCCCTCAGCTGCACCAGGAGCAACCATGCTCCCCTCGACTGCGGCCTGGGGTGAAGGCGCTGGCTGTGTTCGACGACGACGCGACACAACATCGGTCGCCCCTGCTCCGTAGCCGACGAGGTTTTTCACCGGCGCTGACTCCTCCTGGCTAACACTGCCCGCACTATCCGCCACAGCCTGCGTTGCACCAGTATCCGGCTCCGGCTCATCGCCCTCGCCGGTGACAGAGATAATCGGGGAACCGACCTGGACCGTGTCGCCCTCTTGGGCGAGGAGTTCGTGAACAACCCCAACGAAGGGGGAAGGTAATTCAACCAGCGATTTCGCCGTTTCGATTTCGCACACGATTTGGTTGACCGCGATATGGTCTCCCGGCTTCACGTGCCACTGGACAATCTCTGCCTCGGTCAAGCCTTCACCGACATCGGGCAGGGGGAAAGTAAATTGCGCCACGTTAGCTCCTTATGCCTGCGCCATTAGTAAGCCAGGCTTCGATCTACTGCGTCCAAGATCCGGTCCACATCAGGTAAATATTGGCTCTCCAGGCGGGCGGGCGGGAAGGGGGTATTAAAACTACTCACCCTCAACACCGGGGCCTCCATGACATAAAAAGCTTTTTCTGTCATGGTCGCTGCTATTTCACTCCCCACGCTGGCGTTGCCGGGTGCTTCCTGGGCAACCACCAAGTGCTTAGTCTTTGATACGGATGCCTCGATAGTCGCGTAGTCAATGGGCGAGAGGGAGCGAAGGTCGATGACTTCCGCACTGACGCCTTCTCCCTGGGCGACCTCCGCTGCCTGGTGAAGCATGCTGACCATTGCGCCATGGCCCACCAGCGTGACATCAGTGCCCACCCGCGCGACTCGGGCGCGATAGGTTTCCACGCCAGCAGATGTGTCATCCACCTGGCCTTTGTACCAATACCGGCTCTTGGGCTCTAAATAAATGACGGGATCATCGCAGGCAATCGCTTCTTGAATCATCCAGTAGGCATCATGCGGGGTTGCTGGCGAAACCACCCTCAATCCCGGGGTGTGGGCAAAATATGCCTCCGGGCTTTCCTGGTGGTGCTCAATGGCACCAATGTGGCCGCCATAGGGGATTCGAATGACCACCGGGAAGGCTTGCGTTCCCGCATGCCTGGCGGTGAGTTTCGCTAGCTGGCTGATGATCTGGTCGAGAGCAGGATAAATAAATCCGTCGAATTGAATCTCACAGACCGGACGATATCCCCGCATCGCAAGGCCGATGGCTGTGCCAACAATTCCTGACTCTGCCAAAGGTGTGTCGACGACCCGATTCGGCCCAAACTGCTCCTGCAGCCCCTCCGTGACACGAAACACCCCACCCAGCTGGGCAATATCCTCGCCCATCATCATGACCTTGTTGTTTCCAACCATGGCGGCGCGCAAACCCTCATTGATGGCTTTCGCCATGGGAAGCTCGTTCACTTTGCACCTGCCTCAAAAGACTCGGTGTAGTTCTTCAGCCACGCTAGCTCTTCCGCCACGACCGGGTGGTCTTCGGTGTAAACGTGCTGGAAGATGTCCTCCAGGGGTGGGTCCTCAATCGCCAGGGTCCGAACACGTACATCCGCCGCGTAGTCCTCTGCCTCTTGGGTCACCTCGGCAAAGAAGGAGCTCTCCACGCCGCGTGCTTCCAAGAAGGACTTGAAGCGATCGATCGGATCGTGAGCTTGCCAAAACTTCAACTCGTCTTCATCGCGATATTTGGTGGGGTCATCACTAGTGGTGTGAGCACCAATTCGATAGGTCAACGCTTCAATGAAGTGGGGCCCCTGCCCTGAACGAGCCGCATCCAAAGCAAGCCTGGTTGCGGCGTAACTCATCAGAACGTCGTTGCCATCAATCTGGACACTGGGCACTCCAAAGCCTGCCGCTCTCTCAAACAGTGGCGTCCTGGATTGGACCCGCACCGGAACAGAAATCGCCCAGTGGTTGTTCTGGAGGAAGAAAACCTGCGGGGTTTGGTAACTCTGGGCAAAAATGAGCGCTTCGTTCGTGTCGCCCTCGCTGGTGGCCCCGTCACCGAAGTAGACCATCACCGCTTCGTCTTTTTCCAGGTCGCCCGTCGAGCATGCGCCGTCATAACCAATCCCCATGGCATACCCCGTCGCGTGCAAGGTCTGTGTAGCCAACACCAGGGTGTACAGATGGAAATTGTTGGTCTTCTTGGGATCCCAGCCACCGTTGGTCACCCCGCGCAACATTCGAATAATGTCGACCAGGTCCAAACCCTTGATGTACGCCACCGAATGTTCCCGATACGCGGGGAAAATGTGGTCCTGGGGTCGGCTAGCAAAACCGGAACCGACCTGAGCGGCTTCTTGACCGATGCTTGGCACCCACAAGGCCATGTGTCCCTGGCGCTGGAGGTTACCGGCTTCGATGTCGAAGCGGCGCACCACATTCATCACGCGATAAAACTCGCGAAAATCTGCTTCATCCAGGTGCGCAATCGCCTGGTGGTACTTTTCCACGCGTTCGTCTTTGACTAAGACACCGTCCTGGCCCAAAAGCCGAAGAGTCGCATCCGTGTAAGGCATGGCTCTAATCTAGCGGCGTCGCTTTCTTGCCCCAACCAACTGAATGGAACAAGGTAAACCCTGAGCGCTGGTGGCCTCCGCACAAGCCGGTAGAAAAAAGTAGCGCAGAAGGGCATAGTTAGACCATGTTTCGCTTCGTAATGCGCTTGTTTGTCAACTCTCTCGCTTTGGCCGTTGCCGTCTGGGTGGTGCCAGGTCTCACCATGAAGGCATACGGGGAAGGGGCAGAACTCTTCGCCGGAGGCCCCAGCCTTCCTCTGGTCTTGAGCTACGTTCTCTTCGCTTTTATTTTTGGTCTGATCAACGGGGTGGTGGGCAACGCCATTCGCATCGTGGCGTTCCCGATTTATATCCTGACGCTCGGTTTGGTTTCTCTCATCGTCAACGGGGTGCTTCTTCTCTTGGTCAACTTGGTCTCCGAGGCACTTGGCTTCGGCCTCTTTGTCGAAGATTTTTACTGGGGAATTATCGGCGCTTTGGTTCTTAGCCTGTCGAGCTGGATTATCGGGATGGTGTTGCGGCCTTTGGTGAAAAAGCGACGCTAGCGATCCGTTCGGCGCGCCTGGAAAAATTGCGGGTGTGCCTCACCACTGGCCTCCCAGTGTGGAAGTGAGTCCCGTGCTGGCGACACCTCCACTCGCTCTGCGGTTGCCACATACTGTTCTCTCGCGTGCGCTCCCGCCACATCAAGGGTCCCCGCACCGCTGTGGGTTTCGAGATGGGTGATACCCGTGGGTTTCGACGCGCCCCCCAGTTCAGGAACTAGATCGTCACTGTGCGAGATGGCAAGCGCTGGGTAATTTCCATTGAGAGTTACCGTTCCTAGAGGCGCCCCCACAGTCAACAAGCTGGAGGTGGCATAGCGCCCAGATTCTGCGAGTCTTGCCGCCAACAAGCCACCTTGGGAATGTCCTACAAAGCTCACGCGATCGCCGGGCTTTACCCCCGCTTTTCTCATGGCGGCCTCGACGGCAACCATCGAGGCCGCTGACACTCCAGCAACCAAGGCAAGGTTGCTTTCCATGTCGAAGGGTTCTGCGCTCGTCCCCACGCTCCACTCCTGGGTGCCAGCAAGATAGACATCCGTCTCGGTGTGTCCCAAAGCGCTGACATAGCGCTCAATACGAATCGGAGTCTCCCCGTCAGGGATTCTCCCCACCCGATCGGCGATTTTTGTGCCACGCTGAACCGCTCCCGCCTTCGCGTCTGTCACCGCAGTGACTTCCAGTCGGTGTGGTCCGGGGGTCCCCACTAGTGCCTGTGCGGCTTCCTGGACACCCCACCGCTCGAAGGGGATCTCCGGGGTTCTCCCACCAACCATCACGGCGATCAGGGCGAGTATCCGGTCACGCGGCACCTCCCACGCCTGCACCCGGACCCTTTCCTGCTCTGCGCTGTTGTGGGCATAGTGGGTGAGCGCTTCGCGCAGACTAAGCGCTTCTTCGGCCATCGTCGCTACCGCCATCACGAGCGGGCCAAGCGACTGGGCGGGCAGATGCTGCAAGGCATGGGTAAAGGGATCCCTCGAGGCAACCTCTATTCCTGACAGTGACTGATGGGCTGAAATAAATGTCCCCTCGCACACGAGGAGGTGAGAGGCAAGCGCCATCACGTGATCCTCTGACACCCACACACTTCCAGGAGTGGTCACCCATATCGCCTCGGTCACAGTTGCTCGGCCCGCAACGACGCCGCTCCTTCGCTCTGTGCCCATAGCTCGAGCTTTCGGGCAATAACCAAAGCCTGGCGTTGGAGATCCTCCACTCGCGCGTCGCAGAGATTTTTGGCGGGAGAGCGCCAGGCAGATCCTGTGTTGTGACGTTCTAGCCCCGCTGCCACGTCCCGCAGAACCCGAGCTTGAGCGCGTGCCTGCTCCGCTGCCGATGCGCTCATTGCCACCCTTTCGGGAGGCATCCTGTCCCACGAGGGAAACATTTTTTCCGAAAAGACCGCCATCGGAAACGAACCCCCCAGCTTGATGCTTGGTGGACACGCAGAGATAGGGGAGAATGAGAAAAGGGAAGACTCCCGGAAGGAAAACGTGACCATGTCAGCTTTGGGCCACCAACCTCTTAGTCCCCTCGATGGTCGCTACCGCGAAGCCACCCAGGAGCTTGCCGAATACTTTTCCGAAGCAGCTCTCAATCGTGCCCGTGTGCGAGTGGAAATCGAATGGCTGATTGCTCTCTGCTCCGCCGGGGTTGCCAACACCAGTGCGTTGGAACCGGAAAAAATTGCGGACCTGCGCTCTGTCGTAACCCACTTCGGAACAAGGGAACTCGAATCAATCGCCGCCTATGAAGCAACGACCAAGCACGATGTGAAAGCGGTCGAATACTTTGTCAGGGACGTCTTGACCCAGCACGGACTCGAATCACTGGCAGAGCTTGTGCACTTTGGCTGCACCAGCGAAGACATCAATAATGTTTCCTACGCCCTTCTCACCCAGGAGGGCTTGAAAGAGGTTTGGTCCCCCGCCCTAGCTCTGGTGAGAGAGCGCCTGAAACACCTGGCTGTGTCGTGGCGGGATGAAGCGCTGTTGGCTCGAACCCACGGTCAACCCGCGACACCCACGACCTTTGGCAAAGAACTGGCGGTTTTTGTCCATCGTCTCGACCGGGTGTCTCAGCCGTTGCAGGAGGTGGCTTTGCCTGCAAAGTTTTCTGGCGCGACGGGCACTTTTTCTGCTCACGTCTCTGCAGAGCCCCGCCTCGACTGGGAAGCCATCAGCCGCTCGTTCATCGAAGGCCTGGGGTTGGAGTGGAACCCCCTCACCACTCAAATCGAATCCCACGATGGAATGTCGAGCTTGTTTCAAACGGTGTCCCACATCAACCGAATCCTCCACAACTTGTGCACCGATATGTGGACATATATATCCCTGGGTTACTTGACTCAGATCCCTGAGCCTGGTGCAACGGGGTCATCGACGATGCCTCACAAGATCAACCCCATTCGGTTTGAAAACGCAGAGGCCAACCTTGAACTTTCCAGCGCCCTCCTCGATTCACTCTCGGCGAGCCTCGTCACCTCTCGCCTGCAGAGGGACCTGACAGACTCCACGACACAGCGCAACATCGGGGTGGCATTGGGCCACTCTCTCTTAGCCTTGGCGAACCTGGCGAAAGGCCTCCACGAAATAGACCTGAACGCAGAAACCCTCCAGGCAGATTTAGCAGCGAACCAGGAAGTCCTTGCCGAAGCCATCCAGACCGTGATTCGTGCAGAAATTGCTCGGGGGAATTCGAGCATTCAGGACCCCTACGCGGTTGTTAAGGAGCTCACCCGCGGACGACGAGTGAATCAGGCGACCCTGGCGGCGTTTATCGACGGATTGGATATCTCCAACCAGGCCAAGAAGGACCTCGGTGCTTTGACCCCTCAGGGGTATACGGGACTGGCCTCAAAGCTGGTGGATTACCTCGACTAAGTCCTAGTCGTTGCCCGTGTCTGGCTTATCCCATTCGCCCTCAGGCTTTTTATTGGGGCTCATGGCGAGAACCATCATCGCGAGTCCAATAATGACGATGACGAAAACACCACCGACGATAACCGAGGCAATGAGCGGGTCCCTAGTGACCATCAAGAAAATACCGCCCGCGAAAAGAGCAACCACACCCGAAAGTGCCACGTATTCCATTGGGCGCAATGCGTTGAAAGATCGTGGCTGGCTCATGAGGAGGCACCTTTCATGGCGTTATCCATACTTCTGTGGGTAATCGCGGCAATGACGAGATAGACACCCATGACGATAGCCCAGGCGCCTAGGAAACCCACCACAGCGACGCTGTCTGCGCTCTGAGTAAGGACGACAAGGGCCAGGCCCACGGTAAGAAGTCCCTGGGTTATCCAGTCACGACGAAGAATGTCTCGACGAGGCGCGCGAATACCAGCGAAAACTTCTGCCCCGCCCAGGAGCAGCGCCCACACCACGACGCACCACAGCAGCAGGCCTATCCCCACCTCGTTGAGGGCCAGGGCCACAAGACCAATGACCAGAGATGCAGCTGACTGAAAGAGATGAAAACCGCGTCCACGGTCTCCCGCAGGGAGACCCAGAGCAAGCCATCCCACGAGAACTGCCATCGCGAGCGCAGTCATTCCGAGGGCCACCAGCCCGAATTGGCCGGTGTGACCGGGGGTGAAGGTGATCAGGAGGCCAGGGACGAAGAGAACCCCGGCGCGAGCGAGTGCAAGTACCCAGTAAGGAGTGTGGTTCTTTGAAATTTTGATCATCACCGGTTTAGCTTATGGGGGCCAGGCATAACAGGCCCTGGCTAAACCCTGGGCATATCCGCGAAACGGGAATAGTGCCCCTGAAACCCGACCACGATGGTATCCGTGGGCCCATTACGGTGCTTCGCCACAATCAAGTCGGCTTCGCCCGCGCGAGGGTTGTCCTTCTCGTACGCGCTTTCCCGGTGAAGGAGAATTACCATGTCCGCGTCCTGCTCGAGGGATCCCGACTCTCTCAGGTCGCTCAGTTGCGGCTTCCGGTCGGCGCGTTGCTCCGGACCACGGTTGAGCTGAGAAAGGGCGATGACAGGAACTTGGAGCTCTTTTGCCAGTAGCTTCAATGCCCGAGAAAATTCACTCACCTCTTGCTGACGAGACTCAACCCTTTTTCCCGAGGACATCAGCTGTAGGTAGTCGATGATGATCATCTTCAGGCCGACTCGTTGTTTCAATCGGCGCGCTTTAGCTCGGATCTCGACGAGAGTCATATTCGGACTGTCGTCGATATACAGCGGTGCGGCTTCAATGCGGCCCCGCGTTGCAGCGATCGTCTTCCAGTCGTTGGCCTCAATCATCCCCTTGCGCATTTTCTGCAACGGAATCGAGGTTTCAGCAGAGAGAAGCCGCATCGCAATCTCTGACTTGCCCATTTCCAAGGAGAACAAGATGGTGGGCTCTTTATGCTTGATGGCCGCCGAACGCGCTAAATCCAGCGCCAAGGTTGACTTACCAAGAGCAGGCCTGGCGGCAATCAGTATCAGCTGCCCGGGGTGAAGCCCGTTGGTCAGGGAATCGAGTTCGGCAAAGCCCGTCGCTACCCCGATCATCTGCCCGTCTCGGCCCCTTGCAGCCTCGATCTCATCCACCGCCGCGGTGACTGCGTCGGTCAGGGGTACATAGTCTTCGGACTCCACACCGCCGGCAACCTGATAAATCTCGGTTTGGGCGTCATTGACTAGCTCTGATACTTCCCCTTCGCTGGCGTAACCCATATTGGCAATCCGAGTTCCTGCATCGACAAGGCGCCGAAGGACCGCTTTGTCCGCGACAATCGTGGCGTAGTGTCCCGCGCTCGCAGCGGTGGGAACCAAGCCCACGACGGTGTGTAGGTAATCAACACCGCCAGCGCGCGCGAGCATTCCCGTTTTCGTGAGCTCATCTGTGACGGAAATAACATCGGTGGGCTCGCCGTGGGAATACAGGTTAAGCAATGCATCAAAAATAATCTCGTGCTTGGGCAAGTAGAAGTCGCGACCTTTGATGACCTCGATTACATCTGCCAGCGCGTCTTTACTCAACAACATGCCGCCCAGCGTGCCCTGCTCAGCGAGGGTGTCGTGAGGAGGCGTCCGCTCGCCACCGTAGCTGCGAGCGTTGGAGGAGTCCGGGACGAGCCCCAGCTGTGCAATCGACATTCTCACCCTTCATCAGACACGCCGCAACGAGCGCCGCACCACTGCCATACCACTAGGTCTATCACCAACGACTGACGCAAGATGGGGGGTGTTTTCCCCATTCTGGCCCCCAGTGCGAGCTCTCTCCCACACTAGATAGCAGGGCTATCTTTGACAATTCAGACTGTGGATAAACCTGGGGGCAACTCGCCGGGAAATCCTGCACGGCTGTGGATAGCGTGGGGATAAGTAAGGAGATAAAAAGCGATATGCTCAGCAAAAATATTTATTTACCGAATTTAAGACTTAACAAAATTGGAAGCATAGCTCTGTATAAAGCCAGGGTTTAGAGTTTTGCATCTTCGACCGCTTGTGTGGAGAACTGTATGAGAAAAAATCAGGGGCCCCCCTGAACGGAAGGCCCCTAATCGTAGAGAAATGTCTTACTTTTCAGCTACCACCGAAAGCTTCACGGTGGCGATGACGCCCTCGTGAATGGTGATGAGCGCCTCGGAATCGCCCACAACCTTGACGGCCTGGGGAATCTCAATTGCGCGCTTGTCGACACCGTTGATGCCTGCGGCCTCAATCGCGCCGACGATGCTGGTGCGGGTGACAGACCCAAAGAGCCGGCCGGTCTTTCCTGCCTTGACAGAAATGGTGATCGGGCTTTTCTCCAAAGCGGCCTTCAAAGCAAGAGCATCCTCGGTGCTGGCCTGAACCTTAGCCAGACGAGCATTTTTAATCTGCTCGACCTGCTTTTGGCCGCCGTTGCTCCACGGGACAGCGAAGCCCTGGGGAACGAGGAAGTTACGGGCATACCCGTTCTTCACGTCTACGACGTCGCCTGCGGCGCCCAGGCCCTGCACCTCATTGGTCAAAATTAGCTTTGCCATGATGTCCCCTAGCGTCCCGCACCGGCGTATGGCAAAAGTGCCATCTCGCGTGCATTCTTGATTGCCTTGGCGAGAAGACGCTGCTCCTGCACCGAGACTCCGGTCATGCGACGAGCGCGGATCTTTCCGCGATCGGAGATGAAGCGACGAAGGGTCGCGACATCCTTGTAGTCAATGACGCCCACGGTGATGGGCTTTACGGGAGCCTGAGGCTTTCCGCCTTTGGCCACACGGGGCTTGCGACGATCGCCGCTTGATTTTCCTGCCATGGTGTTTTCTTTCTTGTTCTGAAGGCTCAGTTGCCTCGGGGGTGTTAGAAGGGTGCGTCCTCAACGGGAGGCGCGCCAGTGGAAGCAGCATTGGCCCAAGGATCCTGGGTTGCGCCGCCTGCTTCGGGAGCACTCCATGAAGAGTCAACGGCGCCTTGTGGCTTGGAGCCCGAGGCCTGCCGCTGAATCTGAGCAGTGGCGTAACGAAGGCTAGGGCCAATTTCATCGACTTCAAGCTCAATGGAAGTGCGCTTTTCGCCCTCTTTGGTTTCGTAAGAGCGCTGGCGAAGACGGCCAGAGGCCACAACACGAGAGCCCTTAGTCAGCGAGGAAGCAACGTGCTCCGCAAATTCGCGCCACACGCTTGCACGCATGAACAATGCTTCGCCGTCTTTCCACTCACCCGATGCCCGGTCAAGAGAACGAGGGGTCGAGGCAATGGTGAAATTCGCTACCGCGATACCGTTTTGGGTGTAACGCAATTCTGGATCTGCGGTGAGGTTGCCCACAACGGTGATGATGGTGTCGCCAGCCATGGTCTACTCCGGCTTGCGGCGCTTCTGGCCGCCCGAGAGAGAAACTTTCTGGGCCAAAGGAGACTCCTCAGGAGCACCGAGGCGAACCACGGCCTCGTCCTGACGCATTACCTTGGTGCGCATCACTGCTTCGCTCAGGCGCAACTGCCGGTCAAGCTCAGTGGTTGCCTCAGGTGATGAAGTGAAGTTTGCAACGGCATAAATGCCCTCGCTCTTTTTGTTAATTTCATAAGACAGACGACGCTTGCCCCAGATGTCGAGATTTTCTACGGTGCCACCGGATTGCCGGATGACCTCGAGGAAACCTTCGAGACTGGGAGCAACAGTTCGCTCATCGATGTCTGGGTCAAGAATGACCATCATTTCGTAATCGTGCACGGTTACCCCACCTCCTTCGGACTAGCGGTTACAGGATTTCTGCAACAGGAGGGATAGTGCTGTGTCTGCAAGCAGACAACTGCCACAGTCTAGGTGGAAGTGAGCCCTCCGAGCAAGGGCGCTAGCGGTTCTCCCACCACGCCTTCAGCCGTCTCGTGGCTTCAACCGACCCCAACTCTCCCTCATCGAGGCGCAATTCCAACAGGAACCGGTAGGCCTGGCCTACTTCCCGCCCCGGGGAGATGCCCAAAATAGTCATGATTTCTTCACCATCCAGGTCGGGTCGCATCTGATCGAGCTCCTCTTGCTCGGACAGCTGTGCAATGCGGGCCTCCAAGTCGTCGTAGGCGAAGGACAACCGGTCTGCTTTGCGCTGGTTCCTGGTGGTTACGTCTGCCCTCACGAGAATGTGCAACCTGGCCAACTGATCCCCTGCGTCTCGGACATATCGACGCACGGCCGAATCAGACCATGCTTGGTCTGCGTAGCCAAAAAAACGCAAGTGGAGCTCCACTAGGCGAGCAACAGAATTAATTGTCTCGTTGTCGAAACGCAGGGCCTTGAGGCGCTTTTTGGCTAGTTTCGCGCCTACTACGTCGTGGTGGTAAAACGTGACCGCCCCCGCTTCGAAGCGCCTTGTGGCTGGCTTACCGATGTCGTGGAGCAGGCTGGCCATCCTCAACACCACGTCAGGTGCGGCGCCGGGAAAGCGTGTGCGTTCTTCATCAATGGCCTGCTCTACCACTGTGAGGGTGTGTTGAAAAACATCTTTGTGGTGTGCGTGTTCGTCGACCTCTAGGCGAAGTGCTGGGAATTCTGGCAACACAAAATCGGCAATTCCGCTCTCCACGAGCGACTCCAAACCTGCCCGGGGTGAATCTGAGGAAAGGATTTTAACGAGCTCGTCTCTCACCCGCTCGGCAGAAATATCATTGATACGAGGGGCCATATCCGCCATTGCCCCGGCGGTCGCCTGGTCGATTTCGACCCCCAGCTGACTCGAAAACCGCGCTGCTCGCATCATGCGCAACGGGTCGTCGCCAAAGGATACTTCCGGCGCAATCGGCGTGCGAAGCCGCTGTGCCAAAAGATCCTCGAGTCCCCCAAAAGGATCAACAAGCTGCAGAGCGGGAAGGGTGAGCGCCATCGCGTTCATGGTGAAGTCGCGGCGCTTCAAATCGGCCTCAAGAGACGACCCAAAGGCCACTACGGGTTTCCTACTAGCCCCGTCGTAGGCATCAGAGCGATACGTGGTTATTTCAAAGGTGTCCTTACCAATCTGACACGCAATCGTGCCAAACTCTCGCCCAACGTCCCACACTGCTTGAGCCAGAGGGGTCACCAGCCCTTCGATCTGGTCAGGTGTTGCCGAAGTGGTGAAATCCAAATCATGCACTTCGCGGCCAAGAAACGCGTCTCTCACGGGTCCACCCACCAGAGCCAATTCAAAACCAGCAGTGTCGAAAGCGTGCGCGAGGCTCTTAATGGGTTCGGTTGCCACCAGTTGGCGCAGTGTTTCTACCGCTTCGGCAACGCTTGGCATAGTGTTCAGAGTCTAGACTCGATTGCATGCCAGCTCTGGGGACAGTGACTTCCAGGCGTGGATAAAACTCCTGTTCCGGCCACGCGTGGTCACTTTGCGCGCGTCGGGATTTCTCTCTCTCTTGCTCTCGGGCTCGTTGCTGCCCTCTCGGCACCCGCGGTAGCCGAGGGCGAACGCTCCGCTGCGCGCATCGACGTGATCGTGCTGGGTGGTGGAATAGTCGATCCGCTCATAGGAACAAATCTCAGTGTGATCTTGAGATCAGACGAAACGGGCACCGTTCGCGAAGGCGAAGCGGTGATTTCTCTCACCGATACGGCCTTTAGCAGCGAAGAGCAAATTCGACGCTTTCTTCTTGGCACTAGCAACCCTGTTGCCAGAGACATTGTCACCCTCGAGACCCCTGAGGTTCCGCAACTGGAATCTCGAGAGCTCAACGTGACGCTCAGGCCCGAAGATCTGCCCGAACTGGCGCTCTCAGCGCTCGACGAAGATGCACCAAAAGTTTTGTCTGAGCTCGCTTCTGACCCGGTCCTCCTCGCTGGTGTGTACGGAATGGAAGTCGTTTACACACAACCGACTAACCCCTCACCAGGACTGCGACAGCTCTCCAACCGTCAGTTGCTGGTCCTCGCACCCGCTGACACCCCCCTTGGCACAGCTCCTATCGCCCCAATTGTGACGTTGACGACGGCAGCGAGTGGTGGCATCGCCCTTCGGCCAGAGGAACTGCAAGCGCTGACAATCTCTGGTGGGGCCCTCAACGTTGTCACCGATGCCGTGGAGGCCCATCCGGCAACCCTCGCTATCGATTCCCGAATCACGAGCTCCATCACCGCGCTCGGCGACCAGGCTCCGACGGAATCCCTACGCTGGGCCCAGGGCCTGGGATCTGTGGGCCTCGCCCAATTCGGATTGCCGTGGGCAGATGCCGACCCGCTCGCCTCGCTGGATATTGACACTCTCGTCTACGCCCGACTGGGTGAATACCCCTGGATTCACGGGGAAACAATCAGTGATGAGCAACTGGCAACGCTGGCCACACGATCCGCCTCGGCGGTCCTGCTCTCGAGCAATAGTCTGCCCACCGACCGCGCGGTGGTTTCCGTGGGGGATGCCCGAATCATTCGGGTTGATGCGCAACTCTCCGCAATCGCTCGGGACGCATTGCAGGCGCCAACGGTCCTGGAAGCTCAAGCTGATCTTCAACGAGCGGCCGGAATAATTACGTTCCGCGCAATCACGGGCAATCCCGACATTCTGGTGTTCAGTACGGGCCGCCTTCCCGCCACGGCAATTGCGCCTCGAATCGAGTCGGTATTGGAGGGATTTCAGTCCCTGAGCGTCGCAGAAATCGTCGCGGTTCCTCTTGCTGAACCCGCCACCGAAAGACTCAGCGGCGTCGTCACTATCCCTCGAAGTCGCGACCGAAACGATTTTGTGTCTGCGATTAAAGCCTTGTGGGAATCTGATGTGGCCTTCGCAACGATCGCTGCAGACCCCGAGGGTGCAGTATTTGGACGATGGACCAGGTATCAGGCTCTACTGTCCTCCACCTGGAGTGAAAACCCCATCGGACTCGCAACGGAATGGGAACTAGCCCAGCAGGACTCTTTCGCTTTCCACAACTCGGTTCGGGTTGAGCAAGGGAGCGCCATTACCGTCCTTGCAGACCAAACCTCTTTACCCGTCACCGTCATCAATGATTTGCCCTCCGAAGTCCGGGTTACTTTGGAGATAAGACCAACGACCGGAATTCTTGCGGTAGAAACGCCTCAAGTGGACCTGCTCGTTCCCGCCTCGAGCGCTGTGAGAACACTGATTCCCGTTCAATCTCTGGCGAACGGGACTACTCCCGTCCAGTTCACCCTGCTTTCGCTCAGCGGCGAGCCAGTGGGTGAGGTCGTTACCATCCCGATCACGATCCGCGCAGGATGGGAAGGCTTTATTTCCCTCGCCCTAGCGATTGTGGTGGGTGGAACATTCGCCTTTGGTGTGCTTCGGGCGATCCAACGACGGCGCCGATCTCCCGAGGCCCACTCGTGAGCGCCACAGCAGAAAGTGGAGGGATTGGCCGGGCCAGCATGAAGCTAGCCTCTGGCACCGTCGTCTCTCGAATTTTGGGCTTTATCAGCGCCATCATTCTGGCCAGGACGCTCGGGATTGTGGGAGCCGGCGCTGACACCTTCGCTTTGGCCAACCAGCTACCCAACAACGTCTATGCCCTCATCGCCGGGGGAGTCCTCAGCGCAATCCTCGTCCCCCACATCGTGAGAGCAGGCCTGGAAAAAGATGGCGGCCAAGGATTTATCAACAAAATTGTCACCCTAGGTTTCATTATTTTCTTAATCGTTGCCGTTATCGCCACACTGCTGGCCCCGGCCTTAGTCGCGCTGTATGCCCAGCAGGCCGGAGACGGAGCGCGGGGACTCTCTGAGGAAGAATTAGCCCTGGCCACCGCCTTTGCCTACTGGTGTTTACCCCAGGTCCTCTTTTACGCCCTGTACAGCCTTCTGGGTGAAGTGCTCAATGCCCGAAAGGTTTTTGGCCCTTTCACCTGGGCCCCCGCGCTCAACAATGTTGTTGCGATGACGGGGTTGATTGTTTTTAGCCAAGTTTTTCCCTCTTCGGATACTTCCAACGCCCTGGAGTGGACGCCCACCATGGTCATGGTGTTGGCAGGCTCTGCCACGCTGGGAGTTGCAACTCAGGCTTTCGTTTTGTTTGCTTTTTGGCGCAGGGCTGGTTTGTCCTATCGCCCTGACTTCCGGTGGCGAGGGGTAGGGCTGGCCAACACGGGAAAAGCCGCTATCTGGATGTTTGGCATGATCGTGGTTTCTCAACTCGCGGGAATCGTTCAAGCGAACGTCGCCTCGTTGGCCGCGGGGTCAGATTCCCCAAGCCTCGCGATTCTCAGATTTTCTTGGCTGGTTTTTATGCTTCCCCACTCCGTCGTGGCAGTGTCGTTGGCGACCGCCTATTTCACGCGGATGTCCGCACACGCCAGAGATGGAAACCGGGACGAACTCGCCGCAGACGTTCGAGCGTCCCTGAGCCGGATCGGGGTATTCATGGTGCTGGCCAGCGTGGGCATCATCACTGTTGCCGTGCCTTTCGCCCGCCAGTTTGGGACGAACCACAGCGCCGTCACCGATATGGCGCTGGTGATCATGTTCTACGCCTTGGGTTTGGTGCCCTTTAGCGTGCTTTTCGTGGTTCAGAGGGTGTTTTACGCGCTGGAGGACACCCGGACGCCCTTCCTCCTGCAAGTGTCCCAATCCCTGGTATTTGTGGCTTTGGCTCTCGTTGTCGCCACCTTTTCCACCGGAACCATTGCTTTTGGTTTGGCTCTCTCCGCCAGCATCGCGGGCCTTGTCCAAACACTGCTCGCGCTTATCGTGATGTCTCGAAAACTTGGTGGGTTTTCTTTCCGCCCCCTCCTGCGCTCCTATCTGAGCTTCGCTCTAGCAGCGCTCCCCGCCTCGGTCGCAGGGGTACTCCTACTCACCGCCTTTGGGGGCGACTCCCCAGGGGCCATCGTCACCTCCAGTGCTCTCGCAGCCGTGGGGGTGGGTGCGCTGATTACCGTGGCCATGGTGGTGGTGTACTTTCTTGGGCTACTACTCCTGCGTGAACCTGAAGTCACTGCATTTATCTCCAACCTCAGGACCAGCCGAGCGTCTCGGTAACGCTTAGCCTTGCGTCCTAGACTGGGTTGACGTCGATCGGGAAGTGAAACATCATGCGCGAACTTGTCATCATTGGCTCTGGCCCCGCGGGATACACCGCGGCCATTTATGCTGCGCGAGCCAGCCTCAATCCGCTCGTGGTGGCCTCCTCTGTGGAGTTTGGCGGGGACCTGATGAACACCACCGATGTGGATAACTTCCCAGGCTTCCCGGAGGGTGTTATGGGGCCCGAACTGATGATGTCCATGCAGAAGCAGGCCGAACGCTTTGGTGCAGAAATTATGTATGACGATGTCGTGTCTGTGGAATTGTCGGGACCGGTCAAGAAAATCACTCTGGGCAGCACAGAGGTTGTCGAAGCAAAAACGGTCATCGTTGCCTCAGGTTCTGCCTATCGGAAGCTCGGTATCCCCGACGAAGACCGTCTCAGCGGCTATGGAGTGTCCTGGTGTGCAACGTGCGATGGGGCTTTTTATCGCGAGAAGACTGTTGCTGTTGTGGGCGGTGGGGACTCCGCTATGGAGGAAGCCACCTTCCTCACTCGGTTTGCCGACAAGGTGTATGTCATCCACCGCTCAGAAAACCTACGAGCGTCCGCTGCGATGCTCGAACGAGCAAAGAACGACTCAAAAATTGAGTTCATTCTCAATGCCACAGTGGACCACATCTATGGCGATGACTTGGTCAGTGGAATTGGCATCGTCGACACGGAAAGCGGCGCAGAAACCACCCTGGATGTCAGTGGCCTCTTCATTGCCATTGGTTCCGACCCGCGGACCCATGTCATTCATGGTCAACTTGACTTGACCCCAGAGGGAACCATCGCCGTGGAGGGGCGAACCTCCCACACCAACCTCGAGGGGGTATTCGCTGCCGGTGACGTCGTCGATCCCTCCTATCGTCAAGCCATTACCGCTGCGGGGTCAGGCTGCGTCGCCGCTTTAGACGCGCAGCACTACCTCGAAGCACTAGACCAGTAGCTACCCCTAAGGAGACAAAAATGAGTGAAGCCCGTGCTGTTACCGATGCATCGTTCGCTGCGGATGTTCTCGCCAGCGAAAAACCCGTCATGGTCGATTTCTGGGCTGAGTGGTGTGGCCCCTGCCGGGCCGTGTCGCCCATTCTGGACCAGATTGCGAGCGAATACTCGGACAAAATCGACATCGTCAAGATGAACGTGGATGAAAACTCTGAGATTCCGATGAAGTACCAAATCACGTCCATTCCCACCATGAAAGTTTTCAAGGGTGGCGAAGTGGTTAAGACCGTCATTGGTGCTAAACCCAAGCCTGCACTGGTGGCAGATTTGCAGGAATTTCTCGCTTAATACCTGGTGCCCCGCGCGTTTGGGGTATAGCATGAAAGTGCTTCCCGTCCGATAAAAGGGGTGACATGATGACGCCCTCTTCGGGGATATCACTCGACCCGTGGTTCGATAATTATGCCGACCGGGCTGCCGGTCTCACGGCGAGCGAGGTACGAGCGCTTTTTGCGGTCGCGAACCGACCTGAGGTGGTGTCCCTCGCAGGCGGTATGCCGTTTGTCGCAGCGTTACCCTTCGACAATGTTTCGCGAACCGTCCAGCGCGTCATCGAAAACTCTGGTCCCGCCGCCCTCCAATATGGCTCTGGCCAGGGCCTCCCCGCTCTGCGAGAGCACATCATGACGATTATGGCTCTGGAAGGGGTTCGTGCCGGAGTCGATGACATCGTCGTCACCACCGGGTCACAGCAGGGACTGGATTTAGTCACCAAACTCTTTATCAACCCCGGTGACGCGGTTCTTGCCGAATCCCCCAGCTACGTCGGCGCGATCGGCGTTTTCCGTTCCTACCAGGCCCGGGTCGAGCACGTGGCCATGGACGACCAGGGGATGATTCCTGAAGCTCTCACCGAACGCATCGCCCACTTGCGGGCCGAACACATCCCCATCAAGTTTCTTTATCTCATCCCCAACTTCCAAAACCCTGCAGGGGTGACACTCTCGGCGAGCAGACGCCTCGAGATCCTCGATATCGCTCAGGCAGAGGGCATTCTGGTTCTCGAAGACAACCCTTACGGGCTGCTTTGGTTTGACCAAGCACCGCCGCACGCCATCCGATCCGCCGATGACGCCGGCGTGATCTACTTGGGCTCCTTTTCCAAAACCTTCGCGCCCGGCCTGCGCGTGGGATGGGTTGTCGCGCCTCACGGTATTCGAGAAAAAATTGTTTTAGCGTCTGAGGCGGCAATCCTCTCCCCGAGTTCTTTCTCGCAGATGATCCTTGCCGACTACTTCGACACCAACGACTGGAAAGGTCAGATCACCACCTATCGGACCCTTTACCGGGAACGGCGAGACACGATGGTTTCTGCTTTAGCAACCCACCTGCCACAGATCCCCCACACTCTTCCCACGGGTGGGTTTTACCTCTGGCTAACCCTGCCAGAGGGATTGGACTCAAAAGAAATGCTGCCCCGGGCGATTAAAGAACTGGTCGCGTACACCCCGGGTACCGCTTTCTACGCCAACGGTGCCGGACGAGACAACCTCCGCTTGGCATTCTGTTATCCCGAGCCGGCTTTTATCGAAGAAGGAATCAAGCGACTTTCCCGGGTAGTCACCGAGGAGCTCGAACTTCTCGAGACCTTCGGCCCTGCGAAAAAGGGCCTCCCCCTTGAGGTAACACTCGATGCTCCCCCACCGGAAGTTCACTAAATGACATCACCCCTGAAGGTCCTCGTGCTCTCCGGTGGGATCTCGCACGAGCGAGATATTTCCTTAAAGTCAGGTCGCCGGGTGACCGACGGGCTTCTCGCACATGGCCTCGAGGTAACACTGCGAGACCCGGACGCTACCCTTCTCAAAGCCCTCGTGGAAACACAGCCCGACGTCGTCTGGCCCGTTCTCCACGGCGCATCCGGCGAAGACGGGGCGCTCCGCGGGTTGCTGGACATGCTCGGCATTGCCTTTGTTGGCTCAGATGGAGAAGCCACAAGGATTGCGTGGAATAAGCCTGTCGCGAAGACTCTGGTCGAGCGCGCAGGAGTAGCGACGCCAGCGTCGATCACACTATCCCGAGATGCTTTCCGGGAGCTTGGTGCCGAGAGTGTCCTCGCTACCGTTGCTGAGCACCTTGGCTTACCCCTCATTGTCAAGCCTGCCTTCGGTGGTTCTGCCCAGGGCGTGAGCTGGGTCGATTCAACCGACGAGCTTCGTCAAGCGATGGTGCACGCCTTCACCTACGCCGATAGTGCACTCGTCGAACAACGCATCGTCGGGACTGAGGTCTGCGTGACGATAATCGACACCGGTGATGGTCCACGGGCAATCACCCCGGTCGAAATCGAACCCCTCTCTGGCCATTACGACTTCGAGGCCCGCTACACCGCCGGAGCGACAAGATTCTTCACCCCTCCGCGATTAGATCAAAAAGTGATCGAAGCGCTTCACGCCCAGGCCACGACAGCATTCTCTGCGCTCGGGCTTCGGCACCTCGCCCGAATTGACTTTATGGTCGATCAAGAGGGAACGCCATGGTTCTTAGAAGCCAGCACGATGCCTGGCCTCACTGAGACCTCCAGCACGGTTCTAGCTCTCGACTCGGCGGGTTACGACATCGGGAGTGTTTACGCTGCGCTCGTGGAGTCAGCAACTAGCTAGATTCACCAAACCCTGGCTCACCTAGCTCCGCCAAAATTCTGTTGAGATCCGCCACCGTCGCAAAGTCGATAGCGAGGGTTCCTTTGGTCTTGGACAAGCTAATGGCGACGCGGGTGTTAAGGCGGTCCCCCATGCGATCGGCAATTTCGCTCAGGTGGTCGCTGCGCCCGCCCGCGCGGACCTTCTTTTTGCCGGTGGCGGGCTTAGCCGCTCCCGCCGCCTCTTCAGCCTGGCGGACAGTAAGAGCCTGGTCGATAATCTTTTTTGCCAGTGCAGCTTGAGCCGCGGGATCGGTCAGCGACAGCAATGCTCTCGCGTGGCCCGCACTCAGTACGCCCGCGGCAACCTTGACCTGAAGGCTCTCGGGCAAACGCAAGAGACGCAGCGTGTTCGTGACTTGGGGCCTAGAGCGTCCCAGCCTGGTGGCCAGTTCATCCTGCGTGATCCCAAAGTCCGAGAGGAGCTGTTGATATGCGGAGGCTTCTTCGAGGGGGTTGAGGCTAGCTCGGTGAAGATTTTCCAACAGCGCATCCCGAAGCATTGCATCATCCGCCGTCTCTCGGACGACCGCTGGAATCGTGGGTAACCCCGCAGCCATAGAGGCGCGCAGTCGTCGCTCTCCCATGACGAGCTCGAAAGCCACATCACCTTCTGGTGGGTTCAGCGGTCGCACGACAATCGGCTGCAACACACCAAACTCTGCGACAGAGTGGATCAGCTCATCTAATTCGTCTTGCCGGAATTCACGTCGCGGCTGTTGGGAGTTGGGACGGATTGCCGCCGGAGCTATCTGGGCAAGGACTGCGCCAGGGACAGCGACCAATCCGCCCTCACTAGGCGAGGGGGCGGGGAAAAACACATCTACGGCACGCTCGCCCGATTCGGGAGCTGATGGGATTAATGCTCCGATTCCACGGCCAAGACCGGTTCTTTTCTGTGCCATTATTTCGGTGCTCCTCTGTGTGCGATTTCCACCGCTGCTTCTTGATAGGCGACTGCTCCCGGCGAAGACTTGTCATAGGAAATGACCGTTTGACCATAACTGGGGGCTTCGGATACTCGCACCGAGCGCGGAATAACGGCCGTGAGTGTTTGGCTGGGGAAATGTTCCCTCACATCAGCCACGACCTGGTGAGCGAGGTTAGTCCGGGTGTCAAACATGGTCAGCAGGATGGTTGACAGGCGTAGCTCGGGGTTGAGATGACCTGTCACCAGCTGAATGTTCCGCACCAGTTGACTGACGCCCTCTAGCGCGTAGTACTCACACTGAATGGGAATCATCACCTCTTTCGACGCGACAAAAGCATTCACCGTTAAGAGTCCCAATGATGGGGGGCAATCGATGATGACGTAATGGACTTTTGTTCCCTCAGGGGAGGCGAGGTACCGATCCAAGGCGCGGGAGAGCCGATACTCTCGCGCAGCCATGGTTACAAGCTCAATTTCGGAGCCAGCCAGGTCAAGCGTGGACGGCGAACACAAAAGGTTGGGATGCTCTGGGCTAGTGACAACCGTGTCGGCAAGGTCGGTGGTGCCCACCAGAACGTCGTAGATATTTTCAATATCCCCGTGATGATCAATTCCCAGCGCAGTAGACGCATTTCCCTGTGGGTCTAAATCGACCACCAAGACGGTTGCCCCAAAGTGTGCCAATGATGACGCGATGTTCACTGCCGTGGTGGTCTTACCCACCCCGCCTTTTTGATTGGCGACAGCAATTACACGGGCTTTAGTCGGTAACGGGGCGGTGGCGCTCTGGAGAGCGCTTCTCCGCCTGGTGAGGTCCGCCAGTTCAGCTGCAAGGGGTGTTGTGGCATCGAAGGAGCTCTGGTTCACAGACGGACCCCCCTCGATGTTTCACGTGAAACATTAGCCACGCTAAGACACTGTAGCCCGAAAAATACGGGTCTCTTCCGTTCCGTACTCAGGGCCAGTAATTTCTACCCGAGGCAGGCTAAGTCCGGCTTTAACCATTGCGCCCGCTGCCGCTCGAATTTCTTCATCAACCTTCTGGCCCTTCATCAGAAGCAACTCTCCTCCCTGCCTCACAAGCGGGGTGCACAGGGGAATGAGGGTCCTCAGAGCGCTCACAGCGCGAGCGGTTACCGCATCCACGGTGACAGACCTCCAAACATCTTCCGCTCGCTCATTCATGACAGTGACGTTCGTAAGCCCCAATCGGGCAGCCTCGTCCTCCAGCCACGTGGCGCGACGCCCCAGGGGCTCGATCAGAATGCAATGAACATCGGGTCGCATCGCAGCAACGACAAGTCCCGGGAACCCTGCGCCAGACCCTACGTCGGCCAGTGTCCCTGCAGGCACCTTCCGGGCGAGCAAGCTGAATTAAGAATGTGTCTGGTCCAGAGGCGCTCGAGTTCGCGCGGGCCAACAAGTCCCAGCTCCTCTCCCCGTTCCACCATGTGGTCTGCTAGATGGCGCAACGAGTCAATGGCTGCGCCGCAGACCTGCTCAGCGCAGGCCGGCTCGGGTTCACACTGGGAATGTTTCACGTGAAACATTTCCTAAGAGGCGGGAGATATGACCGTATGGCGGTCCGCGCCTTCACCCTGTGACCCAGATTGATAACCCTTTTCACCAACCATGTCGTGAACGAGCTTGCGCTCATAACTACTCATTGGGGGAAGAGCGGCGCTCTTCGCTCCGCCTTCAATCTTCTCCACAGCGTGGGCGACGAGCTTCTCTAGCTCTTTCACGCGGTTATCTCGTGAACCGGCAACATCGAGGACTAGGCGAGCAAATTCACCTGTCTTCTGCTGGACAGCCAACCGGGTGAGGTCTTGCAACGCGCCCACGGCTTCAGGGCTAGAGAGCACCCGCAGATCATCGTTATCGGGCGACCCAACAGTGACGTAGGTTCTTCCCGTCTTGACCTCTATCTCAATATCGCCGTCCAGATCGGCAATATCCAAAAGGGTTTCTAGATAATCCGCTGCCAGCTCTCCCTCGTCGGGGACAACAATCTTTTCCTCTGTCGTGGCCATTATTTCCTCTTCTTTTTCTTCTTTTTCGCGCGATCTTTACTGACCGGCTGTTGACGTTGTTTGGGCTCCTCTGGAGCTTCCTCGACACCATCGTCCTCGATAAGGACAATTCCTTTGCGTTCGCGCTTCTTTGCCATCCGCGCATCTCGCGCTAGTGCTGCGTCACTACCAGGTGTTGGCATGTTCCTAATCACCACAAACTGCTGACCCATCGTCCAGAAGTTCGAAACAAGCCAGTAGGTCATCACTCCGAGCGAAAAATAGAAGCCTGAGAACAAGAACACCAGGGGCAGCATGTACAGCAGTATGCGTTGCTGGCGATACATGGGACTTTCTTTCATCGCGGGCGACTGGTTCTTCGACATGATCTGCAGCTGCGTAATGAACTGAGACGCTGACATCGCCACCACCATCACCGCCGCGGTCACAATGACAGCGACCGTGGCCGAAGACGACAAGTTCGAAGCGTCACTGAAAGCAAAGGACATCGTTGCCTGCAGGGGAGCTAGGCCAAAAAGAACCGCCTGACCAAACTGGTCGGCCAGCTCTTGAGTCATGAACGACACCCCGGGACGTCCCTCCGCGGCCGTGCTCAGTACCCGGAATAGTCCAAAGAAAATAGGCATCTGGAGAAGAAGTGGGAGACAGGACGAGAAAGGGTTCGTGCCGGCCTTGCTGTAAAGGGCCATTGTCTCTCGGGACATAGCTTCGCGGGAGAACTGGTCCTTCTTGCCCTTGTACTTGTCCTGAATCTTCTTGAGATCGGGAGCAATTTCCATCATGCGTCGCTGGCTCTTAATTTGGCGAACGAAGACCGGTATGAGAGCAGCGCGGACAATCAAAACCAAGGTGGCGATAGCGAGGAACCACGCAGCTCCCGAGGTAGGGTCCATACCCAAGAACTCAAGACCGGCGTGCGCTCCAGCCAGCACAGCTTCGATAACCCAACGAATAGGCCAGAGGATCGTGTCAAAAATTCCCAACGGCTTACCTTCCTTTTAACCGCACAAAGCCGCGCGGTGTTATTTCGTACACATCTCTCAACCGGTCCGGGGGATCATCGATACCGCCACGGGCCCAAGGATTGCATCGGACAATTCGAATTGTCCCCAATCCTATTCCCCCAAGGGCTCCTGTCTGTTGGATTGCCCTCAAGGTGTAAAGAGAGCAGCTGGGGTAGTAGCGACAAACTTCCCCGTAAAGAGGAGAAATTACCCTCCGATAAACCATGAGAAGCGCTAGGGAAAAGTTACGTGGGGCGAGCACCACGAACCACCAGAAACTTTTCACTACCCCCACCCCTCTGTAGCACCCGACCACGCGGCGGAGAGGTCTGCGGCGGTTGCTGTAGCCGATGCGGGTAACGCCCTCACGACCGCATCGTAACCATGGGGGTGTAACACAAGGGTTTGCGCCGCCAATGCCCGCATCCTGCGCTTGACTAAATTGCGCACCACAGCGTTACCAACTTTTTTGGAAACGATAAAGCCCCATCTCGAGGGATTGTCAGGGTCGGTCGCGAAATGGTTCATCACAAAAAGGGGGTTCGCAGACCTGCGGCCTCTTCTCTGGGTTAAACGCAGATCTTCGCCCGATACAACACGATGAACCCGCGGCAGCACGGGAGACCCTAACTAGGCAGAGATAGAGATGCGGCCTTTGCGACGACGCGCAGCCAGAATGGCCCGGCCAGCGCGGGTGCGCATACGCAAACGAAAGCCGTGCACTTTTGCACGACGACGGTTGTTTGGTTGAAAAGTGCGCTTACTCATGAAAACTCCTTGACACCGACCAGGCGTTCTGCTGGTCGAAACTTGGCCCGACTGGGCAACACTACAGGATAAGCCTAGAGAAGGCGAGGGTCAAGCTGAAGGAACAGGACGACTTATCCACAGGGTAGTTGTACTGTTATGGTCAGTATTTCCGCCTAACGTAGAGTAAAGATTCTCGTTATCCACAACAGTGCAAGGGGGTGAGGCGTGAGCGAGCCGGTAACCAATGTCTCGGATCTGTGGCAGGGGGTTAAGTCTCACCTCACTACCGACTCACGAATTACACCCCAACTTTGGGGTTTTCTAGATTTAGTAGAGCCCCGCGGCGTCATGGCTGGCGTTCTCTATCTTGAAGTACCCAATGAACTTACGAGAGGGATGCTGGAACAACGCGTCCGCTTACCGCTCCTGGCAGCATTAGAGAGCACAGAAGATTCCGGTGTGAGTAGCTTCGCAATTGTGGTTAACCCGGATATTGAAAGCGATGTCCTTCAGATTCCCTTGCCAGAAAATAGCGTGGCGGAAATATTCGCGGAGTCTCTCGAACCGCCCCCCCTCAACGCAGGAACTATTCGCTCTCACCTCAACGCGAAATACAACTTCGATAACTTCGTCATCGGATCATCAAACAGGTTTTCTCACGCCGCTGCAGTGGCGGTAGCGGAAGCGCCGGCGAAGGCCTACAACCCACTCTTTATTTACGGTGGTTCAGGCCTCGGTAAGACACACCTCCTTCATGCCATCGGACATTACGCCGTCAGTCTCTTCAAGGGGTGTCGCGTGAGGTACGTCAGCTCAGAGGAATTTACGAATGATTTCATTAACGCAATCGCAAACAATCGAGCCCCTCAGTTTCAGGCGCGATATCGTGACGTAGATATTTTGCTCATCGACGATATCCAGTTCCTCCAAGGTAAAGATTCCACCCAGGAAGCTTTTTTTCACACCTTCAACACTCTTCACGACCACAACAAACAGGTTGTCGTCACCAGTGATCTACCACCTAAACAACTCACGGGGTTCGAAGACCGGATGAGGTCTCGATTTGAATGGGGTCTCATCACGGATGTTCAAGCCCCAGACCTAGAAACTCGAATCGCCATTCTCCGCAAAAAAGCTTCCAGCGAACGTATCGATATCGGTGACGATGTGATGGAACTCATGGCGTCAAAGGTGTCGTCAAACATCCGGGAGTTAGAGGGCGCGCTTATCCGCATCACTGCCTTCTCAAACCTCAACAAAACTCCCATCGACCTTCAGTTAGCACACACTGTATTGAAAGACCTTGTTCTTACAGAAGACACCAACGTCGTCTCGCCCACAGACATCATCACCATCACCGCAACCTTCTACCAGCTCTCCATCGATGATCTCTATGGGTCCTCGCGGTCACAAACCATCGCCTTGGCCAGGCAAGTCGCAATGTATCTCTCACGAGAAATGACGAACTTATCGCTGCCGAAAATTGGGCAACTCTTCGGAAACCGCGACCACACCACCGTGATGTATGCGAATAAAAAGATTGCAGAACTGATGAAAGAAAGAAGATCGATTTACAATCAGGTGACAGAACTCACGAGTCGTATCAAACAACACTCGACCTACGCAAGTTAGCCCAACTTCTACTTGAAGGTTCCCCACACTGTGGATAACTTGTGTAAAACGCCGTCTGGTTGGGGATGACACGCCTAATCTTCATTTACCAAGCAACAACACACAATCTGGACCGGAGGTTACGTGGTGCTCTTCCACAAATATACGGACAGCCTTTACACATCTCACAGCGATGTAGTTCAGGGGCCTTTCCTACCGAGACAGCGCATTATCCACTTTTCCCCAAGCGTTATGAATATTTACTTAAAATTTATTTCTCTTGTCACCAATAACCCATCCCCACGCGTGCAATGCGTTTATGACACAATCAAGTACCCGTCGTAGCCCGGAGATCGAGTAGGTGTTCCATGAAGTTTGAAGTCAACAAAGACGTGTTTAGCGAAGCGGTCTCGTTCGCCGTAAAACTGTTGCCCCAAAGAACAACATTGCCCATTCTCAGCGGTGTACTCATCACGGCCGATGGATCAAGCGTCACCATTTCCTCGTTCGACTACGAAGTATCTGCCAAAACTAAAGTTGCTGCCTCCGTTGAAGAATCGGGGCAGGTTCTGGTATCCGGCAGGTTGCTTTCTGAGATCGCGCAGAGGTTGCCAGAAGACAATGTGGTTTTGACTCTAAGCGGCGCGTCGGTGTCGGTCGTTTCAGGGTCAGCCAAGTTCACGCTTGCCACAATGCCTGTCGAGGAATATCCGAACCTCCCAGCAGTAGAGGGAACGTCTGGATCAGTTTCGGGTGAGGAATTTGCCCAAGCCGTAGGACAGGTGGCCCCTGCCGCTTCACGTGATGACGTCACTCCCGTTATTACCGGGGTGCTTTTAGATGTCTCATCGGCTGCGTTGGTCATGATGGCGACCGATCGATATCGAGTCGCCGCTAAAGAGCTTCCATGGTCGGGCGACGCCGTCTCAGTCGAAGGCCTACAGGCGCTTATTCCTGCGCGGACCCTTGCTGAAATAGGCAAGACTTTTGCTCACACCCCTGCTCTCACCATTACGTTGAGTGTTGGAGGTGAGAGGGAGTTGGTCGCATTCAGCTCAGAACAACGGACCGTTACAACCCTGCTCATCAAGGGCTCCTTTCCTCCTGTTCAGAAACTCTTTCCCGAAACGGCTTCCGACTATGCGGTGGTGAGTACCCAAGACTTAATCGAGGCAACTCGACGTGTGGCTTTGGTACTTGAAAGAGAAGCGCCTCTGCGTTATACCTTCAGTAGCGACGGAGTAGCACTCGAGGCGCTGGGTTCGGACCAAGCCCAAGCTTCCGAGGAAATTGATGGGCACCTTGTAGGAAAAGAGTGTGTGGTCTCCCTCAAGCCCCAGTTTCTCATCGACGGATTATCCGCAACCCATAGCGAATTTGTCCGGGTGGCGTTTACGCATACCGATAATCCCAACAAACCAGGACCGGTCTTGCTCACGGCGCAGAAATCCCAAGATGGAGACGCAGCCGAGGGTTACCGCTACTTATTGCAGCCCAATCTCTTGATGCGTTGAGATAACCCTTGTGGATTAGCCAGCTTGACCTCGTGGGATGGCGCAATCACGAAAGAAGTTCACTAACTTTTAGTACAGGGACGAATGTTCTCGTTGGCCCCAATGGGCAAGGGAAAACCAACGTGGTCGAAGCAATTCGCTATTTGTCTACACTCGGTTCGCATCGCGTTAGCGGATCGGGCCCACTCATAGGCGATGGATATGATCGGGCCACGATTTTTGGGACCCTCCGTCATGGGAATCGAGATGTCGCAGTCGGTGTAACCATTAAGAGATCTGGTTCAAGTGATGCGACGGTATCGGGCAATCCCGCAAAAATTTCTGAGGTACCCCGGTGGGTTTCTGCGGTGATGTTTGCCCCAGAGGATTCTGCGGTGATTCGCGGCGAGCCAGGGTTCAGGAGACAATTCCTAGATGAGTTGGTCGTGGCTGCTTCCCCTGCTATGGCGGGTGCTTACGCGGATTTCGACAAAGTGCTCAAGCAACGCAACAGTTTGTTGAAATCACTACGTTCGCAGCCGAGAACTGCCGACCTCTCCACCCTTGAAGTGTGGAACTCGTCCTTTCTTACACTTGCGGTCGAAATTGTTTTTCATCGGCTACACCAATGGGCAGCCATCGTTCCAGGAGTATCTGCTGCGTATGAAAATCTCGCAACGGGGCAGGAGATCACGGCCCACTACCTTCCGAAAGGTTTTACAGTGAGGGGTGCTGAGTCTCGCGAAGAGCTGACCTCGCTCCTGAGCGTGGCACTGGAGCAGGCATCAGCAACAGAACGAGAGCGTGGGATGTCTTTGGTCGGCCCTCAGCGCGATGACATGGAGCTTTTGATCGATGGGAGGCCTGCCCGGACTCACGCCAGCCAAGGGGAAACGTGGTCATTAGGTCTTTCTCTGCGGTTAGGAACTGCAGCATGGCTAAAGGCCGACAAACCCAGCGGAGATCCCATCATCATTCTTGATGACGTGTTCGCGGAACTTGACGCTCATCGCAGGGAGAAATTGGTTAATGCGATGGGGCACTACGAGCAAATCATTGTGACCAGTGCGGTAGAGGAAGACATCCCTCGCGAATTGTCCGGAAGAGTTTTTGATGTTGCGGAAGGGATAGTGACTCCGCGATGAGTTTTGACGAACCGAAGATTGTTTACCGGAGGCTCCGCGAGCGGTTTGGCGGATATCGTCGTGTTTCACGTGAAACATTAGGCGAAGGGTCTCATCCGTTTACCGACCATAGGGACCCCGGGTCCATGGCGGAGGCTTTTGGCGCCCTAGAGCAAACGATGGGCTGGGAAATGCCTCTCGCTCAGGCTGACCTAATCGGAGCCTGGGCAGACATTGTCGGTGATGACGTCGCACTCCACACCGTGCCAACAGGGGCCGAGGATGGTGTGTTGGAGGTGAGTTGCGATTCCAGCGCGTGGGCTACTCAGCTTCGCATCATGAAGGCCACCCTCCTGAAATCCCTCCTTGAACGCTTCCCTAACGCAGCGATTACGACACTCTCCATTAAAGGACCGGGTGCCCCCTCTTGGAAACATGGCCCCCGCTCGGTTCCAGGGCGTGGCCCGCGCGATACTTACGGCTAGTAACCCGTAATTGGTCCCTACTAAAAGAATCCATCCCCACAGGGGCTAAATCACGCTTTTTGGGGGAGGTGCTCGATAGACTGGGCACGGCGGAAACAGCGCCAGGATCAGCATGAGCGCTCTCGAGCTGAAAATTTCGTCAGGAGCATTCCCCATGACACCAGCGGCCAAGAAAATTTCCGAAGAAGAATCCTACGGCGCGGGTGATATTCAGGTACTTGAGGGTCTCGAGGCGGTCCGAAAACGCCCCGGAATGTATATCGGGTCGACGGGTCCTCGAGGCCTCCACCACCTGGTCTATGAAATCGTGGACAACTCTGTTGACGAGGCGCTTGCGGGCTATTGCGATCTGATCACCGTGGCCATTCAGGTAGACGGCTCGGTGAAGGTCGTTGACAACGGTCGGGGTATCCCAGTGGACGAGCACCCTGTGGAAAAAAGGTCAACCGTTGAGGTCGTACTGACCACCCTCCACGCCGGTGGCAAGTTTGGCGGCGGGGGGTATGCCGTCTCTGGAGGCCTGCACGGGGTGGGCAGCAGCGTCGTAAACGCATTGTCCGAGAAGCTTGATGTCGACGTTCACCGCCAAGGGAGTTCGTGGACCCAGTCTTATCGTGACGGTGTTCCTCAGGCTCCGCTCACAAAAGCAGGAGAGGCAAGTGGGACCGGGACGACGATTACGTTCTGGCCCAGCACGACAATTTTTGAAACAGTAGATTTCGATTACGAAACTCTCCGCACCCGTTTCCAACAGATGGCGTTCCTCAATAAGGGTCTTCGAATCGACCTTCACGATCAGAGGCCAACCGGCGCCGACCGAAAAGACAGTTTCAATTACGAAAAAGGGTTGGTTGATTATGTTGAATACCTCAACCGCGCCAAGAAGAGCGACGTGGTGCATCCCGAAATCATTTCCTTCGAAGCAGAGGATACCGAGCGAAAAATAGCGCTCGAGGTTGCAATGCAATGGACAAACGCTTATTCCGAAAGCGTTCACACCTACGCCAACACCATTAATACCCACGAGGGGGGAACCCACGAAGAAGGGTTCCGAGCAGCGTTGACCACCTTGGTAAACCGGTTTGCTCGTTCTAGCGGCTTGTTGAAGGAAAAAGAGGAGAACCTCACGGGGGATGACGTTCGAGAAGGACTCACCGCTGTCGTCTCGGTCAAACTCGGGGAACCTCAGTTCGAAGGTCAAACAAAGACCAAGCTGGGCAACACCGAAGCTAAGTCTTTTGTTCAAAAAGTTACGGGCGAACATCTTGGTGATTGGTTTGAACGCAACCCTGCGCAGGGTAAGGATGTGGTTCGGAAAGCGCTCCAGGCTTCTCACGCCCGTATTGCTGCGAGGAAGGCCCGTGAGCAAACACGACGCAAAGGACTATTGGAATCTGGCGGGATGCCTGGAAAATTGAAAGATTGCCAGTCCAAAGATGCCGTAGTGAGCGAGATTTTTCTTGTCGAGGGTGACTCAGCCGGCGGCAGCGCGGTGTCGGGACGAAACCCGGAGACCCAAGCAATCCTCCCCTTGCGAGGAAAAATTCTGAACGTAGAAAAAGCTCGCTTAGACCGTGCTTTGGGCAACAACGAAATCCAAGGGATGATCACCGCCTTTGGTGCAGGGATTGGCGAAGATTTTGATGTTGAAAAGGTTCGGTACCACAAGATTGTGTTGATGGCAGACGCGGATGTCGATGGCCAACACATCACGACGTTGTTGCTAACGCTTCTGTTTCGCTACATGAGACCGCTGATAGAGAGAGGCTATGTGTATCTCGCGCAGCCTCCCCTCTATCGAATCAAATGGTCAAATGCAGAAGACGATTACGTCTTTAGCGATCGGGAGCGTGATGTCGTGACGGAAGCGGGGAAAAAAGAAGGAAAACGGCTGCCAAAAGATAATTCAATTCAGCGCTACAAGGGTTTGGGGGAGATGAATCACCAAGAGCTCTGGGACACCACCATGAACCCCGAGACCCGAACGCTATTGCAGGTCACTTTGGACGACGCGGCTGTAGCAGACACTGTTTTCAGCACCCTGATGGGTGAGGACGTCGAGGCACGCCGGAGTTTCATCCAACACAACGCGCACGATGTGCGCTTCTTAGATATTTAGGACGCAACTGTGGCTAACGAAGAAACTACCGAACCGATAGTGGACCGTATCAATCAGGTCGATATTCAAGTAGAGATGCAGCGCTCCTATCTTGACTACGCGATGAGCGTCATCGTTGGCCGCGCTCTGCCCGATGTGCGAGATGGCCTCAAGCCAGTGCACCGCCGCGTTATCTATTCGATGTACGACGGTGGTTATCGCCCCGATAAAGCATTTTCGAAGTGTTCTCGCGTCGTCGGTGATGTCATGGGGAAGTTCCACCCCCATGGTGACTCTGCGATTTATGATGCACTCGTCCGGTTGGTTCAGCCATGGAGCCTGCGCTATCCACTAGCCGCGGGGCAGGGAAACTTTGGGAGCCCCGGCAACGATGGTGCCGCAGCTCCCCGATATACCGAAACCAAGATGGCCAACCTGGCCATGGAAATGGTTCGGGACATCGAAGAAAATACCGTTGATTTCCAGGACAACTACGACGGCCGGACTCGAGAGCCCAGTATTCTTCCCAGTAGATTCCCGAACCTACTCGTGAATGGGTCAGTGGGAATCGCTGTGGGAATGGCGACCAATATTCCTCCGCACAATCTCCGCGAGGTTGCGGAGGCAGCCCAGTGGCACTTAGCGAACCCGAACGCCACCACGGAAGAGCTGCTGAATACTGCTCTCACCATGGTGAAGGGGCCAGATTTCCCGACCGGGGCGCAGATTCTTGGCAATAACGGTATTGCGGATGCTTACCGCACCGGTCGCGGCTCCATCACGATGCGCGCGGTTGTCACAGTGGAAGAGATTCATAATCGCACCTGTCTCGTCGTCACAGAGCTCCCGTACCAGGTCAATCCGGACAACCTTGCGGTCAAAATTGCTGATCTTGTTAAAGAGGCAAAAATAACGGGGATCGCTGATATTCGTGATGAGACCTCCGGTAGAACGGGGCAACGCCTGGTCATCGTCTTGAAGCGTGATGCGGTGGCAAAGGTCGTCCTCAATAACCTTTATAAGCAGACCTCCCTGCAAGAAAACTTCGGGGCCAACATGTTGGCAATCGTCGATGGCGTTCCCCGGACGCTGACCCTGGATGCTTTCATCACGCTTTGGGTCACCCACCAAATACAGGTGATCGTCCGGCGCACCCAGTTCCGTCTCGACAAGGCCGAAGCAGACGTTCACATCTTGCGCGGATACCTCAAAGCACTGGACGCTCTGGACGAAGTAATTGCTCTCATCCGCAAGTCACCTACCGTCGACGAAGCTAAGGAAGGGTTGAAAAAGCTTCTCGAGGTTGATGAGGAACAAGCACTCGCGGTTTTGAACCTGCAGTTGCGCCGCCTGGCTGCGCTTGAACGGCAAAAGATAATGGACCAGGCGGCCGAGCTTGAGCGGCTCATTGCCGATTACCAGTCAATTTTGGCCAGCGAGGAACGCCAGCGAACTATCGTTTCAGAGGAATTGACAGAAATCACCGACCGATTCGGTGACGATCGTCGAACTGAGATTCTGATGGGGTTCGATGGGGGCATGACCAACGAGGACCTGATTCCTGAGGAAGAGATGGTCGTATCGGTGACGAGAGGCGGGTACATCAAACGTACCCGCAGCGATAATTACCGCAGCCAGCACCGGGGCGGAAAGGGAGTCAAGGGTGCTCAGTTACGGGCGGATGACGTTGTCGAGCATTTCTTTGTCACCACGACCCACCGCTGGCTCCTGTTTTTCACCAACACCGGGCGGGTCTTCCGGGCTAAGGCCTATGAAGTCCAAGAAGCCGGCCGCGATGCGAAGGGCCAGCACGTAGCAAACCTGCTCGCGCTACAACCTGGGGAAGAAATCGCCCAGATTCTTGATATCGCTGACTACGAGGCAGCCCAGTACCTAGTGCTCGCCACAGAGGGCGGCATGGTGAAGAAAACAGAGCTGACCCAGTACGACACCAACCGCTCCGGCGGAATCATTGCAATCAACCTCAAGGAAAATGACCAGTTGGTCGCAGCGATGCTCGCGAACGAGGGCGACGACGTGTTGCTGGTGTCAAAAGCGGGCATGTCGCTACGCTTCAGCGCAACAGATTCCTCCCTGCGCCCCATGGGTCGGTCTACTGCAGGTGTTATCGGCATGCACTTCCGGGGAGAGGATCAACTATTGTCCGCCTCAGTGGTGAGCGATGAAGGCTATGTCTTTGTTGTTACTGAGGGGGGCTACGCCAAGCGCACGAGAGTAGATCAGTACCGAGTGCAACAGCGTGGGGGTTTGGGAATCAAGGTTGCGAAACTCTCTGAAACCCGGGGAGGTTTAGCAGGGGCGCTTATTGTGGGCGATGAGGACGAAGTGCTTGTGGTACTAGAAAGCGGCAAGGTCGTGCGATCTAGCGTGGAAGAGGTCCCCGCAAAGGGACGGGACACAATGGGAGTCGTCTTCGCCCGAATGAGCGAAGAGGACAAGGTTTTGGGCATTGCGCGTAACTCAGAGCGGGATCTCAAAACCGTCGATGAGGAGAGTAGTGTCGTGGAAGTATCCAGTGGAGACGAAGAGAAAGAGCCCACGGAATGAGTGATATCCCGACCACACGAGTGAAGACGGAACGGTCTTCTGCGCCGGCCGCAAAACAGGTCCGGCTCAACCTTGTGTATATCGATTTGTGGGCAGCGGTGAAAGTGTCTGCGCTCGTGGCCTCCGCGATATCGATCTCAGTTTTCTTAGTTGTTCTGTTGAGTTGGCTCCTCCTGAGTTCTGTGGGGGTGATCGGTGCCCTTGAGGGTGTCGTCGGCGACGTACTCGGTGAAGGCGGCGGGGCTGTCCTTGCCCTGTTGAGCCTTGGCCAGGTCACCTTGCTCGGGTTTGTTGGCGCCCTGATAAACATGGTTTCTCTGACGGTCTTGGGCTCTCTCAGTGCGATTTTGTATAACGTGATTGCCAGAGTCACCGGTGGCCTAACAGTCGGGTTCACGAACCAGTAGAGTAGTGGCTTGTGCCCAGAGTGCGCTAAAGTCGTATTCGGCCTAGGGGGCTATAGCTCAGGTGGTTAGAGCGCTTCGCTGATAACGAAGAGGTCCCAGGTTCAAGTCCTGGTAGCCCCACACAACTAAATAAAATCCCCCACGGGGCCTTAGCTCAATTGGTAGAGCGCCTGCTTTGCAAGCAGGAGGTCAGGAGTTCGATTCTCCTAGGCTCCACAAGAACCCCGCAAGGACGGGAAAATAACGGAAAGAGGCTCTCTCTACTCAATAACGGTTGATGGACGCAGTGTTTGGAAGGCCTCAAAGTCCATAATCATTACAGATGAGAAAACTGGCGAGAAAAGACGCAAAAGAATAACGGGCTCCGGTGCGAGCCAACAAGAGGCACTTAAACGATGAGATAACAGGTTGAGACTGCGTGCGGGCGGTTATCTTCCGAGAACCCAAGAGGTCCATAAGCAAAAACACCACTTTGGGGGATTGGTTTTATGAGTGGTGGGAAAACCTCTTCACCGAGAGCGTCAGCGACATCGTTAGGCACGCCTACAAGCGTCGTGAGGGATGCACTTGCTTCCCTGCCTTGGAGATACCGTCGTTGAGGAAATGGAGCCCTATGACCTTAAAATCTTGTTCGGCAACACGCTGCCCAACCTCACAAAACCAGACGGCGAAAAACTGCTGTCCAAATCAACACAGATAAACATCTACAAGGTGCTCCAAATGTGTTTGTTGGAAGCAGGGAGGATCCCAGAAATCAACATCGCCGTCAGTCCGCTGGCAACTGTGAAATCCCCCAAAAGGGATACAAAACAGGAAAGCCTCGGAGCAGTCATAGGGAAAGCCAAAGGGCTCATCAAATATATGGAGCAAAATAACCACCCCGACTACTGCCGTTTTTTATTCCAGTGGTTGGGGTTGCGTCGCTCCGAAAGGCTCGGCTTAACGTGGAGCAATGCTAAAAACCTCAACAACAAAGAGGCCACCATCAAATCGCTCAACAGTTAGCCCGCTATCAAGACGGAACCGGTTGGTATCTCAAACCGCCGAAAACACAAAAAAGCGAACGCATTATTCCCCTCGCCGAACCATTCCTCTCGGCGTTGAGGGCGTGGAAAGAACAACAAAACGAACACAAAGAGAGCCCTGAATGGACCCACGCCCAGATTTTGCCGACCTTGTTTTTCTTCGCCCTAACGGAAAGTTCATCAACCAAAACGACGACAACGACGATTGGCATAACCTTCTAACCGAATACCTTGACGAAGGAGAACCTCGCCGGCGGGGACATCTAAACCGCCATATCACCGCCACATTGCTCGCCGAAAATGGGGTCCCCATCTAAATCGCGATGGAAATACTCGGACACGCCTGCCCAATAATGACGCAGCACTACACCAAAATCACAATGGACGCCATACGGAAGCCAATGGCAAACTAAGGAAGCATTATTGGGGAACGGACGGACGTTATCAAACAAGGCAAGGAAAAAGAAACTAAACCTTCGGAGAACGCTTCCTAACCGTCTTTTCAGGTACAAGAAGACCAGAGGTGAGTTCCTCATACCGTGTGAGAAGTTCAGCAAGAATGTGCTCGTCGGTTGCGGAAGGCTTCATACCAAAGGCTGACATCACTGATCTGTCCAACTGCTGGTGGGCTTTTCTTAAATCAGTGGGCATCGCGTTTCTGTCATAAAGCACCGCTAGTGAAGCGGGAGCGTAATTGCCCCTTACATCAAGGACAGCCTGTGCTGCGGTGCTTATGGACGCGTTCACACCTTTATTAGGCTCTGGAAAGGGAAAGTTGTTGTAAGTGATTTCAGAAGATATTGAAAAATCGCTCTTTAATCGCCCGCTAATGGCCTCCACCCAAACTGAAAAAACACGGGAACATAAAGTCCCAAACAGGGAAAGACCACCGCCAGCAATAACTTGAACCTTGTTAGTTGGAACTACCGTTGGCTCAAAGAATGCGATGGGCACATAATCGCGGTTTTCACTGGACACCTCTGGCACAGCAATGAAAGCAGTTTTGGGCTGTCTCAACTCCTGAAACTCGTGGGAGCGATTTGCGTCCCTTTGGGTGGCGGTCTTCGGGCTTGATAGTCGGAACTCTCGGACTTTCTCAATACGCTCCGTTAAAATCTTTGACGACTTAATATCGGAGGGGTCAGCATCAACAAGCCAGAGGCAATAACGCTCCTTGCCCTGAATAAACTCCTGTCCTCCTATCAGGGGTCGCAGATACTTTCCAGCAATAGCGTCTTCTTTGCAAATGACATCGGCTTCAGTGGTGCTGATGTTAGAGAGAAACCCCTTGTCGGTGGGTTGGCTTCCCTTGTTCATTGGTGGAACGAAAGGAAGTAAGGGTTTGTTCCGAGACGAAATGACGATGTCTGGTGCGTCAATAAGGTAGGCGTTTATGTTAGATACCCATACGAGTTCGGGCTCGCCTTTAATGTTAGGAAAGTTCCATAATGGTCTTTTTCTTGGCTTGGGAGAGGAAGAAAATCCGATGATGACGCAATGAACGGCTGCCCCGTTGTCCCACGAAAACGAACGGTAAGCAAAATCTATGCCAATACCCAACGCAGACAACCGACCCCAAAGAACAGATGGTTGCTGACCCTGTGTTATTGAGTTTGTCGCTACAAAAGCAACACGAACACCTTTCTTACTGGACCAGCGTGCTCCAATAAGAAACCAGTTGGCGACGTAGTCCATCACTCCAAATCTTTCGATGCCTTGCCAAGCTTGGGCGGTGTCCGACCTTTGGTTGTGGGTCATAAATGAGGGACCGTTGAACGGTGGGTTGCCCATAATGTAGGTGCTTCCATTCATTGGACACACGCTGTCCCAAGAAATCGTCAACGCGTTGCCCTGCTTTACAACGGCACTCTCCGTCAAAGGGAAGCGGTCAGGGGACACGCCCAAAATCGTCTCCATTTGCCTGTTTGCTTGATGGTCAGCGAGGAACATCGCGACAAACGCAATCTGGCTTGACCATTCGTCATACTCAATCGCGTGAAACTGACCTAGATGAACTTGGAGACCAATGCTTCCGTCAATCTGAACTTGCGTATCTTTACCCTCTAACTCCCGCAGTCGTGCGACGAGTTTCAGTTCCAAATCCCGCAGTTTCTTATAGGCAACAAGCAAAAAGTTTCCACTCCCAGAGGCAGGGTCAAGGAAGTTCATTTCCCCTATCTGTGCCCACAGTCGTTTCAGGGAAGAAGCAGACCCCCAACTCTTTTGGAGGCGTTCATTTAGTCCGTCCAAGAACAGCGGTGAGATGACTCGCATAATCGCTTTCTCGGAAGTGTAAAACTCGCCACTTTCCCGCCGTGCCTCTTTGTCTTTCACGGTCTGGAACATTGCGCCAAAAATCGCAGGACTAATGTTTGACCAGTCATAGCGGGTTGTTGCGATGAGTGCTTCACGCATTTGAGGGGTGAAAGCAAAAATCGGTAGTTGCTCGGCAAACAGTCCGCCATTCACATAAGGAAAATCTGTCAACCCAGGAGACAGCGTCGTAGGTCGCTTTTCTGTCGGTGTGTTTAGAACTTGGAACAGTTCTTGGAGGCGACCTCCCAACCCTGAACCATCTGGGAAGGTGTTCGTCATATACGCACCAAACAAACCGTCAGGAGTGTATTTCCACATTCTGGTGTCATCACCGAAGTTCAGGAAGAGGATACGGATTAGGAAAACGGACAACTCGTGCCCGCCGAAACCAGCGTGGTCAAACTCCTTAAACAATTCGCCCATTAGTTTGACGGCTTTTTTATCCGCTTCCACTCGCGGTTCTGCAGAAGCAGCACCATCAAAAGCAATAACAGAACGAACACGGTCAAGATTGTCGGGGAGTTCAGACAGCGGAAACTGGTGAGAAGTGCCCCGAATGACTTGGACTATGCGAATAGTTTGGAAATCCGAAACGATAATCGTCGGCGGACGCAAATGCGGAGAGAGAGCCTCCAAATAATCTCTTGCCTGCTGTTCAGCCCCGTCTAAATCCTTACCCGCTGACTTGTGCTCAATAAGAACAACCCCAGCCCACAAACAGTCGATGAACTGAATAGTCCCCTTCGCACTGCGAATAGGAAACTCAAACTCAATCCCGGCAACAAGAAGGTCAGAGACACCAACAACCGTCATAAAGAAGTCTCGCCAGAATGACTGACCGAGTTGTTTCTCACTCGTCGCTTCTCTGTATTTTTCGGCGAAAAGCCGAGCCTCGTGGAGTGATACTTGCTCGGTTTCCGTCATAGACCAAGTTTAGTAAATGGCTCCGACGGTATGCCGAAGGGGACTACTGATCAGCAAGCCGTTCCCCCAACATTTCCATTTGTCGCCGTTGGGAATGAACCAACATCTCCAAAGTTTCTCGTTGCTTCTCTAACTCGGACACAACCATTTCCAACCCTTCTATTTCAGAACGGTCAATTGGTTGAGGTGAGGGAGCGGTTGAGCGAAAAGGCTATTTGTGGGCTGAAAATCGGAGGTCAAGAAACCGTGCTCCACGAGGAGCGAAACAGGGATAAGCCACTCCCTCTCAACACAGACGAAAAGAACATCCCGTTCATCAAGAACAAAGAGGTTCGCGATCTCGGATACGAGTGTTTCGAGAACTGGACGCAATTGAGGCGCGTTGGGCTCCCGCACTGCCAAGTGATCACAGAAGGGCAAAGGTGGCCCGATCACTTTTCTCGGCAAGCACAACCTTGGCCAATTTGAACCTATTCGAGCATCCGAACCTGAGGACACGGGTTAGTTTTCGGCCTGATACTCCTGAAAGAGGCCATACAGATGGGTCGCAAGGTCTCTGTGGAGCTCGCCAACGCTGAGCCCCAGTGTGTCCTGGAGCGCAAGTTCCCAGTCTTTAGACTCTGCGGCAGCAACCGTCAATAGGTGGATATCCCACATCGAGTAATGGCCATAG
>FUWD012892614.1_pt1 | contig 39835 bp, 53 predicted proteins | sample 1063281 | NCBI WGS metagenome assembly FUWD01 (sample SAMEA79048168, study PRJEB19326) | metagenome | biome: marine | reverse complement strand
TTTCTAGTTTGTATTTGTTTATTTTTAAAGTTTTAAACTTAGTTTTTAAAACTTGTTTCTGATTTATCGTGAGCAATCTTAAATTTTACATTAATTTTTTTTTTAATTGCCCTTGCAATTGAAGAACCTATTAAGCCTAGGCCTATTATTGTGATTTTGTTAAACATTAAAAATTCTATTTAAAGTTTTTAAAAATAGATTATTTTCTGCATTATTTCCAATTGTCACTCTTAATGCATTAGGTAATCCATAGGCTTTCATTTTTCTTAATATAATTTTAGATTTAATAAATTTATCAAATACTTGATCTGCATTTATTTGCTTATTATTAAAATGCATTAAAAAAAAGTTTGCCATGGGAACATTTGTTAGGATTCCTAAATTTACAAAATTTTCAAAGAAAATATCTGCCCACTTAGTATTGTGGTCTATATTTTTTTTAACCAGTTTTTATCGCTTAAAGATTCTGTGCCAGCTACTTGTGCTGCTGAATTAACATTAAAAGGTGGCTTTATAAGTTTCATGCCTGAAATAATATTTTTAGGTCCATATCCCCAGCCAAGTCTTAAACTAGCAAGACCATGTATTTTTGAAAAAGATCGAGTAATAAGAACATTATTATAATTTTTGAATAGATCTAAACCAGAAATATAATCCTTCTTAATAACAAACTCAAAATAAGCATCATCAACAACTAATAAAATATTATTACGTAATTTTTTTCTAAGTAACAGCATCTCATTTTTATCTAAATACGTTCCTGTTGGATTGTTTGGATTAGCTAAAAATACAATTTTGGTTTTATTGGTTACTTTTGCTAATATAGAACTTATATCTGCTTTAAAGTTATCTTCTGAAGCTGTGATAACTTTGCCGCCATGGGTTTTGGTATAAATTCTATACATTAAAAAACTATATTCTGTGACTATTACCTCATCATTTGGTTTTAAAAATAATTGGCAGGCTAAGCTAATAATTTCATCAGAACCATTGCCAATAATAATGTTATTAGGATTTAGTTTTAAATTTTTTGATATTGATTGTATTAAAATATTCGAATTTCCGTCTGGATACTTAGATAATTTTTTACTTTCTTTAACAAATGCAGAGATAGCTTTTTTTGAAGGTCCTAAAGCAGACTCATTTGCAGAGAGTTTTATTGAATTTTTAATATTTTTAATTTGAGATAAACCACCTTCATATTTTAAATTGCAGAAATTTTTAAATCTTAAACTCATATTTTTTAATTAACATAATGCTATTATGGTTGATACTATTTATAAAATAAATCTTATAAAATTTTTAAAACTAATAACAACATCATTAATAAAACCGAATAAATTGACAATAAATTATGCCTACGATAAAAACTATTTGCGCTGATTTACCGAATTGCGAGCGCATATAAACTGCTAAAGAGGTAAAAAATCACTTTAAAGTGCTTTTTTAATTTAGATGAAATTAGAGTCAAAAATAGTAATAGATTTTATAAAACCATTCACAAAAGTTCTTGATGTGGGTTGCGGTGATGGAAGTATTCTTCTCCATCTAAAAAAAGAAAAAAAATTGATGCTCGAGGTATTGAGATTGATCACGAAAAGGTTAAAGAAAGCTTAAGCAAAGGTCTTTCTGTTGTAGAAGGAGATGCTGAACAAGATTTAATTAATTACCCGGATCAATCTTTTGATTACGTGATACTAACACAAACCTTACAAGCTTTTTATAAACCTAGAAAAGTTTTGCATGAACTTTTGAGAATAGGAAAAAATGCAATCGTTTCTATCCCAAACTTTGGATACTGGAAAGTTAGACTTAGTTTATTATTTAAGGGAAGAATGCCAGTTACAAAAACTTTGCCTAATACATGGCATGATACCCCTAATTTACATATGTGTACTATTAAAGACTTTTTCGATTTATGCCATTCAGATCAGATTGATATAATTAAATCAATTGCAGTTACTCAAAATCGATCTTCTAAAGTTTCGCACTTTAATTTAGAAATAAAAAATCTTTGTTCAGAATTTGGTATTTTTTTAATTAGCAAAAAAAACTAATTTTTATTTAATGATGGATATTCATATTATTCCATGCCTCAAAGATAATTACGCATATATTATTGAAAATAAAAAAACTAAAAACGCTTGTGTAGTTGATCCATCTGAGTCTGATCCTATTAGAGATTACTTAAAAAAAATAAATTAAACCTAAAATTTATTTTAAATACGCATCATCACGCTGATCATATAGGTGGTAACTTGGAACTTAAAAAAGAATTTAATTCAAAAATATTAGGTTTTGAAAAAGATAAAGAAAGAATTCCTGGAATAGATATTTTTTTAACCAATGGACAAATTTGGAACTTTGAAGGCTCTGATGTTTTAATAGAACACGTTCCCGGTCATACCTCTGGCCATATATTTTACTATTTTAAAAATGAAGAATCGGTATTTACAGGCGATACTTTATTTTCTTTTGGCTGTGGGAGATTATTTGAAGGGTCTTATTCAGAGATGGTAAACTCTTTAAAAAAAATTAAGTCATTACCGCCTCAAACGAAAATATTTTGCGGACATGAATATACAGTCAATAATTTGAAATTTTGTATAGAAATAGATAAAAATAACTCAGAGTTAAAAGAAAAATATAATCAAATAGTCAGTGGCATTAAAAAAAATTATATAGCGTCCCTTCTAATTTAGGTGATGAAATGAAATTAAATATTTTTTTAAAATTTGATGATTTAAAGTTTAAACATCAACTAGGATTTCAGGATCTTAACGAAGTTGATTTTTTCAGTAAGATTAGAGATTTAAAAGATAACTTCTAGAAACCAATACCCTTAAGCATAATCACAATCTTGACAAGCTAAGGTGGCTATATATATTGCCCAGACTTAAGAGAAATCACATATGACCTTTGCAGTAATAAAAACCGGCGGTAAACAATATAAAGTGTCAGCTAATGATACTATTAGAATTGAAAAGCTAGACGATAAAGCTGGCAAAAAATTTGAATTCAAAGAGGTTCTTTTAACAACTGATAATACAACGACCGAAATAGGTTCTCCAATGATTGATGGAGCATATGTTGAGGCAGAACTTTTAAAACAAGCGAGAAATGACAAAGTTATAATTTTTAAGAAAAGAAGAAGACAAAATTCAAGAAGAAAACGTGGACACAGACAACATGTTTCAATAGTGAAAATTTTAAAAATTTATGGTAAAAGTGGGAAACTTTTAGCTGAAGCTAAAAATACAATTACAGAAAATAAAACTTTAGAAAAAAAGTTGAAGCTAAAACAACTATTAAAAAATAGATATTAAAAATGGCAACAAAAAAAGCTGGTGGATCGACGAAAAATGGACGCGATAGCGCTGGTAGGCGGTTAGGCGTTAAAAAGTTTGGCGGTCAATCTGTAATAGCTGGAAATATTATTATGAGACAAAGAGGAACAAAAATGTTCCCTGGTGATAATGTTGGTATGGGAAAAGATCATACCATTTTTTCAAAAGTAAACGGCGTAGTAAAATTCGAGACGAAAAAACTCGGAAGAACTTACATTTCAGTAATCCCTCAATAAACTCGGTTTATTTTTAAACTGAGATTTTTATTAATAATCAATAATATGATTGTATGAAATTTTTAGATCAAGTTAAAATTATGATAAAGGCCGGAGACGGAGGAAATGGCTGCGTTGCTTTCCGAAGAGAAAAATTTATTGAATTTGGTGGACCCTACGGAGGTGATGGTGGTGAAGGAGGGTCGATAATCGTTAAAGCGGTGAATGGTTTAAATACTTTAGTTGATTATCGTTTTGCGCAACATCATAAAGCTCAAAATGGATTTAATGGTTCTGGAAATAATAAAAAGGGACTCTCTGGAAAAGATTTAATTTTGAGAGTTCCTGTTGGAACTCAGATATATGAAGAGGATCAAAAAACATTGCTATTTGATTTAGTAAAAGAGGATCAAGAATATGTTATAGCTAAAGGAGGCAAAGGTGGTCTAGGTAATTCAAAATTTAAAAGTTCGACCAATAGATCTCCAAGAAAATTTACTTATGGAAAAAAAGGAGAAGAATTTATAGTTTGGCTTGAACTAAAATTAATTGCTGATGTTGGAATTATTGGTTTTCCAAATGCTGGCAAATCCAGTCTTCTCTCAATATCAACAAGGGCTAGACCAAAAATTGCCAATTATCCATTTACAACTCTAAACCCAAATCTTGGAGTAGTTTTTATTGATAATAAAGAAATAATTATTGCTGATATTCCTGGTTTAATTGAAGGGGCCCATAGTGGTTCAGGCTTAGGTGACAAATTTTTGAAACATATAGAAAGATGCAAAAGTATTATTCATATGATTGATATTAATGAAGATGATTTGGTTGAAAAATATAAGATTATTAGAAATGAACTTAAAGAATTCAATCCAGATTTAATAAAAAAGAGAGAACTTATTGTATTTAATAAGATTGATTTAATAGATGAAAAAGAAAAAAAGGAAAAGATAATGAATTTTACTAAAAAATTAAAAAAAAGTTTATGATATATCTGTTGAAAGAAATATTAATGTAAAAAATTTATTACGAGCTATCTAAATGGATATTCTGAAATATAAAACTATTGTAATAAAAATAGGGTCGAGTCTAATTGTTGACGGAAAAAATAAAATAAAAAAGAATTGGTTTAATAATTTAATAAAAGATATCGATTTTTTAATAAAAAAAATAAACAAATTATTATAGTATCATCTGGAGCCATTGCTCTTGGTTGTGATTTATTAAAAATAAATAAAAAGAATACAAAATTGAGCCAATTTCAAGCAATAGCGGCCATTGGTCAAATTGAATTAATTAACCTTTTTAAAAAAGCATTCGGAAAAAAAATATTAAAATTTCACAAATATTACTTACTTTAGAAGATACAGAAGAGAGAAGAAGATCATTAAATGCTAAAGAAACAATCAGTAACTTATTAAAAATGTCAGTAATACCAATCGTCAATGAGAACGATACAATTGCAACTTCGGAAATAAGATACGGCGATAACGATAGACTAGCCGGTCGAGTTGCTCAGATATGTAATGCTGACTGCTTGATCATGCTCTCAGATATAGATGGACTTTATTCTGCCGACCCAAAAAAAATAAAATAGCTAAAATAATTAAAAAAGTAACATCCATTGACAAATCTATCGAAGCACTTGCCTCTGAAAGTATAAGTTCTTATGGAACGGGGGGGATGATAACTAAAATTAAAGCTGCAAAAATTTGTATGCAATCTGGTTGTGATATGATTTTAACAAGCGGAATGGTTAATAATCCAATAAAAAATCTAATTAAAAATAAAAATTATACTTTATTTGAAGCTCAATCATCCACTCTAAGCGCTAAAAAACAATGGATCTTAAATTCAATTGCTACGAAAGGATCAATTATGATTGATGATGGCGCCGAAAAAGCATTAAAAAATGGAAAAAGTCTTTTGCCAATTGGGGTAACAGCAGTTGAGGGAAATTTTAGTCGTGGTGATGCAGTATATATTATAAATTCAAATAATGAACGTATTGCAACAGGTATCAGCGCTTACTCTAGCCTAGATGCTAAAAAAATTATTGGTTTTAAAACTGATCAAATTAAAGAAATATTGGGTTACGTTAGCCGAGGAGAAATGGTTCATATAGACAATTTAGTTTATCAAGCTGAGTAAATTTATGATGAATAATTATTTAAATAAAATAGGTTTAAATGCTTTGAATGCATCAAAAGATTTATCATTATTAAATGAAAAAAATAAAAATAAAGTACTTACAGATTTTTATAAAAATCTAAGATTTAAAAAAAAGATATCTTAAAAGCTAATATATTGGATATAGCAAAAGCTAAAAAAAAGGTCTTAGTAAAAATTTAATTGATCGACTAATTCTAAATGAAAATAAAATTAACTATATAATCAAATCTGTTAAGGAAGTTATTAAACTTAAAGACCCAACACAAAAGATAATATCAAAATGGAAAAGACCTAATGGAATGATCATTAGTAAATATACGGTACCTATTGGTGTTATTGGGGTGATATATGAATCTAGACCTAATGTAACTTCAGACGTTGCAATTTTATGTTTTAAATCAGGGAATGCAGTAATTTTAAGAGGAGGTAGCGAGGCTATTCATACAAATAAAGTTATTTCTGAATGTTTTAGAAAGTCTTTAAAAAAAAATAACATTAATGAAAATTGTGTTCAATTAATTAATAATACAAATAGAAAATTAGTTGATTACATGCTTTCAAGTATGGAGAGATTTATTGATGTTATTATTCCAAGAGGAGGAAAAAATTTAGTAAAAAAAGTTCAAACTACTTCTAATGTTCCAACCATCGGTCATCTGGAAGGGTTATGTCATGTCTATATTGATAAATACGCAGACTTAGATATGGCAAAAAAAATTACACTTAATGCTAAAATGAGAAATACTAGTATATGTGGTGCCGCAGAAACTTTATTAATTGATAAGGCGTGTGTAAAAACCCACTTAAAACCAATATTACAATTATTAAGTATAAGCGGATGTAAAATTATTGGCGATAAAATTACTAAAAAAAATTATACAGGTTCTAATATTGGTCTAGCAACAGAAAAAGATTGGAGAACAGAGTATCTGGACTCTTCAATTTCAGTAAAAATTGTAAATGGAGTTAATGAAGCAATCAATCATATAAATAAGTATGGGACTCGACACACAGATACCATTGTGACAAATAATAAAAAAATTGCCTCATTGTTTTTATCTAGTGTTAACAGCGCAATAGTTTTGCATAATGCTTCTACTCAATTTGCAGATGGTAATGAATTTGGTTTTGGGGCAGAGGTAGGTATATCTACAAATAAATTACATCCTCGGGGACCAGTTGGACTTGAGCAACTAGTAACTTATAAATATCTAGTAAAAGGTAACGGGCAAATTAGACCTTAACTTTTTTATAAAATTATAATGAAAATTGGCATTCTTGGTGGAACTTTTGATCCTCCCCATGTTGGGCATTTAAATATTTCATTAGAAGCAATTAAAAGATTTCGGTTAAATAAAGTCATATGGCTTATTACCAAAAAAAATCCTTTAAAAAAAACAATTCATCAAACGATGTTTTGAATAGAATAAATTGTGTAATGATTTTATAAAATAAAACAACATCATTAAAGTTCAATACACTGAAGAAAAAACAGGGTCGAATTTCTTATTTGATAATTTAGGATATATAATCAACAAATCCTTTTATCATAAATATTATTTTATAATGGGCGCTGACAGTTTTATAAAATTTAACCAATGGAAAAAATATAATGAGATTTTAAGCAAGGTATCTATCATTGTGATAAATAGACCAGAATTCTCGATAAAATCATTGAATTCCATAGCTGCAAAAAAGCTTGAAAAATATAAATCTCTAAATCTAATTTCAATGGATAAACAACATAGGTGGTATTTTTTTGGGCACAAAAGGTATGAATATTTCATCATCAAAAATAAAAAAACAATTAATGCAAGTTAAAAAAAAGAAGTCCTTCTTAAAGAAATAATTAAAATTCTTGATAACAATAAAGCAAAAGACATCGTAACTATTAACCTTGCAAACAAAAGTTCTATTGCTGACTATATGATTGTTGCAAGCGGAACATCTTCAAGACACATTCAGTCTGTTTCTGAAAATACGATTGAAGAACTTAAAAAAATGGGAATTAAAGGTTGCAAAATAGAAGGAAGGGACAGCGACAACTGGAAATTAATCGATGCAATCGATGTTATAATTCATATTTTTCACCAAGAACAAAGAAAAAATTATGAGTTAGAAAAAATGTGGGAAGATATTATTCCAAATCAAAAAATCTTTGTTTAATGAAAATAAAAATTCTTTGTTTAGGTAGATTAAACAAAGATGAGGAAAATGAGTTATGCAAAAGGTATGAAAGTAGACTTAAAAGTTTAAAAAGTAGCGGAATTACAAATTTTGTAATTGAACATATTTCTAAAAAAGAACTTGAAAATATAATTAAAGATAAAAAGCAAAGAAAAATTATATTTCTCAGTGAAAATGGACAGAATTTTAATACTGAATACTTTTGCAAAAAATTAAGTAAATTAATCAGTTCGTCTATTAAGGAAACATTATTTATTATTGGAGAGCCCGAGGGTTTTAAAAAAATTTAAATAAAGAAAACTTTGAAGAAATATGCCTTAGTAAACTTACTTTTACCCACTCTTTAACGAGAGTAATACTAACTGAACAAATTTACAGATGTGCTACAATTATGGTAAACCATCCTTACCATAGACAATAATAATGAAAAAAATTTACATACTACTTACATTTTTATTTTTAATTATATTTTCACAAAACGCTTTTTCCCAAAAAAAGATGTTCTTTATGAAAAATTAGATTTATTTGGAGATATTCTTGAGACTATTAATAATGAATATTTTAAGCAAATTAATGAAGGCGAAGCAATTGATGGGGCAATAAATGGGATGCTACAGTCCCTAGATCCTTACTCTTCTTATATGAGCCCTAAAACATTTAAGAATATGAATACGGAGACTAAAGGTGAATTTGGTGGTCTTGGAATTGAAGTTACAATGGAGGGTGGGCTTGTTAAAGTAATAACTCCAATTGATGATACACCGGCGGATAAAGCTGGAATAAAATCAGGAGATTACATTATTAAGTTAGACGATAAACAAGTCAAAGGCATAACTTTAGATGAGGCAGTAAACACAATGCGTGGCAAAAGTGGAACTTCCATCACATTAACTATTAGAAGAGTAAATGTTAACGAACCAATAACTGTAAAGATAGTAAGAGAAGTTATTAAAACAAAGTCAGTTATTTCTGAAGTTAAAGAAAATATTGGTTATTTAAGGTTAAGATCTTTTAACGAAAAAAGTGGTGATGAATTAATAGATAAAATTAAAGAAATAAAACGAAATAGTACAAGTATCAGCGGCTACATTTTAGATTTAAGAAATAATCCTGGCGGCCTTCTATCGCAAGCAATTAAAATATCTGATGCATTTTTAGATAGTGGAGAAATTGTTTCTACAAAAGGAAGAGATCCTAGAGACATAAAAGTATATAATTCTAAAAAGGGTGATGAAATTAACGGAAAGCCACTAATCGTATTAATTAATCAAGGTTCAGCCTCCGCATCAGAGATAGTTGCTGGAGCATTAAAAGATCACAAGCGAGCTATTGTTGTTGGCGAAAAATCTTTTGGTAAAGGTTCTGTACAATCTATTATGCCCTTATCTAATGGTGGCGGATTAAGATTAACTACAGCTAAATATTATCTTCCAAGTGGGGAAACAATTGAAGAAATTGGCGTCCTGCCAGATATAAAAGTTGAACAACAAAAAGATAATTTTAAAATAAACGACTCTATAAACGATAATCAATTAATTTACGCCCTTAAGCTTTTAAAAGTTTCATGAAAGATTTAAGAAATCTTCCTTACAGAAAAGGTGTTGGGATAATGTTGCTTAATCAAGAAGCTAAAGTTTTTATTGGAAAGAGGATTGATAGTACTAAAGCATGGCAAATGCCTCAGGGCGGTGTTGATCATGAAGAAGATTTAGAAAGTGCAGCCAAAAGAGAACTGAAAGAAGAAACAGGAATTACCTCAATAAAAATTATTAAAAAATCAGAAAAAGAATTTATTTATGATTTGCCTAATGAGCTGCTAGGAAAAATATGGAATGGAAAATATAAAGGACAAAAACAAATATGGTTTCTTGTAAAATTTATAGGGGAAGAAAGTGAAATCAATATTAAACAAAAAAAGCAGAATTTTATGATTGGCGCTGGACTGATCCCTTGGAGCTTCCCAAATTAATAGTTCCTTTTAAAAGAAAACTTTATGAGGAGATTATAGAAGAGTTTAAGACGTATTTTTAAGATTTTAGATTGTTAATCTGTTCAATAATTTGATTATTTAAGTAAATTTCCTCATCAGAAATTTCTTTATTATTTAATCTGTTTTCTGCTTTTTTTTTCAGTTTTGTTAGCTCTTCACTTTGGAACTCTGTGCTAGCAAAAAAATTGTCTAATAAAATGCTTAGCTTATTGTTAGAAAATTCTACAGTTCCTCCGGTTGAAAAAAATGTATCTGAGTCATTTCCGCTCTTTGCAATAATTTTTCCAGCTTTGAGAAAAGTTATTAAAGAAATATGGTCTTTAAATATTTCCATATCTCCCTCTATTCCCGAAACAACAACGCTATCAACTGCTTTTGAATAGGCGACTTGCTTTGGGGTTACGATTTCTAAATGAATATTATCTGCCATTTAAATTAAGCCGCTGCATCTTTTGCCATCTTTTCTGCTTTAGCAACCGCTTCTTCAATTGTTCCAACCATATAAAATGCGGACTCTGGTAAATGATCATACTGGCCTTTACAAATTGCATCAAATCCTTTGATTGTTGATTGAAGATCAACTAATTTTCCTGGAGAGCCTGTAAAGACTTCAGCAACAAAGAAAGGTTGTGATAAAAATCTTTGAATCTTTCTTGCCCTTGATACTACTAATTTGTCTTCTTCAGATAATTCGTCCATACCTAGAATTGCTATTATATCTTGTAAAGATTTATAGTTTTGTAAAATTTTTTGAACTTCTCTTGCTACTCGATAATGTTCTTCACCAACAATTCTAGGATCAAGAATTCTTGATGTTGAATCTAGAGGATCCACTGCAGGATAAATTCCAAGCTCAGCTATCTGTCTTGATAAAACTGTTGTGGCATCTAAGTGAGCAAACGAAGTTGCTGGCGCAGGGTCTGTTAAGTCATCTGCAGGAACGTAAATCGCCTGCACAGAAGTAATAGATCCTTTGCTTGTTGTTGTAATTCTTTCTTGTAAGTTACCCATATCTGTTGCTAATGTTGGTTGATATCCAACAGCAGACGGAATTCGCCCTAGTAAAGCAGAAACTTCTGATCCAGCCTGTGTAAATCTAAAAATATTGTCGACGAAGAAAAGAACATCTTGACCTTCTTTGTCTCTAAAATATTCAGCAAGCGTTAATCCTGATAATGCAACTCGAGCTCTTGCTCCGGGTGGTTCATTCATTTGTCCATAAACTAAAGCGGCCTTAGACCCTGGACCATCAATTTTAATAACACCCGACTCTATCATTTCGTGATACAAATCATTTCCTTCTCTTGTTCTTTCTCCAACTCCCGCAAAAACTGAATACCCACCGTGTGCTTTTGCAACGTTATTAATTAATTCCATAATCAAAACTGTTTTTCCAACTCCAGCTCCACCAAATAATCCAATTTTTCCACCTCGAGAATATGGTGCAAGTAGATCGACAACTTTAATACCTGTGACCAAAACCTCTGTTTCCGTTGATTGTTCAACGTAAGCCGGCGCCGATCTATGAATTGGCCAGCTTTCTTTTGTTTTTAAAGGTCCTTTTTGATCAATTGGCTCACCAATAACATTAATAATTCTTCCTAGTGTTTCTGGACCAACGGGAACAGTAATCGGTTTACCTGTATTTATAACTTTATCACCTCTTTTTAATCCTTCTGTTGTATCCATAGCGATAGTTCTAACTGTATTTTCTCCAAGATGTTGAGCAACCTCCAAAACTACTCTCAGTCCATTATTATCACACTCAAGGGCCGTTAAAATTTCAGGCAGATCCTTATCAAATTTTACGTCTACAACCGCTCCAATAACCTGAACTATTTTTCCATATTTATTTTCCATAATTCTCCTATAAAGACTCAGCTCCAGAAATAATTTCTATTAATTCTTTAGTGATTACCGCTTGTCTTGTTCTGTTATAGTTAATTGTAAGTTTAGCAATTAAATCTCCCGCGTTTCTAGTTGCATTGTCCATAGCTGTCATTCTTGATCCCTGCTCACTGGCCTGATTTTCTAAAAAAGCTGTATAAATCTGTGTTGTAATATTTTTTGGCAAAAGATTTTCTAAAATTTCATTTTCATCCGGCTCATATTCATACTCGCTATTGCTTACTAAAGATTGTTGGCTTGATTTTTGTTCGATTGAAACTGGGATTAACTGCTGTGCTTGGGGTATCTGGGAAATAACACTTTTAAATTCATTATAAAACAAAGTGCAAATATCAAATTCATTTCTGGTAAATAGATTTAAAATTTTATCGGTAATTTCTTGTGCTTTTCCAAAAGAGATAACTTTCTCATCCTTTAAAGATATTTTATCAATAATGTACTGATTATACTTTCTTTTCAATTGATCATTGGCTTTGCTACCAACAACTAATAACCTTTAAAATTTTTTTCTCATTTAATATTTTTTCAAAAAATACTTTTGCCTTTCTGCAAATATTTGTATTGAAGCCTCCACATAATCCTCTGTCAGAACTTAAAACTACACAAAGATGAGTTTCATCTTTTTGATTACCTACCAATAATTTTGGCGCTGAGTCCATATCAGTTACTGAATTTTTTAAATTTGATATTATAGAATTTAACTTTTCAGAATAGGGTCTTGCGTTCTCAGCATTTTGTTGTGCTTTTCGAAGTTTAGCAGCAGCGACCATTTTCATAGCCTTAGTTATTTTTTGAGTGGATTTGACGCTACTAATTCTATTCCTTAAAAACTTTAAACTAGCCATTATTTTTCAAAACCTCTCTTAAATTCAGTAATAAATGTTTTTAACTTTACTTCATTAGACTCATCAATTTTTCCTGAGGATTTAATATTATTTAAAATATCAGGAGCCTCTGATTTTATTTTTGATAAAAGCTTATTTTCAAAAGATTTAATCTGATTAAGCTCAACATCGTCTAAAAAGCCCTTCACCCCTGAAAAAATTGACACGACCTGTTCCTCTACTTTTAAAGGTGAGTACTGATCTTGTTTTAACAATTCCGTTAATTTTGATCCACGATTTAATAATTTTTGAGTAGCAAGATCTAAGTCAGATCCAAACTGAGCAAATGCAGCCATTTCTCGATATTGTGCAAGTTCAAGTTTAATTGAGCCAGAAACTTGTTTCATTGCTTTAATCTGTGCTGCAGATCCAACCCTAGACACTGATATGCCGACATTTACAGCAGGTCTGACGCCCTTGTAAAAAAGTTCTGTTTCTAAAAATATTTGTCCATCAGTAATAGAAATAACATTTGTTGGAATATAAGCGGATACGTCACTGGCTTGTGTTTCAATTATTGGTAACGCTGTGAGAGATCCTCCGCCATATTTATCGTTCAATTTTGCAGCTCTTTCAAGCAATCTACTATGAAGATAAAAAACATCCCCCGGAAAGGCTTCTCGTCCTGGCGGTCTACGCAAAAGCAGTGACATCTGTCTATAAGCAACTGCCTGTTTGGACAAGTCATCATATACGATAAGGGCATGCATTCCATTATCTCTGAAATATTCTCCCATTGTACATCCTGTATATGGAGCTAAAAATTGTAATGGCGCTGGATCAGATGCTGTTGCCGCAACAACGATTGTGTATTCCATTGCTCCAGCCTCTTCTAATGTTTTTACAGATTTGAGCAACGCTTGATCTTTTTTGTCCAATAGCAACATAGATACAGTAAAGTTTTTTACTTTCATCATTAGATTTATTAATTTCTTTTTGATTAATAATTGTATCAATTGCAATTGCTGTTTTTCCAGTTTGTCTATCTCCAATAATTAACTCTCTCTGCCCTCTTCCAATAGGAATTAAACTATCAATGGCTTTTAATCCCGTTTGCATCGGTTCATTTACTGATTTTCTTGGAATAATACCTGGTGCTTTAATCTCAACTCTTTTTCTGTCTGCATTCTTATCAATTGGACCTTTGCCATCTATCGGATTGCCTAATCCATCAACTACTCGACCTAATAAAGATTTTCCAACCGCAACGTCAACAATTGAACCTGTTCGCTTAACTATATCGCCTTCTTTAATTTTTGAGTCATCTCCAAAAATAACCACTCCAACATTTTCAGTTTCAAGGTTTAAAGCCATTCCTTTTGTGCCTTCAGAGAATTGAACCATCTCTCCAGCTTGCACATTATCTAGTCCATAAACCCTGGCTATTCCATCGCCTACTGTTAAAACTTGACCAACTTCTGAAACCTCAACCTCAGTTCCAAAATTTTTGATTTGTTCTTTTAAGATATTAGTAATTTCAGAGGGATTAATTTTCATATTTATTTATTTAATAAATTATCTAGTCTTGTTTTAGCAGAAGTATCAATCATGGTACTCCCTATTTTAAGAATTGAGCCAACTAATAAAGAGGGGTCTACCAAAAAAGAAATGTTTATTTTTTTCTTTAAAATTTCGTCTAATTTTTTTGCTATATCTGCTTTCTCGCTATCCGATATTGCATGAGATAATTTAAGTGTAGCTAACATTTCTCCTCTTTCATTTAATAGTAAATCAAAAAAATTATTCACTATTTTCTCTAAAAAGGAGAATCTTCTATTTTTATTTAGAACTTTTAAAAATCTTGAGAATAAATCTGAAAAAGTAAAATGCTTAGTCAAAGCATCAATCACATTATTTATGACCGAGTATTTATGTGTTGGATTTTTAATAAATTTTTTTAGATCTGAGCTTTGATTTAATATTTCTTTCAACTTCAAAAAGTCTTTTTCAAGAAGATCTAAACTATTAGCTTCGTAAGCTAGTCTATATACTGCTTTGGCGTATCTTTGAGTTTCACTAAAAGTTTTCATAGATTTTTTTACTATTAACTTTAAAAGAAAAAATGTGACGTAACATGCGAAATTATACTAATCAAGTGTGATATTTTACATTTTTTATTATTTAAAGTTTATTGGATCAACATCTACAGTTAGTCCAATATTTTTTTAATTTTAATAGTTTTTAGCCAATCTTTCAAAAATTTTTGTGGGAATGCTTCTTGAGGATATTTTAATAATAACCTAGAACGATATTTTCCCTTTATAAGCGAAATAGAGGCACTTACAGGACCTAACAATAAAGCATCTTTCATTTTAGGAATTTGATTTTTTAAAATTCTTGCACACTCATCAACATCAAATCTGTTTTTTCCTGAAATAATAAAAGCAATAAGCTTTGTAAATGGAGGCAGGTTAGATCTTTCTCTAAATTTAATTTCATTTTCATAGAAAGCTAAAATATTCTTATCACTAATTGATTTTAATGTTTGATTTTCTGGTTCAAAAGTTTGAAGATAAACTGTTGAGTTTTTTACCTCTCTTCCAGCTCTACCACTAAGTTGATTCATTAATTGAAATGTTTTTTCTGAACTACGAATATCATTTCCTAAAAAACTCATATCAGAATTGACGATTACGATGCAATTTAGCTTTGGAAAATGAAACCCTTTAGAAATTAACTGAGTTCCTACGATAATATTGATTTTTCCATCTTGAATGCTCTCAAAAATATTTTTCGTAACATCGTCGTTGTGAATAAAGTCGCTAGAAAATAATTCAATTCTTTTATTAGGAAAAATTTCCTTAACTTCTTCGAATATTTTTTCAATACCTAAGCCATAAAAAGAAAATTTACAATTATTCTCGTCTTTACATTTTCTTTCTAAGGAAGCTTCATGATCGCAATAGTGACAAATTAATTTATTAGTTTCCTTGTGATAAATTAATGAAACTGAACAATAAGGGCAATTAAAGCGATATCCACACTTTGCACAAATAACAAATGTTGAATACCCCCGTCTATTTAAAAAAATAAAATTTGATTTCCTTTATCTAAAATATTTTTAAGTTCTGGTATAATATAAGGTGAAATGAATTTAGACTTAAGAGGAGGGTTTTTTTTAAATCTATAAATTTAACTTCCGGCAGTTGAGCATCGCCATATCTTTTATCTAAACTAATATAAGTAAATTTTTTATTAATTGTATTGTAGTAAGTCTCAAGGGAAGGTGTTGCCGATACTAGAATAACTGATATCTTTTTGATTGAGGCCATTAAGACAGCCATGTCTCTAGCATTATAAATTATTTGGTCTTCTTGTTTATAGGATTGGTCATGCTCTTCATCTATAATTATTAATCCTAATTTTTTAAAAGGAAGAAATAATGATGATCTAGCACCTAAAACTAAATTAATTTTGTGACTAACAATTCCACGCCAAATTAATCTTTTATTCTTTTCAGAAATATCTGAATGCCATAACGCTGGATAACTTCCAAAATACTCTTTAAATCTTTCTTTAATTTGATTAGTTAACGCAATCTCTGGAAGCAGCACTAAAACCTGATAACCTTTTTCTAGAAAATCTTGTATCTTTTGAAAATATATTAAAGTTTTACCAGAGCCTGTAATTCCGTGTAACAATACTGTTGAAAATTTATCGAAAGGGAGTTGATTATCTAAGATTTTAATCGCTTTCTTTTGACTATCATCAAATTTAATATTTTTTTTAATTTGTGTTCGTAAATTAATGCATCTTGTTTTTTTTATTCGATAACTCTTTAAAGGCTTTTTTAAAAATAAATAATTTTAATGTTATTCCAAGATCAACTAAATTATACCGAGAAAATTTTTCTAAAAAAATTAAAGTTTCTTTCGATAAAGATGCAAAATCAAATTTTTTTTAATATCTTTAATCTTAATTGAGCTCTTAATTGAACCACTTTTTCCCCAAACAACCCCTATAATATCTTTGTTTTGAAAAGGAACTAAAACAAAATCACCCACTTTAACATCAATATCTTTTGGTACATTATATGTGAAAGGATGATCAAATTTTAAAGGCAACAATACATCTAAAGTCATCAAAAAATTTTATTATTTGTTTATTTCTTACTATAAATTTTATAATCTAAATCCATGGAAATTTTTCTAGACTCATCTGATATTAAAGAAATTAGAGGATTAAACAAAGCTAATTTAATAGACGGGGTTACTACAAATCCTTCTCTACTAGCTAGTGCAAATACTAATTTTAAAATTTTATTAAAAGAAATTTGTCACGAAATAAAAGGTCCTGTAAGTGCCGAGGTAACTGCCCCAGATGTTCCTTCAATGCTAAAAGAGGCAGATGTCCTAAGAAAAATTGCAAAAAATATTGTAATCAAAGTTCCGTTAACTTGGAATGGTTTGCAGGCATGCAATATACTTTCATCAAAAAAATTAAAGTAAATGTCACTTTATGTTTTTCAGCCTCGCAGGCTTTACTAGCTGCGAAAGCTGGAGCAACTTATATTTCACCTTTTATTGGAAGATTGGATGATATCGGCGAAAATGGAATACAGCTTATAGAGGATATTAAAAAAATTTTTAACAATTATAAAAGTATAAAAACAAAAATTTTGTCAGCATCTATTAGATCTATTGAGCATTTTAATGCAGTCGCAGCTATTGGATCAGATGTTGCTACGGTTCCAGTTAAGATTTTCAAAGAACTTTATAAGCATCCCCTTACTGATAAAGGTGTTGATATTTTTACAGCCGATTGGAAAAAATCGGGAATGAAAATTTAATTTTAAAAATGTATTGCTCTTTTATCAACTGCTAAAGCAGCCTCTTTGATTGCTTCAGCCAAAGTAGGATGAGCGTGACATGTTCTTGCAATATCCTCTGAACTTGCACCAAACTCCATAGCCAAGCACATTTCTCCAATCATATTCCCAACATCAGGCCCGATCATATGTACACCTAAAACCCTATCTGTTTTTTCGTCAGATAAAATTTTAACAAATCCATCTCCTTCATCATTAACCTTTGCTCTAGCATTTGCTGCAAAAGGAAATTTACCGACCTTGTAAGATATTCTTTGCTCTTTTAATTGTTCTTCCGTTTTACCAACTGAAGCTACTTCTGGTGATGTATAAATAACACCTGGAATGACGTCATAATTTACATGTCCATATTTTCCACTAATTAGTTCAGCAACAGCAATTCCTTCTTCTTCGGCTTTGTGTGCTAGCATTGGACCGGCAATTACGTCTCCAATTGCAAAAATGTTATCTAAATTAGTTTTAAATTGATGATTTGTCTCAACTCTTCCTTTGGAGTCTAGTTTTACACCAATTTTTTCAAGATTTAATCCTGTAGTATTAGGTTTTCTTCCAACTGACATTAAAACAACGTCGCAATCAATGTCACTTTTATTTCCATTCTTTTCAACTGAAACGGTTGCTCCTTTTTTATTCTTCGTAACACCAATTACTTTTGTTGATAAATTAAATTGCATTCCTTGTTTTTGTAATATTTTTAAAAAAGCATCTGATACTTCTCTATCTATCCCTGGAGTTATATAATCTAAATACTCTACTACTTGTACTTCGGACCCTAATCTTAACCAAACAGAACCCATTTCTAAACCTATATAACCAGCTCCTATGACTACAAGTTTTTTAGGCACAGAACTTAAATTTAGTGCTCCTGTAGAAGATACGATTATTTTTTCATCAATTTCTATGTTGGGAAGAGAAACCGGTACAGAACCAGTTGCTATAATTGCATTTTTAAATTTAAAATTTTTTGATTATTTGAGTCATCAGTGACTGTTATTGTATTCTTATCTTTAAAGGTTCCAAAACCTTTGATGTAAGTAACTTTATTTTTTTAAATAAAAACTCTATTCCCTTTGTAAGTCCCTCTACACCTTTTGCTTTATGACCCATCATTTTCGAAAGATCTAAAGATGGTTCGTTAATATTAATTCCTATATTTTTAAATTCAGTCTTTGCCTTTTTATAAAGGTGGGAAGAATGCAATAAAGCTTTAGATGGTATACACCCAACATTAAGACAAGTACCACCAAGGGTCCCTCTTGACTCAATGCATGCAGTTTTTAATCCTAATTGAGCAGCCCTAATTGCTCCAACATAACCTCCTGGTCCACCCCCTATAACTAAAAAATCAAATTCTTCCATAAATTATAAATTTAAAAAAGTCTTCTTGGGTCTTCTAAATATTCTTTAACTCTAACTAAAAATGATACTGCATCTTTCCCATCAATAATTCTGTGATCATAAGATAAGGCTAAATACATAATTGGCCTAACTTCAACTTTTCCATCAACGACAACTGCTCGCTGCACTATATTGTGCATCCCTAACACTCCTGATTGCGGTGGATTTAATATTGGCGTTGATAACATGGATCCATAAATCCCGCCATTTGTAATTGTAAAAGTTCCACCTTGAAGTTCTTCTATAGATAATTGTCCTGTCTTTGCTTTTTCACCTAGGGCAATAATTTGTTTTTCAATATCCGCAAATGAAAGTTCATCTGCATCTCTAACTACCGGGACTACTAAACCTTTTTCTGTACCAACGGCAACTCCAATATTATAATAATTTTTATAAACAATTTCATCTTGCTGAATTTCTGCATTAATAATTGGAAAAGCTTTTAGGGCTTCCACACAGGATCTTACAAAAAATGACATAAATCCTAATTTTACTCCATATCTTTTTTGAAAACCCTCTTTATATTCAGCTCGCATTTCGATAATTCTAGACATATCAATCTCGTTAAATGTTGTGAGCATCGCTGCATTATCTTGAGCTTCTTTTAACCTTTTCGCGATAGTTAATCTTAAACGAGTCATCTTAACTCTCTCCTCGTCTCCTTTAGTTAGTCTGGCTGAAGATGGAGAAGAAGGTAAGCCCATAGACTCTAATAAATCACCTTTTAAAATTCTTCCGTCTCTTCCTGATCCACTGATCGTGCTAATATCAATTCTTTTTTCTTCAACTATTCTTTTTACAGCTGGCGATAATATTTCTTTTTTACTAATAGGAGCTTCTACTATTTTTGGCTTTACTGGTTGTGATACCTTAACGGTTTCTTTTTTTATAGCCCCAGCACTTCCTGCTCCAATAGAACCTAACACTGTTCCTACATTAACTGTGGTCCCTGCTTGAATTTTAATTTCAGACAAAATACCTGTTTCTGGAGATGGAACAGATACGCTAACTTTATCCGTTTCCAATTCAACAACTGGTTCGTCTGCTTTGACTGAGTCACCCACTTCTTTTAACCACTTTGAAACTGTAGCTTCAGTTACTGACTCTCCAAGCGTAGGTACTAATAAATCTTTTGCCATAATTCTATAAAAGTACTTTTGATATTATTTCGTCTTGCTGTTGTACATGCTTTTTTAGATACCCGGTAGCTGTTGAAGCTGACGGTTTTCTTCCAACATAATGAACTTTTTTAGATTTTGCACCAATCGAATTTAATGTCCAATTGATATATTTTTCCACAAAACTCCACGCCCCCATATTTTCAGGTTCTTCCTGACACCAAATAAATTCATCAGCATTTTTAAATCTTTTTAAAAAACTAGCTAATTTTTTTACTGGAAATGGATATAACTGCTCAATTCTTAATAATTGAACTTTAGAATTTCTTATAGTTTCTCTTTTTTCAGAAATATCAAAATAAATTTTTCCAGAACAAAGAACTACACGTTTAATTTCTTCATCTCTTACTAACTTAATTAAATTATACTCTGGAAAATCTGCATGATCTGGCAATATTCTATGAAAAGAATTTTCAGGTAAAAAATCCTCGATTTCAGAAACACATTTTTTGTGTCTTAATAATGATTTTGGAGAAAATACTATAAGTGGCTTTCTAAAAGTTCTATGAATTTGTCTTCTTAATAAATGAAAATAATTTGCTGGTGTAGTACAGTTAACGACTTGTAAATTTTCCTGTGCACAAGATTGTAAATATCTTTCAATACGCGCTGAGGAATGCTCTGGACCTTGGCCTTCATATCCATGGGGAAGAAGCATTACTAAACCACTTGCTCTAGTCCATTTTTTTTCACCCGATGTTATAAACTGATCAATAATAATTTGAGCACCATTTGCAAAATCACCAAATTGAGCTTCCCATAAAACTAATGTTTCTGGGGATGATAATGAATAGCCATATTCAAAGCCTAAAACACCAAACTCAGATAAAAAACTATCAATAATTTCAAATTGAGCTTGTTTTGTACTAATATTCTTTAAAGGATAATATTTTTCTCCAGTCTCTTGATCTAGGACACTAGCATGTCTTTGACTAAAGGTTCCTCGCGATGAATCTTGTCCTACAAATCTTACTGGATGCCCTTCAAGTAATAACGTTGCGAAAGCTAAACTTTCAGCAGTTGCCCAATCAAAGCCTTTGCCAGTTTCAAACATTTTTTTCTTTGCCTCAAAAAGTCTTTTGATTGTAGAATGAAAATTTAAATTTTCTGGAAGTTTACAAATTTTTTCTCCTGCCTCATGAATTAAATCTAAATCAACGCCTGTCACCCCTCTACGATCAGAACCAATTTCAGTTGTGAACTTAGACCAGCTTCCTGTGAACCAATCTACTTGGTTTGGAATGTAATTCTTTGATGTCTCAAATTCTGTATCAAGAAATTTCTTAAAATTATCTTTTTCTTGTTGGAAATCCTCATTTCGTAAAACGCCTTCTTGAATAAGTTGATTTCCATAAATTACTAATGTTGATGGCTGATTTCTAATTTTTTTATACATCATAGGCTGAGTAAAAGAAGGTTCGTCTCCTTCATTATGTCCAAATCTTCGGTAACAAATAATATCTATAACAACGTCTCTTTTAAATTTTTGTCTATATTCTGTTGCAATTCTTGCGCAATAAACAACAGATTCTGGATCATCCCCATTTACATGAAATATTGGAGCCTGAACCATCTTGGCTACCTCAGACGGATAAGGTGAAGATCTTGCATAGGAAGGACTAGTTGTAAAACCAATTTGGTTATTAACAATTATATGAATTGTTCCGCCTGTGTTATGTCCCTTTAAACCAGACATGGCAAAACATTCAGCAACGATGCCTTGTCCAGCAAATGATGCATCACCATGTAGAAGAATTGGAATGACTTTTATTCTTTCTGGATCGTTATGGAAAAACTGTTTAGCTCTGGCTTGCCCTAATACTACAGGATTTACAGCCTCTAAATGAGATGGATTTGCAGTTAAACTTACATGAACATTGTTGCCATTAAAATCTCTATCTGCTGATGCACCTAAATGGTACTTAACATCTCCAGAAACACCTGCTGTATCAGGACCTGGATCTCCAGAAAATTCTTTAAATATTTTCTTAAAAGGTTTTTGAATAACGTTCGCAAGAATATTTAATCTGCCTCTATGTGGCATTCCAATCTTAATTTCTTTTACCCCGAAATTTCCTCCAACTTTTATTATTTGTTCAAGGGCTGGAATTAAGGATTCACAACCATCTAAGCCAAATCTTTTCGTTCCAACAAATTTAGTATGACAATAACTCTCAAATCCTTCTGCCTCTACTAATTTTTTAAAGATTGCCTTTTTTCCTTCTAAAGTAAAATTTGCTTCTTTGCCTTTGCCTTCAATTCTTTCTTGGATCCAACTTTTTTCCTCTGGATCAGACATATGCATAAATTCTATACCAATCTTTGCGCAATAAGTTTTTAATAAGATTTCTAAAATTTCATTAACAGTTGCGTATTCAAGTCCGAGAACCTTATCTAAAAATATTTTTCTATTTCTATCCTCTTTTTTAAAACCATAAGTCTCTGGATTTAACTCAGGATGATAATTCTTTTCTTGTAATTGCAGTGGATCTAAATCGGCAATTAAATGTCCTCTAATTCTATATGCTCTAATCATCATGATAGCTCGTATAGAATCGATGGTAGATCTTTCTACATTTAATCTTTCATCATTTGATAAGGTCTTATTTTTTCTATTATTTTTCTTTTATAGAATTCCCGTTTAAATTTTTAGGAAGGTACTTTTCATAGATATCTAAATCTCCATTGGAAATATGTTTAATATTAGAGGGCGCCCAACTAGGACCTTGATTTTCTATAATGTCATTTTTTTGATCACCAAGACCATCAAAAAATTGTCTCCAACTATCTGGAATACTTGAAGGATTTTCTACATATTGAGCATATAGCTTTTCAATATAAGACGAATTAGTTCCTGATAAAAAAGATGTTTTTTGAAAAATTATATTATTTTCTTGTGATGACATATGATTTTATAATTTTAATAAAATATTAAGTCTTAAGTTTGTCAAATAAAGTTTTTCCAATATCAGCTGGAGAATTTGCAATTATTATACCGCAAGATTTCATTATTTCTATCTTGTCTTTAGCAAGTCCCTTTCCTCCAGAAATAATAGCTCCTGCATGTCCCATTCTTCTTCCTGGGGGTGCAGTTACACCGGCGATAAATCCAACTATTGGTTTTTTAATTTTTGAAGATTTAATAAATTCAGCTCCTTCTTCCTCAGCACTACCGCCAATTTCTCCTATCATGATGATTGATTTAGTTTCATCGTCTTTTAAAAATAAATCTAAACAATCAACAAAATTGGTTCCATTGATGGGATCCCCACCAATTCCAATACAAGTAGATTGTCCTAAACCTAATACTGTAGTTTGAGCGACAGCTTCATAGGTTAATGTTCCTGATCTTGATACAATTCCGACGGACCCTTTTTTATGTATGTGCCCTGGCATGATTCCAATCTTACATTCATCCGGTGTAATAATTCCTGGACAGTTTGGTCCTATTAATCTGCTTTTTGATTTAATTAATTTTTCTTTAACTCTCACCATATCTAAAACCGGTATACCTTCTGTAATGCAAACAATTAGTGGAATTTCACTATCTAATGCTTCAATAATAGCTGCCGCTGCATAAGGAGCTGGAACATAAATCATAGTTGCATCAGGCTTTACTTTGTCGACTGCCTCAGCAACTGTATTAAAGACTGGAAGACCTAAATGAGTTTGTCCGCCTTTATTAGGTGTAATGCCTCCAACTAAATTTGTTCCATAGGCAAGCGCTTGCTCTGAATGAAATGTTCCATGTTTTCCTGTAAAACCCTGACAAATAACTTTTGTTTTTTATTTACTAAAACGGACATATTATGTTGTTGCCTGTACAATTTTTTTTGCAGCATCGGATAAATTGTCAGCAGAAATAATTGTTAGTCCTGATTTTTTTAAAATCTCCTTGCCTTCATCAACTTTTGTTCCTGCTAATCTAACTACCAGTGGAACTTTAAGATCAACTTCTTTTGCAGCTTCAATAACACCTTGTGCAATAATATCACACCGCATAATTCCACCAAAAATATTTACTAAAATACCTTTAACATTTTTATCAGATAAAATTATTTTAAATGCTGCAGAAACTTTTTCTTTTGTTGCTCCACCACCTACATCTAAAAAATTTGCAGGCTCTGATCCATAAAGTTTTATGATGTCCATAGTTGCCATTGCAAGGCCAGCACCATTCACCATACAACCAATTTTTCCATCCAATTTAATGTAAGCTAATTCATGTTTACTAGCCTCAATCTCCATTGGATCTTCTTCATTCAAATCTCTAAGTTCTTTAATTTCTGGATGTTTGAAAAGCGCATTATCATCAAAGCTTATTTTTGCATCCAAACATTTAACTTGATCTTTCGTTGTAAGAATTAATGGATTAATTTCAATTAAACTTGCATCAGTGTTTACTAAGGTATCGTATAAAGCTTGGGCAACTTTTTTTGCTTGATTTTTTTGCTCACCACTCAAATTATAGGGCTTTACAATTGACTCTAGATCCTCCTCTTTCAACTTTGCTGATAATGAAACTCGTGTTGTAATTATTTTTTCAGGAGTTTTATCTGCAACTTCCTCAACATCCATTCCACCCTCAGCACTGGAAATAAAAGCAATTTTTGAAGATGCTCTATCTACTAAACATGATAGGTAAAATTCTTTTTTAATATCTGAAGCTTCCTCTATATATAATCTCTTAACTTCTCTTCCTTGTGGTCCAGTTTGATGAGTTACAAGAACTTTTCCCAGTAAATCTTTACATTTTTGCCTTAATTCATCGATATTTTTGACTAATTTTACCCCTCCAGCCTTTCCTCTTCCTCCTGCATGTATTTGAGCTTTTACTACATACATTTTGCCAGTTAACTGTTTAATTTTTTCATCGATTTCGTTTAAATTAAAAATAATAATGCCTTTTGAAACTGGGGCGCCAAATTTTTTTATTAAGTCTTTTGCTTGGTGCTCGTGAATATTCATTAAAAATTAATACTTTGGCTTGATAGTTTTAATTTTAGCAACCTCTGGATCAAGCTTGAAAAGATCTTGAGTTAACTTTTTAACGGAATCAACAGATTTTAAAAACATCTCTTTTTCTTCTGGATTAAATTTAATCTCAATAACTTTTTCAACGCCTTTTGCACCAATTATAACCGGCACTCCAACATAAAGATCATCAACTCCATACTCGCCGTCTAAATAAACAGCACATGGCAAAATTTTCTTTTTATCTTTTAAATATGCCTCTGCCATTTCAATCGCAGAACTTGCTGGGGCGTAATAAGCAGAACCTGTTTTTAATAATTTTACTATTTCGGCTCCTCCATCACGAGTTCTTTGTATAATTTTGTCTATTCTTTCTTTAGTAGACCATTTCATATCTATTAGATCTGGAATTGGTATTCCTGCAACTGTTGAGTATCTAGCAAGGGGAACCATTGTATCTCCATGGCCTCCTAAAACAAAAGCAGTTACATCCTCAATAGAAACTTTGAACTCTTCTGATAAAAATAATCTAAAACGAGAAGAGTCTAGTATCCCAGCCATTCCAACAACTCTTTCAGCAGGTAAACCAGAATATCTTTGTAATGCTAAAACCATAACATCCAATGGATTAGTAATACAAATTACAAATGCTTTTGGAGAATATTTTTTAATTCCTTCACCTACTTGTTTCATTACTTTTGAATTAATTCCTAAAAGATCATCTCTGCTCATTCCTTCTTTTCTTGGAACGCCAGCAGTTACGATAATTACATCTGAATTTTCAATATCAGCATAACTTGTTGTTCCTTTAAGACCTGCATTAAAACGCTCAACAGCTCCTGATTGAGCAATGTCTAGGGATTTTCCTTCTGGCAAACCCGCTGCAATATCAAAAATAACCACGTCTCCTAATTCTTTTAAAGATACTAAGTGAGCTAAAGTTCCACCAATTTGTCCTGATCCTATAAGTGATATTTTTTTTCTCATATTATTAATTCATTGTTGGCATAGTAAAATTTGAAGTCGCCTTTATACCAGAAGGCCATCTTGAAGTGATAGTTTTTAATTTAGTATAAAATCTAACTCCTTCCATGCCATGAACGTGTTGATCACCAAACAAAGACCTTTTCCAACCACCAAAACTGTGGAAAGCCATTGGTACGGGTATTGGAATATTTATACCAACCATTCCAACTTTTATGTGACTTGAAAATGTTCTTGCACTGTCACCATCTCTAGTAAAAATACTCACACCATTACCAAATTCATGTCTATTAATTAAATCTGCCGCTTCATTAAAATTTTTTGCTCTTACAACAGAAAGAACGGGTCCAAATATTTCTTCTTTATAAATTCTCATATTTTCTTTTACATGATCAAATAAGCAGCCTCCTAAATAAAAACCTTTTTCATATCCTTGTGGCTTTTTAAATTTTCTTCCGTCCACTACTAATTTTGCGCCTTCTTTGACTCCTAAGTCAATGTAACTGGTAACTTTTTCTAAGTGTTGAGCGGTAACTAATGGTCCCATATCTACTCCCTTATCAAGTCCAGGTCCTATTCTTAAATTATTTACTTCTTTCGTAAGTTTACTTACTAATTCATCTGCAATATTTCCAACAGCAACTGCCACTGATTGCGCCATACATCTTTCACCTGCTGAACCATATGCAGCACCCATAAGTCCTGCAACAGCCTGATCTAAGTCTGCATCTGGCATTACTACACAGTGATTTTTAGCTCCTCCTAATGCCTGAACTCTTTTTTCAAATTTTGCTGCATTTTCGTAAATATATTTAGCTATAGGAGTTGAGCCTACAAAACTAATTGCACTAACATTTGGATTTGAAAGTAAAGCATCTACGGACTCTTTGTCTCCATTTACAACATTAAAAACTCCATCTGGTAATCCTGCTTCTTTTAATAATTCTGCTAATCTTAGGGGACAACTTGGATCTTTTTCGGAAGGTTTTAAAATAAAAGTATTTCCGCAGGCTATAGCTAATGGAAACATCCACATTGGAACCATTGCCGGAAAGTTAAAAGGTGTAATTCCAGCACAAACTCCTAAAGGTTGTCTTATGGACCAACTATCAACATTAGTTCCAACATTTTCTGTAAATTCCCCTTTTAATAAATGTGGTATTCCACAAGCAAACTCCACAACTTCTAAACCTCTTGTTAACGATCCTCTTGCATCATCATAAACTTTGCCGTGCTCTGAAACGATTATTTTTGTTAACTCGTCTGAATTTTTTTCAATTAATTCTTTAAACTTAAATAAGACTCTTGCTCTTTGTAATGGGGGAACTTGTGACCATGTCACAAATGCTTTAGTTGCAATCGCAACTACATCATCAACATCTTTTTTTGATGCTAAATTTACTTTAGCTGAAACTTCCCCTGTTGCTGGATTAAAAACTTCAGAGGTTTTTTTTGAGGAGCCAGAAAATGATTTACCGTTAACAAAGTGTTCTATAATTTTCATTTGAATTAATGAGAAAATATAAGGATAAAATTAAGCTGTCAAATAATGAAGTAAAAAAATTATAGATCTTTACTGTGCTGGACTAACATTTTTTTTATGGATCCAATTGCTTTTGCTGGATTCAATCCCTTCGGACATGCGTTAGTACAGTTCATAATTGTATGACATCTAAAGAGTTTGAGTTCATCTGCAACTTTCTTTAATCTTTTAACTCTCTCTTGATCTCTACTATCAATAATCCATCGGTAAGCTTGTAGCAAAACAGCTGGCCCTAAATATTTCTCACCATTCCACCAATAACTAGGACACGATGTTGAGCAGCATGCGCACATGATACATTCATAAAGTCCGTCTAATTTTTCTCTATCTGGTTTTGATTGATATATTTCTTTCACACTTCCATTGCTTTTATTTTCAACTTGCAGCCAAGGTTCAATAGATTGATATTGTTTATAAAGTTGATTTAAATTTGGAACCAAGTCTTTAATCACCGGCATGTGAGGAAGAGGGTAAACTTTTATTTCATCTTTAATATCTATTGCTGATTTTGTGCAGGCAAGGCCGTTAACTCCATCTATATTCATGGCACAAGAACCGCAAACTCCTTCTCTGCATGATCTTCTAAAAGTTAATGTCGTATCAATTTCATTTTTAATCTTAATGAGAGCATCAAGAACCATTGGGCCACATTCATCCATATTAACTTCATAAGTATCTAGCCTTGGATTTTCTTTTGTCTCAGGATCCCATCGGTAAACTTTAATTTTTTTAAATTTTTTCCATTAGTTTTGTCTTTAAAATATTTTCCCTCAACAATTTTGGAGTCTTTAGGTAAAGCGAACTGAACCATCTAATATACTCTCGCTTTCGGCGGAAAATACTGCACTTCATTGGATAGAGTAAAGTTATGAACATTTCTATAATCTATTTTTACCTTTTCACCGTCTTGCCAAGCAAGCGTATGTTTCATCCAATTATCATCATCTCTATCTTTGAAATCTTCCCTAGAGTGCGCGCCTCTACTTTCTTTCCTATTTTCAGCAGAAGCCATTGTAACCATTGACTGTCTTATTAAATTATCAAACTCCAATGTTTCGATTAAGTCTGTATTAAAAATTAAAGACTTATCTGAAACTGAAATATCATCTATTCCATTCCATGGTTTTCTAATTTCTTCCATTCCTTCTTTTAAAATTTTAGCATCTCTAAAAACTGCACAATTTTTTTGCATTGTTCTTTGCATTTTATCTCTAAGCACAGAAGTTGGTGTCCCGCCATTTGAATTTCTTAATTTATCAAATCTTGAAATTGATTTTTGCGTTTCGCTTTCAGGAATTGTTTCATGTTTTGAATTTGGTTTTACTATTGTTGCTGCTCTCATGGCAGCAGCTCTACCAAATACAACAAGGTCAATTAATGAATTAGATCCTAGTCTATTTGCGCCATGCACGGAAACACAGGCCGCTTCACCCACTGCCATTAAACCTGGTACAATAATATCTTTACCATTTTCGGTTTTTGATACTACTTCACCATAATAATTCGTAGGAATTCCTCCCATATTATAATGAACTGTAGGTACAACTGGTATAGGTTCTTTTGTTACATCTACGCCGGCAAAAATTTTTGCGGACTCGGAAATTCCAGGTAGTCTTTCGTGTAAAACTTTTGGATCTAAATGATTTAAATGAAGATAAATATGATCTTTATTTTTACCAACTCCTCGACCTTCGTTAATTTCAATTGTCATGGATCTTGAAACAACATCTCTTGATGCAAGATCTTTTGCTGAAGGAGCATATCTTTCCATAAATCGTTCCCCCTCAGAATTAGCTAAAAATCCACCCTCTCCTCTAGAGCCTTCAGTAATTAAACATCCGGCACCATAAATTCCTGTTGGATGAAATTGAATAAATTCCATATCTTGTAATGGTAAACCCGCTCTTAAAACCATTGCATTTCCATCTCCTGTACAAGTGTGTGCAGAAGTTGCTGAAAAGTATGCTCTTCCATAACCACCCGTTGCAAGAATTGTCATATTGGCTCTAAAACGGTGAATGGTACCGTCTTGTAAATTCCAAGCTGTTACTCCGTGACACTTTCCATTATGCATTAATAAATCTAATGCAAAATATTCTATAAAAAATTCAGTATTTTTTTTAAGCGCCTGCCCATAAAGCGTGTGAAGGATTGCATGTCCCGTTCTATCAGCAGCTGCACAAGTTCTTTGAGCAATACCGTTTCCATAATTTGCGGTCATTCCACCAAATGGTCTTTGATAAATTTTTCCCTCTTCCGTTCTACTAAAAGGAACACCATATTTTTCAAGTTCAATTACTGCTCTTGGGGCTTCTTTACATAAATATTCAATAGCATCTTGATCACCTAACCAATCCGCTCCTTTTACCGTATCATACATATGCCAACGCCAATCGTCCTCTGACATATTTCCTAATGCAGCAGAAATTCCACCTTGTGCAGCAGCAGTATGACTTCTTGTTGGAAATACTTTTGAAATACATGCTGTTTTAAGCCCAGCTTCAGCTAAACCTACAGCAGCTCTTAATCCAGAGCCACCAGCTCCCACAACAATAACGTCATATTCATGATCAATAATTGAATAAGTGCTCATAAAATAATTATTGTTAATGATACTATGCCAACAAGCGGAAGTATAGCTGAGGTTAACATTATAATTCTATTTAAAATATTCTTCATATTTTCTTGCTGAATATAATCTTCAATAATTTCACCTAAGCCTAATTTTAAATGAGTGCCTGCAAATATTAAAAATAAAGTAAATATAACTATCGACAAATAACTATCAAAAAAATCCAATGCTCCGGTATAATCTTGATTAACTAAATCCACTAAAGAATATAATAAAAATAATAATAAAGGGATTAATACAATTGCACTAACTCTTTGTATTAACCATTTATTTAGAGCATGATTTTTCATTATATAATCCAAATAAAAAATGTTGTTAGAATAGATAAAAACAAAACAACTACTCCAGAAAGATTTGCAATTTTAATTTCATAACCATAGCCAAAATCCCAAGCAAGATGTCTAATGCCGTTCAACATGTGATAAACAAATGACCAGGTAAATCCAACTAGAATAAATTTTCCAACTAAGCTTTTTAAAAATTTTTGATAAAAATTATAATATTCAGGTCCTGTTGCTAAAAACAAAACCCACAAAACAATTAAAAAAAAACCGCCAACGTTAAATACACCTGTCATCCTATGTGTAATTGATAATAAAGAAGAAAACTGCCACTTATAAATCTGTAAATGAGGGGACAACGGACTAGAGTTTTTTTCCATAAAAAATATTTAATTATTTTTTATATACTTTTTAACTAAAACCTCCGCTATTTGCACTCCATTAAAGGCCGCACCTTTTAATAAATTATCTGAAACAATCCATAAATTAATCGCATTTCTAGTAGGGTCCTTTCTGATTCTAGAAATATAAGTTAAAAAACTACCAGCACACTCTATTGGGGTTGCATAGCCACCATTTTTTTGCTCGTCAATTACTTTACAGCCAGGAGCTTTTGATAAAATGGATCTGATTTGCTTTATATTAAATCTTTTTTTAGCTCAATATTTACGGACTCAGAATGTGAAATAAGTACAGGAACACGAACACAAGTTGCTGTTACTTTAATATTTTTATCTAATATCTTTTTAGTTTCATTTTCCATTTTCCACTCTTCTTTTGTAGAGCCATCTTTCATAAAAACATCAATATGAGGAATAACATTAAATGCTATTTGTTTTGTAAATTTTATAAGCTTAATTTTTTTCTTAGCTAGATAGTCTTTTGTTTGAGAAATAAGCTCATCCATTGTAGCTTTTCCTGCTCCAGATACAGACTGATAAGTTGAAGTAACAACTCGAGTTACTTTAAATTTGTCATGAAGAGGCTTGAGAGCTAAGACAAGTTGCGTTGTAGAACAATTTGGATTTGAAATAATATTTTTTTTTTATAATTTTTAAGTGCATATTCGTTAACCTCTGGAATTACCAAAGGAATATCTTTTAACATTCTAAATTGTTTAGAATGTTCAATTACCGTAGAGTATTTTGCAATTTTTGGGGCTAAAATTTTTGCAAGCTTTGATCCTGCACAAAAAAAGTAATATGAGCTTTTTTGAAATCGAAATTATCTAAATTTTCAACTCTAATTTTTTTATTTCTAAATTTTATAAAACTGCCAGCACTTCGTTTAGATGATAACAAATATAAATTATTAACTGGAAATTTTCTTCTTTCTAAAACTTCAACAGTTTTTCTTCCAACGTTACCTGTGCTTCCCACTATCGCTATATTAATTTTCATCTATTTTAATTTGGTAATTACCAAATCTCCCATTTGAGAAGTTGAAACTTTATTTTTGCCTGATTCCATAATATCTGCTGTTCGATATCCATCGCTAAGAACATCTTTGACAGCCTTATCAAGCATGTCAGCATCTTTATCCATATTAAATGAATAACGTAGTGCCATAGAAAAACTTAATATTGAAGCGAGTGGGTTTGCAATATTTTTACCTGCAATATCAGGCGCTGAACCGTGGCAAGGTTCATACATTGATTTAAATTTTCCATCTTTATTTTTACTACTTAATGAGGCTGAAGGTAGCATTCCAAGTGAACCTGTTAGCATTCCAGCTTCATCTGAAAGCATATCCCCAAATAAATTATCAGTTACAATCACATCAAATTGCTTAGGATTTCTAACTAATTGCATGGCACAATTGTCCGCTAGCATGTGACTTAGTTCAACATCTTTAAATTCTTTCTTGTGTAATTCTTCTACTTCTTCTCTCCATAACAAACCTGCCTCCATAACATTAGATTTTTCACATGAAGTAACTTTATTATTTCTTTTTCTTGCAAGTTCAAAAGCAACTCTTGCAACTCTTTGGATTTCACTTGTTGTGTAAGTATGAGTATTTATTCCTTTTTTCTCCCCATTTGCTAATTTTTCAACTCCTCTTGGACTTCCAAAATAAATTCCTCCTGTAAGTTCACGCACAATCATAATGTCTAGATCAGAAACAACTTCTGGCTTTAAAGTAGATGCATTAGCAAGCTCTTTAAAACAAATTGCAGGTCTTAAATTTGCAAATAATTCCAAATCTTTTCTAAGTCTTAATAAAGCTCGCTCAGGTTTTTTTGAAAATTCTAATTTATCCCACTTTGGTCCCCCGACAGCTCCTAATAAAACTGCATCACTCTCCAATGCTATTTTAACTACTTTGTCAGTAATTGGCTCACCATATTTATCAAAAGAAATTCCTCCAGCTAACTCTTCTGTAATATCAAAATCAGCAGATTTATTTTTATTAAACCAAACAATAATTTTTTAACTTCATTCATTACCTCCGGTCCAATTCCATCACCTGCAAGGATAAGAAGTTTTTTTTTCATTAATATAACCAAGGAGTTAGATTTTTTTTTCTTTGCTCAAAACTTTCAATTTTAGAATCTTTTTTTAAAGTAAGGGCAATATCATCGTAACCATTTAACAAACATTCTTTTCTAAATGACTCAATTTCAAAATCAAAAGGTCTATTATCTCCTTTATGAATTTTTTGATCAATTAAATCTATTTCTATTTCTTTATTTTTTCTTGCAGCCTCAGATAATTCTTTAACTTGGTTTTCAGGAAGAATAATTGGCAAAATTCCATTTTTAAAACAGTTATTGTAAAAAATATCTGCAAAACTTTCTGCAATAATACATCGAATACCAAAATCTAATAATGCCCATGGAGCATGCTCTCTTGATGAACCGCAACCAAAATTTTTTCCTGAAATTAAAATTTTTGCTTTATTAAAAGGTGTATTATTTAATATAAAGTTTTTAATTACATTTCCTTTTTCATCATAACGCATCTCGTAAAATAAAGCAGAGCCAAGACCTGTTCTTTTAATCGTTTTTAAAAATTGTTTTGGAATAATCATGTCCGTATCAATGTTTGAAATTTGAAGATCGGCTGCAATACTTTTAAGTTTAGTAAATTTTTCCATTAAATAATTTTTCTGATATCTACGAATTTACCTTCAATTGCAGCTGCGGCTGCCATCACTGGACTAACTAAATGTGTTCTTCCGCCTCGTCCTTGTCTTCCTTCAAAATTTCTATTTGAAGTCGAAGCACATCTTTCTTTTGGTTTTAATTGATCTGGATTCATACCAAGACACATTGAACATCCAGGCTCTCTCCAATCAAATCCTGAATCTTTAAATATTTTATCTAAACCCTCTTTTTCAGCTTGCAGTTTAACAAGTCCAGAACCTGGGACAACAATTGCATCAACACTTTTATTTACTTTTTTCCTTTAACTATTTTTGCAACTTCTCTTAAATCTTCAATTCTTCCATTGGTACAAGAGCCAATAAAAACCTTATCAATTTTAATATCTTGAATAGCGGTATTAGGTTCTAAGCCCATATAATCTAACGATCTTAGTATGGATTTTTTTCTATCCTCATTTTTTTCTAAATTAGGATCAGGAACTTTTCCATTAATAGATGCTATGTCTTGAGGGCTTGTTCCCCAAGTAACTGTTGGTTCAATATCTTTTCCTTGTAAATAAAGTTCTCTGTCAAATTTTGCATCTTTGTCTGTATATAAATTACTCCAATATTTAAGGGCTTTTTCCCAATTTTCTCCCTTTGGGGCTAAAGGTCTTCCTTTAATATAATCAAAAGTTTTTTGATCTGGTGTAACAAGTCCAGCTCGAGCACCTGCCTCAATACTCATATTACAAACAGTCATTCTCTCTTCCATAGAAAAATTTCTAAAAACTTCTCCACAGTATTCAATAACATAACCGGTTCCACCTGCTGTTCCAATATTTCCAATAATAGATAAGATTACATCTTTAGCAGTAACTCCTAATGGCAATTTTCCATCAACACTAATTTTAAAATTTTTTGCTCTACTTTGAATTAAAGTTTGTGTGGCAAGAACATGCTCTACTTCTGAAGTTCCAATTCCAAAAGCTAATGCACCAAAGGCACCGTGAGTTGAAGTATGACTATCGCCACAAACGATCGTCATTCCTGGTTGTGTAAATCCTTGTTCAGGACCAATGACGTGAACAATTCCTTGTCTTTTGTCTGTTAAGCCAAAAAATTCTATACCAAAATCTTTACAATTTTTAGAAAGAGTCTCAACTTGAATTGCAGATTCTTTATCAGCAATTCCTTTTGATCTATCAGTTGTCGGAACGTTATGATCAACAACAGCTAATGTTGAGCCAGGTAATTTTACTTTTCTTTTAGATAAACGTAATCCTTCAAAAGCTTGTGGACTTGTGACCTCATGAACTAAATGTCGATCAATATATAAAAGTGACGTTCCGTCATTTTGTTCGTCAACTAAATGACTTTCCCATATTTTGTCGTAAAGTGTCTTTGCCATTAAATAAAAACTAGTATTACTTCTTTTTATTCTGAGCTTCTGTCTTTGGCGCTGAAGCTTTTTCCGTATTTTTTGGAGCCTGCTCAGCAGCTAAATCTGCTTGGGCTTCAATATTTTGGACTGCCTCTTTTTTTGGTAAAGGTTGAATAATATCTACGCCTATTTTCTTTCTAATTTTTTCAGTAATTCTAGCTGATTTACCAGTTCTTTCTCTTAAGTAATAAAGTTTTGCTCGTCTTACTTTTCCACTTCTTACAACTTCAACAGACTCCACGTTTGGACTGTGAACTGGAAATAATCTTTCAACACCCTCTCCAAAAGAAATTTTTCTAACTGTAAAAGTAGAATTAATTCCTCGATTTTTTTTAGCAATACAAACCCCTTCGTAAGCTTGTATTCTTTGTCTTTTTCCTTCAATAATTCGAACGTTTACTTTTAAAGTATCTCCTGGAGAAAATTCTGGTAACTTTTTTTCACCGATTTTCTTGATATGAAGTTTATCTAATTCGTCTATTCTCATTGTAGAAATTTGCATTAAAATTTTGTTATTTATGATATTTTTCCCATAAATCTTGTCTCTGGCGACGTGTTATATCCTCGGATTGTGCTAAGCGCCAGTCCTTAATTTTAGCATGATTTCCAGACAAAAGTACTTCCGGAACAGCTCTACCTTTCCACTCTTGAGGTTTTGTATATTGAGGATATTCCAATAAATTATTTTCAAAACTCTCTTCATTTAAAGAAGAAGAATTACCAAGAACTCCTGGTAATAATCTAATTATAGAGTCTAAAAAAACAAATGCTGCTGTTTCACCTCCAGATAAAATAAAATCTCCGATACTTATTTCTCTGATTTTTCTTTCTTCTATAACTCTCTGATCAATTCCTTCAAAGTGTCCACAAATAAGATCTACTCCATTTTTTTGTGATAATTGCTTTGCAACTTTTTGTGTTAATAATTCACCTCTAGGACTTAGATAAATAAGTTCATTGTTAGAATTTTTAATATTTTTATCCAAACAATTATCTATTACGTCCGCACGCATCACCATTCCACTTCCTCCGCCAAAAGGAGTATCATCTACGCTTCCATGTTTATCTAAAGCATAGTCTCTGATGTTAATGATATCGAGAGACCAAATTTTATTTTCCCTAGCTTTTTTATAAAGCCCGATATCTAAAATCCCTGGAAAAAATTCAGGATATAGAGTGAATATTTTTGCAGACCACATAATAGTTAATTAACTTTTGGTGCCTCCGCTTCTGGTGCTTTTTCTTCAGCCTTTGGAGCTTCTACAGGAGCTGGTTCAGCTGCTGGAGCCGCTACCGCTTCTGCTGCTGGGGCTGCTGCTGGTGCTTCTTTTGGAGCTTGTGCAGCTTTTAATTTTTCTTGTGCTTTCTTTTTAGGTAAACCTTTAATTGGATTATTTCTTTTTTCAGGAACTGGAGCAAGATTTGCAGCACCCAAAAATTTTGCAACTCTTAGCGTTGGTTGAGCTCCCATTTTAATCCAGTGAGTTATTCTTTCTGCCTCTAAGCTTAATCTTTCTGGTTTACTTTTTGGTAATAACGGATTGAAATATCCAAGTTTTTCAATAAATTTTCCATCTCTTGGATTTCTAGAATCTGCAACTACGATTTGATAAAAGGGTCTTTTTTTGTTCCCCCTCTAGATAGTCTTATTTTTAACATTTATTTTCCTTTCTATTTTAGATTATTAAATAACTCTGGAGGCATTCCATCTAAACCACCAAAATTTCTTCCACCACCTTGAGACATTCTTTTCATCATTCCTGTCATCATTTTATGCTGTTTTAGAAGCTTGTTTACAAAAGCAATGTCCGTGCCCGAACCATTCGCTATTCTTTTTTTCTAGATCCATCAATAATCTTAGGGTTATCTCTTTCTTTAGGAGTCATTGATAAAATAGTTGCTTCTTGCTTTCCAAGAAGACCTTCATCAATATTAGCCTCATCGATTTGTTTTTTAATTTTTGAAATACCAGGAATCATTCCTAAAACTTTTCCCATACCACCAATTTTTTTCATTTGCCTAATCTGTTTTAAATAATCATTAAAAGTAAATTGCCCTTTTTTAAAATTCTCCTCTAACTCCTCTACTTCTTCTTTTTTTAGATTTTCAGATACTTTTTCAACAAGAGAAACCACATCTCCCATTCCTAAAATTCTATTTGCAATTCTTTCTGGATGAAATATTTCAAAATCATCAATTTTTTCACCAACAGCTAAAAATTTAATAGGGCAATTTGCAACAGACTTCATGCTAAGAGCGGCTCCGCCTTTTCCATCCCCATCTATTCTTGTTAATATTATTCCTGTCAAATCTACTGTTTTTTTAAATTCACTTGCTATATTTACAGCATCTTGTCCCGTTAAAGAGTCGGCTACTAGAAAAGTCTCAATGGGCTTAATTATATTTTTAAGATTATTTAATTCACTCATCATGACGCTATCAATTTGTGTTCGTCCTGCCGTATCAAAGATAATGACATCTGATCCCGATAAAGAAGCAGCCGCTAAAGTTCTTTGGGTAATTTCTATAGGGAGTTGTCCTTCTATAATTGGAATAGTTTGAATGTTATTTTGACTACCAAGTAACTCTAATTGTTTTTGAGCTGCTGGACGATAAACGTCTAAGCTTGATAACATTACTTTTTTATTAAAATTCTTTTCAATAAACTTTGCAATTTTTGCTGATGTTGTTGTTTTTCCTGAACCCTGCAAACCTACAACTAATATTTTTGCAGGTGGAACTGTATTAAGATTAATTTCTGATTTTTCACTTCCTAAAATTTTAACAAGCTCATCATATACAATTTTAACAAGTAATTGTCCTGGTGTTATAGATTTAAGAACTTCCTGGCCAAGAGCTTTTGGTTTAACATTTGCAATAAATTCTTTTGCAACAGAAAGAGCTACATCAGACTCGAGAAGAGCCTGACGGATTTTTCTTAATCCTTCATCGACCTGTTTTTCATCTAATTGAGTGCTTTTATTAAAAAAAGAAAAAGCAGACTCAATTTTACTTGTTAAATTTTCAAACATTTTTTTTCTCCAGCAGCAATCGCACTAGTGGGCGAATATCGCTGACTAGTGTTGATCTCCTTCATTAGAAGGACACCACAAAACCTGCTTATTTTTGTGGAAAATTTTATTAAAAGTATATTTTACTATTTTAAAAGTCAATAATTGAGAATATTTGTAAGATACAACAGCAAAACAGATGATCGAAATACAAGCTTATAAAATGGATGGCCTAGGCAATGACTTTATAATCATTGATAGAAGAAAAGATAAGATTGATATTTCAAAACAACAAATCATAAATATTGCAGATAGAAAAAAGGGTCCAGGCTGTGATCAAATTATTATTGTAGATAAAGATAAAGAAAAAAAACAAACGCTAAAATAACTTTTTATAATTCTGACGGTGGAGAAACAGGGGCATGCGGAAATGGCTCTAGGTGCATTTCTTACTTTTTAATGAATGAAAAAAAATTAAATAAATCAAAAATTAATACTGAAAGCGGAATTTTAAAAGCAGAACTTACTGGTAAAACTGAAGTATCGGTTGATATGGGAGTGCCTAACTTCGATTGGCAGAAAATTCCTTTAGCAAAAAAATAGATCATACGAAAGTTAAAATTAAAACTAAAACTTTTGGAATCTTAACTGGATATACATTAAGTATTGGAAATCCGCATATTATTTTTTTTAAAAATATAACATTTGAATTATTAAAAAAAATTGGTCCGCAAATCGAACATCATGAATTTTTTCCGCAAAGATGCAATGTCACCTTTGCTGAGGTTATGAATAAAAAAATATAGCAGTAAAAGTTTGGGAAAGAGGGGCGGGATTAACTTTAGCTTGCGGTACTGCGGCTTGTGCCACTGCGGTTGCAGCAAATAAATTAGGGCTTACTGGAAAAAAAGTTAATATTCATTTTAAAAATGGAACTCTTCAAATTGAATGGGCTAAAAATAAACACATTATAATGACTGGATCCGTTTCCAATATTAATAATATTAGTCTTAAAATATAATTCTTAATGAATTTTTTTAAAAAGCTTAAAGAAGGTTTAAAAAAAACATCAGAAAAATTTACAAAGGGAATTGATGAAGTTTTTAATAAATCTAAACCGCAAGCAGAAATTCTTCAGGATATAGAAGATATTCTTATTCAAGCAGATGTGGGTGTTAATTTTGTAGAGGAGTTTAGAGAAAACATAGCTAATAAAAAATATAGTAAAGAAGAGTTAACTAAAGAAAATTTCTTTCAAGCAATCGCAAAAGAAATAGAGGAGATTTTAATACCTTTACAAAAAGATTTTTTTTCAGAAAAACATAATAAACCTACTGTCGTATTAGTTTGTGGGGTGAATGGGGTTGGCAAAACAACCACAATTGGAAAATTATGTAAAAAACTCAAAGATCAAGGTAACAAAATTATCGTAGGAGCTGCTGATACATTTAGAGCTGCGGCCATCGATCAATTAGAACTTTGGTGTAAAAAAATTAATGTTGAAATCGTAAAATCAGATATTGGCTCAGATCCAGCCTCTGTTGCATTTAAAAGTTTTGAACATGCAAAACAAAATAATGCAGATTACTGTGTAATTGATACAGCCGGGCGACTACAAAATAAAAAAAATTTAATGGAAGAGTTCTCTAAAATTATTAGAGTTTTAAAAAAAATTGATAATAATGCACCCCATGAGATTATCTTAGTTCTTGATGCAATAACCGGACAAAATGCAATTAATCAAATTGAAGAGTTTAAAAAAATTACCCCTATCA
>FUWD013429934.1_pt1:5000-39863 | contig 39863 bp, 36 predicted proteins | sample 1063281 | NCBI WGS metagenome assembly FUWD01 (sample SAMEA79048168, study PRJEB19326) | metagenome | biome: marine | reverse complement strand
TTGGGCGAATCTATCCCTTTAGAGACAGAACGAGGATACCATGTTCACTTTAAAGATTCAGATACAACTATTACTCGTCCGGTATGTTCGTTAGATTCTGGGATTTATCTTACTCCTATGGAGCAAGGATTAAGAGCAGCGGGAACGGTAGAGTTGGGAGGGTTAAACAATCCACCAAGCCCAAAACGAATACAGTATGTTACACAAGAAACTAAAAAAATGATTTCTAATCTTCCCGATCCTTATGATAGCTGGATGGGATTTAGACCTAGTCTTCCAGACTTTGTTCCTGTGATTGGAGAATCTAAACATTATAAAAATATATTTTATGCTTTTGGTCATCATCATTTAGGATGGACTTTAGCAGCTATTACAGGAAGTGTGATTTCAAAAATTATTTGTAAAGATGGCGTAAATTTAAATTTTTCAAAATACAGCTCGGATCGATTTATTTAGGTTGCTGAGACAAACGAACCCAAATAAGGGTTTAAAATAAAGGCTTATTTTTATAATTAGGCGGTTTTGATCTTTTTTTCGATAAAATCTGGAAGCTCTTCATTTTGAGAGTTATTCACTTTATCTTCTTTCCAGCCCTTAGGTTGGTACGCATGCATTACATGTAACTTGCAATACACTCTGCTTTCCATGGAAGATCTTCCACAAAAATAAAAGTCTTTTTCATCTGGGTGACCAACGGGCCATCTACAAACTTTATCCGTCAATTTTTCTAATGGTATAGGATTTTCTGGTTCAAAATCTTTTTCAATAACAATAGCTCTAAGACCTCTTGGTCTTCTAGTTTTTTTCTCATTTCCTTGTCCATCATCAAAAGTTCTATTGTTTACTTTTGGAGAAGAGATCATTCTCGATTGAGCTCTTCCTTGAAGATTTAGCCTATGAGATTTTCCAATGACTGCATTTCTAGAAATACCATTTCCTAGTAATTTTGAAATTTGACTGGCAGTATGCCCTTCAGCCCAAAGTTTCTTTAATTCTACTGTTTTTTCTTCTGTCCAAGCCATTAATCGGTGTTATATCCCCATATATTGCATAAGCAAGCAAAGAAAACACAACATGTTGATTAAAAAATGCATGTAAATGGAGAGTTTTTAATAAATAGCTATTCTATCCACATTTTTGTGCATTTTTGCCACTTTAATTGATACTAGAATGGTTCATGACAACAATTGAGCAAAAATATAAAATTGGAACTAGAAGATTTGGAAGAGTTAACTGGATTGGTCTTTACACTCTTTATTTAAAAGAAGTGTTAAGATTTTTTAATGTTTGGATTCAAACTATTCTTTCACCTATCGTTACGTTCCTTCTTTTTTTAGGTGTGTTTAGTTTAGCAATTGGAAATGGGAGAGCAGATGTTCTTGGATATAAATATACTATTTTTTTAGTCCCAGGTTTAATTGTAATGCAGATGATGCAAAATTCTTTTGCTAACACATCGTCCTCATTGGTCATTTCTAAAATGCAAGGTAACATCGTAGATCTTTTGTACCCACCTTTGTCTGCACTAGAAGTGACGGTAGCTATGTTGTGCGGAGGAATTACCAGAGGTTTGGTGGTAGGTTTCTTTTCGGTTATGGTTTCTATTATTTTTATTCACATTCCTATTCATAGCTTAATTTTTATTTTAATTTATGGAATACTAGGATCTTCTTTGCTTGCTAGCCTTGGATTTTTAGCTGGATTGTGGTCAGAAAAATTTGATAATATGGCAGCAGTCACTAATTTTATTATTGTACCTCTTTCATTTTTATCAGGAACGTTTTATTCTATTAAAAATTTAAATGTTTATATTGAAACGGTTAGTAGCTTTAACCCCTTTTTTTATGTGATTGACGGATTTAGATATGGATTTTTAGGAGTTTCCGATGGCTCCATAACTACAGGATTGATTGTTTTAATAAGCGTGAATATGTTTACATGGTTTAGTTGTTATTATTTATTTAACAAAGGTTACAAAATTAAATCTTAAAAAATTATGAGTGCTTTAGCAAATAATTATAATAGAAAAAAAATTGCTTTTTCAAAAGGAAAAGGGTCTTTTCTTTATTCAACTAATGGAAGTAAATATTTAGATTTTGTTCAAGGAATTGCGGTGAATTCTTTAGGACATGCTCACCCCAAGCTAGTAGCCGCTTTAAATAAGCAGTCTAAAAAAGTATGGCATGTGTCTAATGCATTTCAAATACCGGAGGGAGAAAAGTTAGCTAAAAAATTAACCCAACATACATTTGCTGATTATGTGTTGTTTCAAAATAGTGGAGCAGAAGCAACCGAGGCAGCAATAAAGGTTGCTAGAAGATACTTTTATTCTATTGGCCAGCCTAAAAAAAATAGAATTATTTGTATAAAAGATTCTTTTCATGGAAGAACTTTGGCTACTATTTTTGCCAGTGGTTCCAAAAAAATGACAGAAGGTTTTTATCCCAAAGTTCCAGGCTTTGATCACTTTAAATTTGGAGATCATACAAAATTAAAAAAATTAATAACCAAAAAAACTGCTGCCATTATGGTGGAAACAGTAATGGGTGAAGGTGGAATCAAGGTGATACCAGACTGGTGTTTGAAAGGATTAAGAAAGCTTTGTAATGAAAAAAAGATTTTATTAATTCTAGACGAAGTTCAGTGTGGAATTGGAAGAACGGGAAAATTCTTCGCATTTGAACATGCCAAGGTCAAACCGGATATAGTTCCTATAGCCAAAGGTATTGGAGGAGGATTTCCTATGGGCGCTGTATTAATGAATAAAAAAACAGCCTCTGGAATGGTTGCGGGCACACATGGATCTACTTTTGGAGGAAACCCTTTGGCAATGTCAGTGGGAAGCGCAGTATTAGAAGTTATTTTGAAAAAAGGTTTTTTAAAAAATGTGACAAAAATATCTAGCTATTTTCACTTAGAATTAAACAAATTACAAAAACAGTATCCAAAAATTATTAAAGAAGTAAGGGGCGCTGGGCTACTCGTGGGCTTGCAACTTCATAAAGATCAGACTACATTTATAAAAAAATTAATGGATAATAAGCTCTTAACTATTAGAGCTGCTGAGAACGTAATAAGATTACTACCTCCTCTTACTGTTAAAAAAAATGAAATTGACTTAGCTATTAGTATTATCGGCAAGGTCTGTAAAAACTATAAATAAAATGAACCACTTTTTAGATCTTGGCCAAATTGACAAAAAGGAACTGAGAAATATTGTCGAAGAAGCAAAAAGAAGAAAAAAGAAATATTCTATAAAGAAAAAAGTGTCTGTCACGGAAGCTAGTAACGCACAAGACAAACTGCTTTTAATGATTTTTGAAAAGCCTTCTACCAGAACAAGATTGTCTTTTGATCTTGCTATGAGACAGCTGGGTGGACAAACGATTGTTATGAATGCAAATGATATGCATCTAGGAAAAGGAGAGGAGAGCATTGAAGATACAGCAAAAGTTATTTCTTCGTTTTCCGATATTGTTATGTTTAGAACTTTTTCACATAAATCATTATTAGAATTGTCTAACTTGTTAAATATTCCATTAATTAATGGATTAACGGACCATTCACATCCATGCCAACTATTAAGCGATGTGCTTACTTTTGAGGAAAATAAAGGTTCTATCAAAGGAGCTACAGTTGCCTGGATTGGAGATGGTAATAACGTAACCAATTCTGCAATTGAAGCTGCGGTCCAATTTGATTTTCAGTTAAATATTTCATGTCCCAAAGGATATATGCCATCTAAAAAAACTTTAGATTGGGCAGATAAAAAAAAAGGTAAAATTAATATTATTCAAGATCCTAAAAAAGCAGTAGCAGGAGTAGATGCTATTATGAGTGATAAGTGGATTTCAATGGGGGACAAGGTAAATGTAAAGCAAAAAAAGAAAGCCCTAAAAGATTATCAAGTAAATAAAAAGATGATGAGCCTTGCTAGTAAAGATGCAATTTTTATGCATGTTCTACCGGCCGCAAGAGGGGAAGAAGTATCGGCAGAAATTATTGATGGAAAACAGTCTGTTGTGTGGCACCAAGCGGAGAATAGATTGCATGGTCAAAAAGCTATTATTGATTGGTGTTTAGACTAATCTCTCCAAAAAGACGGAAGAAATAAAACTAAAACGGTAAAGAACTCCAACCTTCCAAGTAACATCGCAACACTCAAATACCACTTAGTTAGATCAGGCAAGTATTTAAAACTTCCGTTGGGTCCAATAATTTCTCCAAGTCCAGGACCTACATTAGAAAGAGAGGTCGCTGCAGCAGAAATAGCAGTAGTAAAGTCAAGGTTGCTCAATGATAGTAGGGCTGTAAGAAGAAAGAAAATAAAAATATACAAAAAAACAAAAGTTAACACCGACGTTAAAAAAGTATCTCCGATCACTTCACCACGATATTTAATGGGAAATGCTCCGTTGGGATAAATAATTTGTTTGATTTGTTTTTTAATAAACAAATTAAGAATTTGAAATCTAAATATTTTAATTCCACAGGTGGTAGAAGCAGCACAACCTCCAACAAACATTAGTATTAGAAAAAAGAATAATGAAAAATTACCCCAAGTTCCAAAATCTTGAGTGGTAAAACCAGTGCCACTTATAATTGAGATGACATTAAAAGCAGACTCTCGAATATTGTCAGGCAAAAAATCTTTCACAAAAAAATAACAATAAATAGTTACAATAATTGTCGACAAGGAAACAAAATAAAGAAAACCTTTTATTTGAGTGTCTTTAAAAAAGGCAGTTTTTTCTCCTTTTAAGAATTTTAAGTAAGTTAAAAAAGGAACACTTCCACAAATAATAAAAATCATAGTAATTATTTCTATGGAGACAGAATTAAACTGTCCAATAGAATCACTATACGTAGAGAAGCCACCAGTTGAAATAGTAGTTAAAGAATGGGCTACTGCATCAAAAGCATTCATGCCAAAAAGATAAAAGCATAAGGCGCAAATGGCTGTTAAGATAAAATAAATTTTAGTACAGACCATCGCTATTTGTTTTGAGCTTGGAAGAATTTTTTCAAACTCTGCACCCTCCGATTTAAACAAAGACATTCCACCAATATTAAGAAGCGGCAACACTGTAATTGCCATCACTACAATTCCTATACCACCCAACCATTGTAGAATGGCTCTCCAAATTAATACTCCCTTAGAAGATCTTTCTATATCGTCTAAAATAGTTGATCCGGTAGTGGTAATTCCGGACATCGATTCAAAAAAAGCATCTGTAAAGGAAAGTTGCAAAGATGAATACATTAATGGGAAAGAGGCAAATAAAGTTATGGCGATCCAGGAGAAAGAGGTCATCATAAAAGCCTGTTTGATGTTAAGGCTTTTTTCTTCAGTCTGGTTCGTGATGAGCAAAAGAAATCCAATAAAAATGGAAAAAAAAGACCAAAATAAAAAATTATGAGATTTGTCTCCGATGGTGATTTCTACCAAGTAGGGAATAAGCATAAATAGACCCAAAATAATAAGCAATGCGCCTATAACTAAAAAAACTGTTTTGGTTCCATCTTTCATATTTTCCTAATGATCTCAAAAATATATCAATTCGTTTTTAAAACAAATAATGATTCCAAGTAAAATACCTGACAAAAAATTGTTTTTTGAGCTATAAGGAATGCATTCGCAAATGATTGATACTGAGTATTTAGATTCTAAAGCCTGGCCATTTGTTGAGGCTAGAGCACTTTTAAAAAAAAGAAAAAAACTTTTTGACAAAAAGGGTTATGCCTTATTTCAAACTGGATATGGCCCAAGCGGGTTACCACACATAGGTACATTTGGAGAGGTTTGTAGAACCACGATGGTTATTCAAGCATTTCAAAAACTAACAGACATACCTGTAAAATTATTTACTTTTTCAGATGATATGGACGGTCTTCGAAAAGTCCCTGACAATATTTCAAATAAAGAAGTCTTAGAGCAAAACCTTAATAAGCCCCTAACAAGTGTTCCAGACCCTTTTGGAAAGTATAATAGCTTTGGAGAGCATAATAACGAAAGGTTAAAAAGTTTTTTAGATCAGTTTGGTTTTCACTATGAATTTAAGAGCTCCACGGAATTATACCAATCTGGTATTTTTGATGACACCTTAAAACTTGTTCTGGATAAGTATGATTCAATTATGAATATCGTTCTCCCAACTCTTGGTGAAGAAAGAAAAAAATCTTATAGCCCATTTCTTCCTATATGCCCTGAAACTGGAAAAGTATTGGAAGTAGCTATTTTAGAAAGAGACGTTGCGAATGGAGAAATTGTATACGAAAGCAATGGTAAAAAATTTAAAACAAAAGTAACAGGGGGCAATTGCAAGCTTCAATGGAAAGTGGACTGGGCTATGAGATGGCATGCTCTAGAAGTAGATTTTGAAATGTACGGAAAGGACTTAATTCCAAGCGCTGAATTATCTCAACAAATATGCAAAACCCTTGGACACACTCCTCCCAATGGATTCTATTATGAATTATTCTTAGATGAAAAAGGAGAAAAAATATCCAAATCAAAAGGAAATGGAATTTCAATTGAAGATTGGTTGAAGTATGCAAATCCAGAAAGTTTAGCTTTATATATGTTTCAAAACCCGCAAAGAGCTAAAAAATTATACCCGCAAGTCATACCGAAAGCTGTAGATGAATATTTGTCTTTTTTAGAAAAATTTGAAACACAACCAATAAAAGAACAGCTGGGAAATCCTGTCTGGCATGTTCACAATGGAGTCCCACCAAAAGAAAAAAATATTATTAACTTTGGTGTTCTTTTAAATTTAGTTAGCGCAAGCAATGCGGATAATGAGGAAGTTTTATGGAAGTTTATTCAAAATTTTTCACCTGATACAGACAGGTCTAAATACCCAATATTAAATCAGTTAGTAAAGAATGCCATTTCTTATTTCAATGACCATGTGAAGATTCACAAAAAATATCGCAATGCTAATGAGCAGGAAAAAAAGGCTCTACTAGAATTAAATGAAGAGATTAAAAAGATGCCAGAGGGAATGACTCCTGAAGAAATGCAGACAGTAGTGTTTACCGTAGGAAAAAAATACTATCCCAAAGAAGAATTGCGTAACTGGTTTAAGGCTATTTACGAAGTGGTATTTGGAGACGAACAAGGACCTAGAATGGGCTCTTTTATTTGTTTTTTTGGCAAACAAGAAACCATAGACTTGATTAATAAATCATTAAGTAGAAACTAGAGTACATGATTTACAAAACAATAAGCACACTGCTTCAAAAAGCAGACCCAGAGCTTGCGCATAGCTTAGCAATCAAATTTTTAAAAAATAGTTATTTACCATTTAATTTGCTGACCAATGTTCCTTCTTCAAAATTAGAAATAAATATTTTAGGTAAAAATTTTACCAACCCAGTCGGGCTAGCAGCAGGCTTTGACAAAAATGCAGAGATTTATAACTCTATATTTAAATTAGGATTTGGTTTTTCAGAAGTGGGGACGGTTACTCCCTTACCTCAATATGGAAACCCTAAACCAAGGGTATTCAGATTGATAGAAGACGAGGCAATTATTAATAGGTTGGGATTTCCTAGTCTAGGAATGGACAAAGTTCAATCTACCATCAAGAACAATCCCCCCAAAGGAATATTGGGAATTAATATTGGCCCCAACAAAGAAAGCACATCAAAGATAGAAGACTACTTAAAATGCTTTGAGCATTTTTGTAATTTATGTGATTATATCTGTATTAATATATCCTCTCCTAACACACCCAATTTAAGAGATCTTCATGAAAAGAGCAAAATTGAAGAATTGTTAATAGCTATTAAACTAAAACAAAAGCAACTTAACAACAAAACTAAAATCTTATTAAAAATCTCACCTGACATTACTAGCAAAAATATTGCGGAGCTAAGTACTATAGTTTTAGATCAAAAAATTGATGGAGTAGTATTGACCAATACCACTATTTCTAGAGATCAAAACTTACAAAATATTAATCAAGCAGAACTCGGAGGTCTTTCTGGAAAACCTTTGCAGCAATCTTCAAATCTTATTATCCAAGAGTTTTACAAATCTTTAGGAACAAAAATACCGATCATTGGAGCGGGCGGGGTTTTTGATGGCAAATCAGCTTTTGATAAAATTAAATCAGGTGCCTCCTTAATTCAATTATACACTTCAGTGGTTTATCAAGGTCCCTATGTGGTAAATAAAATTAATAAAGAATTAGAAGTGCTATTAGAAGCGGAAGGGTTTGAGAATTTAAAAGATGCTATAGGTAAAGATTGTATAGAGTAAAATAAAGTGAGCCAAAATAACATTTCCTGTTAAAAAAAATCTCATTCGCATATAGCCAGAAAGATCATTGTTAACAGTTTTTTTATCGCAAAGATAAATGAGCATATAGATTAGAATATAAACTACTGTTTTCAGCATATAAGTTACAAACATCTCCGATATCATACCAATAAGAGGAAAAAGAACAGATAAGCACTTGAATAAAAGATTGTGTTTTTGTTCAGGAAGTAAAATTAGTTTCATCCACAAAGAGCCAGATAAAAAGCAAAGAATAATTACAGAGTATAAAAAGAAAATATCAATAAAAAAATTGTAATGTTCAAAAGTGCTTGTTATGGAAAAGATATAAAAAGGAATTAAGCCAGTATATCCAAGAATGTTATTCCATTTATTAAATGTCACTATAAAAATTTTTTAAAGCTAAAAGCTGCCAAAACTCCAACCAAAATTGCAATGGACATAGATGCTATGGCATACGACCAAGGAAAGACTTGAGAAACATGTATTGCAAAATCAGCAAGAGCATTGGTATTGCCAGGCTGCAATACAGAAGTAATACCTGCTGAAGGAATAATTTTATTAAAAAACAAATCATAACCAAATTTAAATCCAAAAATTAATACCAACAAAGACATCATAGCTCTTAACTCTTCTCCCTTTAACTTAATGCTAATTTTAGTTCCTAATTGAGCACCGATACCTGAGCCAACTACTAAAATGAGAACTAAAAAAATATCCACGGAGTTGTGATTGATGGCATGTAAGAACGTTACAACAATCATAATAAAAATCATTACAAAAAGAGAAGTTCCTGCAACGAGTCGAGCAGGCATACCTAAAATATAAATCATAATGGGGACTAATAAAAAACCACCTCCTACACCAAGCATAGAAGAAAGCATTCCAACCACTGCTCCAAAAAAAACAGGGGGTATAATGCTTATGTATAATTTAGATTTGTGTATTCTGATTTTAAAAGGAAGATTATGAACCCAATAGTGCGTATGCAATTTTCTTCTGATAAACCTATTAAGTCGAATTCTTCTTATTTCTATTAAACTTTCAATCAACATTGACAGTCCAATTCCAGATAGCAAAATACAATACATGATGGAAATAATTTTATTAATACTTCCCTGCAATAGAAAATATTTAAATAAAAAAATACCAAAAATTGCTCCCACGACTCCACCAGCGATGATGAGGATACCCATTTTGATATCAAGCTGATCTTTAAACCAATGTCCTATCGTCCCGGAAACAGATGCGGCTAAAATATTATTTGCACCATTGGCTACTGCATAAATTGGAGGGATACCTAAAAAAATCAAAATAGGTGTAAGTAAAAAACCACCACCAATCCCAAGCAAACCCGCAAAAAAACCAACAACAACACTAACAAAGAGTAAGGTGGCTACGTTAATGGTTACTTCGGCAATAGGTAAATAAATTTGTAGCATTAATTAAACAAAAACTCCTAATAATGCATTATTCTTCAAGAACTCAAATGTCAAATTGCTTAAATTATGACTTGACCAGAAAACTTTATCAAAATATACCCCTGTTCGGAGAAGCTATGGCAAAAGTATGTGAATTAACTGGAAAGAGACCAATGAGTGGAAACACCGTGAGTCATTCTAACAATAAAACAAAAAGAAAATTCTATCCAAATCTTAAAAAAGTAAGTTTAAGAAGCGAATTATTGAATAAGAATATTAGCTTTAAAATTTCTACCAGAGCTTTAAAGGCAGTAGATTTTAGAGGCGGAATTGACGAATTTCTTATTCGTGCCAAGAATGCAAAGTTAGCATTAAGAGTAAAAAAAATAAAAAAACAAATTCTTTCCAAGTCTGAATAGAACTTGAAAAACCTAAAAATTATCCCATTTGTATTAGCCATGATGCTAATCGTATTGGCATCTAATTATCTAGTTCAATTTCCTTTTCAATATTTTCAATTGAGCCACATTCTTACATGGGGTGCGTTTACCTATCCGATTGCATTTTTAGTTACAGATATTGCAAATCGACTGTATGGTTTTTCATTCACTAGAAAAATTATTTTTATTGGTTTTGTCTGGGGTGTGGGAGTTTCCTACTTTTTTACTTTAAGCCCTATGGATTTAATTGGAATTCGAATTGTTGTAGGTTCTGGAATTGCTTTTTTAATAGCTCAAACAATGGATGCTAAAATATTTGACAAATTAAGAAATAGCAAAAAATGGTTTGTTCCCCCTTTTATTTCTTCTCTCTTCTCTTCAGCAGCTGACACCGTTCTTTTCTTCTCGATTGCTTTTTATGGAACGGGTGTTCCTTGGGTTACTTTAGGGCTGGGAGATTTTTCTGTAAAACTATTATTAGCAATTATGATGCTTGTTCCATTCAGGATAATTATTGCAAGCTTAGTTTCAGTTAAACGTTCTTCTATCAGTTAAAAATAAAGCAACTAATCGATCAACCATTGCATCTCCTAATTCTTGAACATCTGCAATTTTAATAGCTTGCTTATAATAGCTTGAAACATCGTGGCCAATACCTATGGCATTAATTTCAACTTCTTTGCTCTCTTCTACCCATCTCACTACTTTTTTAAGATGCTGCTCAAGATAATTTCCTGAGTTAACCGACAGGGTAGAGTCATCCACTGGAGCACCATCAGAGATAACCATAATAATTTTTCTTTCTTCTTTCCTTTTCTTTAAGCGGTTGAAGGCCCACAAAATAGCCTCTCCATCAATATTTTCTTTTAAAATTCCTTCTTTCAGCATGAGACCCAAATTATTTTTTGCTCTTCTCCAAGGGGTGTCTGCAGATTTATAAACTATATGACACAAATCATTTAGCCTTCCAGGATGTGTTTTTTTATTTTTCATCCAAAGCTCTCTACTTTTTCCTCCCTTCCAATTTAATGTAGTAAATCCCAAAACCTCTACTTTCACAGAACATCTTTCGAGAGTTCTTGATAAAATATCTGCACAAATAGCTGCAATCGATATTGGTCTTCCTCTCATAGAACCAGAATTATCTATTAATAAAGTAACCACTGTATCCTTAAACTCGATATCTTTTTCTTTTTTATAGGATAGAGAATTAAAAGGATCCATAATAACCCTCGGTAATTTAGAGGCATCTAAAATACCTTCCTCCAAATCAAAGCTCCATGATCTATTTTGTTTTGCAAGAAGCTTTCTTTGTAATTTATTAGCCAGTCTAGATATAAAATTTTGAAGGCTCGATAGTTGTAAATCCAAGTTGTTTCTTAGCTTTTTAATCTCATCTTCCGTGACCAATTCTTTTGCATCAATAATTTTATCAAATTGGTTTGTGAAGACAGAGTATTTTCTGGGATCTCCATCCTTTAATGGCTGTCTTTGTCCTTGGGGAAGATTTTCGTCATCACTTTCCTCAAGCATAGTTTCTTGTTCACTTAAACTAGGATCAAATTCAATTTCAGGAACAATATTCTCCATATCAAATTCTTGATTTTTAGACTGCTCATTTTGTTCGTCTTCTAAAGACTGTTCTTGATTTTGGCTATTATCACTATTTTCTTCATTATTTTCATTTTCTATATTCTCTGGTTCATTTTTTTCATTTTCTATTTGAAGGTCCTGAAGAATAGAAGACATTAAGGAGGTGTATTCTGTCTGGTCATGCAAAGATAAATTAAGATCCTTAATTTTTTTAGATATGTTTTTTTCAAATAAATCATCCCATCGTTTAAAATCTTCTTTTTTGCTTTCATGAATTTCTAGATTCATCATATTTTTTCTTAAATAAGCTTCAAATGCATCGGCAATAAAATTTTGTGAATGGACATCACTATCCATAATTTTTTTTTGATAAAAGTTATTTAGGTTATTTTGAATTCCTATGTATTGATCTGATCCTATTTTTTCATATCTAATTTTTTCGGCAATTTTGTATAAGCTTTTACTAACCGTTCCTTTTGGTTCATTTTTTTTAAAAATAGTTTCATCACTATGCCGAATACGAAGAGCCTCTGAATCTGCATTCGCTCTAGCTTCTAACATTTCTTCACGGTTATTTATTGATACAATTTTAGGTGCAGTGACCTTATCTAATTGTTTTTGATCTTCTAAAGATAGGGATTTTCTTGCTATAGCTTTGGCAGTAGAAAAAACTGCATTTTTAAATTTTTCTAGCTCTTGCTTATTATCCATTATTTTTCTCTACTGATTTTGCAGTAGAAGAAGTATTTAATTCATTACCAAAGCATCGCTGATAGTATTCTGCAACAATGGAGCGTTCTAGTTCATCACATTTGTTTAAAAAAGATAGTTTAAATGAATGAGGAAGATCTTTAAAAATATTATAATTATCTGCCCATGTAATCACTGTTCTTGGACTCATAACCGTAGAAATATCTCCATTAGCAAAACCTTTTCTCGTTAAGTTAGCAACCTTCACCATATTACTTACTAACTTTTTTCCATCGGCAGTATCTAAAAATTTACATTTAGATAGTACAATTTCAGCTTCTTTTTCAGGTGGTAAATAGTTAAGCGTAGATACAATATTCCATCGATCCATTTGTCCTTGGTTTATCTGCTGAGTTCCATGATAAAGTCCGCTAGTATCACCCAAACCGATCGTATTGGTTGTTGCAAATAATCTAAATTGTTTATGTTGTTTAATAACCTTGTTTTTGTCTAGAAGGGTAAATCTACCATCTGTCTCTAAGACTCTCTGAATAACAAACATAACATCAGGTCTACCAGCATCATATTCATCAAAAACTAATGCAACAGGATTTTGTAAAGACCAGGGAAGAACACCCTCCTTAAATTCTGTAATTTGTTTACCATCCTTTACAACAATTGCATCTTTACCTATCAGATCAATTCTACTTATGTGACTATCTAAATTTACACGGACACATGGCCAATTTAAGCGTGCAGCTACCTGCTCAATGTGAGTTGATTTTCCCGTTCCATGAAAGCCTTGAATCAAAACTCTCCGATTATGAGAGAAGCCAGCCAGAATAGCTAAAGTCGTTTCTCGGTCAAAAATGTAGCTATCGTCAATTTCAGGAACGTAGTCATTTTTTTTAGAAAAAGCATCAACAGTCATCTCACTATCGATATTAAAAACTTTTTTTACTGAAACTTTTATATCTGGTTCATTTTGAAATGTGGGAGTGGTACTCATGCAACCTCAGTGTTTTTGTTTATAGAATTGTTTAAGAAAGTGTAAGCAAGCGTAATTTCTTTAAGTTTTTCTTCATATTGTTTATTGCCGGCATTAATATCAGGGTGATATTTTTTAACAAGCTTTTTAAACTGAACTCTAATATCGCTCCAATTTACTTCCGAATCTAACTCCATTTTTTTAAAGCAATGATTTGGGTGGGGTTGTATCTACGACCAGAATAGGAGGAGGAGTTTTTAAACTTATTAATAAACAGCAACTCATCTTCAATGGCATTGTTCCAAAGTTTTTGAAAAAAAGAATCTTTATTGCCAAATTTTTGAGTTTTTTTATGAAATGTTAAGTCGTCATACATAAAATTTTCTATAGCAGATTGGGACATTCCGTCAAAAAAATCCCATTTTTGATTGTAAATTTTAATATGATCTTCACAAAACCAAAGAAAAGAATCTTCATTTTTGCTCGGAGCTTTAAATTCCCCTATTTTATCACATAGCTCCCAATCACATTCTAATTTTTGCTTATCAACATATTCTTTGTGATGGTCAAAACAGTACCAATGGTATTCTTTGTTTTTTTTATCTTTAATCAAAACTTGCTTAAAAGCACGTTCTTTACAAAGATATTTTTCACAATTTTTTTTCATAAGCAGTAAATATTGATACTATAATAAATTACATAAATATGGAAAAAAATTTTGCTACTATTATTGAACATAAAATAAAAGAATCGCTTGGATTAAAAAAAGTGAAAGTTGTTAACAATTCACACCTACACCAACACCATAGCTCTTCCCCCAAAAGCGGTAATAGTCATTTTCAGGTAATACTTTCTTACCAAGATATGGAAGGCATGAGTCGCATTCAGATTCATAAAAAAATTTATTCGGAGTTAAAAGAAGAGATGAATGATTATGTGCATTCCTTAGAAATTACACTGGAAGATTAGAGTTTTTTTTTGGAAGAGTTAGATTGATTTGTGTAATTTGGTTTTTGTTTTTGTTAATTATCTCATACATTATGCCATCGAAGGAAAAAACCTGACCAACATTTGGAAAAGATTCTGTTTTATCAATTATATAACCTGCAATTGTAGAAGATACATTATCTGGTATTTCGACATCCAACTCTCTATTAATATCTCTTATATTAACATCACCTCTTATCTTATAGGAACTCGTACTAGTTTTTCTAATTCCAATTGTAGAAAAGTCTTTTTCGTCAAAAATGTTTCCTACAATTTCTTCAATGATATCTTCCATCGAAATCAAACCCATAAGCTCACCATATTCATCAACAACAAAAGCAAGTTTTTCTTTTCTTGCAATAAATTCACTTAGTTGGTCTTTTGCCTTTGTGGTTTCAGGTATAAACCAGGGCTTGATCAAATTATCTTTAATTTTAGAGATATCTAACTGACCATTGTCATTTAAATTAGTCAGAACATTTTTTGCGTGAATTAATCCTAAAATATTATTAGGATTTTTTTCCCAAACAGGAATTCTACTAAAAGAGCTTTTTGCAATAGTAGAAAAAAAATTTTGTTTATTATTAAGATCAATGGAATAAATTTTTTTTCGGTGAGTCATTATTTTTTCCACTGTAATTTCTTTTAAATCTAAAATAGCATTGAGCATGTCTCCCTCATCCTTAAGCAGTCTTCCCTCATCCTCATGCATATCAATAATATTTCTAATATCCTCTCGTGCTGTTTTGGAAGTAGTCTTGTTTTCCATGTCTATTTGCATGATTTTAAAGAAAAACCAATTTACAAATTTTACAAACAGCATTATTGGAAAAACAATCTTTAAAAAAATGGACAAATATTTTGCCATGCCTAATGCAAATTTCTCTGGTCTTAATAGAGCATAACTCTTTGGTAAAACTTCCGAAAATATTACAATGAGCAAAGACATTATAATAGTAGAATAGATAACTCCCTTGTCACCATAGAATTTAATAAGGATTGCAGTTGCGAGTGCTGAAGCTAAAATATTTACAAAGTTATTTCCTATTAACAAAGAGCTAATTAAATCATTTTTCTTATTGATTATATTCATTAACGTTTTAGCTCTTTTGTCACCTCGTATAGATAGTTTGTGCACTTTGCTCTTTGCAACTGAGGTGATGGAAGTTTCAGATCCAGAAAAAAGGCCAGATAAAATTAGTAAAAAAACTACTGCCAAAATAGAAAAAAAAATATTCTCAAGCATTCTTCAGTTCACTTTTCACAAATGGTATTAGTGTTTTTTCTAGAGTGGTTTTGTAAATAAATGCTTTTCCAATTTTTTTTAATAATATTAAATTAATATTTTTTGAGTTATTTTTTTTATCTTTCTTCATAATTTTAAAAAAATTATTTAGCTGATTATTGCGTATATAGCGCTTGAAGGAATCGTTTAGGCCTAACTTTTGGTATAAATCCTTTATGGCTTTTAGTTCCTGATTTTTTAAAAAATTTTTCTTATGAGAAACTATCGATGCTGCCATCATCCCGATAATCACCGCTTCACCATGGTTCAGTTTATTTGAATATTTTAAATGAGATTCTAATGCATGACCCAAAGTGTGACCAAAATTTAATATTGCTCTAAGACCTTTTTCCTTTTCATCTTTACCAACAATAATAGATTTGCTTTTACAGCTTATCTCAATAGCCTTTAATATCGATAAGGTATTCTTTCGATTAATAATATCAGTCCCTTCTTTGCATAACCATAAAAAAAATTTTTTATTCATAATTAGTGAGTATTTTAAAATTTCAGCAAAACCAGATACCATCTCTCTCTTGGGTAGTGAGTCAAGAACTGCTATATCGATTAATACAAACTTGGGATGATAGAAAGTTCCAATTAAATTTTTGCCATAACTATTATTTACTCCAGTTTTGCCACCGACGGAAGAATCTACTTGTGATAAAAGAGTAGTAGGAACCTGAATAAAATTTATTCCCCTTTTAAAAATACTAGCAGCAAATCCAGCTGTGTCTCCTACGACACCACCTCCTAAAGCAGCCACGGTATCATTTCGATCAAAATTATGAGTTGTTAAAAAATTTAAGATTTTGTTAACTTCCAGTAAATTCTTATTTTTTTCTCCAGATGGAATATTAATAATAAAGCACTCACTTTTTTTGGGGAGCGTTTTTTTAATGCTATAAAAATACCTATTGGGAATCTTATTGTTTGTTATAAATAAAATTTTTTTTGATTTTGAGCAGAATTGTAAATAATTTTTATTAAAATTTTTTAAAATATTTTTACCAATAAGTATCGGGTAAGTATCGCCCTCAGTTCGAATATTAATTTTTTTTGGATAGTTCATATTTTTTTTTAATTTCATTAGCAATTTTTTTTTTGCTTATATTGGTTGCTTTGATTCTGATGTTAGCCAATTGATAAATAGGAGATCGTTTAGCCAGAATGCCAGTAATTGAACTTTTCAGGTCCTTGTAATCTAACTTAGGACGAATATTTTTAGAAATCTTCATTCTTTTTATAATAGTTGAAATATCAACATCAATCCATACCGATGTAGATTTTTTTAAAACAATTTCCCTAATTTTTTTATTTAAAAAGGCTCCGCCTCCAAGAGCTACTACCTTCTCATCTCCATTAATTAAATCAATGGATATTTTTTCTTCAATTTTTCTAAAATAGTTTTCTCCCTTATTTTTAAAAATATCTGGGACTGTCATATTTAACATTTTCTCAATTTCTAAATCTGTATCATAAAATTTTAAGCTTAGGATATTGGATAGCTCTTTTCCTATGGAGCTTTTTCCAGAACCCATCATTCCCGTTAAAACCAGGGTATTATTCATTGATATTTATTATTATATAAATTATTAACATATTTTAGACTTAAATTTTTATATACTAAATTTACCAATGTTGAAAAATAAACTATTCTGGCAAGTAATTTTGCTCACTTCATTGATCCTTGGATCGATAATTTTTGTAAATTCTTTAGATATTTCGCCTCCTTCCAAACAAGTAGAAAAAAAATTACCCAATGAGAAAATTTTGGAAGTTGTTAAATAGAGCGATCTTTTTAACCATATTCTTCATACCTATATTTTTGCAACCATCCTTATCTGACGTAAAGGATATTTGGAAACAGTCTCAAAACATAAAAAAAATTCAATCCAATTCTAATTCTGAATTTGGTAGTCAGCAAGAATTACCCCCGACTACAATTAATCCGACCTCCCAACAACAGTCGGGCACCTCAAGCATCCAAGAAGTAAAAATTAAAAAGGAAACGAACGAAGTTATTTTTGGAATTTATGATCCCGGAACAACTGGTATACCAGTGAATTTTTGGTCAGGAATTGACAGTAAATTATTCCAAACTTTTTCGTTAGACTTGCTTAGTGGACAAAATAGCTTTGCCACAAATCACATAATTAAAAAAATATTTTTTAGTAAAGTTAACCTCTCAGAGTTTGACGATAAAGGAATATCTTACCTAAACTTCATAAGCCTTTTTCTTGCTCAGCAAAAAGATATAGATTTGATAGACTCGGTCATCAATCAAAATAATTTACTTTTAAATAATGAAAAATTGTTAAATTATTTAATTAACGATAACTTTGCTTCTTATGAAATTAAAAAAACTTGCAAATATGCTACCCAGCTGGGTGCAGAGATCGTAAATTTTGAATTACAAAAGTTTAAAGTCTTTTGCCTAGTTCAGGCAAAGGAAAATAAAAAAGCATTGGCACAACTTGAATTAATGAAAGAGGCTGGTTTTAAAGACAGTTTTTTTGTACAAAAAATAAATTATTTACAGGGAATGTTGTTGTCTAAAAAGGGAGGTGAAAATATAGATAGTTTGCTGAATATTCACCTATCTATCATATCTGACCCTGAGTTTAACCCTAGCTATTCTATTTTTAAGAACAGTTTAAATAAAAAACAATATTTTTTTAAAAGCCCCCTTGTAGAAAGAGTTGTTAATAAAAATAATACTTTAGAATCTGGATATACTACGGAAGATGAATTTGAATTAATTAAATTTTTAGAAAGCGGTTCTGACACAAATATTTTTCCTGTTGATAGGCTTCTTCCTTTTTATAAAAAAATAATTTTTGGAATTGATGATTTACTTAGTCCGCTAGAAACTTATTCAAAATACCATCCCTCCAAAGGAAGGGCCCTATTATATCAAGCCATTCTTTTAACAAGAGACCAAGAGCAAAAATTGGCATTTATGTTAGAGCTCAAAAAAAATTATACTCAAAACAAAAGTCCCACCTTGGGAAATGCTTTGTACTTCCAGTTAGTTGAAAATATTAATAAAAAATATTTAAGCAAAGATTTGTTAAATGAAATTCAGACATATAATGAAAATAGTAATAAAAAAATTAATAGTATAGAGACTAACAATGCGTATCTCCATACATCTGACGCAATTTCTTTATTACCTGAAAAAAAAATAAACAAAAAAAAAATGAAAGTTTTAAATAAATTTTCTAAATTAGTAGCAAAAAATAAATATTCATTAAATGAAAAAGATCTTGCAATGATCTATTTGTTGTCAGAAAAAAAGATCTCACTACCTGGAGAGTTGAAAAAATCCTTAAGCTCAGAAGAAATCTACATTCCTAATAAAATTTACAATTTGTTAGAAAAAAATCAGTTTGATTTGGCGACAGTAGAGTTGTTAAGATTAATTAAGAGCCTTAAAGAAAGTAAAGATTACGTGAGAGATTTCAGAATAATAAATAAGATATTTGATCGATTGGGGTTTGATCTATTAAAAAATGAGTTTAATAAGTACGAACTTTTAGTTAGTTAATTTTTTCTCTAGTCTTCTTTGATGTAAGACTGGTTCCGTATATCCTGAGGGCTGTTCCATGCCTTTAAATACTAAATCACAAGCAGCTTTAAACGCTATCGAATTGTCAAAATTAGGTGCCATGGGAACATAATGTTTGTCAGAATTGTTTTGTTCATCAACAACTTTTGCCATTTTTTTCATTATTTCCATCACTTTATCTTTTGTGCAAATTTGGTGATGCAACCAGTTGGCAATATGTTGAGAGGAAATTCTCAAAGTAGCTCTGTCTTCCATTAAACCGATATTATTAATATCTGGAACTTTAGAACATCCCACGCCTTGATCAATCCATCTAACTACATAGCCAAGAATACCCTGGGCATTATTTTCAATTTCTTTATTGATTTCTTCTTTAGACCAGTTGGGTCTGTCTGCCATAGGAATATTCAAGATATCGTCTATGTTTGCCCTATCTCTTGACGATAATTCTTGCTGTCTCTCAAAAACATTTATTTTATGATAGTGGGTTGCGTGCAAGGTAGCGGCAGTAGGGGAAGGGACCCATGCGCAATTAGCTCCTGCAATAGGATGACCTGCTTTTTGGTCTAACATGTCTTTCATTCTATCAGGCATTGCCCACATTCCTTTACCAATTTGAGCTTTTCCTGAAAATCCACAACTTAATCCTATATCCACATTCCAATTTTCGTAAGCTAATAGCCATTTAGATTTTTTCATTTCACTTTTAAAAATCATTGGTCCTGCCTGAAAAGAGGTATGCATTTCATCTCCAGTTCTGTCTAAAAAACCAGTATTAATAAAAGCAATTCTTTTTTTAGCCTGCCTAATACATTCTTTCAAATTCACAGTAGTTCTTCTTTCCTCATCCATAATTCCTATTTTTACCGTATTGGGTTTTAAGTTTAAAACTTTTTCCACGTGAGCAAAAATTTCATCTGCAAAAGCAACTTCCTCTGGACCATGCATTTTTGGTTTAACTATATAGACAGAGCCAGCTCTTGAATTAAGCTTATTTTTCATGTCATGAAGCGCACAAAGCGTAGTTATGAAGGCATCCATTATTCCTTCTGGAATTTCAGATCCATCATTTAATAAAATCGATGGATTGGTCATTAGGTGCCCTACATTTCTCAACAAAATTAAAGATCTACCGTGAAGGCTAATTGGATTGTCATTTGTATCTAAATATTTTCTATCCGAATTTAGTCTTCTTATAATTTTTTTTCCGTTCTTTTCCATTTCAGCTTGAAGAGTTCCTTTTGCGATTCCAAGCCAATTTCTGTAGCAATTAATTTTGTCTTCAGCGTCTACTGCAGCCACAGAATCTTCTAAATCCATAATAGTTGATATTGCCGATTCAATAACAATGTCACTAATATGAGATGGATCGTCTTTCCCAATAATGTGTTGGGAATCTATTTGCAGCTCAACATGTAAATAATTATTCTTTAATAGAATTGAACTAGGTTTATTTTTCTCCCCCACATAACCTATGAATTTTTCTTTATTTTTTAATTGCGCTTTAGAATGATCGGGTAGATGAATGGCTAAGTTTCCATTTTCTATTAAAAATCCTGAAACATCTTTCCAGTTACCTTTATCTAAGGGAGCAATTTGATTTAAAAAATCTCTTCCACTGTCAATGACTTTTTTCCCTCTTTTTGGATTGTATGATTTTAATTTTTCACAACCATTCTCATCGGAGATTGCATCTGTTCCATACAGCGCATCGTAAAGACTACCCCATCTTGCATTTGCTGCGTTTAATGCATACCTCGCATTATCAATAGGCACCACAAGTTGAGGGCCTGCAATCTTAGAAATTTCATCATCAACGTTTGCAGTTTCTATTTTGAAGTCTTCTGGCTCATCAACAAGGTAGCCAATTTCTTTTAAAAAAATCTTGTATGACTCGAGGCTAAAATTATCTTTATTATTAACATGCCAAGCATCCACACTCTTTTGAAGATCATCTCTTTTTTTTAAGAGAGACTTGTTTTTTTTAGCCAATTCATTTGAAGAAGAAACAAATCCTTTCCAAAAAATATCTTTGTCTATCGAAGTTCCTGGAATAATTTCATTATTAACAAAATTATATAGGTCTTCGTTAATTTTGGTTTTTTCTACGTTAATAAAGTTTGATGTCATTTTTTGAAGGGCTAAAATGGACTAAAAAGTCAAAAAGTCAATTTATTTAAGATATTAAAATTAATACTATTTAATTATAACTATCAATTAATTGTTATTATTGTTTCATGTATATACAATAATAAAAACTTATATTTTATTAATGCAGTATTTAGACTTTGAAAAAGAGCTTGAGCAGCTAGATTCCAACATAGAGAATCTAAAAAATCCTTTTGAAAACACGGGACTGTCTTCCTTAAATAATCAAGAAATACAAAAAGCACAGGCTGAAATTGATAAAAAAACGAGTGAAATTTATCAAAGTCTTGATGGATGGAAAAAAACTAAAGTAGCAAGACACAGTGAAAGACCTAAGTCGAATTTTTATATTGAAAATATTTTTGAACATTTCCAGCCCATCTCAGGAGATCGGTTGTTTGGTGAGGACGAGGCTATCATTGCCGGTTTTGCAAAGTTAGAAAATCAATCTGTTTTAGTTTTAGGTCAGGAAAAAGGAAGTGATACAGAAAGTAGATTAAAAAGAAATTTTGGCATGATGCGTCCAGAGGGTTACAGAAAATGCATTCGTTTAATGAAACTAGCTGAAAAATTTAAGATTCCAGTAATAACTTTTATTGATACTCCAGGTGCTTATCCAGGAAAAGGAGCAGAAGAGAGAGGTCAGGCGGAGGCAATAGCAAAGTCTATTGATTGTTGTCTTTCAGTTTCACAACCAATTATATCGATAGTTATTGGGGAGGGTGGATCGGGCGGTGCCATTGCACTTGCTACTTCTAATAAAGTTTTGATGCTCGAGCATTCTATTTATTCAGTTATTTCTCCAGAGGGATGCGCTTCTATTTTATGGAAGGATGCATCTAAATCAAAAGAAGCAGCAGAATCTATGCAAATAACAGCGCAAAATTTATTAGGCCATCAGATAATAGATGAGATTATACAAGAGCCACTGGGAGGAGCCCATAGAAACCCCAAAGAAGCTGCGATACGCATCAAGCAACGTTTAGTAGAAAATTTAAAGTCCTTTTCTGGAAAAAGTGCAGATGAAATTCTGAAAGAAAGAAAAGATAAGTTTTTATCCATTGGAACAAAGCTGCCAGCGGAAACAAATGTATTTAACCATGAAAATACAATATATTTCTCAAGAAAAAGTTTTATTAAGAATAAAAAAGCGTTTATTATTTTGGGAGCTTCAGTTTTGGTAGCTGCTATAATGTGGTGGTTATACTAAAGATCCACAACACTGCTTAAATTTTTTCCCGGTTGCAGGACACTTTTCATTCCTTGAAATTTTTTCTTTAGGGCTACTAGATAATAAACAGCCTTTAATTTTATTTTGCTCTAATGCTTTATCAGTAGGTTCGTTCTTATTTTTGGTTTCATCTAAAGATACTTCTAGATTTGATAAGAAAAGTATTAGATTTTCTTTAATTTTATCTAATAGATTTTGAAACAATCCAAAGCTTTCTCTTTTGTATTCATCTAGAGGATTTTTTTGACCATACCCTCTCAATCCAACAGACTGTCTAAGCTGCTCTAAATATTGAAGGTGATTTCTCCATTCAAAATCTAAGTTTTGTAAGAATATTTTTCTTTCAATATCCTGATTGTTAATATCTGTTATTTTATCAATTCTTGATGCTCTTTTATCCTTAAAATTTGTTTCTAAAAGCTCTACTTTTTGTTGTTTTGAATTTGAAATAAAATTTGTAAAATCAAGATCAGACATTCTAATTCCACACACTCTTTCAATCTTATTTTTAATATTTTCTTTTCTTCCATTATCTTCTTTTAAATGAGTGCTCTGTAAAAGCATGTTATCAATTATTTCTTTGAAAATATTATCTACAATAGAGTAAATATTTTCGGTTTTCATAACATCTAACCTTTGTTCGTAGATAACTCTTCTTTGATCACTCATCACGTCATCAAATTGAAGAATAGTTTTTCTAATATCAAAATTTCTTGCCTCAACTTTTTGTTGAGCTTTTTCAAGAGCTTTATTAATCCAAGGATGATCGATCGATTCTCCCTCTTTAAATCCTAATTTTTGCAACATGTAGTCAATTTTTTCTGATCCAAAAATCCTCATGAGGTCGTCTTCAAGACTTAAATAAAAAATAGTTTTTCCAGCATCCCCCTGTCTTCCCGATCGACCCCTTAGCTGATTATCTATTCTTCTACTTTCATGTCTTTCAGTTCCTATTACAAATAGCCCTCCTGATTGGATGACTGCCTTCCTATCTTGTCTGTGTAGCTCCTTTTCAGATTCACTATCAGTTGCATTCTTTAATCTAACGTCTAAATTCCCCCCCAGCTGAATATCTGTTCCTCTTCCAGCCATATTTGTTGCAATAGTTACTGATTCAGGACACCCAGCTAATTGAATAATTTCAGCCTCCTTTTCATGCTGCTTAGCATTAAGGACATTATGCTTAATCCCTTCTTGTTTTAATATGTTGGATATTTTTTCTGACTTTTCTATGCTAGTTGTGCCCACCAAAACAGGCTGCTTATTATTAAGAGCTTCTTTAACATCTTGCACAATTGCATTTAATTTTTCTTTCTCAGTTCTAAAAATCTGATCATTTAAATCTTTACGAGACATCACTACATTCGTAGGAACTTCAACTACATCTAGTCTATAGATGTCATAAAATTCTTCTGCTTCAGTTATTGCAGTACCTGTCATTCCTGCAAGTTTTTTATAAAGCCTAAAATAGTTTTGGTAGGTAGTAGATGCAAAAGTTTGATTTTCACTTTGAATAGGAACTCCCTCCTTGGCCTCTATTGCCTGATGTAATCCATCTCCATATCTTCTTCCCTCCAACACTCTCCCAGTAAATTCATCAATAATTTGAACCTGATTATCTCTTAAGATGTAATCTTTATCTTTTATGAATAAAATATTCGCTTTAAGAGATTGGTTAATATGATGAACAAGAGATAAATTGCTAGGATCGTAAAAGTTACTACCTTGTAAAAGTTTCATCTTTGAAAGTTTTGATTCAACCGAATCGATGCCAGAGTCTGTTAAGTTAATATTCTTATCTTTTTCATCAACCTGGTAATCAGCTGCCTTTAATTCTTGAACAAGCTTATTACATACAAAATAATTAGAAGAGTCTGTTTCTGAAGGACCCGATATTATTAGCGGAGTTCTCGCTTCATCAATTAGAATGCTGTCTACTTCATCTACAATGCAGTAATGAAAATCTCTTTGAACCATCTCATCAAGAGAAAGTTTCATGTTGTCTCGCAAGTAATCGAAAGCAAACTCATTATTTGTTCCATACACTACGTCACAATTATAAATTTTTTTCCTATCTTCGTCCTGGACATTTGCTGTTAAACAACCAACACTTAACCCTAAAAATTGATAAATCTGACCCATCCATTCTGAATCTCTTTTAGCCAAGTAATCATTTACAGTTACAACGTGAACTCCTTTTTCTTGCAAGCTATTTAAGTATACGGGAAGAGTCGCAACTAGCGTTTTCCCCTCACCTGTTTTCATCTCAGAAATTTTCCCCTGATGTAAAATAATTCCACCCATTAGCTGAACATCAAAATGTCTTTGACCAATAACTCTTTTACTAGCTTCACGAACTACTGCGAAAGCTTCGGGTAGAATTGAATCTAGAGCATCTTTATTCTGAAGCCTTTTTTTGAATTCACTAGTTTTGCTTTTTAGCTCTGAGTCAGATAATTTTAAAAAAGATTCTTCCAGCTTATTGATCTGTTCAACCGTAGAGTTTAAAGCAGAAATTTTTCTCTGGTTGGTAGAACCAAAAATTTTTTTTAGAAAATTTAAATTTTTCAACATTTCTACTTGGGTTTTGCTTAAATTATTAATAGTAAAGTTTGTATTTCTAACTTATAAACCACTTCTTTATCAAATTATTAATTATGGCAATAAAATTTAGTGAAATTTTTGGCATTAAAAGCCAGCAAGAGAAGAGTCCTCAAGACCTTCCAGCAATAGAAGGAATGGAGTTATCGACTGCTTCTGCTGATCTCTACAAAAAACGAAGAGACGATGTTTGTTTTTTTTATTTTAAAGAAGGGGCTACTTTTGCGGGTGTTTATACAAAATCTTCAACTAAATCTCACTGTATTGTATGGAATAAAAGCATTACGTCAAAAAAAATCAAAGCTCTTTTTGTAAACACAAAAAATGCAAACACTTTGAATGGACAGCAAGGGTACACTGCCATTAAAGAGCTCGCTTATTTAATTTCCAGAAATAAGAATATTTCTCAAAAAGATATTTTGTTCGCTTCGACGGGGGTAATTGGTGAGAAATTTCCTCTTCTTAAGATTAAATATTCCATAGACAAGCTAATGGAAAGATCTGTGAAGCCCAATAAATTTGAATGGATTGCTGCAGCAAACGCAATAATGACAACAGATACAATTGCCAAAATGGCCTATGAATCTTTTGATGTTAATAATAAAAAAATTAATATTTCAGGAATTGCAAAAGGATCTGGCATGGTCTTTCCTAACATGGGAACTATGTTTGGTTTTATATTTACAGATGCAAACATTTCCTCCTCTGTTTTAAATTATTTTTTAAAAAAAAACGTAGAAGAAACTTTTAATGCAATATCAGTAGATGGGGACACATCAACCAATGATATGGTTTTGTTATTCTCTACCAACAAATCAAAGAACAAACTAATAACAAACAAAAACTCTCCAGCAGCAAAAATATTTGAACAAAAATTAAAAATAGTTATGCTGGATCTCGCAAAACAAATTGTTGCTGATGGCGAGGGAGCTCAAAAATTTATAACAATTAATATAACTAATTGTAAAAATAAAAATTTAGCAAAAATTATTGGATTTTCAATCGCAAATTCCCCTCTGGTAAAAACAGCAATTGCAGCGGAAGATCCTAATTGGGGTAGAATAATGATGGCAATCGGCAAGGCAAGTCCTGATATAAAGATTGAAAAAGTATCATTAAAAATTGGTGCAACTTCAATTTTTAGAAATGGAGAGATTGTAAAAAATTACAAAGAGTCAGATGTAAAAGAGCACATGAAGAATAGAGAAATTTTAATCAATGTAGATATGAGATCGGGTAAGAATAATTTTTCAGTTTACACTTGTGATTTGACCAAAGAATATATTTCTATTAATGCAGACTACCGAAGTTAGTTGTGAAGATTGTATTGGCATCTTGTTGCATTTTGCTCCAAAAAAATAAAATTTTAACCACCAAAAGACCTGTAGGCAAACCCTTTTTTAATTATTGGGAATTTCCTGGTGGAAAATTAGAAAAAGGAGAAAGTTTTTATGATGCCATTATTAGAGAGCTAGAAGAAGAGTTGGGAATTAAAGTCAAAAGCGAAGACCTCTCAATTATTGACAATGTCTCACACAGCTACGAATTGAATAGCATTGTTGTAATGGCTGTTTTTTACATAAGAAACTGGACTGGAATAGTGAAAGCTAAGGAGGGCCAGCAAATTCAATGGTTAACAGCAACAGACTTGCATCAGGTAAAATTTTTAGAAGGTAGCAAAACAATACTAGATAAAATTAACTCAAACTTATATGGCTTTAATCATGGGTAAAATTAAAAATATTTTTTTAGCAATTCTTTTGCTGTCTGTGCTAAATAGTTGTTCAACCATGAAACTTGAAGAATTTAAATTAAAGAAACCAGAGTTAAAACTAGAGGAGTATTTTTCTGGCAAAACTACTGCAAGAGGTGTTTTTGAAGATAGATTTGGAAATATAAAAAAATCTTTTATCGTTTATATAGATGGAACCTGGGATGGAAAAACACTCATTTTGAAAGAAGATTTTATTTATGACGATGGAAGCAAAGAATTTCGTGAATGGACTATTACCAAAGAGGGTGAAAATTTTTATACAGGTTTTGCAGATGGAGTTATTGGTAAAGCTTCTGGATCAACTAGTGGTAATGCCTTTAATTGGAAATATACATTTGACTTACCAATTGGATCAAAAAAAATAAAAGTTAATTTCGATGATTGGATGTTCCTGCAGGATAAAAACTATCTGATTAATATCGCAAAAATTAACAAATTTGGATTTAATTTAGGAACTGTTATTCTTTTTTTTAATAAGGAATAGTTCTTGGACTATTAAACTTATGATCAAATACCAACTTAAATGTGAATGTGGAAAAGAGTTTGAGAGCTGGTTTAGCAGTTCTAAAGAGTTTGATAGGCTAGAGAAAAAAAACTTGCTTAGTTGTATATGTGGAGTTTCCAAAAAAATTTCTAAACAAATTATGTCTCCACAAGTAGTAGGCAGCAAAAAAAGAGACTGATGACAATCAGCAAAGAGAAGTCTATCAAAATGTTCAAAAAAAATTAACAGAACTTAGAAAATATGTAGAAAAAAATGCAGAATATGTAGGGAATAATTTTGCATCTGAAGTTCGCTCCATTCACTATGATAAAAAAAATGTGAGAAATATTTATGGCAAAACTAGCCTAGAAGAAAATAAAGAATTAATCGAAGAGGGGATAGAAATTAACTCTATACCTTGGGTGGACAAAACTGACAGTTAGCTTTTTGTAAAGCAGGTCATGTAATTGACAGAAGCATCATTACTTAGTGACCATTTATTAAGAATGGGATTAAAAGTAACTCCCTTAGTTTCTTGGTGTATTAGCTGTTGAGCGGATACATAGTTAATCATTTCCTGAGGTTTTACAAACTTCTTCCAATCGTGCGTTCCTATAGGTAGCCACCTTAAGACATATTCCGCACCTACAATTGCGAATAGATAAGACTTCGGATTTCTATTAATTGTTGCAAAAAAAATAATTCCATTTTTATTTAAAAGTTTTGAGCAGCTTTCGACAAAAAAATTAACATTATCAACATGCTCGATTACTTCCATGCATAAAATGACATCAAATTTTTTATTTTTAATTTCTTCTGGAAGCTTGCTGAGGTATTGAATTTGTAAGTTTGTTTTTTGCGCGTGTATTTTTGCCACTTCAATATTATTTTTAGAAGCATCAATTCCTGTAACTTGTGCACCCAATCTGGCAAAAGGCTCACATAACAAACCTCCTCCACAACCAATATCTAAAAGTGTTAAGTTTGAAAATGAAAAATTTTTATCAAGACTCAATGAAAAGTGAGAGGAAATTCTGTCAATTAAGTATTCTTGTCTTACAGGATTGAATTTGTGCAAAGGGGAAAACTTCCCATTAGGATCCCACCACTCAGAAGCCATATCAGAAAACTTTTTAACTTCTTGCTCATTAGCTGTTTTTTTATTCATAGCCTTTTGTGTTATTGCTTATTTTTATTTAGCAGAGTAATTATGTTAAAAATATACTTTATATGTCTAAAATTGTAATGAAATTTGGTGGTACCTCTGTCGCAGATACAGATAGAATCTCACATGTTGCCAATATAATTAAAGCAAAGATTGATCAAAACCACAAAATTGCAGTGGTAGTTTCTGCTATGGCTGGTGTTACTAATGACTTAATTCAAAAATCTAAAAAAATTTCAGATAGTTTTCCTGGCGATGAATATGATGCTCTTTTATCTTCAGGTGAGCAAGTTACTGCTACGCTGTTAGCGGCAGCTTTGCAAAAAATTGGAATTAAATCCAGATCTTGGCTAGGATGGCAAATACCTATTGTGACCGAAGGAGATCACAAAAACAGTAGAATTATTTCGGTTAATTCAAAAGTGTTAAATGACTGTATAGATCAAGACATTGTTCCAATCATTCCTGGATTTCAAGGTCTGACAGAAGGTAATAGAATTAGTACAATCGGTAGGGGTGGTTCGGATGCATCCGCAGTTGCAATTGCAAAATGTTTAGAAGCAGACTTTTGTGAAATTTATACAGATGTAGATGGTGTATTCACTACCAATCCAGATTTAGAGAGCAAAGCAAAAAAAATTGAAAAAATTTCATATGAAGAGATGTTAGAGATGGCTTCACTGGGAGCCAAGGTGATGCAAAGCAGTTCTGTACAAAAAGCCATGATTAATGATATTGATATTTATGTAAAATCTACATTTTCTAATAATTCAGGAACCAAAATTGGTAGCCAGGATAAAGTTTCATACGACAAGGTTATCACGGGAGTGGCTTACTCAAGTGACGATGCAAAAGTTACTTTGCAAGGAGTAAAAGATAAGCCTGGAGTTGCCTCTTCAATTTTTAAACCTTTGTATGAAAATAATATAGTTGTTGATATGATTGTTCAAAATGTTTCAGCAGACAATTCCAAAACAGATGTAACATTTACTATCAAAAGAGATGATTTACAAAAAACTACTTTAGTTTTAGAGAAATTAAAAGAGCAGCTAAATTTTGATAAACTATTAACAGATGGTAATGTTTCTAAGGTTTCAATTGTGGGTGCTGGTATGATTACTCATCCTGGCGTTGCCTATAGAATGTTTGATGCATTATCGTCAAAAAACATAAATATTATGGTTATTTCTACTTCCGAAATTAAAATCTCAGTATTAATTGATGAAAAAAATACTAAAGAAGCAGTGAAAAAAATTCATCAAATTTTTGAGTTAGATAAATAAAATGAGCACAATTAGACCTTTTAGAACAATCAATAGAAGAAAATCTAAACAAATCCATGTTGGAGATGTTTTGGTTGGTGGTGATGCCCCTATATCGGTCCAGTCCATGACTAATACCCTAACGACAGATATTGCCGGCACTGTAAAGCAAATCAACGACCTAGAAGAGGCAGGAGCTGACATTGTGAGAGTTTCGTGCCCAGATGAAGATTCTACAAAAGCTCTATCACAAATAGTAAAGCAAACTAACATTCCTATTGTTGCTGACATTCACTTTCATCACAAGAGAGCGATTGAAGCTGCAAAATCTGGCGCAAGCTGTTTAAGAATTAATCCAGGAAATATTGGATCCAAGGATAGAGTTGCAGACATAGTAAAAGCTGCAAAAGATTTTAATTGCTCTATTAGAATTGGAGTAAATGGAGGATCGTTAGATAGCGCATTGTTAGAAAAATACAAAGAACCGTGCCCAGAGGCATTAGTTGAAAGTGCCATGTTAAACATAAAAATTTTAGAAGATTTGGATTTTTTTAATTTTAAAATTAGCGTTAAAGCATCTGATATTTTTTTAGCAACTAGTTCTTACAGACTGTTAGCTTCCAAGTGTAATTACCCGTTACATCTTGGAATAACAGAAGCAGGAAGTTATTTTGTAGGCACTGTTAAATCTTCAATCGGAATGGGAATGCTTCTCATGGATGGTATTGGAGATACTATTAGAGTTTCTCTTTCTTCAGATCCAGTAGATGAGGTCAAGGCTGGGTTGGAGATCTTAAAAAGTTTAAACTTAAAACATAGAGGCGTAAAAATAATTTCCTGTCCTTCATGTGCAAGACAGGCATTTGAGGTAATCAAGACTGTGGAAATTTTAGAAAAAAAATTATCACACATTAAAGAATCTCTTACCTTATCTATTATTGGCTGTGTGGTTAATGGTCCGGGTGAGGCTTCCCAAACTGACATTGGTCTAACAGGAGGTGGTAAGGGAAGTAATATGATCTACTTACATGGTCTCGCAGATCATAAGGTGGCATCAGAAGAAATTATTGATCACGTTGTATCTTTAGTAGAAAATAAAGCTGCTGAAATTAGAGCAGAAAGCTAAGCACTAACTCATGATATCTTTAGAAAAATTAGAAAGTATTGTTAATCGCTATAATGATTTAGAATCTAGCCTTTCGAAAACTGATATTGACAAAAAAGAGTTTGTTAAAAATTCTAAGGAATATTCTTCAATTGGAGAAATAATAGAGACCATCAAGAGTTATATTGATGCCATAAAAGACAAGGAAGATCTTAAAAAAATCTTACTAGACAAGGATTCAGATACTGAAATTAAAGAGATGGCAGAACATGATCTCGAAGAAATTAAGTCAAAAGAGCAAGAGTATGAAAAAAAAATTAAAGTATTTTTACTCCCAAAAGATGAGGCAGATGAGAAAAATGCCATCGTGGAGATTAGGGCTGGCACAGGTGGTCTGGAGGCCTCTTTATTTGCCTCTGATCTGTTCAATATGTATCAAAAAGTATCATCTATCAATGGATGGAGAGTAGAAGTGTTAAGTGTTTCCCCTAGTGAGGCTGGAGGATACAAGGAAATTGTCTTCACAATTACAGGAAAAAATGTGTTTTCTAAACTAAAGTTTGAATCTGGAGTGCATAGGGTTCAGCGTGTACCCGATACAGAAACCCAAGGACGAGTTCATACATCTGCAGCAACCGTTGCAGTTCTAGCGGAAGCGGAAGAAGTAGATGTTAAGATTGATGAAAATGATTTGAGAATAGATGTTTTTCGATCTGGAGGTCCGGGCGGACAATCTGTTAATACAACCGATAGCGCAGTTAGAATTACACACATTCCAACAGGTGTGGTGGTTGCAATACAAGATGAAAAATCTCAACACAAAAACAAAGCCAAGGCGATGACTATTTTAAGATCCAGACTGTATGAGGCCGAAAGATTAAGATTAGAAAATGAACGTTCGGTTGCAAGAAAAAGTCAAATTGGAACTGGGGATCGATCGGAACGAATTAGAACTTATAATTTTCCTCAAGGAAGAGTTAGCGATCATAGAATTAATTTAACCTTACACAAACTAACAGGTTTTTTAGCAGGTGATGATTTTGCAGAAATGTCTGATGCTTTACAAATGAAGCATCAGGAAGAGTTGTTAGAAAATGTTAAGTAATGCATGACTACAGTTTTAGAGTCTTTAAAAAAAAATTGTAAGAATTTATTAAATATTAATATCAAAACTGCAAAAATAGATTCTGAAATAATTTTAGCTTCAGTTTTAAAAACTGATAGAATTAATCTATCTACTCAATACAATTTGATTCTAAATAAATCTCAAGAGCTTCTAATGAGTCAGCTGATAGAGAGAAGAAAAAATAAAGAACCAGTGGCCTACATTTTAAATAAAAAAGATTTTTGGAATGAAACTTATTTTGTAGATCAGAGAGCTTTAATTCCAAGACCAGAAACAGAAATTCTAATTGAAATGGTTTTAAAAAAAATTAAAGACAAATCAAAAGTATTGCAGCTTTTGGATATCGGATGTGGGTCTGGATGTTTGCTAATTTCTTGCTTAAGAGAGCTTAAAAAAAGCATAGGCATCGGACTAGATATTAGCGCAGATGCTTTAGCAGTTACAAAAATTAACGTTAAGAATTACAAGCTTAATAAAAGAGTTGAGCTTCATAAAGAAAGTATTTTTAACTTTCTTACATTGAAAAAATTCGACGTAATTCTATCTAATCCTCCCTACCTATCTTCAGCTGAGTATGACAATTTAGAAATAGATGTTAAAAATTTTGAGCCAAAAACTGCACTGAAGGGAGGTCATGATGGAACATCTCATTATAAAAAAATTATTACCTTTGCGTCCATGTCTTTGAAAAAAAATGGATTATTAGCTTTGGAGCTGGGTGACCAGCAGTTTTTTAAAATAAAAGAGATCTTGGCCGAGAACTCTTTTAGAGTTCTAGACAAATATCAATTAATCAATGGGGAAATAAGATGTATTCTAGCATCTAAAATAGGATAAATTTCTTTTGACAAATGTTTAAGAATATGTGACTTTAAAAACATCTATTAAATAATATTTTAAAATAGAATTAAAAATAATCTAAATGCCAAATTTTGTAAGAAGACCGAGAGGTCGTAATAACCCAAGAAGTAATGGTCGCAGACCTAATGCTAATTTTAGAAATAGTGGTTCAGGTCAAATAGTTTCTCTTGGAGAAACGAGCAACAACAACAATTTTTCAAGAAATAGAAACGGCAATCGTGGGGGCGGAAATGCAACTAAAATGTTTGATAAATACAAAACATTGGCTAATGACGCCCTTTCTGTTGGAGATATTATTTTAGCGGAAAGCTATTTTCAGCACGCAGATCATTATGCAAGATTATTACCACCAGAACCAAAGCCAGTTATTAAAAGCGAGGAGTCTTTAAATGAACCAGAGAATGAAAATACAGAAACTGAAGATGATATAGTTTCGCAAGACGCTGCGAAAGCAGAAGCTGATGCCTCAAAGACTGTAACTGAAGAAGCTGTAGAGAAGTAAACTATTTATTAGTCTTAGAAATTTCTGCCAACTGATCAATTCTTTGTTTTTCTAAATTAAAATTTTCCATTTCATTTTGTGACAATTTTTTTCCTGAGGGGAGCTTTAGTCTTTGCGAATTAATTCTTTTATTATTTACCAACACTTCATAATGAAGGTGAGGTCCGGTTGATCTACCAGTACTTCCTACGTAACCAATAATTTGTCCTTGTTTAACTTTTCTTCCAGCTTTAATATTTCTACCAAACTTAGATAGGTGCGCATAAGCAGTTTTATATGTTGAGTTGTGTCTTATTCGAACATATTTTCCATACGCTCCAAACCACGATGCCCTCTCCACTGTTCCTGAGCCAGAAGCCATAACTGGTGTTCCTCTACGTGCAGCAAAATCTGTTCCTTGATGTAATTTATTATAACCTAAAATAGGATGTTTTCTCATTCCGTAGCCAGAAGATAATCTTGCACCATTAATTGGCGTTTTCATCAAAGCTTTTTCAATACTTTTTCCATCAGGCGTAAAATAACCAATATTATTTTTGCTATCTTTGTATCGGTAAAGTTTAATTTCTCTTCCACTGTTTTTTAAGTAAGCAAATAAAATATTTCCATTTTTAAAATTTTCTCCCTCATCATCCTCAAACCGTTCATAAAAAATTCGAAATTCATCATTTTTTCGTATGTCTCTTTGAAAGTCTATTTCAAATCCAAATATCCTTGCAAACTCAACTATAACTTCAGCATCTACGTCTATTTTTTGAGCAGAAGCAAACAAGCTATTTACAATAACTCCTTTTGCTAAAAAATTTATCTTTTCCAAATTTTTTTGATTAAGTCTAACTTCGTAATCATCTGTTTTGTTGCTGTAGTAAATGTAAGCTGTAGAAAGTTCATCTACTTGAAAAGTTATTCTAGATATTGATGGCTTATTTTGTTTTGTTCGAAATACAATAGTTATGGCTTGTCCTTGCCTTATTTGTGTTAGATCAATTATACCTTTAGTCTTTTGGTAAATTTTATTTATTTCTTCCTTGGAAATTTTTTCTTTCAATAAAATTTTTTGCAGTGAATCTCCTGTAACAACTTTAATAATTTTTTTATTAGGAATAAAATCGGTATTGAAAAAAAAAGAATAGGCGTCTTTAAATTCTTTTTTCGATTCTTTTGTAGATTCTTCACGACTATTTTGATGGCTTTTCGAGACAAAATCTTTAGAGGAAAAAATAAAAAATAAAAGAGCAGAAAAAACTAAAATAAAAAATATTATTAGGTAATTTCGAGGAATTTTTTGATGATTTTTTTTCATTTTTGTATATTTTATATACTTACAGTTGATAATTAATTA
>FUWD012852874.1_pt1 | contig 40084 bp, 42 predicted proteins | sample 1063281 | NCBI WGS metagenome assembly FUWD01 (sample SAMEA79048168, study PRJEB19326) | metagenome | biome: marine | reverse complement strand
TAGAATCGAGCATATCTTCATTAGCTACTACTATGAGTGATGTAACAAATAATATCCTACCTGATCTACAAAATCAAATAGATGGTGTAATAGATACATGGTTCTACGATGGAGAACCTTCCCTAACAAATACCCCTGCTAGTACGTGGAGTACAGATACTATAAAGTTAAATCATGTAGGAGACTTATATTATGATAAAGTAAGTGGATATGGTTATAGATTTGCATATGAAGATATCGTAGATGATCCTGATATGGGAATTATATTCTCATGGATACGTATTGCTGATGTTGATGTAGTACTGGCATTAACAAATGCTGCTACAGCACAAGACACAGCTGATGGGAAGGTAACGACATGGTACCAAGCTAGTGCTCCTACAGGACTGACTACAGCTGATATAGGTGATATATGGGTAGACACAGATGCAGGTAATCTAACTAAAACATGGAGTGGTACTACATGGGTGGATATTACCAACACACAAAGTAACACGGCATATGAGTGGAGTGCAACAGCCAGTAAATTGATTACAGGTACTGATGGTAGTGTGACAGGATGGTCATTTGGAGATGGAAGTAATACTCAGAGTTACTTCAAGATAAATGCTACTAATTTCCAAGTAAGTGATGGTACTACAGGATATACACCATTCAGTATAGAAGGTAGTGATATTAGGTTTAATGGTAAAGTAAGTTTTACTAATGTGACAGATACCAGTAACATTCTAACTACTGGAAGTGCTGCTAGTGATATTAATGCGAATACTACTACGATTGATGGTGGTAAGATTACTACTGGTAGTATAGATGCAGATAGGATAGTTGCAGGGACTAGTATAAGTGCTCCTAATATAGTAGGAGGAAATATTCAAGGTACTTCAATAGAGGGAGCCTCTATAGTAGGATCTATTATAAAAGCCAGTTGGATAGATTATTCATCTTCTGGGGCACTTACTAATTGGAAATATTTTACAATAGCTACTGTACCTAGTGAGTATGTAAATAATTTTGCTTACGATAATACAGGAAACATAATAGAAGACTCTGAAGGATACGTAAGACTTCCTAAAGTATTGCCTGTAGTTGTGTCACAACACGACTACTCTACAGGTGCATTAGCAGGAAATACTACTATTGTAGTACCTGCTTATATAGTAGATTTTTACTCTTGGGATTCTTATGCAGTTAGTACAAATAATAGGACTATGAATATTGCCCCTATTATGACATGTCCTAATACACTTACCAACTTTAAACTGTATGAATCTAAAGTATATGATGTTTACGGAACTAGTTATAGTGGATCTACCATAACTGGGACTATACGACTATTTAACGTGAATATAGAATACTACATAAGACAAAAAGAGCTTCATGAAGATGATGGAGGCTATTCTACTGCATGGATTAAAAAAGATGGAGTTTTAGTAGTTAACTATGCAGAGAGTAGAAGGGATAGTTTTACCTGGAGTATTTCATATAATATAAAAGGTATCACATTTACTTTTTCACTCGTATACCTAGGTGAAGGCTACTTCCTTAAAGGAGACACTCTTACATTTAGTATGTATACTTCATTAAATACTAGTAATACCCTTACTGATTTTAATTCAGGTGAGTATATAAGTTTTGGAGAAGTAAATATAAATATATACCAAGGTAATAACGGAGTATCTTATGCCTCTCATGAGCATCATATACCTAGAATGATAGAGTCTTTGTACTAAGGTACAAGCAAGTAGTAATTTACAATCTTAATAAAAGGAAGAATAAATGGCAACATGTGAAGTAACATTACCCATAGCAACATTAAAGGATGGGACTATAGATATAGTCTCTAAGATAAAGACACTATCATCAGCAGCATTGGATACAGATAGTGTATACATGAGAGCTAAGGATACGTTCAAAGAACTATTCGATAGTAAGCAGATAAATGTAGATACATACTCTACGGTGGCTAGTCAATTCATAAGTCAGCTAGCAGTAAGTACAACTCAACAGGTAATACAAGGGGCTATACAATGGGCTACTCAAGAGAAAGAACTTGCATATAGTTTAGCTCAAACAGAAGCTCAAGCTAATCTGATAGTGGCTCAACGAGAACAAGTAAGAGCTGAGATATGTAAACTAGAGAAGGAAGCAGAACTACAATGTGCAAACATAACTGCAACATTAGCAACAAGTATAAGAAAGAATGGTAGGGTAGCTACAAGTAGTACTGATAATCCATGTATACCTCTAACCTTAGAGAATGAAGGTAGTGAATATACTCAAATGAAAATGCTAGATGCTCAGAAATATAGTACATTAGCTGATGCGTATAGAAAGTCAGGTATAGTACAAATAGGTACAGATACTGACGGTATGAGTAAAGGTACAAGTGGTAATGAATCAGGATACACTAATGCTCAAGATAAGTATGCTAGAAGACAGATACTAAGCTTTGAGGATAGCAAGAGATCTCATGCTGCTAATGCAGTAAGTGGTATGATAGGACAGTTACTAGCAAGTGAAGTAGTACCTGCAGAGACATACGTGCAACAGTGGAATACAGCTGTAGGATACTTAAACACAAATACTCCTGAATAGGATAGGAGTATGAGTGGGTTTGTAGTAAGAGACTATCTTACACCTGCTGTAGCGATACAGGCAACCAAAATAGCTACAAAGAATCTATACAAACAAGTAGCAGGTACAACTACTATAGGAGGTATACCTGTAATAAACAGTAGGATATATTTCTATGGTACATACTTTACAGCTATACGTGATGGTATACGAGATGATAAAGTATTCAATAAATTTATAACTAGATTAGGTATGAAACATAAAGACCTAGTAAATAGTGACTATAGAAAAGTGAAGAATGTATACTTCTATATCAATACAAGTAAACTAACGTATGAATCTCAAACAGATAACTTCATAGCAGGTAGATTCAATGATGAGTATGCTACTACTAATATAAGTAGAGAGTATATAGATGTAAAAATAACTGTAGGTGGTGACTATAGGAATAAAATATATGCAAACAATGCAGAACTAACTTTACAAGCTGCAGACTTACCAGCCTTAAGATCAGAGATAGAAAAGAATATAATAAAGTACGTAAGAGGAGGAGAATACGCTACATCTAACGTACCTATGCGATATACTAAGACAGGAACTATATATGCTCCTACAGTGGGGATATCCTATAATACTAACACAGGATCTATGTATGATGTATGTGCTCTTCTAGATGATGGCAGTGTATATGAGTGTACACATCAGTGTATAAATGAGATATTCTCAGTAAAAGAAGTACAGAATGGTCCTAGTATAAATGGTATTAATAGGATATCAGGTAATAAGGTAAGTACTCATATAAACCTAGAGTATAGTTATATAAAGAGGTATAAACTAAAAAGAAATGCTGTAGCTACAGATAAGATGATAGTAGAATTAAAAGCTATGTCAGATCTACATACAAATGATATGTCTAACACATCAAAGTATAGTATCGTAGCTAGAACTAGATCTTTAAATAATGATCTATTTACTAAAATTATTATAGCTCTAAATGATACAGGGGCAGAAGGTAGTGACTTTATAAATGGTTGTTTAAAGTTATCCTCCTATGAGGCTATGACACCTACAGAGATGATAGAGTTTCTTGGTAAGTGCTTAGATACAGACTATACGGAAAAGTCTCATGATTGGTGGGAAGCAGCTTTAGCTATAGTAATAGTTATCATAGCCATAGTAATAGTAGTAGTAGTCTTTATATTAACAGGAGGTGTAGGAGCAGTAGTGCTTACAGGGTTTGTATCGAGCCTAGCAGCAGGGTTTGCATCAGGTGCTATATTTCTAGCTATAGCAGGAGCAATATATGCAAAGAATGTAGGTGATCCAGGAGGTATGAGACTCATAGGAAATACTATGACATTTATGTCAGTAGCTGCTGCTATATGTGCTATACCTGTACTAGTAAGTAATCCTGTTGGAGCATCTATGTGGGAGGTATATAGAAACTATGCAATGGCAGTACTACTGACAGTATCTATAGTTGATCAAGTAAGTATAATTACCCTAAGTGAGGAGAATAGAATGTATGTACAGATAGCTACTGCAATCATAGCTCTAGAAATAGGATTAGAACAGGTATGGAAAGGTGGAGGAAGCTTTGCTAGTGCTGGAGATGGGCTAGTTAATACAGCATGTAAGAATGTAGCTGGGTATAGTAATCTTACTGCGAATGGTATGAAATCTTATATGTTGATAGATCAAGTAAGTAAGCATGAAGATAAAGAATCTCTTCCTACAGAAGATCAAGCTGTACCAGAGGATGGAGTAGAGAATGTATATGTTATGCAAGAAAAATCATGGGGATTTGATGCATTAGAAGCATTAGAGAGAAGTAAGGAAAAAGCATATGGAGGTATGGCTACAGAACTAGCTATATCTAATAGCACTGTACAGTACGTAGATATATACAAACATATATGATATAATACTGATAACAGTAATACTAATATAAATAAAGGATATAAAATGAGTGATGTATATAAACTAGATCCATATAACTTTAACCTAAACACGGTAAATACTTATAGTCCTGCTAAAGGGTATCCTACTAACGGTATGGACTGGAGTAACCTTCAAAGCTATAATGGACAAGTCGTTAAAGATGTGCCTATGTTCAATGATGTATCTCCTATAAAACCTGAGTACTTAAAACCTGTCAACACAAATACTACAGGAAACTTCAAAGACATTTCAGGAAATGTGTGGGGATCAGAGTCAGAAATGCAAAAAGCTAATCTAGGTATAAATGACTACAAATCTTTAGCTAATATACCAGATCCTAATAAAACTCCAGATATGTTTGATAACGTAACTGCTAAAGGTTTTGCTGATGTAGGTGGAGGATTAGCCTCTTTGTATAGCATCTATAATGGTATAGAGGCTAATAAAAGAGCAGATGAAGCATTCAAACTACAGAAAGCAGAATATAGTCGTGGAGTACAAAGAGAGAAAGACTTTGCAGCAGGTATAGCTAAGTCAGGTCTAGGTACGTATAGTGCAGGAGTATAACTATGGCATTCTCCAACAATAGATCTAACCCACTACAATTCAGTGCATTAAGTCAGTTTGTAGATCCTACTAAAGAAGCAGGTGCATTCTTCAGGGACTATGCTAATAGAGTAAGATCAGATGAAGAGTCAGCAGCTAAGATGAAGCTTCTACAAGCTCAAGATGCTAGAGCACAGGTAGAAGCAGACCAAAAGACTAAAGTATTTAATCAAGCTCAAGATGCAATAACAACTGCACAAACAGAGGCAGAATTCTTAAATAAGTATAATAGATCACTAAAGGTACCTGATAGAGAAGTAGTTCCAGTAGAAGGTAACGGAGGTATAATGCCTACACAATCTCAAATAGTAGAGCAACCTCAAGCTACAGGTCAGATTCTACAACAACCTAAAGGTATATATAAAAATGTACCTACAGGAGAGGTAGTATCGAAAACTAAAGATATAATATCTAGAGAGAAAGTACCTTATAAAGAGAATCCTAATCTGTTACTATCTAAAGCTAATATACCTGAAGGTAATACGGATACTTTAAAAGATATAGATGCTAAGATAAGATCTAACGCTATGAACCTAAATGTTACTCATGATCCTAAGTATAAAGAAGCATTAGATAAGTTATATGTACAAAAAAATAAAGCAAAGGAACCGGATAGTATAAATGCTAAGTTAGAACTAGTAAAGCATCCAGGATTATTTGGAAGTGCTCCTACACAAAAAGAACAATTAAGTTTACTGGCTCGAAAGAAAGTATTAGAAAGTAATTCAACTACTAAGACGCTAAAGTTAGGAGATCTAGATAGAAGTAGAGTGTATAATGCATCAGGACAAGATGTAACTAATGGTGGTAACAAACCAGGAGAAAAGTTATTCTTTATGTCTGCAGATAAATCTATGAAAATGTCAATAGATCAAGTAGGAAAAGTAGTACAGAAAGGTTATGAGGAATATGAGAAAAGTCCTATATTCAAGACTGTGATAAAGCATATAAAAAAGGATACTCCTGTAACTGCTAAACAGTTAGTAGGATTTACTAATGCTACAAGTAAAGTAGAAGGTAAGACAGGTATAATGCCACAAGGTAATGTATCAGATGCTGCTAAGACTAACTACGTAGAAGGTAAGATGAATAATCCTAAAGATACTTCATTTACTGATATGGTATCTACTGCTATTAATAAAGCAGATTTACGAGCTAAAGATGTAATGGATACTGCAGATAGCTTTATGGATAAAATGTTAGAAGCACATCCTGAACTGGCTAAAGTACCAGGACTGTATGATAGGGTACTAGCATCAGTGAAAGCTAGAATACCAGAAGGTAAGTTGACAGATTCAGAGAAACTAAAATTAAGTGCTAAAGAGGAAGACCTTAAGAGACTTCAAAAAGTACAGGATACTAATACAGCGTTCAATAATCAAGTTAGTTTGGAAAAAATGAAAGAGAGTAATGCCTGGAACAGATTAGTATTTACACAAAATAAAGAAGATACTAGACACGCTAAATCTCTATCAGCTATAAAAGACCCTGTAGCTGATAAGATACTTCTTGATGTTTTTAATGCAGGTATGCCTTCAGATTTGGATGAAGAACAACAGAAAGCATGGATGCTAAGTCATCAGTCTAATGAGTTTAATAAAAATCAAGTAATCTTGAAAAAGACAATTAATGATGCCAGAACTAGTGCATATAATGTAGAAAAAGAGGCAAGTTGGAATCCATTCTACCGTTTTATGTATAGTCCAATGGACTCTAATTTTGATCCTCTAAAATAAAGGATAATGTAATGGGTTTTTCTGAATCATTATCAAAGGCATTATCAGGATACAATGGATCAGTGGCTAATGCCTTATCTAAGTATAATACTTCGGTAGTTAATGCAGGATTTGGTGCTAATATAGCTAGTGTAGACAGTATAGTAGATGGTGATACAATAGCTGGGGCTAGACTACTTGGATTTGATACCGCAGAGTCTACAGCTGATGTCGATAGTAACACTAAGGCTAAAAAGTTAGAATCAGAATACGGACTTAAACTTGCAGACCAAAAAAGATTAGGACTATCAGGTAAACATAAACTAGAAGAGTTTATAAAAAATAACCCAAATACTCAGTTTGTAGGAAAGGGGTTCGATGTATATGGAAGACCGTTATTAGAGAACAAAGCACTTACAGAGTACATGCTAAGTACAGGACTAGCTGCTCCTACTGCTAACCCTACTGCCAAAGAGATGCAAGTATTCCAAGCAGCTCAACAAAAACTACGTAATATAGATCCTAAAACTGCAGACTTTATGGAAGGTACTAGACTATATAATACTCAACATATAAAAACTTCCGTGGTAGATGATGCAATAAACGTAGCTAAAGCAGGGATATCAGGAATACTAGGAGTAGCAGAATCTGTCCTAGAAGCACCTTCTAAGTTATACAAAACATTAGGTGGTGATTACATGGAAGAAGGTAGTAACTTCCAAAAAATTATGCCTAACTACTCAAAAGCTGTAAAGTACACTATGGATACTATGAAGTATGGAGCAGAACTTATAAAAGAAGCAGACCGTACACTCATAGGATATAATTCAGATAAGCAGGATAGACTAAAGTATCATGTAGGTAAAGCATTTGATGAGAATAACTATGTAACAGGAGTATTAGGAGCTTTAGTAAGTAATCCATTAGGAGCTGCAGAGTTAGCTACACAGATGTACGGATTTTCTAAAGCTATGAGTGCTAAAGGTCTAACAGGTCTTCCTGTAATAGCAGGATCATTTACAGATAACGCAGATCAAGCTCATTCAATATTTGTTAAAGAGTATGGTAGAGAGCCTAACGCAACTGAGACAGGATGGATGATGGCATTAGCAGCTGCAGGTACTGCTATGGATACTGGTGCATCTAAAGTACTATACGGAGGAGGTAAAGCAGGAAAAGCATTCTCATCTGCAGTATCTTCATCTGTAAAAGATATCATAGCTAAAGTCCCTAATATAGTAGCTAGAGCAGCTTTAGGTGGAAGTACTAAAGTAGCATCTATTATGGGAGTCGAAGGATTACAAGAAGGATTCACAGAAGCTACTACAGTACTAGGCGGTACTCAAGATATAGACAAAGCTGCTAAGGATGAGTATGCTAAACAAGTATTCAACGCTACTGCACTAGGTGCTATAAGTGGACCAGGTATGTCAGCAATTAATGCAGGACAAGGGGTAGCTACAGGTATAAATAACTATCTAGAAAACAGAAAATCTAAATCTAATGTATATACTAAAGAACAACGAGTAGAAGAGTCTAAGACAGCTAGAGACGTAATGAATAGTATAGGTATGGGTATTAAAGATAGTACTATATCTCTCCAACAAGCATTGAAAACATTAAATGAATTAGATACAGATGCATTGGCTAAGAATGAGAAAGAAGGAGCATCCAAACTTAAAGAGTGGCTAATTCAAAATATAGCTAAGAAAGAGACTGTAGATACTACAACTTATGGTAGTCAAGAAGAGGCTATATTAGATATAGAAAATATAGCAAATAGTGCTAAGTCTATACAGGAAGGAACACCTGCATATCAGGCAATACAGAACGTAGCTATATCTGCAAACATATCACCAGAACTACTAGCTAAAACACTTAAGACCTATGAAAGTGTAGAGTCAGAAGCTACAACAGAAAATAGGGGATATATAACAACAGGACTGAAACTACGTACAGAACAGGCTAAAGGAGAAGCAGCTAATCCTGAGAAACTGGCAAAATATACGAACCAATTAGATAAGTTTTATCAATCTACTAACTCTACGTATAATAGACTAAAGAGTGGATTTGATACATTAATGAAATCGGAAGGATTAAGGACTGTAACTGTAGGTGATTATACTATACATAAAAGTAAGTCAGGTATAGAAGCTTATAAAAAAGTAATGGAAGCTAAAGAACGTACTATGAAAGGAATTTTAGCAGAAGGTAAAAAAGCTAATGTACAGTTAGATTCAAAACCTAAAGTAAATAGTCCTTATATAGTAAGTAAGGAAGGTAAACATATAGACATAGGTACTAAAGGCTTAGATACAGCTTCTACTATAATTGCACCGAAGACATCTAACGTAGCTATAGCAAATCCTGTGATGATGACTAATGAGGATACTGAGTTCATAAAGAATCAAGTAGTGGGAATATCTGTACCAAGATATAAAGAAGCTACTCATACTAAGAATGTTAAAGAGTTTAATGGAGAAGGTAAGATATCCGTAGATAGTACAACAGCTCCTATTAAAAAGATGATAGATAAGGCTATAGAAGCAGGAGCTAAGTTTACTCTACACTCCTATAAAGGTATGGATAAAGTACTAAAGTCTGCAGTAGTAAAACATCTACAAACAAATGGATACGTATATGCAGGTAAGTCAGGTGAATGGGTAAAGGCAGAAGTGCTACATAAGAATGATAAACCTAAAAAAGAGAAAGAAGTAAAGGAAGAAGAAAAAGAGGAAGATACTGCTCCTAAGAAAGCATTAGTCACTAATAAGACTATGTTATCAACAAGTTCTTCTAAAGGGATGAAACCTATAGGCAAAGCAACAGAAGAACTTCAGGCTGTAGACATAAACGATATAGTACAAAGTACTTCAGAAGCTACTATGAATACTAAAGTACTTATAGATAAAGAAAGTAAATCCAGCTCAGTAGAAACTAGTTGGTATAAGGCACTCAACAAAGTACTGCCTAAAATGTTTACAAGTGAAATGCTTCCTAAAGCTACTAAGTTAGAGTCAGTAGTAAAATTCAAAGCAAAAGATGACCTAGCTAGAGGTATCCTATTTCTTCAAGATGGAGTAGTGAACAGCAAAGCATTAACAGCAATGGCATTAGCTGCTAATGAGTATTTAGTAGCTAATGGATCTACCATGGCATACATGGATGATGATACAGCTAAAAAGATATTAGGTAATGAGAAAGCTACAAGAGCGCAGATAAAACAGATAAAAGAATTAGGAGTACCAGGAGTAGTAGTAGCTAATGCTTTAGGTAACTCAGTAATTAACTACATGGGATTAAGTATCAAGGATAATGTACCAGCAGAGCTAGGAGCTAAACTAAAAGCTGCAATAGGACAACAGACACTTATGCTAATGGAAGAGTTACATCTAGTAAAACCCACAGTCGTACAAGCAGGAAAGGTAGGAAGTTTATTAGGAACAGAAACTACTAATCCTAAAGCACAAGTATATTTTTACAGTATAGATAAGAAGGTATATTCAGCGACTGCTACTAAGGCAAGAGAGATATTCAATAAAATGCAAGAAGAGCTAGGAACTAAAAGTACAGTAGTTACAGGACCTACAGAAGTAATGCCTAAGATGAAAGAGTATACTAAGACTACAGCAAGAAGGAATAAGGTAACTATAGTACCAGACAAAGCTATAAAAGCATTGAATAAACTGATAGCAGAAAAGCATTATCCTGTAGCTTCTGCAGTAGAATGGGTAAAGAGTAATGAAGAGCAAGCTAAAATCCTAATGGGATATAAAACTAATATTAATGGAGAACTAGATAAACTATCTAGAAGAGAAAGAGAATCTATAGAAGCTGCTAACATAGCTATAGAGAAAGAAGTACAATCTACCATAGATATAGATACATCTAAAGGGGTATTCTTTGATTGGTTCTTTTCTCGTAATGGAAGATTCATGCAAGATAGTAATACTATCAATACTCAGTCAGGAAAGAAACTTCATAGATGGATATATGTAGGAGATAATAATACTTCTATTGTGGAGAAAGGTAAAGAGAAAGATGAGTATTATATAGCATTAGCACAAGCAGTAGGGTATGGTATTGATAAATATAGGCTAGAGAAGTCTGTAGAGATGGGTAAAAAGATAGTAGAGTTAGGCTATGATAAAATGAGTACTATGCTGAAAGGTGCTCATATAGAAGGTATGGAAGTAGAACATCTAGGTCAGTTTCTAGGAATGTTAGATACACTACAAAAGATGGAAAAAGCCAAAGAAGGTAACAAAGTAAAAGTACAACTACTAATGGAGTTTGATGCTAAAACATCAGGGTTTGGTATCAAGATAGGACAGTTAGGGTTTGACAATGGATACCAACAAAAGGTAGGAGTATATGTAGGAGATAGAGCTGACGTTACAAACATCAGTGATCAGTTAGATCCTATAGATCCTACAATGAAAGTATTTGACGTATATGAAGGCTCTGCAGTAGAGATGGATACTAGTAAGATGAACGTAGAGAAAACATCTATAGGTATATGGAATGAGTTACGTAAAAAGATTCCTTCAGTTGTAAAAGGTGAGAAAGTATCTTCTGAACTACGTACATTATTCAAACAACCTTTCATGGAGTTCAATTATGCAGCAGGACTAAAGACTCTTATAAAGTCATTTAGTACAAAGATAGTAGAGGATATCCTGAATGACATAGCTGTTAATAATGGTAAAGGTAGCATGAAGTTACTAGAAGAAATACAAGCAGTTACAGGACTTAAGAATGTAGCTAGTATGCTAAGGGAGAAGTACTCAGAAGATATAACATACAAGGTAGGAAATAAGAAAGGTAATCTACAAACATTACTTACAGATCTAGTAACTAACACATATGGAGCACAGCTAGAAGAGCATTACAAGAAAGAGTATAAAGAACTTATAGACGCTAACCAAGTTATGAATAACGCTTTTGTAGGAATGTTTGCAGCATATAGAGCAGAATATAATAAAAGAGTAAAAGGCATTAAGGGCATTACAGCAAAACAGAAACTAGAAATAATAAAAGAATTACAGAATGTATTCCCCCTAATAAGAGGTCCTCTAAGTAAAGATATCAATGAGGGTATACCTATCTATAGCTATACTAGATCTCATACGGATGGTGAATATGGAGCTACTCAAGTATCCTTCCTAAATAAAGATGGAACAAGTAGTCAGAGAACTGCACAAGCAATAGTAAGAGAATTTGAAGAGGCTACTAAAGCAGGAGCAGTTGTACCTATTCACTATATAGATGGTGCAACAATGGCTAATACTATTAATAATAGTAATAAAGGATTACTTGGTGTACATGATGCTGCAGTGGTAAGTATAGATAGTGCTAAGGATACTACTCAAAATTATAATAGAGAATGGTATACAATGCAATCATCATACTCAGTAATAGAAGCAGTAGCAGAAGCAGTATCAAGGGTAGTAGACACAGCTGAGGGTGCTGAAGACCTAAATGTAAAAGTACAGTTATTACAAGGTATGTCAGATAACTCAATCACTGAGGATGGAGAATATAACGTCTCAATGAAAGACTTAAAACAAATGACTAATAAGTATGCAATGAAAGTAAGTGCTAATAGGCAACAATTCTTTAACCAACCTATGACAGTTGTGCATATGGCAGGACCTAAAGGAAGTGCATACCAAACAGATTCAGTAGATATACCTGTATATAATCCTAGAGTAGTTAAAGATTATGTATATTCAGTAAAGAAAGTAAGTAAAGATACTGTAGAATCTCAAGAAGTAAAAGCTGAGTTAGACAATGTTGCAGAAGAGTATGGTGTAAGTGAAGCAGCAGAGATACTAACAGGAGAATTATCTCCAATAGCTAAAGCATTAATAGAAGGATGTGAATAATGGCATGTGATATAAATGAACTATTGAGTAATGATACTATAACTAATAACGATAAAGCTACATTGATAAAATTGAATGAGCTGACAGAAAGTGTAGAAGATAGTAAGTATGGAAGTGATGTAAATAGTGAGCAGAAGGTTAGGTATGAAAGTTTAGGTAAAGATATTCATAAAGACATGAAGAAGATACTTAAATTGAACAGCAACTTAAGTAAGCTTCCAGATGCTCCTAGTGCAGAACATCAAGCACATATAACGGAAGTACTAGAAGCATTTGATACAGACTTCCTAAATGAAGTAGATCTATACCTAAATACGGAAGCTGAACATACATCTGGTATATTTGATGCGAGTAAGATGAGTATGTACCTAAATCTGAATACTAGGAACACTAATACGGCAGGTAATGCAAAGTCTGCAATGGAAGTACATGCACATGAGTTGATACATGCATTCACAGCATATGCCTTATCACTAAAGGATATGTCTAACCACACTACAATAAAGCAGTTATGGAATCTATTCCATTTAGCAGAAAAGAGTGTAACATGGGAACATTTCCTACCTAAAGATAGTATAGACCCTATAAGAGAAGAGAAGATAGCAAAAGCTACTTATAAGTATATATTCAATAACTCTAATAGTAATGGACTGCATGAATTTATAGCGCATGGACTAACTAATGAGTCATTAGTGACATACCTAAAAACACTAGCAGTATCAGACAGTTTCAATAAAGGAGAAGAAGCATCATCATTATTAGGACTACTAAAAAAGGTATGGAGTACTCTGATGAGTATAATACTAGGAAATGTAAAGTTTACGCATAGGGATAGTAATGTATATGAATCTTTATTAGGACTTACACTATCTCTAAGTGAGACTAATAATAAAGCTATTAATAAAGTAATGAAGAATGATAGCCTATTTACTCAGATGTTTAGAAAAGTAAACATAGCAAATAAGAAAGGTGAAAACCTAATAAAGAAAGTAAGTGAGTACATAGATGATAAAAAAATTCCTCAAATGCCTAAAGATGGAAATGTATTTCAACAAGCTTACTTCTTGACTAGATACGCATATAAACTAATAGGTGATCCTAAGTTAAGACCTGAACTAGAAAAGTTAATGACAGCACTAGGTATAAATCCTGAAGGAGCTATAACTAATATCCTAAAAGATATGAGATCTCCAGATGCTTTAGATGATGTAGTAGAGATGTTAGGGTATGCCAATGGTAAGATAGAAGAGGAAAAAGTACTAATAGAAAAAGCAGCTAAAGGAAATATCCTAGAGATGTTTAAAGAGAAGTTGAGTAGAAAGTCAAGAGAAGTATTATCGTTAGGTGTATTGGATATAGATCTAAGTAGTATAGCTACAGATTACACCTCTGAAGAATTAAGTACTATACTAAAAGATAAAGATAAAAGACGTAAAGAGATAGGTAGATTAGAAAATATACTAAACGAAGATAAAGAGTTTGGTAGATGGTATGTTACTCAGGCAAAAGGTCTAGGATGGTATATGGTGAAGCATGAGGCAGGAGTAGTACAAAACTTTAATGCAGATGGTATAGCACGACTAGTACATAGTGGATTCTCCCAAAGTAAACCTAGTGCAAGATTGATAGGACAGATAGACACCCTAGCTACACTATACGGAATAGAGTTTAATACTAAAGAAGTAAACAATGAGGTAGCAAGGTTATTGGATACAGATCCAGAAGGTATGGAAAAATTTATGTATTACCATCATACCTTTAAAAAGGAAAGTAAAAAAGTACTATTCAATAATAAAGCAGCATTGATGATTAAAGGGTATGCAAAAGAACTTACAGATAATACTATAGAAGTAAAAATAATGCCTGTATCTATGAGAGCTGAGATGGAGAATGAAGGTTTTGAACTAGTAAGTGAAGCTAAGAAGAGTCCATTAGACACAAGTATAGAACCTATGGGGGTATATAAGAGTAAGGCATTTGTATCACAAGGATATAACCCAGGAGTAACTAGGATTACAGATCTAGGTAGAAGAGGTACTACTCTAGGAGATATAAGATATAAGGGTAATGAAGCCTATCAAAAGGTAAGAGAGCAAAAGGATATAGCAGTACTAAAAAGAGTTCAAAGACAGACTGCTAAAGATATAATGGAAGGTAAGTATAATAGAGAAGCAGATCTAGAAGCAGGACTAACTCCAGTTATAAATGAGAAGTATGGACTATCTACATTCAGATACTTAATGTCTAAGGAAGCTAAAAGAGACCTACTAGAACAAGACGTAGATGGAGTCGAAGTACTAGCGAGAATGCACTCTAACATGTATGATAAAAGTAAAACAGATGAACAGAATAACAAAGTACTAGAGGTAATACTCTCAGATCAAGAGGATAACTATGTAAAAGGTGAAGTATATGGAAATAATAGAAGAGAGTATATAGTAATCTCTGAAGATAGTCATGTAGATGAAGTAAGAGATATATATGCATTATTACCTAAGAGTTTTAAAGAAGCTGTAGTAGAATCAGGAAAAGCAGGTATAGCAGTAAGAAGAGATATGTTACATGCATACTTTGGGTTTAAAGAGGCAACCATACTAAATGCAGGAGCATTTGGTATATACTTCAATGAGGTAGCACCTAAAGAGTTACAAACACTTATTAGGTTAGTAGAGGGATATTGGAAAGAATTAGTAAAGATATCAAAAGTAGATATCATTATACGTATTCCTAGTGTGCTAATAGGTAACGTAATATCAAATGCATTTTATAGTGTACAATCAGGAAACAATCCTATAAAAGTATTGAGTAAGACTATAGAAAATTTTAAAGCAGTACATGAGTATATACAGCTAAGGAATGAGCATGAGTTACAGGTACAGAAAAGTAAGAATGGAGATAGTAAAGCAAAGCAATCTGCAGCTAATATAGAAGCACAACTAAAAGGACATCCATTACATACGTTAATGGAGGCTGGGTTATACCAATCAGTACAGACAGAAGAGATAGGTCAAGATGATATGAAGTCTACTAATAAGTTCTCCAAGAAGATTGATAGCCTGACAGAAAATGTACCAGGATTTGTAAAATCAGGATTACATTGGTTATACTTAAGTGAGAAGACATCTTTCTTCAAAACAATGACAACACTAACACAGTATAGTGATGTAGTAGCTAGGGTGACAGAGTATCAGTTTCTGACAGAACAAGGAGCTACACATGAATCAGCACTAAAGACAGTAATCAATGCATTTGTAAACTATAATAAAGTATCCTCATCTAAAGAAGATTGGTTGAATAAGATAGGATTGCTAATGTTTACGAAGTACTTTAAACGTACTCAAAGATCATTACAATACTTAGTAGAAAAGAAGCCTGTAAGTTTTATGTACAGTATGTTACTGCAAGAGTTTACAGGTAATATTCCTGATATAGGTGAACAGAACTTATTAAGTAAGAATTATATGGGAATGGTACACAATCCTATAGAGAACTTAACTAATGCAGTAGTACCTTCATCTATAGAGTTAGTACTAGGAAGTGAGGAAATAAATAAGTACATATCTCAAAAAGATATAAAGAAAGATGAATCACAATATGAATACTTAGCTTATAGAAGAGAAACTGCAGTAACGGAAGTTTTAAAGGATATGATGAAGCATACTGATACTACAAAGGATGAGAAAAGAATAGCATCACTTCTAATACATAAGGTAAGTAAAGATGCAAAGTTACTTATGCTACAAGATAATAAGTATGAACATGCCTATAATATGAATACTGCAGATGGTGCATATAAAGACTCATTAGGATTTTATGATGATGTAGATAACAAGGTAGTAATAAGAGGGACAGAAGTATCAGCACATGTACTTCTACATGAGATAGGACATATGGTACTGAAAGAAAAGCTAAATAAAGATAGTAAAGAGAAAAAAGTACTACTAGAAATAATGGATAGGTTGAAGAAAGATAGCAGGATAGTAAAAGGTGTAGATACGTATTGGGATAGTAAAACTAACACAGGTACATACGCATTTCATAACTTAGATGAGTTTGTATCTGAAGCTATAAGTAACCCTAGTATTATAGCAATGCTAAAAGCATCTGATACTAGAAATGGTACAGGACTTAGAAATGCAATAAGAAGGACTGTCATGAAACTAGTAGGAGATGATACACAACATGGTAATAGTTTTGAAAAGTTAATATTTAATATAGAGAGCCTAAGTAAGTCCTCCTAAGAGGACTTTATAGTATCTTCATTCTACATGTAGAGTAATCAGCAGTATAGATAGTAGAAGGATCTTGATTAGGATCTTTTCTCCACTTACCTGATTGACCATTAGCTAACCATTCTTTATGCTGTATAGGATCTTGCTTACGAGATGAGATATGTTTAACTACCTGCTTCATAGCTAGATCTGTATTATAACCTTCAAGCTCTAGTTCGTTAACAGCTAATACTATGATGTCTACAATAGCATCTACAGTATCATGCTCATTGAAAGCATGTTTAGCTACTGTATATTCATTTAATTCTTCGAGAATCATTTCTCTAAAAACACCTGAAGGAGATTTGAGATTACGTTCTCTTCTCCATGTCCTAAGTCCATCTATCCATTTCATTTAGTAATCCTATCAAAGTAGTGTAGAAACATAAGATTACAAGCAGCATGTAGTAGATGAGACTTATGAGTATCATCATCTAATATATCACCTTTCATATACTGGTTGATATGACGTAGTAATGCATCTTTATACCTATATGTCTCACCTTGTTGTATCATCTTCCAGTTATTAGGAGAGTATTTAGTAGCACCTATAGTAAGCACTTCTGCAATACCTTCTATAAATGTAGGATCGACCAATGAGAACATAAGTTTATCTATATCATATTTAGTAAACTCTTCCATTTATTCCCCTTTAGGTAACTCTGGTGCAGACTCTTCTATGATCTTCATAGCTCTCTGTTTAACACCAAAGTATAAATCGTTTAATTCATCTATAGCTTTACTCTTAATCTCTATAGAAGCATCAGAAGACATATAAGCTTCTAACCTTCTAGTATACTCTTCGTTAGTCATTAGTACTCCATTTGATATAATCTATAGATAACCAATCACCTTCTACCGCTTTAGAGTAAGCTGTAACTCTACCGCTAAAAAAGTCAGTGAGGACAGTACCTACAACATCATCCATATATGGGAGAGGATTAACAGTAGTATTCCAGTTAGGTTTCATACCAAGTTCCTTGAGAGCTATGTCTCCTCTGTATTCAACGTAACGTTTGAGGTCACTGTTGGCAATGTGAGGAGGATTCAAGTAATCTATAAGAGCATGCTCATAAGATACTGTTTCACGTATAGCTTCATAGATACGGAACTTCAGTTCATCAGTCCATATGTCTTGGTTCTCTGAGATGTATGTACGAAATAGATGAGAGTTCCCTATGCCGTGGAGAGTCTCTTCACGTCGTTATATTCAATAGATGTCGTTAATCTCTATCCGCAGCTTTACCTGCAGCTCATGCTTTCACATGAGACTAGACCATATCATCCCTCTGTTTAAGAGGGGAAACCGCTTCCAACCACTTGGTTGTACTCTACTAACTCTGCTTGTGTAAACAGGTTTTCGATGGTCGTTGAACTTTCTTGTTTATATTTTTCAATAGCTGGCTTCCATAGTAAACCATGTCTAGCTCTACTAACAGTACCTTGATCTACACCAAAGATCTTACCTATTGCAGCATTAGATAATGATGTAGTATTTATATAATGAAGTACCTTTAACATTCTATCAGTGTTTTCTTTAGTGACTAACTTGCTTTTAGGCATTGCATAGTCTCTGAACTCAGGTTCTTCAAATATAAACTTCCATCTAGTTTTATGTCGGATTAACGATATATGCTTATCATTCAATCCATACCTTTTACCAAGTAGGATGTTAGTAGCATACTCATCAGACATAATATCTCTAATGATGGAACGTACTGTATCTGCTGTTATAATGGACATTCCGTTCTCTTCTCCAACCATAGGTGTCATTAATCCTGTAGCAAAAGCATGGTGAGTATTTTGTTTAGATGTAACCTCTTCTAAATTAGAAGGATGATTATTTTGTTTGTTACCGTCAATATGATTGATAACATAGTCTTTCTTTATCTCACGCTGATGTATGCATTCAAATATAAAGCGGTGTGCTCTATATTGTTTTTGTAGCCCTGCTTCTCTTACTGTTAATGTCTTATACCCTGTAGTGTTGGATAGCATAGTTTTCAAAGGACGACCGTTCACTCCGTAGAGTACTCCATCCTCATTACAACTATACCTTTTAAATAATGGATGACTTCTTCTCATAGTAATACCTTGTGTTGAATTACTACATTATAACATAATTTTAAAATATAAACAAGCTTAGCTGCTGATTGCCCAATCCTTAACATTGTTACTCTTTGGTAGTTAAGGCTCTAAGGGGTTTCCAGCAATTCAATTTCTTTAGGCTCGACTAGTGTTAGCCAATCGAGTATTCAACTATCTGACAGAGACCAGGGTACTTACCCTGGAACTGATATTTTAGCAGTGCTGCAAACTGTGCCATAAGTGAGATGTTCTCAGCTCCTCCCGCATAGGTAGCAAGCATAGCAGCTACATCAGATCTGTAGGTTTTATCTAGTTCTACATTAGATAGCCCCATAGCTTTGTACTCTTCAAACTTCTTAACTTTAGCTTTATCTAAGTATTCTGTCTTGGTAGCCATAACAGGTATATCAACAAAGTCTGAATAGATAGAGTTAGGTAAACCCATAGTCTCAGTGAATAGTGAGTAGTTCTCAATATGTGTGTACTCTCTAGCATTGTAGTTAGATAACATAGCCTGTACTTCTACAGGTTTAAAGATACGAAGCATGGTAGCATAACCAGTCGTGATATTCAAGTAAGCTCGTTAAACTTACCCCGCAGCTTTACCTGCAGCTTACACTTTCATGTAAGACTAGACCATATCTTTATCCTAGTGAATAGGATAGAAACCACTTCGAACCACTTGGCTCTACTCCCTGTCGGGATGGTCGTTGAACTTTAATAAGGCATTGAATGTATTTCTCTATTTGTGTAACCTTACTCTTAGCTGCTGATTACCCAATCCTTATAATTTTCAAACATTCACGCTTGATGTTACCATCTACGTTGTAGTTTATAAGGCTCTAAGGGCGTCCCAGCAATTCAATTTCTAATAACATAGTACATTACTGTACTAAGCGGCAATTAATTTACCTACTATTACTTCGTTCTGTGTGAATAGTTTCATAACATTGGTAATGAACTCTTTCTCTTCAGCAGAAGCACGTTGAAAGTCCTGAAGGTCTTTAGCTAGAGATATCTGCTCTGCTGTCCAATGAAGTCTATCATGTTGTTTGTAGTATTCCCAAAATTCCGAATATCGGAATCCATGCTTAGACTTGAAGGTGGGAATACCGTTCATGTGGATAAGGTTACTCATAATACCATACCTACTAAAACACCTGCACAGAATATGATACCAATTACTATGTAAGCCTGGTATCCTTCAAATGTAATTGTGTAATCTGTATCTATTGACATGATAAACACTCCTCTGGTTGAATGATTTGTTTACGATCACCTGATGTTGTAGATGCTGATACACCTGCTGATGAACGTACATAGTATAGTGATTTGATCTTCTTCTTCCAAGCTAGGATATGAAGATCTGAGATGTACTGGACTGATGATCCAGCTGGAATGAATAAGTTCAGAGACTGTCCTTGATCAATGAGAGGAGAACGATCTCCTGCAAGCTCAATTAAGTAACGCTGGTCTAATTCAAATGCAGTCTTGAATACATCTTCTATAGCTGGAGTCATACAATCTAAACCTAGTCCTAGTACTGAACCATTGTTCTTTTTGATAAGCTCCCAAGCTTTAGCTACTTCTACTTCAGGATGATTTGATACTCTAGAATAGAAGTCAGTAATGTAAGCATCAAGATATTTATTCCTGATAGCGAAGCTACCTTGTTTGACTTTCTTAGTGAAAGCATTTGTAACCCATGGTTCAATACCTGAAGATGTAACACCACATAGGGATGAGATAGACATAGTAGGTGCAATAGCTGTTACATGGATGTTACGTCTCCATGTACCATTACGAGTAGGCATAGGTGTACTTTTAGATACGCCTACTACATCGCTATTGTGTTTATCAGCTGAGTCTTTGATTTGTTGGAAGATCTTTAGATTCAAGCCTTTAGCCATAGGAGATTCCCAAGGGATCAGCTTAGACTGTAAGAGTGAATGGAAACCCATGACTCCTAGTCCAATGGATCTTTCGTCAATGGCTCCTGCTCTGGCTCTCTCAAATCCAGGAAGATCTATCGTGAGATCTATAAAAGACTGCAATACGTTGTCCAGATAATCACTGCAATCAGCAATAAACTGATCAAAGCAATGTTGGTATTCATCCCAATACTCCAGATTAATACTGCCGAGGCAGCACACCCCAGAGTGATCACTATCAGTACGGAGAGTAATCTCAGTACAGAGGTTAGATGTGGTAACATGGATGTTCTCCTGTTTGTATTCGTCTGGAGCTAAGTCATTGACTGTATCCTCAAACATGATGTATGGCTCACCAGTGGTGATACGAGCTTCAAGAATCTGAGTCCATAGCTTACGAGCTGAAACTGATTTCACTGTAAGTCCTGTTTTAGGTGATATAAGATTATAATCATTACCATTAATAACACACTGCATAAAGTAGTCTGAAATAACTACACCATGATGTAGATTAGGACATCTACGATTATGGTCACCAGTCTCTTTACGAAGATCAATAAACTCTTCAATCTCTGGGTGAGAGATGTGTAGGTATACTGCTTCAGAAGCCCTACGTAATCCCGATTATATTCAACTACAGACGCAACTCTGTAACCAGTTCTCTTATGAACTTCTATACATTTCTGCATAGTCTAGACTATATCTTCACCGTTAACTTAATAGTACGGTGGTCACTTTTTCGAGTACCATATGCTTGTACCCTACTCCCCTACGGGATAGTCGTTGAAGGTATCCACTTAAGGATTACAAATGTGACCAGGATTTACCTGATCTAATTCTTCTAATAGCATCTATAGATACTTCATAGAGTTTAGCTACTTCTGAATTTTTACTATGTGTCAAATTATATTTAATGTCTATTACTTGAGACTCAGTTAGTTTAGCTTTATTATTAGCTTCACCTGATAACCCTTTAGATCTACCTATAGTAGTAGCTCCTTTAGATGTCTGATAAGCTGTGCCTGAGCGTATACGTTGTATAGCTGCTCTACTAACTCCAAAACTTATAGCTAACTCTCTATCTTTTACATCAGCTGTTGTAGATCGAATCTCTTCAATCTGTTCTTCTGATAATGTAGAAGATGGGTTTTTAGTTCCACGTATATCAGGATTACGTCCTGACTTAACCATGTGCTGAGAGTTACCTGCAGCTGTTACCCACTCTAAGTTAGAGAGTACACTATTAGCTCTGTTACTGTCAATATGATTAACATAGGCATCCCATATAGGCTCATCAGTGAAATTCTCCATTATGAGTCTATGAATAGTATACGTTTTACCACTAGGGTATAATGTAACTCTAGGATAGCCATCTTTATCGTACCGAACAGATTTAAATTTACCTGTCTCAATATTTAGTACATTACCTAGGTCTGATATCTGGTATCTAGGTTCTTTATTTATAATTTTCCACTGTTCCATTTGTAAGTCCTTAAAGTTTATTTCCCTGCTGATTGTCTTCGTCGTTAACGGTCAGAGTTCCCAGCAATTTAATGACTTATTATAACTAAAGTTTCCTTTAGAAACGGCTTAAGTTGCTCGCCGAGCAACTGATTAACCTTGACTTATACCTAGAGTAGATCTATCTGAGATACCTAAGAAAGGTATAACTCCTCCAGATTTTCCTCCGTTTAGTCCTACAGGTTCATTCACAGATCTTACTTGAGACCAATCTGTACCGATACCTCCACCCCTAGCACCTAAGTTAAATGCTTCGTTGTAGTTACCGAAGATAGATGGTTTATCATCTGAAACACTCTTAGTGAAACATGAGATAGGTAATCCCCTGTCAGTACCTGCATTAGATGAAATAGGAGTTGAAGGGTGCATCCATAGGTTCTGAATGTAAGATCTCATACGTCTACCGTGTTCAGGGTCATTCTGGTAGGCACTAGAGACACGATCTAACCATTGGGGGTAATCTTCATCAGGTAAGAAGTAAGTCTCTTTGTAGAGTGCCTGAGAGAATGCAGGAAGTGAATTCCAATCTCTATTCATCTGAATGTCCTTGTCCGAATTTACGTGTCTGAGATACTGTGACTTCCGCTTCTTTAATATTTTCTTCTGATAATGATATAGCTTTAGGTATATCATCTATATCATCTATTTCATCTAATTGAATAGTCACTGTAGTAGAAGGATTCTCTCCTCTACCTACAATGGTTTTAGTACTAATAGTATATCTATCTGTACTGAAACCTAATGACGTAACGTAAGATGCCATAGCTTTATCAAACTCTTTGCCTGATAATGTAATCTGCATTATTTTACTCCTAATGATAATACTGAGAAAAAGAAAGCTAAATGGATTAGAGCTTTATCAAATCTACTTATACGTAACTCATCTCTGAATGTGTAATGTAAAAGATATAAAAGATGATCTTTCATACTATACTCCTATACGGTGTAATATTTTACGTTTAGTTATGGATGCAATAATAGTTGTAGATACTAATATTTTCCATACAAACTTCATAAATAACGTCATAATTATTCTCCCTTATCTAACTCGATAAGGTCTTTCTTAGCTCCTACAGCCAACTTCTGCATTTGATTGATAAGTAAACGTAAACGTTTAGATGAAGCCTTAGTAGGCTTAACTACATATTTAGATAGCTCTTCTGTATATAGAGCTGATAGTGTGTTGAATTCATTGAACATAAGTTCTCCTTTTTATTTGGGTTGAAAGTATAGATAGTTATAACTTAAAATCTACCTATATCAGAATAGTATTTAAGTTCTTCATATAATGCTTTAGCAGTATCGAGTTTAGATGTAGCTAAATAATATGCTACATCATGAGAGTTATCAAAAGTAATTAAGGTAGCTACAGCTTCAGGATTAGGATCTAGTTCCTGAATGTACTCTGCCAAATCAGTCTCTTGACGTACTATATTAAGAGCATCTGAGAAAGATACCTCAGATACACAATCATGACTCTCTAGCGTATGAATGACCTCTGAGATATCCGTAGTCATTACTTAGCCCCGAACTTAGGTTTACCAAATGAAGGTTTAGGTGCTGATACTTTAGGTGCAGATCCTCCTTTACGTCCATTAGTAATCCAAGCTTCCACATCTTCTGCAGTGAGTTCAGACTTGTATGAGATGACGTTAATGTATTTCTCTAATTTGGTAATACGTTTACCTTCAGTCTCTTCACGAAGAACTTCATCTGCTGAAAGACCTTCTGGAGTGAATGCTTCTTTGAATATGATCTTCTCTTTGATATCTCCATCTTTAGAACGGTAGTATTCGAACTTGAACCATACTTTGATATCCACATCTGAGATTTCAGGGAATACTTCTACATCTTTCTCTACTCCATCTTTACCAATAGGAAGAGGTACTGTTTCAGTCTCTGACATTGTACTAGGATCAATACCACATATGATTGCTAGTTTATCGAGATTCTCCCATGCTTTAGTATATGAGTCCTTCTGCCATTGTTCTAATCCTGATGTATCTTCTGGTCCTAAGTCTAGTACTGAGTACATCATTTTAGGTGAACCATTATATTCAATATACATACCGATACTAGTAGTACCCCAAGGTGATAAGTCTACTGTGAGAGCTTTAAGTGTGATATCATAAACACCACTAGTATTAATGTATGAACCTGATTTAGGTGCTTCTGCTAGTTTATCTAGATTGACTGCTGTTTTACGTGTAAATGTTGCCATAGTATATAATTCCTATATGTGGTTCTGGTTACTTAAGATAGCCTAAGGTGGGAGGATGTTATTTCTCGTCTACTTCTTTATACTTCCAATTGAAACCTCCAGCAGACTTTCGTCTACCTTTAGCAACTTCTGTGATTTTAGATCTTTGAGCACCAGTTACTTCTGATGCTTCTACCATAGTAGAATACTCTCTAATGAAGGAGCCATCTAAAGCATACTGTAATACAGCTTTGTGGTTATGAGATCTTTCTTTAAATTTACCTGTACAGTAGTTATCCTTTTTCTTCCCTAGCACATCATATGAATGTCTAATGTTGTGAGAAGCAGAACACCATTCCAGGTTGTCTATATGATTGTTTAACTTATTACCATCAATGTGATTGACTTGTGGTAAACCTTCTGGGTTAGGGATAAAAGCTTCTGCTACTAATCTGTGTACAGATACTCTGGATGGGGTATTACCTTTAAATAGACGTACTCTTGCATACCCATGACTACTAGTATCAGGAGACAAATGTTTCCCAATTCTAAACTCACCTTTAGCATTTTCTCTACTTATAGAATATACGTCTCCATTAGTATTAATGGTATATTTTCCTTCATATCCTTTTATATGTTCAACTTCATACATGCATTCTCCCTAATTTTTATAAGTATGCCACATGTACTATTAAAGTTACCTAAATCATCCAATCTTCTGATTCTTTATTATTATTCTCTAGAGCTTCTATATAAGTATTTATAGTAAATTCTGACACGTCCATAGATTCTGGGGAATCTTCTAATAGAGATCTACAGGGGAATTTAGGGTTAGTGAAATGTATAACTCTTTTTCCTCCTTTGATCTCTAAGAACACAGCTTCATCTGTGACACTCATCCAACTTCCATTTTTTCCAAACGCTCCTGGAGCTGCAATAGTGTATTTAGATGTGTCTTTATCGAACTGACAATGAGCAGTAAATACTACGTTGATACCTTCTGGAATGATTACTTCTTCTAGGTATGCATTGAATGCTAGGATGTCTTTACCAAGTCCTCCCCATACAGCAAAGCCTGTAGCTTTCTCATTCCAATAGCGTTCCATATTGTTAGCTAAGTGAGTAACTGAGTCGATGACTAATGTACGTGGTACATGTCCAAACTTTTCTACATAGGCTTCAATCTTTGAATTGAAAGTATTTAGTAAGTCGTCAATACCTCCATATGTACTGTAACGAAAGTGAGGTACTTTACCTGCAAATGCTTTGTTGTCTGTAGATGCAACTAATGCACCTTCTAGCTGTGAGATGATAGTAGTCTTACCACTATTCTCTAGGGCAATAATCCCTAATTTAATTCCTGGCATATTAGTCCTTAAGTCTATAGTCTCTATATAAGAGATATGTAAGATGTGGGTTCTCAACACTGGTTTTATGGGTGTCGATACAGAGATGTAATACTGACTCAATGAATGCTAAGTCGTCTTGTGTGACAGATTCAGTGAGTATTGTTAGTTCTGGGGGATGGATTTTACCACAAGCTTTCCCAGTTTTTTCTGAAATATATGTACCATCTATAGCACGATTAATATATACTAAACGTATCTCTGATACAGGTTTAGAGTATATGAATGCATAGATAAGTAGCTGGTATTTGTAATACATAGGAATACTAGTAGGTTTAGTCTTAGAATTATAAGTTTTATAATCTACAATCCTATATGTATCATTACCTACTTTCTCTACTCTATCTATACTACCTGATGGAAAGTATCCTGGATAGAGTTCCTTATAGACGAATGGTTCTACTTCTTCTAGGTTGTTCTTGTTAGGCAGTACATACTCGTTTACTAGAGTCATAGCCATTTGCTTCCATGTGTTCCTAACTATAGTAGTGTCTACGTCTGGGTAGATTCTAGATATAGAATGATTTTTGATATAGTTCTCTATTTCAACGATAGAAGGTTCAAGACCTAATGCTTTCTGTTCTGCACAGTAATGTACAATAGTTCCTATAACACTGCTAGTGTTACCTTTGAATCCTTCCTCTTTTAGTACCTGTTCTCTGTACCATTGATGAGGTCTATCCATAAAGGTAGAGAATGACGAAGCTCCTATACGAAAAGAGCCTTCTGGTAGTATTCCTTTTCCTGAGTTATAGTCAAGAGCTGTAGGAATATGTGCAGGTTTAAGCATTTATAATTTCCTTTATTTGGTTTATAGTAGCATTCTTAGGGATAGTTGTAAGATCTGCCCAATTAGGTCCAATCTGTCCTTCCGCATCATTATGTACTATAGTGTTTGTTAGAAAGTCTGCACACATAAGAGGTATGAGTGTATCATTCAGCCATTTTATTATAGTAGGGTTTTTACGCACTTCAATATAAATACTATCATAGATAGTAGAAGTAACTCTAATATCATTCTGATACCCTGCTTCGTCTATAAGATAGTGAAGTTCATTCACCGCTAATAAAGTAAGTATCGACCAGAATTGAACAGTAGCATTGTTAAGTGTACGTATATCCTTATCTGGATTGTCGGTGTAGAGTCTAGCACCTAAACCTAGGTGAAGGTATCCTTGAGATTGTGCTGTAGGAAGTACGTACTCTTCTCTATACCTAGTAATCCCAGGATATAGGACATTATGGTAGTTGTTAAATAATACTGTAGCTTCTTCAATAGAACACTTTATAGTAGCAGCTATCTTAGGAGGAAATGCCCCATAAGAAATACCAAATGTCGGTCCTTTACTTGCTTGCCGTATAGCCTTTATTTCTTTATTACCTTCATCGTTAAGTCTCATGAATTCTCTTACATAAGTTATATTATCAGTATTCTCTCCTAATATAGGTATAAGCTTATCAGGAAAATATCCTACAGCATTAAGTGAATGTCCATCTAGTCCTTCAAGGAATACGTTACATTTGTTTACATCTTCTGACAAGTTAGCTATGACTCTATCCTCTAATGCTGATAGGTCTGCTGTATATATAATAAAGTCATCTGGAGCAATGAAACATTTCTTCAAAGCTTTAGCATATATAGATCCTGTTGAAGGGGCATTAAGCATGTTCGGGGAGTTAGATGTAGGTCTAGCCGTCTTAGCACCAAATAGGTTCATATTGCCGTATAATCTACCATCTACTGTAAATTTATCAAATGCTTCCATGAAGTTATTTTTGATAATAGCACTATAGCTATGATCTACAAAGCATTGTAGTAATTCTTTTAGGTCTACATCTGTATCTGAAATAGAACGTAGAACTTCTTCTATTTGATCTCTTCCCCATGAAGCTTCAGATGATGCATCTGAATAAGCTAATGGTTCTATCTCTAGAAAATTAAATAAAGCTTTCTTCTGAGTAGATGATCCAGGATTAAATTGAGGTAGTAACTTTTCTCTAGTAATAGATGCTACCTTATCCTCATAGTGAGATTTATTATATATATGCATCTTCTCCATAGCAATAGATAACATAGCTTTTTTAACTATATCAGAGTCTTCTGGTAAAGTATTATTTAGTATTCTATGAAGATCTGGTAAGTTCTCTATAGTAATAAATTTCTTGATATCATTGATAGTCCATTTATCACACCTATACTGAGATAGATTATTGGTAAATAGTATCTCATTAACTACATAAGTACGATGAATCATATTATCAGATTTATAAGGTTTAAGAAAGTCTACTACAGACTTCTTCTTAGTTCTCATTTCAGTAAGATACTCAGAATACTTCTTAGTGTATTGTGTATTCTGAAATGCTATAATAATAGAATTAGCGTTTATAGTTTGTTGTACTTGTTCTACAATAGTAGTGACAGTACTTCTAAGAGTCTCTGCAGCTTCATAATCTATTAGGAGACCATTAGCCATGATACGTACAAAATCTTTATTAAGAGGCTTCAATACGTTTTCATAGAAGTAGGATGGATCTTCTACTGAAGGATCATACTGAGATGGAGGTGGAAGTGGTAATAGTTGGTGTGGACGCATATATAATCCTTTGTGATATAATTTTATTGAGCATCTACCAATGAGTAGAAAGCTGTGGTAACGTCTAACCTATAGACGATCAAACTTTACGAATAATCCTCTCTTCTTGTAACTGTTCCCAAAGTAAAATCGTAGCACATCCATCTATTGCACAATAGCGTAGGAATGTAGAGTCTTTAAGATCTTCATTATCATAGTCAATACTTACTGCCCATCTAGGATCGTAGTACTGACCCATGAGTTCTTTAAGTCCTACAGATGCTTTCCATATATCTACGTGATTAATGAAGGTCTTAGCTAGTAGCTGAGTATCATCGTAGTGTTTAGGGAATAGTCCTGTCTTGGTATATATCTGCTTGACATCAAAACCTGCATTGTGAATGATGAAATGATGATCAGTAGTAACAATCCAATTAAGAAGTGTCTTCTCCATAGCAGGTGATGTAACTACTATAACTATAGCGTGTGATGATGATGTACCTATGATGACATGTGTAATACGTGTAATCAATGGATATGATAATCCTGAGGAATTAGCTACCATCTTACACAGTTTCTCGGTTGGTCTATCAATATCAGGATGCTTTAGTAACGCTTTAGCTTCATTTTTCTCTGCTATAGAATAGATAGACTGAGTTTCAAAGTCTAGTGACACCATGTGAGGTATAGATTGTAAACGCTGTAATGCTGAATATACTGTAGAGTATACTTCATAAGTAACAGTAATATAATCATTCATCTTCAGTACTTAATACAATAGTAAGTTGTTCTTGTAAATCCTTAATATAGTTATTGAGATTAGTGATATGTTCTCTCATATTCATATACTCTATAACTTCTTCGTCTGTAAGTGTAAGTGTCATTGAATGTCCTTTATAAAATATTACCTCTAAAATACCTAGCCATAATATTCTCATTTAGGAAGTCTTCTCTTTCGATAGCTTCATAACAGAATAAATATTTAGTTTCTAGATAGGTGAGTTGACGTTTACTATATGCAAGTTCTAATATGGTTTTGAGTGTGATAGTTTTACCTGTAGTTAGCTTAGATGATCCAGTGTATTTCTTCCATGCTGATTCTTTACGAACTACATCGAACTGTATACGTTTACCATTAACGTTTTTACCAATACGGTAAGAATTAGGTCTGATAGTACCATCCTTGAGTGCAGGTAGTCTAGTTTCTGAGATACATTGCTTCTTACCTAAGTAATGGGTATTGTCCTCATAACTGATGACATATACAAAACCAAAGACTCCTTCTGGCAATTCTGTAAAGGGAGCATCTTCATAGATCCAAGTCATACATTGCTCGTAAGGTATGAAATAGTTTCTATTAATGTTCCTGCTTTACCATTATTGTCAGTGAAGATCATTTCTTTTAGGATATGACCATCTACTGAGTACTTGAATACACATACAGGACCATGAGTGTCATGTACATAGAAACGTCTTGTAGTGATACATCGTACAAACTCATGAGAGTTACGTGACGATGATCCTACAACAATATTATCTTCAGAGGTATTCATACCTTCATAAGACTTAGATGATTTATAATGACATGCTTGTACGTTATGCCATATAGGATAGGATTGCATTATTTACCACCTTGATATTTGATTTGTTAACATATTTAAGTCTTTTTTAGAGGCAGGTTCATCCCAGTAATCTGAGATAGAATTTATAAGAGTAACTATATATTCTTTAGTTGCTCCTAAATCTTTTGCCTCTAAAGCTGCCCATACTAAAAGTCTATACCTACTACCATCAACAGCATTGAATGCTTTCTCAAATGTAGTAAATTCATCTGCTAGGAGTGCTTTAGCTTGAGCAGTAGTAGGTTTAAGTATATTAGGTTTATCCTCTGTAGATGTAGCTACTAGGAGATGTTCTTTTACCTCAATAGGTGAAGCATCTATCACTGATAAGACTTCTCTTCCTGAGTATGAGAAGGCTATCTGTGATCGTGGTAAAGGATCCGATATGAGCGATAGAGACTCTGATATAGAACGAATGAATGGTACCCATTGTCTATCTGTAAGATCTACTAATGCATCTAGTTCTAATAGTACTCGGAACTTGAATGGATTATTAGCATCAGATGTACGAGCAATATGGTGATTGACATCCTGAAGAATGAAGTGACATTCTTCATCTGTAATGTTAGAATCATCTATATCTAGGTATACCCATTTACATCCACCTATAATATAGTCTTTACCACGTTTACCATCTTTAAATTGAAATGGTGAATAGGCTAAGTCTTCTTGAAGCATATCTGCTAACTCTGAGAATGTAGTCTCATAGAACTTGTAACCTGAAGCACATTTCATCATACGTTGTTCTTTTGTACCTGCACAATCTACGAATGATACACCTGATACATTAGAGAGTTGAATAGCCTCATAACAAATACCTTCTTCACATACAGTATAAATACCTGTCTTATCATAAGATGTAGCAAGCTGGATGAGTTCCTTCATCTTAGTTGCATGTGAACCTGTAGTAGGAATATATTGACGTTTACGTAGTTCATGAATACCTATAAATGCTTTATTGTTTTCTGCTTTAGTATGCATAAAATCAACGAAGTGCTCATAAGGTTCTTTTACTAATTCTATTTCAAATGCTTGCATGTCTTTATCTAGCATTTCACAGTAGGAGATAGCTGAGATGTAGTCTTCTAATAAGATAGAAGAATGATTATTTAATATAGCTAATGCACCTGAGAATTTGAGTGCTTTCCATTGTTGATGTGTACGTACTAAACGAGATAGTTTGAGATGTCCTGGTAAGGTATCTGCTAACTCTTCGTTATAACGTTTATATTTAATGAATAGTTCTCGTACTTCAGGTGATACATCTATAGGCTGTCCTGCTTCTTTAATAGACTTAGTAGCAATGTCTTTGATAGTAGCTGATGCAGTAAGCATAGCAGCTCTAGCTTCATTTTCTGCTTGAGTTTCAGCCTCTAACATAGCAGCTACAGACTCGTATTGAATAGGTGTGATAGTCTCTGGTGAGTAATTGAAGAATGATCTTCTAGCTAATTTAGTAGAGAACTCCCTATTAAATGTTTTGTTAACTGAAGGATCGTATAATATGTTATCTTGAGATCCTACAAACAAAGCTCCTACAGGTAGGTTCTTAATTTCTTTAGATTGATTCTCACGAGACTTAAGTACTTTTACTTCTTTAGAACCTTCATCATAGAGTTCTGCTAAGAGTTTTATGTTATCAATGAACACAGATGAAGTAGACATTTCTGCCCCTACTTCTCCAGCATAAATAAATCCTGCTCCAATACCTGCAGAATCTAAATCATTAAGATGTTGAATGAATCCTTCTGATGTAGATGGTGCTACAAATAGTGGGTTAGGTGGTACATAGAATTCACGATAAGTACTATACTCTTGAGGATCTGTTTTACCTGCTAGAGTAGCCTGTTTAATTGCATTCTGAGTAGCAACAGATTTACGCTTCTCTTCAATGATAGCATAACCATCTTTGAAACATTTAAGTGCTGCATTACGAGCTGAATCTTTACCACTACCTGATTTAGAAATAGTGAAAGATATAGCATTGATAGGAATCATAGACCCATTCCAATGCCTAATATTTCTACGTAAGTTAGAGGTAAAAAATACTAACTCTGATGCAGCAATAGTAAGTTTCATTCTGTAAGGAATTAATGGGTTATGGATACTATCTACTACTTGCCTAACAATAGGAGGTAGAGTACTACTGAAAGCTCCTGTATTATTGAGATCTTCTTTTAATAGCTGTAGCATTTAAGTTCCTTTATATTCTGCAAATTGTTCGATAAAAGCTGAATACTCATCCCACATAGCGGATATTAATTTTTCACCATAATTAGATAACCATTCTTTAGCCTCTTTTTCAGAGTATCCTCTGAAAGTAGTAAGATCATTAATAACTTCTTCTCCTAATTCTTTATCACTGATAATACTCATCTAGTACCTCCTATAATAACTTTATCTATAATAGATGATGCTAAATCACACTCATCTAAATCTACAGGGATAATAGTATAAGGTAATTCAGTAGCTACTCCGTATCCTCCTGCTAAATTTTTTCCATACAGATCTTTCCATATAGCGAAGAAGAACTTACGAAGTAGTCTATCATTAAGTACTGAAGACATAGTCTCAATAGTCTTAGTATCTCTATGAGAGAATATTGGGATGATTCCTAAATAGTTAGGTTTACCATCTCCTATATTACATTTTCTATTAGGTACGATAAGAGATATCTTACAATAGATATGTTCTCTTTCTAGTAGTTCTACAGTAGCTAGAATCTTAGCCATGTTTTGAATAACTGTATCATTGGATACATGATAAGGATAAGATACTGAAATATATAGCTCATAGAAGTAATTCTTATAAGATTCATTTGCTACTAAGAAGCATGCAGGATCCTCAGCAATGACTTTAGATACATCCCATATCTCACCTTCTATATCATATCTATATGACTCATATATAGACTCTGATATAAGTCCACGTTTAAGTAAATTCTGACGTACAGTATTTTTAATGGTTTGGTAATCAGATTCTGTAATCTGAGGAGTACCTCTAAGTAAATCTTTAAGAGCATTTTTATATGATACTCCACATTTAGTATCATTTAGCTGAGTAAGACTCTTAACATGATGTTTAAAGTGCTGTAAGTTACGGTACTGATACACCGATGTATGAGTACTATTAAGTATGTCCATCCACTCTTTAGGGTGGATAGATAGCATAGTTGATGGTTCAATGTATTTCATGATATTTCCTTTGTGTCCTTCTTATATTGTTTCCAATCTCGTTTGTATATCCATTCTTTTTCTGGATGCTTAAATCTACAATGGAATTCTTTGTATGTTTTAACTCTACTCTTTAGAGTCTCTCATTACAACTTCCCATAGTTCGTCTATAGAGTTAGTATTTGATTGTGTTAGGGAGTTTTTTCGAACTTCTTTAGCTTTATTAGCAGAAGCTTCTAAGTAGTCTTGATATAGCTGTTCTTCATTTTGAAATACTACGTCTCTAAAAGGGTGATCAGTTATATTTAATTGCTGTAATCTTGAAATACGAATACTATCACGCATAGTGATAGTGGATGTTAGTCCCATCTCTTGCATAAGCTGACGAGCAATAGTGACTTCTTCAAAGAGAGACTGAGATGTAAGATGAATCTCAAGTAAATCATCTCTGGCTAGCTCTACCTTATAGTAGCGATCTATAGTAGAGAAATCTAGTTTAGATCGTCCTGTATAAGATGCATGATCATTAAATGGATTAGCTGTAGCAATCAAACGAAAGTTTGGATGAGCATGTACTATCCCATCAGGAAAAGCAATAAAGCCATTCTCTATAGTATTAAGTGTAAGAAGTACATTAGGGTCTCCAGCATCTAATTCGTCTAGTAGGAATAATCCTCCAGTCTCATAGGCTGTACGTAATTGTGATGGGATATACACCCCATTGATAGATATGAACCCTAATAACGCAGATACTGCAGTTTGCTTAGTCATAGACATTGTAAAGAAATGTAAGCATAAATCTATTGCTAATTGCATAGCAATAGTAGTTTTACCTGTTCCAGCTTCTCCTACTAGGAGGACTGATTCTTTAGCATTGACCAGTGTTTTAATATATTCATACTTAATGTGTTTCATCTGTATCCTTACGTAACTGAAACCTAGGCATAATTATTTTTACATTAGAATCTAGGTATACGATTTTATTTATTTCCATATACTTGTATATATGTGTTTTTATTGTTCGTACTATATCCTCTTTACTCTCGATAATAATTGGAGGTAAAGTGTCGTTTATTATAACAGTATTGACTAAAAATAGATCTATAGGACATACCTGTAAAGAGAATGCAGTAACTCCTGCATATTCGTTTGCATGGTTAGACGCATCCATATCATCTAAAGTAGTATATAGGATTTCTGGTATAGTTATCTCTACCTCTTTAGGTATTAAATGATATCGTATGGTAATGCATTTAAAGTAGTAGTATAAGGTGTTAAAAAACCTAGAACCTACGGAAATAAGTTTATCCATTTCTAAACATATAAACATATTGTAAGCATCTTTAGGAATAGTTGGAGAAGCACTTTTCATAATATCTACTACTGATCTTTCCAAGTTTAGTATGTCATTATTAGAAGAATTAGTATTTTTAAGTACATTATTTACTAGATTCTTAGCATTAATAAAATTTAAAGATCCTTGTAGTACTATGTACATATATATCTTTATTAATTCTTTAGGTATTCCAGTTGTCATAGGTATATCTGATAAGTCTAACTCTTCTATAGTCTCTATAATAACTGAAATAGCAGGTTTATTATTAGTAAATGTAAAAACAGTTTTAGATTTCATTCTAATTCCTTATGTGTATGTAGTGTATAAGCCTACCTACCTAAATAGGTAGTATAGGCACTATAGGCATACTGAACCTGTAGATATAGTGATGTTACATAGTACTGGAGATGTAGCTACTATTTGTTCTACTACTCTATCGAATAGTGTACCTTGATTAGCTTCTACTTCTTCAGCAGCTACAATGATAGCGTCTTTGATACATAGCTTAGCTAATTCGAGTTTATCTTCATTAGCTAAATATGAGAGTTTCATAATACCTAAATCTGTATTGACTTCTGGCATATCAATTTCTACATCTGTATTACCATACTTAATACGTATAGATAGTACTAGGGAAGCTACATCTTGTAGTTTAGCTTCTGTTGAAGCATCTGATCGGAAAATTTCTGTAAATGTCATAAATGACTCCTAAGTTTAAATATGGATTACTCCTTAGAACATATACAGGAGAGAGTAGTAGAGACTGTATATGCTCAAAGGAATAATAAGATATTCCTTACCATAGTAGCTTAACTATGAGCGGTTTATCAATAACTATAAGAATCACCAAATAGTCATGATACATGAGCTTGCACATGAATACAGTTTATGTTGAGCTAAGATAGTACTGTTAGACATTTTCTTTTGGCGGTTCCTTATAAGTATACCTGCTAAACTATACGTTCTCTAGAAGTTTAACCGTTCTTCTGTGATTAATAGAAAACTACGTGGTAGGGTTGGCATCTTGAGATTGCAAAGTAAATTCTAACCCTATCAAACACTCCTAAGAATGTTCTGTAAGGCTATTTGATTCTAACCATCGTAACTGAGCTTCTTCTCTAAGTTCATTAGATTTTACACGTCTACCTACAAATGTAAAGGGATTTACCATGTAGATACCTGCATCAAGCTTCTTGAAGAATCCATCATCCTCAAATGCTTTGAGCAGTGTGTTAAGTTTAGATCGTGCTACTCCCAAGTCTGTAGCCAGTTTAGATATATTATCTATTCTGATAGTATTGTCACTATACACAGTGTCTATTAGTTGATTCAGGATATGAATATCTTTCGGTGATTTACACGTGTTAGCCATTGTTGTCAATAAGTCCATTGCATTTATCCTTGATGTAATATTCGATACACTATAATATCGGCTAGTTTCACGATGTTCACCAGTGATGCTAAAAATCTCTCCAGTAGTAGGGTTAGTTGCTTCTAACTCTACTGAAGTACTTCTTGTAACTTCTTTCATAATACTCCTTCAATATTGTCCTCTTTCCCAGGACATATGGTATTATGATACAGTACACCTTTAACAAGCTTAAACTCCTATGTACAGGGATGTACAGAAGATTCTGAACTTTTTACCTATATATATAGCTATAAAAATTTACAATTTAATAAAGTATGTTTTGCTCTTGTACATGCTACATATGCCAGGTTAAGCTCTTGACGATCAAACTCTTCTATAGCTTCTATGGTAGAACGATTAAGATCTTCTTCTATGTATACAGTACCTACTTCTCTACCTTTAAAGGAGTGAGAGGTAACTACCCATATATTAGGATTAGGTCTCATAGCTTCAACATCTTTCTTAAGTTGAAAGATATTTATATTCTTCTTGGATATCTGATTCATAAAAGATATAGTACCATGAAGTTCTTCATCATCTACGTGATTTAATAGAAATCTATAAAATCCTTTACTACCTGATAAAGCATACTTCTTATATTCAGTCTCTAAGTACATATACTTCTTATGGAATATAGGTTTACCAGATACGACATTAACAAGAGCCATAGGAAGGGCTAGAAGCTCCTTAACTGGCTTGGTTAGAGTAAATGATTGACCTTCCTCTAAAAGAGTGTCTATACGCATTAAAATGCTACCGTTAGTACGAGATATATAAGCTATAGAATTATCTATAGTGTTAGTACCTTTACCTACGAAGTTGAAAGGTTTACTTAGGTAAGTCTCTCCAAATACTTGTACTCTTGATGCAATCTCTGCTGAACACCTAAACGTAGTAGTGAGGGGTAGAAGTGGTACATCATGAATAAGATCGAATGCATTGACAGTATTCATATAACCATAAATATTTTGATGAGGATCTCCTACAATAAGTTTACGTTTAGCATTGATAAGCATAAATATCTCAAAGAATACAGCTGTGGTATCTTGACATTCATCTAAAATAGCTAAGTCTAAATCTATAGAGATAATACCTTGAGCTAATTGTAGATGTAAGTACTTGAGTAAGAAGTTGAATGTAGGACATATCTTTTCCTCTAACATTTGATGAATATACTTGATGGTAATCTTTTCTAGCTGAGGATCATCTAGGACTTCCATATAGGATTCCATACATACAGAGTCTGATAGAAAGAATGCATCCATAGCATCAATAATAGTTTTCTTAGCTGGATATGATAGGTCTTCTTTAATACATAAGTATGTGAATGGTTCTATCTTTTTCTTAGGACGTACATATTTTAATGCAAATGCATGTTTAGTCTGACAGTTCATAGAGGATGGAAACTTTTCTTTAGCTTCTTCTACTATAGATTTATTAAATGCTGTATATAGTCCATTCTTAGGTTTTAAGTGAGCAACTACAGATAGGCATGTAGAAGTTTTTCCACACCCTGCCTTAGCACTAACGCAAACAATTGGAGATGATTCTATAGTAGATAGGATGGATGACTGTTCTGTAGTTAGTTGCAATGTATATCCTTAAAGTTAATATATTATTCGTATAGGGTAGATCAATGTATTTATCGTCCATGTATTACGTAATTCAGACACAGGTTCACGAGTATTAGTATGTAGCTACCAAACTATGCTAAGCGATTTAATGTGACGACTACTCACATTCCCGTATTGACCTATCCTATAAGAATAATAGTGGTGGAAAGTCTTGGACTCGAACCAAGATTAACCCTTTATGAGAGGGTGAGCCTAACCTTTAGCTGAACCTTCCAATAAGCTACGTGTGTATGTAGGGACGTAGCATATCAAATTCTACAGAGTTTAAAGTCTTCAGTAATTCTATGATCAGTGTTTGGTGATGGACTAGCTATCCTGAGTACTCAGTGTAGGGATGTTTAACCTACAAACTGCTTACATAGATAACGAGGGTGATACTATATATACTAATGGTATAAGCCTTAGTTGACAAACCAAGTAAATGGTGCAGATGATTATATACATGACTGCTTCCTATGGTGATCAGATTATCGTATAAGAATGGATGATAACGTTGTATATGTTAGTGAGTTTAGTAACTATTTTCTTCTCTTTCTGCTTTAATATTATCTTGCTCTATTCGCCATTCTAATTCGGCTTCATAGCGTTCTTCCTCTAACCATTCAATATGATTCTGTTCTCGTTCTTCTGCTTTACATAAATCTTCTTCAAATATGAATAGGTTAGTATAGTTCTCTTTTCGAGGGAATATAGTTTTACCACTATATCCAGATTGACTAAATCTGTTAGTATCAGACCATATAGTACTCATAAGCAATCCTTTAATTTAATGTACTCCATATAGCACTTACTACATAAGCAGTCTTCATAAAGTGCTGTATAGAATACATACTATGACTTTTACTTGCTCTTTACAGCTGCGGATTAAAAGTCTAAACTTCCCTTCTGGTTCAAATAGTTTACTTCAGATGTGAACTCTTGAAGGTAGTCTGTTCCTACTGTCAAATTTTATTCTCTTTGCTATATCTTTTAAGGAGGATACCAGCTCTGCTCCTATAATAAATACCAAGATACCCTCTGTGAATGCATCTCAGAAAAAATTATTTCTCCGAACCATATGCTTTTTACGAGATTCAGGCTCTGGTCTCTTGCTCGTATGTTTACTCTTCTTTAAATAAATATTTCAATCTATCTGGTATAGACTCATACATAGCGTCTGCTACATCACGAATATGGAAGTGAGCACTCTTAGCTCTACGTAACTCTAAGAAGTTAATAAGACTTCTAGCGTTAAACTGTACTACCCATCTATACTGATAAGCTTGAGGTAACATAAGGGAAGTAATCTCATTTGATTTACCTTTGGCTACCATCTTCTCGATTATTAACTTCCATTCTGATAAGTAATTATCTACAAGTAAATCACCTGTATCCTCGAATACAATCTCACCTTTGTTAAGAGTGTATCTACTACTTTTACATGCATAAGAAGCTTGTCTATGGCGAGTCATCTCAAGCAATACCTTAGTTGATGCTTCTATCTCAAATACAAACGTAGTGAATTCTAGGACTGATGAATGCTTATGCTGTAATGCAACATTCTTAATACGCTTATCACGTTTTTCTAAATCTATATAACATCCTTTGTCATAACACTCACCTATTGCCCAATCAGTGTAATCTGTAATTGGTACATTGATTAACTTAACTTTCATTTATTTACCCTTTCTGCTTTCATGCTTGCAAGTAGATACTGTATTTCTTCAAAACCATCTAATAATACATTTCCATACATTCCATCCATCTTATAATAAACTGGAGCTACTAGATTTTTAGAGTATTCAATAGCTTCATTCCAATTCATTTTATTTTCAGATGTAGCACTCCACTCGAGACCGTTATTACCTTCTCGTACACATCGAACATAACCGTTATTGCCCTCATAGTAGTAGTCCTCGCCGCCAAAGTGGAAATGGATATACCAAGCATAGTCGCTACCGTCTGCAGAGGGCGTACTAGACCAATAATTGTTCGAAACACAATCTGCTAAATCGCAAGCAGGGTTAAACATGTTTCTATTTCTAATTGTTCCTAACTCATCAATAGTAGGTAATCTCCAATCGTCAAACAATTCTTCTTTTGCTTTTGGAGTGAGTGTGTACTCAACACCATCAATAATTATTTCTTTCATTACTTATCCTTTGGTCCAAATTTATGTTTATAAACTGTAAATAAATCATTTATAAACTCTTTT
>FUWD013241120.1_pt3 | contig 40276 bp, 53 predicted proteins | sample 1063281 | NCBI WGS metagenome assembly FUWD01 (sample SAMEA79048168, study PRJEB19326) | metagenome | biome: marine | reverse complement strand
ATGCCCTGGCCTAACAGACGTTCATTCAGAAGAGTTCGAAGAACTTTATACAGGTTACGAGAATTCCGGTAAATTTAAGAAAAAGGTCCGTGCCAAGGAATTGTGGGAAAAAATTATCAATCTTCAATTGGAAACTGGAGGCCCTTACATTCTGTATAAGGACTCTATTAATAGGAAATCTAATCAAAAGAATCACGGTATTATCAAGAGTAGTAATCTATGTACCGAGATTTTCGAATACTCTGATTCAAAAGAGACGGCTGTTTGCAACTTGGCTTCATTGGCTTTACCTATGTATACATCCCCCGAAGAATTCGATTTTATTGGTCTCGGCAATAAGACGCGCGAACTTGTTGTAAATCTGAATAAAATAATCGACCGTAATCATTATCCAACCAAGGAATCGGAGTACTCTAATAAAATGCATAGACCTATTGGTATCGGAGTACAAGGCCTTGCCGATACATTTATGATTTTGGGATACCCGTTTAATTCCGAAGAAGCACAAAAACTAAATAAAAACATTTTTGAATGTATTTATTACAATTCTGTAATGATGTCAATGGAATTATCTATTAGAGACGGTCCATACATAACCTTTCCTGGGAGTCCTATGTCTCAAGGTATTTTCCAATTTGATATGTGGAATGCAAAAACAGAAGTTTATACAGATGCCCAATGGAAAACCCTAAAGGATGATGTTATTACTCACGGGATTAGGAATAGTCTTCTTGTTGCACCAATGCCTACTGCGTCTACCGCGCAAATACTCGGTAATAATGAATCTTTTGAACCATTCACGTCCAATATGTACACTCGGCGTGTTCTTGCTGGAGAATTTGTTCTCATTAATAAACATCTTGTAAAGGCGTTAAAGAAAGAAAATCTATGGACAACGGATCTTGTTGAGAAACTTGTCATGACAAAGGGGTCTGTTCAAGATTTGGATATCCCCAAGAAAATGAAAGATGTGTTTAAAACAGCTTGGGAGTTGCCCCAAAAGAGTATTATAGATATGTCAATAGGACGAGGTGCATTCATTTGCCAGGGTCAGAGCCTTAATTTGTTTGTTAATCCTCCTAATCCGAGCGTAATTAATAGTATCCATATGTATGGCTGGAAGAGCGGTCTAAAAACTGGTTCTTATTATATCCGAACCAAGCCCATGCTAACTACCCAAAATTTTACCATTGACCCCGAAAAACAAAAAGCCCACGAAAATAAACAATCTGTTGTATGTGAAGACGAGGTATGTCTTAGGTGTGCATCTTAAAAACTATTATGACAAGTAGTATGATCACAACAAGAGACATTATCATTACGATTAAGTTAAAACGTTCAGATTTCCTCGATACTGTGTCTAAACTTGAAACATAATTAGTTTTCCATTTTTCATATCCAACCGTGTACTTTTTCCCAAGTTTTTCATTAACAATATTATGTAAATTAAACCCCCATTTAATTAACGAATCCCTATTCATAAGAGCAGAATTTATATCACAACCGTTTGTATAATTAAGGCACGAAATACTGCAGTTATAACACGGTAATGCACCGCCAAAACTTAAATAAAAATTTTTATACGCGAGTTTGTCTGCATCATTTGGGTTATCAGGGTATGCAAAAGTAGTCAAATGTAAAGTATTCCAAAAATGAGGACCCCATAACTCAGGATTAATATTATTTTTATCACTCAATGAGCCCATTTAAGTGATAAAAATATTTTAAATAATACTGACAATCGCGTACCAAATATATATAAGGAGAATGAGGTAATACTATTATAGATGTTTCCACTTCATAGGACATGGTCTCTATATTTTCACGCCAAGAATAAGGACAAGAAGTATACTGATAATAAACAAAAATTGATAGATATTTCTGATGTCTTAACGTTTTGGCAAACTATGAACAATGTACCTACACCATCTGAGATGTTTTCAGATGGTGTAAATAAAAAAGTAATTGGAAAGGCTCATGAAACCCCTGCTGCACTGAGCTTTTTTGCTAAGGGGATCGACCCGTGTTGGGAAGACCCTAAGAATGTTAATGGTGGAGAATGGAGTATCCGCAAATTCAAGGATATCTCAGGGGTTGATGAATTGTGGAAAAACCTACTCGTAGACGTAATCAGTGAAAGATTTGACAATAGCGAACGTATCAATGGGGTTCGAGTAGTAGATTGTACACGCGATTCACAGGTTATGTATAGGGTCGAGATATGGTTTGATTCTACCGAGTATGCTTCATTTTTTGAAAAAAAGATTAAGGAATTATGTTCCCTGCCAAATGTTAAGCTTCTTTATAGGGACCATAAAAGCGTCAAGGAAACCATTTAAAAGGATTGTGGTATTAATATTAACAATGGACGCACAAACTCTCGAAGAACATTTCATTAAGCTGTATGCGCGCATCGAAACCCTCGTTGAGGTTAATCAACGTCTCATCGACAGGAATATTTATTTGAGTGATAAACTGGAAGGAAACCCTGTAAGTGAGACTAATACTCAGAAAGCTATTCCACAACAGAATAATTCGCAGCAGAACAAAAAGAAGCTATATTACGTCCAGGTCCTCGATAGTGTTATCGTTAGCGGTTCTGGTACATTCGATTCAAAAGACGTTCTAAAGGAAAACGGATTTGAATGGGTTGGAGAAATTAAGGCTTGGAGAGGAAAGCAGTCTGTTGATGAAGTTGTCGCGCTTTTCCCTGATATTGAAAAGAAGAAGGTTGGGCCTTAAGGATCAATAGTGAATACATTCAAAAAAGAACCAAGATTACCAACTTCCATAGGACCTACCCGCCTGATAACATTGCCACGTGTAGCGAAATACAATGCTGTACCGCGCCTAATATCAAGTCTGTGAGCAAGAGTCTTAACAGAAAGCTTTACACCCTTGTTGGCGTTTAAATAATTAAAAACAGGATTCATATAAATAAACTTAAATGATTACTTTAAGTTTATTTATAAATGCCTGAAGAATGCTGTATTTGCTACGGACAAGACGACCTAATACTTTACAAACATTGTACACCTGTTTACGTTCATCAAAATTGTCTTTCTATGTGTGACAATTCCAAGTGTTTCGTATGCAAAGAATCATTACAAGTGATAGTGTCAATACCACACGAAACCAGGCAAAGTGACAAGTGTTGCCGCACTTTCTGTTGTTCTGTAATACTAATGTTTGGTGGGATAATTGTATTTATATCGATAAATATTGGTACAGAATAATAATATTTATAATAGTTAAATGGAATTCGGTACAAAAGCAGAGACTGCGTTCGTTAAGAACAATACGTCAGAATATTTCAAAAAAGCCGCACTGGCAAGGGGAATACCTACTACTAAGATTTATAAAGGTATGAGATCAAACAAGACTAAGGCTGAACTTGTTAGGAGCCTCCGGGCTAATGTCAATAAAAGTCTTTCTTTTGCGCCTATTAGCGCCCGCCCTACATTCCGAGCTGAACAGTTGGCTGATGCAGAGGACGACGAATTAGATTTTGAGCTTAATAACTCTATGTACGCCATCGGTCTCGACGAGTCTATGGCTGAATTCGGTAAGCGCAAGTATGCTCTCCAGCGCAAGGTAATGAAGCTTCGTTACAAGGAAGGTATCTCCCTGAAGAAGGCGTGGAAGATAGTAAAGGGTTCTACCAAGAAGAAGTCTACAAAGAAGACCAGTAGCCCTGACCAGAGACGTAACCGCAGAAACGCAAAGAAAGCTATGAATCTTAGGTGGGACCGTGATATTTCCCTTAAGAAGGCTTGGAAGATTGTTAAGAAGGAGTCTAAATTCGGAGATTCCGATACCGGTCCTTGTCCCGAAGGCAAGGAATTCAACCCTAATTGGCCCCAGCTTAACAAGGGTCCGCGATGCGCCAAGAAATGTAACTCTGGTGAATTTAGGTCGCAGGCTACAGGTAGATGCATGACCGTAGCTTCCGCCCTTGGGAAGGGTGTCAAGGCAATCATGGTACCGGAAGGTTACGAGATTGGTCCGTCTGGCCGTCTTCGCAAGGAATGCCCTGTCGGTAGTGAGCGTAACGAAAAGGGAAACTGTGTCCTCACTAAGGCCGAAAAGGTTCAAATGGCAGCGGCGCGCTCGGGTGGTCTTATAGTACCGGAAGGCTACGAAATTGGTCCGTCTGGCCGTCTTCGCAAGGAATGCCCTCCAGGTAAGATGCGCAACGAAAAGGGAAACTGTGTCCTTACCCAGTTCCAAAATGTTGGATCTGCTACACGTTCTGAAACCCTTATAGTACCGGACGGCTACGAGATTGGTCCGTCTGGCCGTCTTCGCAAGGAATGCCCTCCAGGTAAGATGCGCAACGAAAAGGGAAACTGTGTCCTCACTAAGGCCGAAAAGGTTCAAATGGTAGCGGCGCGGTCGGAAACCCTTATAGTACCGACCGGTTACGAAATTGGTCCGTCTGGCCGTCTTCGCAAGGAATGCCCTGTCGGTAGTGAGAGAAATGAAAAGGGAAACTGTGCCCGTATTAAGATGGACGCGGCTCTCAAGAAGAGACTCATTCGGTTAGGGGATATTGACCCCGGATCTCCGGAACGCGAAGGTACATACGTCCCACCTGGCTTTAAGTATGGGCGTCGCAAGGTTAAGTCTTCGTTCGGATGCAATTGTGGGAAGAAATTTGGAGCGTTCAAATTCTAATTCATGATAAATAAATATCTAATGTAACATTAAATGGAATTTGGTAAACGCAATTACGCGCTTCAGCGCAAAGTAATGAAGCTCCGCAAGAAGGATGGTATCTCTCTTAAGAAGGCATGGGCTAAGGTTCTTCGTGGACGGAAGGCCCTCAAGAGGTCTCCCAAGAGGTCTCCCAAGAGGGCCCCCAAGAGGGCTCCCAGGAAGTCCCCCAAGAGGGCTCCCAGGCGGGCTCCCATGGGTCCCAGGGCTCCCAGGAAGTCTAGGTGCGGCCATCTGAAGCCTTGTGATAGTATGCTGTATACCCGCGACAAAATGACCTGCGAGTGCCGTCTGAAGAAGACCCTCGCCCCACCCATTTCTCTCCTTCGGGATATCGCTATTAACAACGGTATCTCCCCTTATGAAAAACACAACGGGGTTCCCACCAAAATCCTTCTGAATAAGCCTGCTCTCAAGGGGCGTCTCGCGCGTGCTGGTGTCGATTACCCTCGGATTCGCTTCCCTAATGTTCCCGAGATGAAGGCGATGGAGGACATCCAACTGGAAGAGATGTCTGTACAGCCTATTCTCCTTAATGAGGCTCCGCCCTCGGACATGATGGTCTTTAACGAGTTCGGTAAGAAGAAGTGTAATAAGAACCAGTATCGTAACCCCGTTACTAACCTTTGCCGTCTCCGCACGAGCCGGCCGTGTAATCACGAAGGCCAGCATCGCTCGCACAAGACAGGAAATTGTTCGTACTCCGATGTTGTCACTGCATCCGACCTTGTTCTTATGGCGGCGGCCAACGGCGTCCCCTACACCAAGAAGAAGAAGGATGGCACTTACTCGAAGACTGTCGTAAACAAGAGCCAGCTTAAAAGCCGTCTTACTCGTGCCAACGTCAAGTACCCCGGTGGTCCCATGTAAATCATTACATAAAAATAACATCATTAGAATAAAATTTCAAAGAATATTAAACAATGACCTCTGAAATTTTATTAAGACTTAAAGGATTACTTATCAATGGACCAGTTGATCACAAGCTCGAAATACTGAAAGAATCGAGTATGAAATTCGCGCACATTTACTGTAAGATAAATAAATTAAGTGGCCAAAAGACTGGACCACTAATAGAATACTATATAAGACAAAAACACAAAATGACTAAGAATAAAGCAAGTGAATGTAAAGGCGACCTTAATATATCAGGGGTAGATTATGAAATAAAGGTATCTAACGGAGGAGAAGACAATAGTAAATTCAATTTTGTTCAAATAAGAATGAACCACGTTTGTGACTACTTATTGTCAGCCTATTACTTGTGTAGTGAAAATGTAAACGAGTATGGTGAATTGTTTATATTTAAAATAGACAAACCCGGAATAATAAACCTTGTATTAGAACATGGAGGATATGCACACGGTACTAAGTCTAAGCAAAAAGAAATTACACCAATTGACCTAACAAATAAAGAAAATATAAAAGAGTATTCATTAAGGCCTAAATATGGTGATACTCTATGGAAAGAGCTTCTCGTTTACAGGGTGTCAGAGAGTGATATTTAACAGATTTATTAGTTCTCGTTTGCCCATAGAATTTTGCCGTGCGGTATTTTCACTACTCGAGTAATCAAGACTGTTCAATTTACTAATTAATACTTCTTTTGGTACAACAGATTTGATCCAGTGCCAACTTTTAGGCCTAAGATTCTGCAAGTCCTCGGACTTAATCTCGCCTATTTTCCCTCCATATGCACGAATAGCGAAATCTGCACCAGTTGGTGGTGTAGGTTGCTTATTATTATCAAGTGGCCCCAATTTTAAAAAAGTAAAGTCTGGATGTTCAATCGGTAATGATATCACTTCTCGTGAGTATTCTCTTTTTTCCCAGATTTGGAAACAACACTTTACACTCATCTTTGGAGTAAAAGAACATGGATTGGTTGGTGTATCCGAGTCATGAACCAAATGAAACCTAAGATCTAATTTATTTTGCACTGAAATCTTTCTGAATGTTCTTGGTACCACGAAAGCTACAACATTTGACCATTTTGCAGAATGATTAAAAAACCTAATAGCAAGAGAACTAACCCTCCCGAATGGGGGATTACCTATTGTTAATACACTTTTGCCTTTATTGGGTGTAAAGTCGAAAAAGTCCCCTTTTGATATCTCTGGGATCTTAGGGTCTAAATCTATACCCACTTTATTGCCATTTATTTGTAAATAGAAACTACCGTCTCCCGCACTTGGCTCTACAATTAAGTCAAATCCTTGATACATCCCATTAACTATATCTATACATTCCTTAGAGTATTCTTTTATTGTATAAAATTGATCAAGGCCTATATTGCGTACATTAACGGCGTCTGTCATTATAGTAGTTATACAGTCATTCTTTTATACCTTTGTGTAAATTATTACGGGGTTATTTAACAAGCTAATCCGAGCCATTTAACAGCTTGTGTGGGTACCCCAAATAGTACATGGAGAACTAAACCAAGTAGTAGTACTGTTATTATTGACAAAACAAGAGGCATGGTAGTAAAGTGTGAAACTATTATAGCTAATACAATGGATAGTAATAAATCTACTATAGCCACACCCATGAACTTGTACTGGTGTACTCCTTCTCCTGGCTTCCCAAAAAAATCTTTGAACTTTGAGAATGGACACGGCATCACGTTTAGTACTACTATATTTATTATTTCGTAGTAATAAATGGAAAATAAGCAACTATTCAGGAATGTTTATTGGAATTTCTATTTATCCGGTACAGATCTGTATGTTGAAACCACTCCTGTACCAGAACAGTTGGAGTATAACAATAGGACCCAGACTGAAAAAGAAGAAAAGAGAAACGAAATACTTGTTTATTTTTACAATTTCTGGAAATACGTAGAATCACAAAATACAGACACGCGTTACACATTACATCTTTACACGGATGACATTTATTGTGATTCTGGTCCAAGTTATTACTTGATGGTAAAAGATGTACTAAAGTCTCTCCAGACTATTTTTAAAAGAAACCTTGAAGAGACTATTTTTAAGACCAATAACATGTTAGCGAGAGGCGTATTAAGGGCAGTATTGACGTTTTACACACCTGTTAGACCTCTTAAAATATTGAAGAGTACTTAAGGGTTCCATTGTATTATATTTAATGGAACCTCTCTTGGATAAGCTGGAAAATCGATTCGTACTGTTTCCCATCAAGTATCACGATGTTTGGGCTGCTTATAAAAATCACCAACATGCATTTTGGACAGCCGAAGAAATAGATTTTTCCGCTGATAAGCAAGATTGGGAATCTTTGACCCCAGATGAGCGCGAGTTTATTTCACACGTCTTGGCTTTTTTCGCGGGTTCAGATGGAATCGTATTCGAAAATATCAGCCTTAATTTCGCAGAAGAGATACAAGTTCCCGAAATTCGATGCTATTACGGGTTTCAAGCTATGATGGAGAATATCCATTCAGAGACTTATTCGTTGATGATAGATACATATATCACAAATGAAGAAGAGAAAAAGAAGATCCTTAATGGGATTGTAGATCTACCTGGTGTTAAAAAGAAGGCAGACTGGGCTTGTAAGTGGTTGGATAAAAGTATCCCGTTTCAAGAAAGACTGATAGCGTTTGCTATCGTAGAGGGCGTTTTCTTCTCCGGTAGTTTCTGTTCTATTTTCTGGCTGAAATATTCTCGCGGTAAAATGACCAAGGCTTTATGTAAGAGCAATGAACTTATTTCTCGCGATGAGAGTCTTCATACAGAATTTGCGGTTCTTTTGTACTCACATATGGTTAATAAGGTTAACAAAGAACGCGTATACGAAATGTTCAGGGGTGCTGTAGAGATAGAAAAGGAATTTATTTGCGACTCACTGAAGTGTAATCTACTTGGTATGAATAACGTAAAGATGTGTGAGTACATCGAGTATGTATCAGACCGACTACTTGTGCAACTTGGATATGAAAGGCTTTACTCGACTAAGAATCCGTTTTCATTCATGGATTCTATTTCCCTTGATGGCAAAACAAACTTCTTTGAACAACGTGTAACAGAGTACAATCGATCAGAACAAATCGAAACAGGTAATATGGAAACACTTGACGAATTCTAATACCTTAGTACTCGTAAATAACTAAAATAACAGGTATAATCAATGGTGTGTATTTCTTATTCATTGATATCAAAAACAAAATAGACGCTATCATAATAAAATACAAAATGTCGTTCACAGATATTTCATAATCCCCAAATCTTACGAAATTGTAATCAAATTGGTTTTTTTTTGTTTTCTGGCATTTTTCCCCTAATGGTAGTAAAGTATCAACTATATTATACAAGATATTGTTATTCGACTGTCTTCCATTTGAAGAATAAGACTCATCGGTTATAAACATATTGTTTTCGGTTGTTTTTATCTCAATTTTGTGTCTCAGACAATTATAGTACATATCCCAATCTACATGATTTAATATTACTTTAAAATCATTGAGTAGCTGCTTAGCAGCAGAATTGGTCATTATGTATGCCGCGTTAGAGTCTATTTTTGCTCTTTCGCCTTGGTGCTCTGAATGTAATTTAAGAATCCCGTTATAAGGTATTGTTAAATTATCTATTTCTGAAGAATCAATAAACAATGGTTCTACATCGTCCTCTAATATCAATGCACAAGAATCTGAGTCGCTTATTTTCTGCCAAACATTTCTATGGGCAAGATAACACCCAAGAGAAGATTTTGGACAAAATGGCCATTTTTTAAGGTCTTCTTCTGACGCCCTAATACCTGGGGATATCTCGGGTATGATACCAGCCGACAATAATGTTTTGTACACTTTTTTATCTTTGAAATCCTCATCAAGAGTTATTATGTAGGATTTCATGTCTTGATATAATACTATATATTTACTTTGAAAAATAAATATATAAAATAGCGAGAGTTATACATATTACATAAATATATACCCTTGTTTCATATAAATAGCCCATTTTTGAATACGTCGCGCATATTTTATTAGTAACATTCTTGTTGTAAGAATAAGAACCCTCTAAATCGCCCCCGAATATTTCTGAATTTTGTTTAAATAAAACATCCTGGTATACATCTAAAGTACCATCCATTGTTAGGTCTTGTATATAACAATCAAATGGAAACAACCTATAATTATTTAGGTTGTTAAAATTATCTATTATCTTGTTTGCTCCTTTTTTAGAATAAACAATAAAACTTGAACACAAAGAATTGTAAGATTTCGTAAGATTCTTTGATATTTTTATGTTATTACCACAGTCTTGCCAACATGGCTCGAAATTTAATAGGTCAAAATTAGCATCAATTGCATCATTTAAAGATGATTGCATGTTATTCAGAACTTCTGAGTAATCGTAAGGGATTACATCATCTTCGAGAATGATGAAATAATCATGTTTTTTCATGGCACCGATTAGTTTTAAATTACTCGATACATGACTAGCTATACTTTTTGATATACCCGGATTATTTGTATGCATACCTATTGCAATATCTGGGTCAATTGGGACAAAAAAACTGAAATTTTTAAATCCGAGTCTTGCTAATAATGTATTCATGTGCTTTTTGCGATCAGTTCTTTTCCTAAGATTTAACACAACAACCGGGAGGCTTAAAATATCAATCATTTAATATTATGTTATATTATTAAATTGCGGTAAAATACAGCCTCTAAGCAATGAGTACAAAATAGGTCATATAAATATGTTTGATCCTAAGGCTGAATGGGAATCTATATATTCCGGTACCCGAGTATCAATAGAAGCAGTAAATGAAGCACAGATTAGGAAAAATGGAAAAGGGCCCGAGAAAAGAATTTGGTCTGAAACATTAGATGGTCCCGGGCCTTATTATGATAAGTATGACAATCATGTTCATATCTGGAAAACTGGGTACAATATAGAAAATTTTAGTTGTGAACAAAATAAAACAAAACCATTTGAACAGATTACGGAAAGCGACAAGTCCAGAGCTTATTGTAGGATTTGCCATGTTAAGAAACGATTGGATAAATACGAATCCTTCAATTACGATAATAAAGAATGTTTATTTTCCTTAGAGTTTCCTCGTCTTTTTAATGAAACCATACCAGATGAGTATATTCATTGTGAAATAATCAATGAATATACAATTGAGCAAAAACGGAACGAAATAGAAATAGAAATGATATCGCAGGAAAAAGAAGACGAGGCCCAACTTATTAATCAAATCAAAATAATTAATACAAAATGGAAAAAACTTTATCACAAATTCACAGAACCCAGAATTCAATACCAAATAAGTAAAACACATTCTGTACTTTTATGGCCATGGGAGATGACCATTTACCAAAAATTTAAGTATACCAACCCTAAATACAGAGATTCCTTCATTTTTATACAAAGCAAGTTAGAGGAATTTCAAGAGAACTACTTGTGCATAGAATAAATTTATAAATAAACAACCTAAATCCTTCGGGGTTTTAAAGGGCTTGTAAACATGACTGACACTGGCACTGAACCAAAGATATTTAACGATAATGGAGACATTGATTGGGAAGTAGCATTCAAAGTATTCGAGAGTAATAAACCAATTGAGGAAACTGAAAAGAAACTCGATATGTTCAAATGTAAGAAGTGTAATGTACTATTTTATTGTAAGAACTACCACGGAAAGTTTCCATTGTGTAATACCCATAAAAGAAAGGAACAAGTGTAAAAAAATAACAATGTGTACATAAATAACCAAAAACAGTTCTCTCGGGGACGTTGTACACGATGACTGTTCAACATTTGCACCGTAAGGGGCTTTTTCACGTTATTTACGGTTATTTCATATTTTGACAACTCTTTTTCGGTAATATCGAAAGAGTAATAATAACAATGTACCCTAACCATTAGGTTGTTTAATTATCTCAGTAATTATGTTTTTAAATACAATAAATGACATATATAATACGTAAAAAGAAAGGCGACTCGTTTATTTATATAAATGCGACTGGAGAGGATCTTGAAAGAATAAAGAAATTGCGCATCCCTCCGCAGTGGGAATCAGTTAATATATCTAAGAAAATAACAGACAAGATTCAGGCAACCGGATATGATTCTAAGAAGAGAAAACAATACATTTATCACCCTGCGTGGGTTTCATTTTCAAAACAGGAAAAATTCGACAACGTTTCCAAATTCAATCACTCCAAGTATACTAAGGTTATATCACTATTTATAAAGAGAAATGATCTCTCGAGAGAGTGTGTTATTTCAAATATGTTAAAAATAATGGAAGACTTGAATATACGAGTAGGGAATGATGTATATCTAAGAGATAATGATTCTGTTGGCCTGACGACATTAATGAAGAAACATTTGACGGGCAATAAGCTCGTATTTAAGGGTAAAAAAGGCATAGTGCACACAAAACTTATAAATAGTACTAGTATGGAATTCATAAAAAGAGTACTAAGAGTACCCGGAAAGTTTTTATTTTATTCAAAGGATAAAAGAGGAATAACACCAGTAGACCTTAACCAGTTCCTAAAGGATAACATACAAGACGACATAACATGCAAAGATATTCGGACATATTCAGCTAATGCTTTATTTATTAGTTTTATGGATTCAAAAGGGAGAGCAATTACTGATAAACAAAAGAGTGAAAACATAATAGCTGCCGTAAAATATGTGGCGGAAAAATTAGGGAATACCCCAAAAGTTTGTAAAGACTCTTATATATCCCCTCAAAATATTACGCGGTACAAATAATTCTTAGCAGAATTTCCATCTGTTCCCACAGTTTAAGCAACAGACGTATGTTGTCATAGGTTCATCAGCTGATCTCGTTTGAACCTGTGTGTATGCAGTTTTCATGGTTTTACATTTACCACACTTAAACATGCCGTCTGGTATTTCTTTTTCTGTATCAGGTATAGTTGATAAAATACCTGCCCGGATTTCGTCCCATAGTTCAGGATATAACTCTTCTTTTGTCATTGTAGCCAAATCGTAGCATTCTACTTTTCCTGCCTTAACTTTATCTATTAAATCTTCTGAGTTTTTTGTGTAAGTAAGATTAGCAAGAACACGTCGGGCTGTTTCTGAGTATTTTTTTACGAATTGGGCGTTAGACCATTTCAAAGGAATTCCAAATTGTTTACAATGAATAACAGTTGAATTAAATACACCCTTTTCAATATTTTGAGGAATAACATTATCGAAAATGTTGGACATTTTGCTAATTACTACTTCGCGGCGAGAAACCATGATAATATACCCTATTCAAAGCCCTGACTTTAACATTGGTTAAAAATCGTAATTTTGTTAAAATAAAAATAATATATACTATTAAATAATCAAATGGCGAAAGACGACGACGACAACCATACCCTTCTAACGAAAAAGACCATACTTATCGCTTCGTTGGTACTTGTGGCTTTTGTTATTCTTATATATTTCCTGCTCTCTGGAGATCAAGTTATTGGGGCCGTAGACGTAGCTCAAATTCTTTCGTTTGGTTCATAATTAATTTAAAGATTCCTCGCATTATAAAACATAAGGACGTATGAGGCGATTGTTCATAGATGCGGCCAAGTGTCAAGCAGAGAATTCTGTCATGGAATCGTTACATGGGGCTATTCTTATTCACAGGGGTAAGATTGTTGGGAAGGGGTACAATAAACACGCATTTAACACAACCAATAACAAGAATACATTTTCTGTACACGCGGAAGTCTGCGCTATTGAAAACGCACTCCTAAAAGTTCCACTCGAAGAAGTAAAGAAATGCATCCTTGTTATTGTTCGTATTAACAAACGAGGTGATTTCATGAGTTCTCATCCGTGTAAGAACTGCCAGAAATATATAGAAAACATCGGACTGAAGACTACTTTTCATTCTTAAATTAAACTACTTAAATAACTACAAGATATTACTCTAATAGTATGAAGCATTTTATTAGACTAACATCAATGGTGATAAATAAATCACATATTACTAAAATTGTACACCAAGATAGTAAATACTATATAAATATGACCAGTGTTAATACCGAGGGTTTTATGATGTTTGCATCAGGTAATATATGGAGTAGGAGTGATATTATTGAAATATGTAATACAATAAACGAACAAGATTATGATACAATTACTGATTTTATTAGTAAAATAAAGTAGAAATTAAAATGTATATAAATAGTAAATGACAACCCTCCAGGGAAAACTCGGTATTAGCGCCTTTTCATCTGTTTTGTTCCTAGTTGTAAACCTTCCGCAAACATACGAACTGACCAATAAGATTCTCCCATTTGAAACAGTAAAGAATGGATGCCCTACCGTGGCTGGCCTAATTGTTCACGCATTAGTATTCTATTTGTTATCCTTTTTGTCTATGGGCAATAAAGTAGATGAAGCCACTAAGGCTAAGCACGCATTGTGGGGTACAGTAATATTTGTCCTATTGTCGTCCCCATTGATGTACACCATTACCGGTAAGGTATTCGGTGTCGGTATTTCATCAGGAGGCTGCCCAACCCTGATGGGTGTACTCTTGCACGCTATTGTTTATTGCGCCGTTCTTGTTGGCGTAATGTACCTACCTAATTAATTCTTACGTTAATACAATTTCAATTAATAATTTTATTGATACGAATTGTTTTAAGATACCAGTAAATACTCAAGTAATTCAAGAACTATATTATTAGTAACCCGAGTAGTGATTAGATTTGCATCCTTGCATCTTTTAAGAAGTGCCCTACGGGTATTTCTACGCTGCTCCTTACTTTTTAAGAAATTTGTAGTAAGTTCTGGAAAAGAATGAGCTGTAGCAAAAGTATTATAAGCGGTTAGTAGTTTGTCTGTTACGAATTCTACAGTGTCATCTGGGAAAATAATACTACTTGGTACGCCGTAGTATCGCATATGATTAGATACTCCCATTGCATGAAGGAGAGGATCACTCTGTTTACTATTTATAGAACGAAAAGTAATATTAATACGAGGCTTGAAATTCGTGTATTCTTTTTTAAGGTGAGGCATCACACGGTGTAAAACATTAGAAGACATGATAAGTAAAGACTCGTGGCGGAGTGTAACTGATTCCCACTTATCGCCAGGTTTCATCTGAAAACGAGAATATGAATTATTTTTTGGCTCACCCTCAGGGTAAAGAGTAAGGGAGGCAAAAATAGCACCATCGTCAGTGTCACTTGGGTACCAATCTTGGCCGTCAGTATGTGGGGCAATGTACATTTCAGGTTCAGAGTAATAATTGCAAACAGCGATACTAAAAGTGTTGTCTGTAATTATTGCTTCTGGGTATGCATCAAGAAACAATTCCCGTAATTGTGGGACCATTTTTGCGAAAATATCAGGAAGAGATAAAGGCTTAGTAACTAAAGTACAATTGCTAAAGTTAATACCAGCAGTCCAATAAGACTCTTTCATACCCGGAGAAGAGAATTTGCCTTCAGAATTAATAGATGATCCATTTCCGTATGCAATAACCTTGCGTTTTGGCGAATTGGTTATAAAACCACCAGGAACACCAGAGTACCAATTTGTACCATAAACTGTTTTCTTAAACTCGTCGAGAGTTTCATTAGAGAAATAGTCGCTCAATGCATAGACTTTCATTTGATACTTGTATACTTACTAATATTATTAGGCTCTTAGGTTGTATATTTTCTGCAATAAATACCTACGATTTGGTACTTGTTGGGGTATTTTTAAGAATAATGGAAACATCGTTACAGTACTTTCTAATGAATCTAATATCTGTCCAATTTGCAGGTATACCCTTACGCCTACAATAAGTAAAAGTATCTATAAAAACTTTTTGTTCAATAGCCGCAGGTATAGCACTACCTTCAGATACATTTAGCATCTTTGTTAAGGAGTCTATGAAAAGTTTGCGCCTATACTGCATTTTACTTAATTTGTTATCATCCGTTTAAGTTGTTTATAAATCATTTAAACGGATGATACTAATCATATAAATGCTGAAATACACTGTAGATATAAACAAGTACAAAGACAGAGAAAAGGGAAATGATTATCACGAAGAGTACCAGTATATCAATTTGTTGAAAGACCTAATGGAACATGGTTCTATCGAAGAGGGGAGGAACGGTTTCACAAAACGCGGAGTAGGTTCAGCTATGCATTTTTCATTGGAAAATGGTAAAATACCCATTTTAACTACTAAAAAGACAGCATGGAAAACATGCCTTAAGGAACTACTATGGTTTATAAAAGGACAAACAGATAACAAGATCCTCACAGACCAAGGGGTTGGGATATGGAAAGGTAATACAACTAAGGAATTCTTAAATGAACATGGTCTAAATTATGAACCTGGGAGAGATATTGGACCAATGTACGGGTTTGCTGCCAGATTTTGGAACGCTGAGTACACGGGTTGCGAAACAGACTATACAGGACAGGGGATAGACCAATTACAAAATGTTATAGACGACCTTAAAAACCCAGAGACGCGGAATTCGAGAAGGCATGTAATTAGTGTATGGAACCCTGAACAAATGGACAAGTGTGTATTAAATCCTTGTCATATCCTATACCAATTCGTAGTAACAGATGGAAACAAATTAAGTTGTTTGATGTACCAAAGAAGCGTTGATGAATTCTTAGGGAAAAGTTTCAACATAATTTCATATTCAATCTTAACATGTATAATTGCCAAGATGTGTGACCTAGAGCCGTATGAATTCATACACTATGGAGGGGATTGTCACATATATTCAGATCATTTCGAACAGGTCACTGAACAGATTTCGAGGAAACCTTTTCCATTCCCCACATTAACCGTTAATAAGAGGGATAATATAAATGATTATACACTCGATGATTTTACCGTTCATGATTATCAGTACAGTCCTCCAATTAAGGGTATAATGAGGGCTTAACTTAGATACTACCATTAAACCCTATACAAGTAAATTTTAAATTGCCGAAATATCGATAATTTAAAACGTACTTTTTTGTTCCCGAAGGAACTCTTTTTTTATTGTTTTTATTTAATTCAGTGGGATCTACTCAATATCACATTCGTTGTCATCGGTCTCCTTTGGTTCTTCCTCGTCGTCGTCGTCGTCTACAATGGAATATCCAACAAGCTTATTAGTCTGGTAAACCTTTGCCTGGAGAACCTTCCATCCAATACCGAATTGCGTCTTTCCGATGAACCACATACCAGTACACTGGATAAGACACACTACCTCTGAACCCTTCTGGAAGCAATCGAGGCTGGGATTTCCGTCTGAATCCACTACTTCGATCTTCTTCTTCTTGTCATCATACGCTTCGAACTGTGGCTTGGAATCTCGGAACGGAAGCTTGACCTTAATTGTGCTTGCCCACTTCGTATCCTTTGGCTTCTTTTCACAAGACTTATAGAGCTCTTCGATAACATCCTTCTTCATCTTCTTACCGAACCACTTCTCTGCGAATTCGACGCTCTTATCCTTCATGAATTCATCGAGAGTTCGGATGTTTTCAGTAAACATGGTTAGATTAGCACTGGATTCCTCACCATTTCCAAGGGAAAGATTGAGATTGTACTTTACCTGTCCATTGTCAGATTCTTGCTTGTCGAAACCAAACGGAAGACGCATCCTGGGAGTTTGAAACACGAGGGGACCAGGGCGGGCGTCCCCATCAGCGTAAGTTAGTAGCACGTTTTGACCGCCCATATTGTTCTTACGGGGAGGCAGAAAGTTAACATTGTCGATATTGAATTCGTTCGGGAGGAGGATTGTCTGTGCCATTGCTTGTATACCTATTATTGTACATAATCTTTAAGTTGATTATTTTTGTGCAATTTCCGAGTTTACATATTTATTTTGGACACAGGCGTAAAATCCCGTAAAATCATAAACATACTTAAAGCTATACCCGTATAAAGATTATCAAATGACGGACACTACCGAGGAGCTCACTATTACCCAGCAATTCGATGCTCTTATTCTCGACGTAGGGTCTTACACAAACATGGGCAAGGCACTATCTGCTCGCATCAAGACTATTCAGAAGGAGGTAGCGAAGACTTCTAAGCCCAAGGGAAAGGTCAAGCGCGTCCGCGAGCCTCTCGCTGAAGGTGAGGTCCGCAAGCCGAGCGCTCTCGAGATTCCCGTAAAGATTTCTGAGGAACTTTGCTTGTTTCTTGGCTTTGATGCAAGCGTAGAACATTCCCGCCGCGATGTTACGTCTGGTATTAACACGTTTATCAAGGATAATGGGCTTCAGAACCCGGAGAACAAGCGATTTATTCTGATGGAGGGTTCCGAGAAGTCTGTTGCTCTTTGTAAGCTACTTCGCACCCCTGATCAGCCTGTCACGTTTTTCAATATCCAGCGTTATCTCAAGCCTCATTATCCTTTGAGTGCGAAGGACCTCAAGGCTCTTGCGGCTGCAGAAGCCCCGGATGCACCCACAGAGGAGAAGAAGGTACCCGTAAAGAAGGTACCTGTAAAGAAGACAACTGGACCGGATGTTGTTCCGGATGCAGACGTTGTGGATGAGACCCCAGCTGTTGTTGAGCCCGAAAAAAAAAAGCCTGTGCGCCGTGTGATTCGAGCCGCTGCCTAAAGGACATAGAGAAGTCTATTAACAAGTATGATACATTACAGATGAAGAATGAGAAAATAGCCTATATACAATATGCTCAAAAAAAAATTGGGTTTAAAATGGCAAGTGTTTACGCTAACATGTTCGTTAATAATAAGCACATTAATTGCAAGTACGGTGGTTGGGAAACAGTACTCGAGAATTGCCCAGACGAGTTAAAGATACAATGTGCCCTCATGGCGCAATTGGATAGCGCGTAGGACCTCTAATCCTAAGGTTCGGGGTTCGATCCCCCGTGAGGGTACATTATATCCTTAAATAGTACTTAAGATTTTAAGATAATTAATTAACAATGGAGTTATTACGCAATAAGTATTCGCCATTATTTATTAATGAACTTGAAGACTCGTATTTTGTAGATGAAATAATAAAGAGTATTAAAAATCCAGGAAATTTTTGTATTCACGGTTCAATTGGAGTCGGTAAGACGTCTATTATCACGTGTATCTTAAATGAGATGAAAATAGACTATGTATATATCCACGAATATAATAAGACTCTTAAAGCTACAATAGACAAGGTTACTGCAAAAACCGTAATGTCTTATTTTACTGAAAGAGAATCAGTGTTAATTTTTGACAATTTCGACGAAAGTATTTATGAATACGTAGGACAAAAGTGTATATTTATTAGTAAGGCGCCTATGAAATCGTTACCAGGGGTTTTTATAAGGCCTCCGTCGAGTGATTTTATGACTGAAATCTTAGGGTGTATAAATGAAATAGAATGTAAGGATGTCAAGATAGACACTTCAAGTCATTTTAATTATCACACTTTCTTTTCAGAAATGGAATGCGCGATGTCTACATCAAAAGATATCATCATAAATTATTCATTTAGACCAAATAGGCATGTTTATAAGAAATTGTACGAACCTAATACATTTTCAAAAAAATGTGATATAGCAGAGAAAGTAGACGATTATGGCATTTTTCAAAACTCGTTTATTACAGGCGTAGAAAAATTAGAGTCAATAGCCGACGCATTAGACTCGATTTCGGACTCTGGGATTTATGAAAAAACTGCATTTTATTGTATTTTTGGTCTTGTTATCCCGTCTATGTATATAACCAAGAATGTAAAAGATACATATACGAATAAAAGAAAAAGAAAGACATTTTTTGATATTGACATACCTGGGTCATTATCTAAATTAAAATAAACATAGAATATAAGAATGTCCAAAGAAGTACTCGGGTTTTTACTAAACAAGCGTATATCCGGCCTAAAAACAGTAAAACAAAAGAAAGCATTTCTCGCCAATTGTGTTGACAAAAACCTAATAGAACTACCTAAGGTAGAAATAGAAGTAGACGAACGTGTAAAAGTAAACGTAGACGATGTATGCGGGGCTTGTTCAAGTGATGTATATTATACAAATCATGAAAGAGTGTGCAAAAGCTGCGGAATATCTACTAAGTCTAATAAAGGTACTAAGTTTAGAATAACCGATACATCTAATTCTAAGGGTTCTGGTAGTTTCATAGAACCTGGGACAGTTATCATAACTATTAGGAAAAATGGGAAGACATACCAACGGGATCTGTCGGTTATAAATACATGGCTTAGCGTAGACCCAGAGGAGCAGAAATTTGTCAATAGTGCTAAAAAGATAAACGATGTATTAGATTCTCTCGCGAATATGTACAGTCCGATTAAATATGATTCCGTAAGAGCTGACGTTATATCTATGTGGTACAATATCTACCTTTTTAACCCTGATATCCGAGGAAACGAGCGTCTAGCACTACAAAGTTTAAGTGTTTATTATTCATTTATGTATAATGAATTAAATATAAATATTCAAAAACTGTCAGGGTTATTTCAAATAAAGATGTCTGACATAATGGTATTTAACCCAGTAATGATTAGTATATTCAAAGATACAGCGTATTCAAAATTCATAACTCTTACGGTTGGTGTAAAATGTGAAATACAAATACCCGAAAACATTAAAAGGCAAACGAGAATAGTAGAAAGAGATATGAAAGATTACTTCAAAAGTCCCCCGACAAGTAGGGAATACTCTGGTATGATATATTATCTAAGTAAGCTGTTGAAAATTAAGATGTTACCCTTACTTTTTTGGCGTCTAAATGTTCATCAAGCTCTAATACGATTTCTTCAGAATCCAAGAAGATAGAAACGTTCTATTCACGAAACCCAGATCTAAAAGCCAGACTTCTCAATTAACGTACATCATTTTTCATAATTTTTAGAGGCCACATATTCATACTGGTACAGCGTCCCGGGTTGATTAAACAGTGAATAATAAAGTGTGTTAAATAAGATAATAGAATTAATACTAAGTGTTGTTGTATTCTCTGTTTTATTACTACTAATATGATAAAAAATCTGGTTAGACTTGACCCTTTCTATAGCGTAAAACATAGGTTCGTGTCTAATCTCCTTCTTAAACTTTGAAATCATCTGGAGATAATCAAAGTTGCTTGTATCTTCCAAGATGTCATCTGCTTGTTCATCCTCGGAATCTGTAAAATAATCCTCCCCGTAGTAATACATCTTTTATGTAATATATAACTACTCCTTTAAGCCAAATTGTATAAGAAAATTAATAAGTTAATGTTCTTATACGATCTCAGAGGGGTTCGAACCCTCGACCCTGTGGTTAACAGCCACATGCTCTAACCAACTGAGCTATGAGATAATTTATTATACAATGTAGTCTTTAAATACATTTAATTAGTTTCAGGGTAATTGTATATCATATCTATAGAGTATGGGTTTTCGTGATCCTCTAAACTATTGGTTTTCCTTTTGGTGTTACTGTTAATATTATCAGGCTGTGGACTTATTGTTCTTTTAACACATGGTTTCTTATCGTTTATATATTGCCAGTACTTTCTTTTAGGCATTTGGTATTATCTGCACAGTGTTTTTAAATCATTCACGAAGAGAATATCCAGATATGTGTGTATCGTTTAATTCCGGTTCAGATACAGTGTGTTTATTACTATAATTTACAATTATTCCTTTTTGTTTGTAAAGCCTTGTCCTCCCCTTTGCCCAAAAGTTAAAAATTTGAAAACTATCGACTATGTCTATAATTAAAGGATGATTTTCATTTTCTCTTCTGAGGATTCTGCCCATAGCTTGTTCAATGTTCTTTTTTGGCGAAGCTAAAACAAGTGTGTCCAGTTTAGGATTATCGTACCCCTCTGAAGCCATTTGGTAGGTAGCTACGATTATTCTCTTTTGATTACACTCTTCAAGTAGTATATTATTCATACCCCCAAGATATAATCCAGCTGAGAATCCCTGTAACATAGACTGCAATTTTATACAATGACCTCTACGGTCAGACAATACGAGTATATTACGGTTATTTTCGTACAAACCCTTGATTGTATCTATTAACATCAAGTCCCTTTTATGGTCATTTAGTGTATTATTCAGTGTACCAGGTATATTAATCTTGCCGTTTCTTTGATAGCTCCCAACATCTTGAGATTCAGTAAAATACTTTATAATATTAACTGTAGGCAGGATAGTTATCTGTTTCACATTAACGATGATTTTCCCAAGAAACCACTCGATGACGTATTCAAGTTTATCCGCTCTCGGAATGGTGGCTGTTAACCCTAAATTATACTTTGTTCCCACTTTGTAAAAAATATTAGAGAATACCTTACTACAATTATGGTGAACCTCGTCGTAAATGCAGAACCCATAGTCTTTGAATACGTCTTTTGAATACTCCTTAGTTGATATACTTTGAATCATACCAATTGTTACCATACTGTCATTTTCTATCCTTTTACCCTGGATTATACTTGGTACGATCCCAAGAAATAAACGAATCTGTTTATCCCATTGTTGTAACAGTGCCTCCTTGTTAACAATAATAATAGTCTTTAGTCCCATTTTGTAGATCAAATAAAGTGCTGCAAAAGTCTTTCCCCACCCCGTATATAGACATGCTATACAAGAGTCGTTTTTTAGAAGTTCTGCATAAATTTTATCAATTGGTTCTTTTTGGTACTCTCTTGGTTCTCCATCTATTTTAAATGTTCCAATTGTCCCAGATTGTTCTTTTATTGTATCGGGCTTACCAATTGCTTTTAGGCCGTAATACTTTGGGACATATAAAAAATCATTAGATACCCTATACATTGTGTAATAAACCGGGGTAATAGTTCCAGGATTGAATGGGGAAACCTTTAGTTCTTTCTTCAAACGCGAAACTTCTGGGGAATCTAATGATAGTTTATATCCTTTGTTGCAAATCATTTTACTTATCACTTGATGTATACCTTTAAACCCTTAGACTTGTAGTACTTGCCACCATTTGATCCAATGTAAACTTTGCGCTCCTTCCCGTTAACAACTACTGTACCTGCGCTCGTTCTCTTCTTCTTTGTTGGGTCTTTCTTTGATGTGCGCTTAGTTTCTCTCTTTGGAGAACGGGTCTTACTCTTTACTTTCTTAGCAGGATTCTTAGAACGAGTAGGTTCTCCACGACTCTTTGTCTTAGACTTAGTTTTAGACTTTTTAGACACTTCGGCCCAGGCCTTTTTCAGTGAAATGTTTTTCTGCCATTTTAGCTTCATTACCTTCCTCGCTCTCTTGATGTGTTCCTCCGAAGGCATCTTTTTTATAAATTATTATATTAAAAATAACCCGGGAGAACTTATAAATTGGGAAAACGCGCTGATTCCAGAACTTAGACTCGATAATATTAAAATTTACGGGGGCTTTCAAACACACTACCGAACAATTGTTATAGATTGAGTCTATTATTTCCAAAACGTTAATACCTGACAAATATAAGTTTACTGACGAACTTTTTTTGTACTCCTTACCTCCCCAAGGAGGATCAAAGAAGACCAGGTCTTGTAGAAGCGTGTGCTTAATAAAATTGTAATCGCATCTATATACTATCTTGTTAAGGTTGCTTTTCATATTAGTAAGTAAAATACCAGATGTGTCATAATCTATTTCAACTACGTTAACGTACTTGTAGTCTCTGCAAAATAACTTAGTGTTGCCACCTATACAACCTGTAGCGTCTGTTATTACATAGTCAGGAGTTGTGTAACAGTGTAGTATTTTATTGATCTGTTCCGCTTGGACGTAGTATGTATACATGTAGTTATATTTATCGGGTATTTTAAGCCCTGAACAAGTATACATATAAGGGTTTGAACATGAAAACATATACACATTGATACAACTTATTCTTTAAGCTTAATATTCCAGAACAGATCTGTCACGTGTTATTACTTTCATTGTTCTCGGTATTTTTTTTAATTAATGATATACATCTATCATCTGTTATTAGTTCATGAATCATTCCATGAAGATTTGTTTCTGAAATAAATAGCAAAAAACCATCCGTGTTGAAGTCTTCTGGAGGGAAATAATAACCGTCTAATTTATATACAGAGTACATAAATAATAACAATATGTTCAATTTATTTTCAAACCAAGAACATGATACATGTAAACATAACAATATCATATAATCGTCGTATTTCATAGAATAATCATCAAGGCCTTCGTCTGTACCGTAGTATTTGTGAGAACGTTTGATGCTTTTTTCGAATCTTTTTACTGTTTTTTTAAAACACAAAAAGTCTACATTTTCAAGTACCGAAATTTGGTGTATTACTGCATCCATTCATACAACTTACTTAAAAAAAACATTTAATGATAAGCAATGAAACCCGAAACATCGATGTCACAGAATCAAATGGAATCACAAGGAAAGAAGAGAAAGAGATCACAAGTGGTAGAGTCCGAAGAAGAAGAGGAAGATTTCTTTGAGATTTCAAAATATAACATCAAAGACCTTACCGCACTAATTGAGATGATAGACGATTATGTAGAAAAACCCTTACCTCCGAGGCGTCGAAGGAAGAATATTCCAGATCTTATGGGTAATTTACCTGGAATTTTAGATGACCTTCGCGAGTTGGAATCATTGGTTGGACTTACAAGTCTTAAGATGCAACTCGTGGACCAAATACTATTTTTTGTACAAGGAGTTGACGATAAGATTATGTTACACACGGTTATCGAGGGCCCTCCAGGTACAGGTAAAACAACTGTCGCTAATATAATGTCAAAGGTGTATTCAAAGATAGGAATCCTAAGGAAGGAGAAATTTAATACTGTGCGTAGAAATGACCTCGTTGGTCAATACTTGGGGGAGACTACTATTAAAACAATGGATACACTAAATAGATGCAAAAATGGAGTTATGCTTATCGACGAAGCTTATTCACTTGGTTCAGCAGATTCAAGTGGAGACTCTTACGCGAAGGAGGCGGTAGACACTATTAATCAATACCTAACAGAACACTTTGATAAAATTGTATGCGTTATCGCGGGGTATAAGAAAGAATTGAATGATTGTTTTTTCTCGCATAATCCAGGACTAAGACGCAGATTTCCATGGACCTTTACTATTGAAAACTTCACACCTACTGAATTATCTGATATTTACTTTAGTATGGTTTCACAAAAAGAATGGGAAACAGACTGTACATGCGAACATGTTAAGAGTGTCTTTGAAAAGAACAAGACTTGTTTTGACGGGAATGGTGGAGATGTAAATAACCTAATTTCTAAGGCTATGATAATTAGTATTAGGAAGAATTTCGGCAAAGAGACAATGTATAATTTAACTAAGTCAGATTTCGATGAAGCTATTGTACAATTTATTAAAAATAAAACCCCTACTAATCCTCCTCCGCCTTATGGGATGTATCATTAGTGACTCTGTATTCCGAGATAAATAACTATTAATAAAATAAACAATAATTGTATTATGGTGATAACGTATACAAAACGTTTCACGATGAAGTCTTTATTGAGCATAGCAAGAATTCATAACATAAAACACATTTCTGGACTTTCAAAGGATAGTTTACTTAGATTCATAAACATACACAAGAATGTAATGTGTATACAGAGGAAATTTAGATCAGGAGTAATGGATCAAGAATGCCCTATATGTATGGAAAAACTAAAATATCCTTGGATATCTATTAGGAATAAGAATAAAACTAACTATTACGACTTCGAAACATTGACCAAGTATTTATTAGATACAAAAGATTTCAGAGACCCGCTAACAAGATTTCAGATATCCGATAATAAGATTGAGGGTATCAATAAGATGATAAAGTATTACCATGGAAATAGGACGTCCAAACTTTTATGGTCTGAAAGTATGTCTATAAAAGTTGAATATGAGTCTATATATGATTGTATATGTAGAATACTAAATGAGATAACAACATCTGAGATATTAACCATCGATTTTATTTTCATGCAAGTTATACCACAATTTGTATACTATTTTCAATTGCTAATGATTAGACATGTAGATGCATACTTCTTGATTATGGAACAATGCTTAACCATAATAAAACAACATTCATGTTCAAATAAACGTTATATCATAGATAACATAGAATATACAATGGGACTACTGTAACCGACACCGAATATTACGGAAAAATACCATATAAAGAAATGGGATATAAAGAACTATATAAAGGATGTGCGACATTTGCGACCCTAAGAACAAGTACCTGGATTGTATTTGCTGCAGCAAATGGAAATCTTTCAAAGAGCACTTCGAGATGATTTCAAATGTAGAGTCTGATTTAATGAAAGAAAAATTGAGAATATCTACTATAACTCTCTGTTGTAATTTCAATTCTGATATAAATATAGAAGTGTTTTCAGAAGCTTACAAAAATTCCATAAAATATACCCCAAGAACAAAGAACAAAACCAAGAACAATTCATTCTACAACAGTCTTCTTATGAACATTTCCGTAAAATATCAGCCGCGCCAAAAAGTATCTATAAAATTCTTCCCTAATGGAAAGATCCAGGTTGCTGGACTACAGACCATTGAGGCGTGTGCATACTGCATTAGGAAAGCATTTAGAAGACTAAATGAAAAGGACTGTTTTGAAACAGAACCTAAGATAACTGATACTCGGATAGTAATGATAAATTCTGATTTCAAAATAAATATGAACATCTCCCAAGATAAGTTCTGTAACGTACTCCTCGAGGATGGTGTAAACAAAGGAGGTAATATAGTACAGGTTGGATTTAATCCATCTAAATACCCTGCTATAAATACAAAAGTAGTAGCTGATTCAAATAAAGAAGATTACCTCGAGCATTATGAAAAAAATGGAATAAGGAAAAAGTACAACAAGTTTATATCCATGTTGATTTTTAGGTCTGGTTCAGTTATAGTAACAGGCGGTAACGACATATCCGAATATTTCAACGTTTATTCTAAATTAATTAACATATTTGGCGAAAATAAGAATATTTTGTATAAATAATGACAATGATAAATGAAAACACCATAAATAAAATAGTTGGTCTCAATTTAAAATCGCGATTTTTCGGCAGTCCAGTTAAGGACAGAATTGAATCTATATACTCTAATAATCCTTTCAACGTAGAAAGCCTCGTGGTGGCACTTATCTATCTTGAAAGAATATCTAAAAATGAAAAAATTGATAACACTAATATCATCCCAATAATCCAACAATGTATTATCTTAGCTAACAAATTCATTATCGACTATGAAATAGTTAATAATGATTATGAAGAAGAGATGAAAGTAATCGATATGTTAAATTGGAGACTTTTCGTTAATGAAAATGATTACTCGAGAATGAAAATTAAGTTCTCTAACTTAGTCCCCTGTATTTAGTAGTTCTGTAACATTTGGAGTCTCAACAACTGATTCGTCAGTGCTTGATGCATTTATGGAAACGGTAGCCTTCTTGGTCTTCTTGGCCTTAGGTTCTTTTTTGGGTAATTTGTCTTCAGAAACATTAGCTAAGATTTCTTCCGATACATCCTCTACATCGGGGATTTTATAAGCTTCGTTATCTTGTCTCGTCATAAGAAGAGACCTTACCGCATCAACCGTATCCGTGTTGTGAGTAGTCTGAGATTCCGTAAATATATCAAGTTTGTCGCTTAGTGTATCAGTGATATTCTTGAAATGTTTATAAATAAAGAAACAGATGCAACTGATTATGACTAGTAATACAGTAGGCACATAATCCATTACTCCTTTTGAAATGGCATCAAGTTGAACCACGGGCTTCTTACTCATTTGTATGTATTAACATATATTTGGTAGATTCAGACCGTGTAATTATGGGTCAGGGTCGATGAAATTTTCTTGGGAATCGTCGACAATGTCTACGCCCATGAAGAATGTTCCGTGAACAGTCTGGGAAGTTCCCACTGGGTACTCCTTACGCCCACGCTTAATAACCTTGATACCATTATTTGTAAAGATACCCTTGTAATAGTCTGAAGTAAACTGCTCCTTGGGGAGTGTGTTTTCGCGACAATGGTCGTTGAAACATTGCTTGAAAATCTTTTCAGGGCAATAAGAATCGCTATTAATCTTAACCTTTCCAGAACTCAAGAAATTCTGAAGAGAATTGGTAGTCTGTTCCATCTCTTCTTTGTTTTCATGGAAATACCTGGGGAGAATATTCCAAATGCCTCGAGTACCGTATTTTTTAACCGCCCACATATATCCTGAAATACACATCTTCATGATACACGGAAGCTCCATTGCAAGTTTCTTATCAAGTTCAGTATCTGTTTCGCGTACCTTGTTACGGAATTCGAATACTGCAGTACGCCGCGAAACACTCTCTGAGTTGTTCTTATAACGAGGAATCTGATTACCTCCCATACTCAAGTGAGTCTTCCAAGTAATAGTTTCGTCGTTTTTGTACTTCTCAGAGTATGTGTTACGTCCTCCCTCTACAATCATTTGCCAGTCTGTCTGTTCCATATGAAAAGACTCTGAAACCTCTGGGGCTACTACCATAAACTTACTTGCGTGAGGCTTAATACCATATTTCTTGTCAATATTATTGGAAATAATACCAACGTCTTCCTCTTCGTACCACTTCTGAAGAATCTTCATAAGAATAGTACTCTTTCCTGAACCTGCTTGGCCAAGTAGGAACATAAGACACTGCCAATTCTCAAGGTCGCTAATATCGAAAGCGTTTCTTCCCATGAAAATACATAGCCACATTTGCACTTCTTCTGAAAACTCCTGGTAATCGAGGATTTTCTTGAAATTTGGGCATTTTTCCATAATATCGAACCACGAATCCTTTGGGGTCTCGTCACAGTTGTCAAAATTCTGTTTGAAATACTTACACGCTACACTATGATTGTTAATATACGGATGAGATGTCCCATACGGTACGAAAACATCAGTGTATTCTGGGCACAATTCTGAACCACAGTTAAACTTGGTAATGTAATTACCGTTCTTGAATGCAAACAGATGCCTATCCTTTTCGAGTTCCATTAGTTCAGGACCTTCATATTCGTTAAGGTAAGCTTCTGCGTTTCTTGCGTTTCCTCCACCGCCAGCAGTTGCATTTTTCCACTGGTCGTATTTAATTTCCTTGACGCACGACCTTCCAATGAATTTCTTAATAGAGATATTATTTTCCCATGCATGAGTACTAAGGCCTTCTTTTGTGGTAACCTTTGTGTAAAGATTTCCACCGTACCTGGCATATTCTCCTTCCTCGAGTTTTTCCATAAGATAAAGCAATAAGTTCTGATAAGGACTGTTTTTATCGTGATCGATTGGGAAAAACTTGAATAGTCCAGAAGGGTCCTCATTCATCGATGGCGTATAACTCTTTGTAACAGACTTTTGCAGAATGTAGGATGTCCTTAGGAACCTCTCGGAATAGTAAATATTTTCAAATAGTTTTTCCCACCTAATCTGAAGTTCATCGCATGGTTTTACGATTTTCTTAAATTTAGAGTGAACACCTGATGCCTCCCATATCGTTTTATTGTACTCTGTTCCAATAACCGCAATGTCGATACCTGTAATGCTCGCGATGTTAAACTTGCGCAAAATGCTTGAAAATATTTGGTCAGGACTGTCGGGGATTGCCCATTTATTTTCGAGCATAGAAAGATAATCCATTATAGTTTCTTCAGTGGAATGTTCGAGAGATTCGGAAATTTCGTTCGCCCATTCCCGGTTAGTTTCGAAATCAGTCATAGTTGATTGTTATAATATAACTACCGATATTTTTTTAAGCCCATTGTCCGGATAAATCTCGTTTCATATTTGAAATTTTTATGGGCGTAATATGTAATGAAAATACTTTTATTTTTCAATATTAATGGTATTCACGAAGAGATAATGTCAAATGTCAAAGATTTTAACATTTCTAATTTCCCAGATTTTAAACGATATACAGAGTACCCAGGATTTGTGGTACTGTATAATGACTCTAATGAACGCAATAGTGTGACTCTACCTTTCACTACTGATGTGTTCAATGGAGATATTATGGTTTTAAAGATAAATAAAGATAATAAGATGGCGTCATTGCCTATAGGAACATTTGTTCGTCTTTTAGGCATTAACAAGGTCGCAAAATTTGAGGATTATTCATCTGACTCGTCTGACGATGACCCGTTTTCTAATTCCTGTAATCTAAGGAAATCGGAGTGTTAATTCTTCCGAAGAAGAGTCTGCTTATCAGAGTACTCCCTATTTTCCTGATATACAAATGTGTGAAGCGCCTTTGCTTTTTCAGCAGGGTCGAGCTCCTTGAAAGTATCTGTATAATGCGATGTAAAAAAAACAGACATTCCGTCGTAAATATCCCCCTTTGTAATAGGCTTCACAGCCTTAGTTTCCTTTAGTTGAAGCTTGCCATTGTTGAGATTACACGCATCAATTTCGTTCTTAGCCATGAAATTACAAATACCAGTCTTTAGTTCAGTCTTCTTTGTTGTCAGTTTCTTAATCTGTTCAGTCAGTGGCTTAATCTTAGTACGGATAGTCTTAATCTGTTCATCGATTTCGTCGAATTCTCGGACATCAGTCTTGAAATACTCAACTTCCTTATCAGCCATTGATATTTATCTTTCGCATATTTTTTTAAGTACTATTATTATTATAGATGTTGTAATTTATCAGTATCAACATTACTAATATTAATATTAGATAACACTTCAATGGGAATAAAACTGAGTCTAATATACCCGAAAGCTTTTTTTTTGTTTCTGTGTCTAAATTTAATACTGACCCCAACATTTGATATTTGTAAATATTATTAATCGCTAAACTCTCCGCCGGAGTCGCTTGAATCGTCCTGTACCGGTTCGCCATCCTTGGTTTCATCGGCGCAATCTTCATCGTCTTCTAAATGATCTTTGAGTTCTGTTTCCTCCATTTCTGTACCGTATTTTGGCTTAAACCCAGAATCGTCATCCTCGTCGCTATGTACAGTCTCGATTGATGGGTCTTCATCCATTTTTGAATATTGGTCTATCAATGATGATGTCTTTTCGGTAATCCTCTTAGGTTTCGCCCTAATGACAGTCTTGGGTACCTTTTTGAATTTCTTGGCGGCAATTCTTGGCAATAAGTCGTGCGAAATTATCACTGTTCTCGAATTGGGTGGTCGTTTATTATCCGTACGGTCAGGTGGATACCCGAGCCTCTCTGTAAGCTCTTTTGCAGTTTCCCGAGTATAATCAAAAAAGTTATAATTCAGAGCATCAAGGTGGTAATCTATCCTTGAAGAGTAAAACCTGAAATCATAACCGTATAGGATACAATTTGTATAGGCCTTAATATTGTGCATCAAGTGTTTCATGTGGTCTCGATTAGGCGGAGTAGCTAATACCGGGTCTACTACTATAGGCTTAGCTATTTCGAACCTATTAATATCTTCTTCTTTAAAAAAATCACACTTTTTCTTCCGGGGGGTTTTAGGGTCGTTTATTCGCGCACACTTACTGACAATGGTAGTTATTCTGACATCATTTCCCATGGAGTAGAATTTCTGAAACGAAAGGCATTTCTCGTTGCATTTGCAAGCCATAGCTATACACAATTATCCTGCTTATTTTTAGGCCATCTTTTTCCTAGCAATAATTGCAGAAAAAAACACACGTAAAAAAATATTTGCAAGTATTAGTAACTATGGCGAACACTCAAGATAATCTCATAATGTGCATTCTCAAACTTGGAAAAGTACACGACTTTACCCTTGGAGAAGCTTCAGGTGACCTTTCGAGTCTTCGTTCGTTCCACAATTGGGTAAAACTTGAGATGATTATGTCCGCAGTGAAAAAAACCAATGGAACAAAACTTCTCGACATTGCTGTAGGAAGAGGAGGAGACCTAATGAAATGGTCAAAGGCTAATTTACAATTCGTAACTGGGATAGATTCTGATCCACAGTCTATTTATTCAACAGTGGATAACGGGGGATTCGACGGAGCTATTAAGAGGTATCAACAAACTAAGAGAAACAAGAAAGTTCCGAAGAGTTTCTTCTGGAAAATGTCCGCAACTGACCCAAAAACACTCGGTAATCTCAACGAAAAAGATAAAAATACTATTTACGATGTAGTTTCGTGTCAATTCGCTTTCCATTATTTTGTGAAAGATATAGACCTTGTACTTGAAACAGTAAAGACTAAGCTAAAGGTTGGTGGTCTATTTATAGGTACGGCGTCAGACGGGGACTTAATCAAGGCGAACCTTGATAATGGTGATATCCTACTACCGTCCCTTAATATTATCAGTCATAACAAAGAAGAATACATTTATCACCTGGATGCACAACAAAAGGATAGACCCAGTTATTTTGAAATTAAAGGAGTAATCACAGAATACTTTCTTTACAAAGACTTTTTTATTAGGAAAGCTGAAGAACATTCCCTAAAAGTTGTATCTATTTCAAATTTTTCTGATTTTTTTAAGGGTTATGATAAAACAATGTCCATTCAAGAAAAGGTAGTAAGTTTCTTGAACTTTGCATTCGTATTCGAAAGAATTTAAATAAGTTCCGGATGATGTTTTTGAAACCCCCTGATATTAACGCACTGTTCCCATAATTTGGTTATCCCCGGTACTGAAGAATACGAATATACTTCACTAATTTTAACAAGTGATTTATTAGCGTACTTTCTGAAGTTTTCAATTTCTTCCTTGATAACAAGTGCTTCCTCTGGCGTAGGTGGTGTGAATTTGGGCATCGCGAAAAATTTATCCAAGATTTCGGTCATTACAGTATCTACGAGTACCCATACATTTCTAATGGCTTGCGACTTAGATCTTCTTTTGTCTATTTGTTGAATATTTTTTTTTAATTCGTCTTTGGTGATATCATCTAATAGGTATTCTACTCTTGACTTCCTAAAGGCTTTTTCATAATCATTTTCGTGTAGATTAGTTTCCTCATTATGAACCTTAAAGCGATAAATATCAAGCATAAATCTCAAGTCCCCGTGTTTATACATGAAACCGTTTGCGGACATATCACTGATACGAATATTAATAGAGTTTGCAGTGATTAGTTGTCCACATTCTCCTTGTACACCATTGCCTTGTAAAACATCTTCTGGGTTTCGCGCAATAGTTTGTCCGTTTTCACGAAGCCAGCGAAAATATTCCGGGTTGTGATTAACACCTGTGCTGATAACACCTGTTTTCCAGGAGAAAGAAGCGTGACATTTGATGCACCACATGAGATCACAACCATCGATCTTGTAAATCATTTCGCTACAGGACGGACACGGTTTGGTATTCTTTTTAATCATTTTAAAAGTTTCCACATCACCTTCGTTACATTCATGACCCTCCGTAAGTTCGGACATACATTTCTTGCAAAACTTGGTATCACATAAACCACATTCGAGTGAATGACTTAGAAACCCTTTACAATCTTCTATAAAACATTTGGAGACAAAATTGTCTTTTTTCACGATAGATTCTTCTTCACGACCTTCATCAATGAAGTACTTGTTTCTGGTTAGCTCGTTGATAAGATTTTTTTGGGATTCTATTTTAGCTTTATAGCGGTTGATTACGGAATTGACTTCAGCAATTCTTTCGTCTATTGCGCGCTTTTGCTTTTCCCTACTTGCATAAATTTGTGTTTCGGGAAGTAGTGCAATCTGGCGTTCGACCATAACATTTTCCATATGAGACTTTAGTTTGGTCTCTACAAATGTCTTTGTTAGTGCATCTTGTATAAACTGGCGGTCCCAAGTAGATTTACACATCATACACTTGGGATCGTCATTAGTATTAATGATGAATGTTTGAGCACACGTTCTACAGACATTCTCGTCTGTCTCACAACCCTTGCAGTCTACTGGGAGACGGCTGGATTTGTTGAGATTTTCGCAGCAAATAGAGCAAGAAGTCATATCTTTATACTATTAATTACCTTAAGTCACTGAGGCATTGTAATTTTCAGTAATATTTACATACAATACAGGCAGCGAGACTCGAACTCGCGACAATTGGCTCATAGGACCAATGCTCTAACCAACTGAGCTATGCCTGCACTGTGTGTGAATATTCTAATCTATTATACATATAAATCTTTAAGTACATTTACTCGAGAACAGCTGGAATCCACTTCTTCTTCTTTCCATCGAACATTAGAATGTTACCATCCTTTGCCTTATCAAGAGAAATAGAATCGATAACTCTTTGCAAGTCATTAATCTTCTTTTCCAGTCCGAGAATCTTCTTTTCAAGGCCTTCATCCTGTACAACTGGTTCAGACGACCCGATAATATCGAGGATGTTCTTACCTTCGCAATAAATTTCGTCGAATCTGCCTATGGATTTGTGTATAAGTGGCATTTAATATACTAGGATATTATTTTTTTGAATATTTACCTTATTGGTTTCTGATTTAATCTGTCAATGAACAAATTCCATTTAAGATGTCGAGTATGTGATCTCACCGGATGATGCGTCATAATGCAAAGCCCCGACACCTATACCGTGTGCTCCACTTCTAATTGGCTTAACAAAAAGTCCAGAAACTGCTGTGGTGTTCAGGGTGACACCGGTCGCGTTAAGACAAATACTATTATCGTGCTGATATGACAATCCTGCTTCCTGTCCAATAGCAATAGAGTTTTCGCCTTGACTTGTCTCTCCTGCATCCCTGCCAATAGCGATTGCATTTTTGCCTTGGTTTCCCGCCGCAGCGCTTCTCCCAACCGCAACACCGCTTTGCCCCTGATTTAATCTCCCTGATCCATACCCTATTGCTGTTCCGCCCTGATCTTGGTTGATCTCCCCTGACAAATACCCAACTGCAACTGTATAATTACCCTGTTGACTACGGCCTGAACCCCTTCCCATTGCAGAAGAAAATATCCCTTGGTTGATCTCCCCTGACAAATGCCCAACTGCAACTGAAGAATTATTCTGTGTAGTCATCCCTGCTTGATAACCTATTGCAACTGAAGAATGTTTCTGCGAAGTCATCCCTGCTTGATAACCTATTGCAACTGAAGAATGATTCTGTGAAGTCTTTCCTGCTTCAAAACCTATTGCTACAGCATTTACTTTTTGACTTGTCTCTCCTGCAGTTTCCCCAATTGCAACAGAGTTTGCACCCTGACCAGTATGACCCGCAGTTTTCCCAATTGCAACAGAGCTTAAGCCCTGATTAGTATGACCCGCAGTTTCCCCAATTGCAACAGAGCTTAAGCCCTGATTAGTATGACCCGCAGTATTACCAATTGCAACTGAAGAAGAATTCTGTGAAGTCGTCCCTGCTTGATAACCTATTGCTACAGATTTTGTCTCTTGTGATGTCTTTCCTGCTTCAAAACCTATTGCTACAGCATTTACTTTTTGACTTGTCTCTCCTGCATATTTACCAACCGCGATAGCCTCTACCCCTTGACCTACCTTTCCTGCTTCAAAACCTATTGCAACAGCATGGCCACCTTGATCTGTATCTGCTGCACGGGTACCAATAGCAATAGAGCTTATGCCCTGGTTTGTATTCCCGGAAGTCATACCAATAGCAATCGCAACATCTTTTTGACTTTTAGCCCCAGCATCCATACCAATAGCAACCGCATCATTGCCTTGACTTGTCGCCCCAGAACCATTCCCAATAGCAACAGAGCTGTACCCTTGAGATGTCTGTCCTGCCGTATACCCTATTGCCGTGGAGCGATCTCCCTGTGTAACATTCCCTGCAGCAGTTCCGATTGCAACAGACTCCATGCCCTGACTTGTCTGCCCAGAATTCGTACCAATAGCTACGGCCCCAATTTTCTGTAGATCATTACCTGCTTCATATCCAATAGCTAACGCGTAACCAGTCTGTGATGTTTTACCGGCAGCATTACCGATTGCTATTGAGTTTGTACCCTGTGCAGTAGAGCCCGAAGAATAACCAATCGCGACTGAGTTTGTACCGTTTCCGCATAATTTACCGACTGACACTGAGTCTGATGTTATATTTAATGTATCAACAAAATTGAAAGAGCCTGTATTGGGATTTATGGTCCAATTATCATCAGTGCACCGCATCGTTTTATCTGCTCCGGCTCCATCAGAGAATATGGGGTAAAAATCAACATCAGTGTCGGTATCAGTAACATCTACTTTTTGTGCAGCAACATCCCCAGAACTTCCCCCTACTTGATTAATCCACATCATTGAATCTGTATCGTATGATAATACATCATTGTCCAACGGGTTTGTTATATTGGTATCTTTCAAATTCGCAACTAAGCCTCCTATTAGAACGGTATTTCTTAGTTCTGAGGAAATATACTGGGTCATGTTTTAAAATAATATTATATTATATTTTACTATTAATTACATATTGTAAGGTATTGTATTTGGCTTTTTTGTGAATTTTCTATAATGCCTCTGCCTGTAACCCTATCTGTAATGTATATATAAAAATAAAAAGTAAATTACTAGCAACAAAATAGAGATTGTCCCCAATTGAGACACACAGTACATCCAGATTCCAAAGAGTCTCAAAAAGGAGTACCGTAGAACCAAAGGGACACCAAAAGGTTTTTTGATATTCCCTTAGTATTCTCTAACAATTCTCTAACATTCCTTACTGAATCTTTACTGAAATCTGTAACGTTCCGAAAAGTTATAATTTGCATAGGGCTACCCCTTGTTGAAGTATTATCATGCTTGAACCTTAATCACAATTCTTGTATTTCTATACTGAAAACACGAGAGTTTTGATCGTTTATTTTTGGGCTTTGATTTATTCCTTGGCTTCCTGAGCTGTTAGTCTTTCTTCGAGGTTTGCGATGAGGCTGGCTTGTTCCGCTATAAATTCTCCTTGGGATTTAACTATATCGTGTAGCTCCTGGGTGGCTTTTAAACCTGCTACAAACATGTTGTTATGGCTAATAGAGTAGGGTGTATCGGTAGTAACATTTACCGTAAAATCAAAACTGGTATCCAAAACCTGTTGAGCCATGAAGCCGTACTCTTGCCACAATTCCTTACTAACTTTACCCTCTACGCTTTCCTGCCCGTCCTCTGCTTCCCTTGCTTCCTTAATATCCGTCACAACAGTTTTAGTATACGACTTAATTTCTAACTCGGCGATTTTATCAAGTGCGAATTCCAAAGGCTCTACATCATGCTTTAGAATAGTGGGTATTTCTGTGGACATTTGATACTCTACAATATTTTAATTAGACTAATTGGTCGAATAGGTAACCTCCTTGGTAGTTGTATTATAATGCACAACTCCGGTGCCCAATCCATGTGCCTGGCCACGGATTGGGACGATGTAACACCCTTTTTCAGATGCATTCAGCTGGGTGCCCGATGCATTTATGACTATGCTATCAGCGTTCTGATTGAGGTACCCAGCCCGGTTTCCAATTGCGACTGCATTAGCCCCTTGGTTAATATTCCCCGCATAAATACCTATTGCTACTGCGTCAGCACCTTGGGTAGTAGACGCTGCGTAAGAGCCAACAGCAACAGAACGGATTCCTTGAGCTTCATCCGCTGCGTAAGGTCCAATAGCAACGGAGTCGTTACCCTGGCTTTGTTTTCCTGCGTCCCTTCCAATAGCAACACATTTACCCCCTTGTGCGTATCTGGCGGTTTCTCGTCCAATTGCAATAGAACCTTCTCCTTGACCATTGTCAGCGGCATAATGTCCCACAGCTAACGAGTAGTTTCCCTGTGAATTTCTTCCTACATTATTACCGATAGCTACAGAACTCAATCCCTGTGACTCCGAGCCTGCATGCTGTCCAATAGCTGTAGCTTGATTACTCTGGGAGGTCTTTCCGGCATATGAACCTATTCCAATTGAGTACTCCCCCTGGTTGTCTTTCCCGGTGTCCCTACCAATTGCAATGCTCTCAAGCCCCTGGTTGCTCCTCGCTGCTTCACGCCCAATTGCAACTGAATCGGCTCCTTGGGTAACATTAGCAGCGTAGTATCCCAAACCAACTGAGTAGTTTCCTTGGGCTGACCGAGCCACAGAGTTACCAATAGCAACCGAACCCGTCCCCTGTGCATCTGCTGCAGTGAAATATCCGATAGCTACAGACTCTATACCCTGATTAACTTCTGCTGCATTGTTACCTACTGCAATTGAATCGGATCCTTGAGCAGTTTTACCGGCTGTATCACCTATAGCTACCGCTGAAGCGCCTTGAGAAATGGCAGCCGCATTCTTACCAACCGCTACCGATGTTTGGTTTATTTTAATTGTGTCTGCTACTGTAAAATCTCCATTGTTAGGGTTTACTGAAAACGGCTTTGTAGTCAAGTCTGCATAAATAGTTTTACCCGTTCCAGTAGAATCTACAAAAGTGGGATAATATACGGAGTCTGCATTTGTATCAGTAACATCTACTGTTTGTGCAGCAACATCCCCAGAACTTCCCCCTACTTGATTAATCCACATCATTGAATCTGTATCGTATGATAATACATCATTGTCCAATGGGTTTGTTATATTGGTATCTTTCAAATTCGCAACTAAGCCTCCTATTAGAACGGTATTTCTTAGTTCTGAGGAAATATACTGGGTCATGTTTTAAAATAATATTATATTATATTTTACTATTAATTACATAATAGTAGTCTATAGTTGGTTATTTAATTAGCTTTGATTTATTCTTTGGATTCTAAGGAGACAATTCGTGCTTCAAGCTTTGTTATCAGATCATTCTGGGACTTAACGATATCGTGTAGCTCCTGGGTAGCCCGCAGTCCTGCCACAAACAAATTATTGTAATTTATAGCATACGCACCAGTTTCTAAATCCGTAGGAGCGTCCACCGAGAATTCAAAGCTTGTTTTAACAGCCTCTTGGGCAATAACACCGAACTCCCTCCAGGATTGTCCTATAACATTTCCGTCTGCATCCGTTTCTTCATTAATTTTACTTGTCTTCATGTATGTTTTAAATTCTAATTCCGCAAGCTTGTCTAATGCAAAGTCCAAAGGCTCTATCTTATGTTTCATCCGAGAATCCGAAGAATTGCTCACGGATGGACTAATCGTAAGGCTGGTAGCTGTATTATTATTGCCCGTATTATAGATCGTAGTCCCTAAAAATTTCTGGCGGCAGTATCCAGGACTTGCTCTTGTTTCTATATTTATTGCCCGATTATATTGTGCGTAACTACTGATATTCATATCCCCTCCTGCATCATCAACAGTGTTATATATGTTCCTACATTTTATAAAATTATTCCCTTTTAAAGTCAAATCATCTAAAACCTCTATATTAGTTGCCCCGCCCCCATAAGACTGTAAAATGCCGGTTCCAACAGTTCGAGCATAAAAAGCCTTACCCTCTGTAGATACCCTAACACTTGATGTAAAATCAAGAATAGATTCAGACGAGTTGGTTGGTAGACCGATGTTATCTACGGTTATACTGGTTGCGTTAACGGCTGTACTATTCACAGTATCGCTATTCACAGTGTCAATATTCCCCGTAGTTGTATCGAGTGTTGTTATTGTTGCATCAGTACTAACCAAATTGTCTGTATTAATAACCTTACCGGTTGCCATAGTCAAATCATTAGTAATATCGAGAGCACCTGTTCCTCCGGTATGGCCAATAGAACCTACTGTCAAATTAGTTGTATTAACATCCGTACTATTAACACCTGTACTATTCACAGTGTCAACATTCCCCGTAGTTGCATCGAGTGTTGTTATATCCCCTGACGTACTAACCAAATTGTCTGTATAAATAACCTTACCGGTTGCCATAGTCAAATCATTAGTAATATCGAGAGAACCCGTTCCTCCGGTATGACCAATAGAACCTACTGTCAAATTAGTTGTATTAACATCCGTACTATTCACACCTGTACTATTAACAGTATCAATATTCCCCGTAGTTGTATCGAGTGTTGTTATATCCCCTGACGTACTAACCAAATTGTCTGTATAAATAACCTTACCGGTTGCCATAGTCAAATCATTAGTAATATCGAGAGAACCCGTTCCTCCGGTATGACCAATAGAACCTACTTCCAAACTGTTTAAAGACAGTGTCGATACATTTAAATTTGTTATTGTGTCTATGTTTGCTGTTGTTATGTTTGCTGTTGTTATGTTTGCTGTTGTTATATCGGCTGTATCTATAGTAGCGGTACCACTAGTATTCAACGTGTCTATAGTCCCAACCGTACTAATTATATTGTCTGTATTAATAACCTTATCGGTTGCCATAGTCAAATCATTAGTAATATCGACAGCACCCGTTCCTCCTGTATGACCAATAGAACCTACTTCCAAACTGTTTAAAGACAGTGTCGATACATTCAAATTTGTTATTGTGTCTATGTTTGCTGTTGTTATGTTTGCTGTCGTTATATCGGCAGTATCTATAGTAGCGGTACCACTAGTATTCAACGTGTTTATAGTCCCTGACACACTAACCAAATTGTCTGTATTAATAACCTTACCGGTTGCCATAGTCAAATCATTAGTAATATCGAGAGCACCCGTTCCTCCTGTATGACCAATAGAACCTACTGTCAAATTAGTTGTATTAACATCCGTACTATTCACAGTGTCAATATTCCCCGTGGTTGCATCCAGTGTTGTTATAGTCCCTGACGTACTAACCAAATTG